>JAEEGI010016265.1_pt1 | contig 15378 bp, 14 predicted proteins | sample 8958751 | NCBI WGS metagenome assembly JAEEGI01 (sample SAMN16246545, study PRJNA631951) | gut metagenome | biome: gut microbiome; feature: rumen; material: KS-attached | host: Bos | place: Iran: Karaj | collected 2018-10
CCGGCATTGCGTAACGCAAAATTCGCGCGCCTCGGCTGCATGCACCGCAACACGTTCATCGAATCGCCCAAATTCCTGGACGCCACGTTGCGCCTGCGCCCGGAACTCGACTGCGCCAAAGGCATTCCGCCAACATGGTTTGCAGGCCAGATTACAGGCTCCGAAGGCTACACCGAAGCGGTCGCCACAGGCTGGTACGCCGCCTGGAACATGGCCCAGACGATTTTGCACGGGCATTCCGACCCGCTCCCGGAAGAGAGCTGCATCGGCTCCCTCATGAACCGCCTTGTCGAAGAGAACGAAGACTTCCAGCCGATGAATTTCAACTTCGGGCTGCTCCCCCACCACGAAGGCCTGAAGAAAAAGAACAAGAAAGAGATTCTAGCCGAACGAGCCGAGCGCGCTGTCCACGAATGGATTGCGGCCCGAAACATGGCGTAAAAGTATGCGTAACGAGATTCGACAAGCGATTCTGCAGCAACAGCTGAAAGACGGGGAAATGCTCCCGTCCGTGCGCAAGCTGATGAAGACGTTTGGAGTCTCGTCGGGAACCATTCAGGGCGTGCTCAAGCAGCTCTCCGAAGAAGGCCTCATCTACAGCATCCGCGGCAAGGGATTTTTCTGGGGCAAAGCCCCGGACGCCAACGACCTGGCTCAACTTCTATCCAAGACCGTCCACCGCGAAACGGTTCTCGAACGGCTTGAAAAAGAATTTACGACCGACTGGGAAAAAGGATTCCTCGACCCGAACAAGAACTTGCCGCTTGCGAAGGAACTTTCCGACCGCTACAACGTTTCGCAGACGATTCTCCGCAAGTTCCTGATTCATAAAGTAAATCAGGGCATTCTCGTTCGCAGAGGGCGTTTGTACGCATTTGCCTCCCCGTTAAAGACAAAAACCGTTAAGAATTTCAGCCAGATTCTGTTCGTCACGCGATGCAATTCCTGGGGTGGTTTTACCGCCGAAAGCGAACGAGAACTCGACTTTTTGCGCTTAGTTTACCAGACCGCCGGCGAACAGCATTTCAAGCTCATTCTGCTCGGCATCAACGAAGAAAGCGGTAAGCTCATTGACCGCAGCGGGAAAATCTGCCGACTCACGGACTACCCCAATGCGATTGGCGCCGTACTTTCCACATTGCTCGTGCAAAAGCCTCTCCCGCTCTTGCAACTTTTTTACGGCGTGAAGTACCCCGTTTCTGTTTGGTGGGAGCAGCCACTGCAAGACATTCCGCCACGCTTTTTGAGCAAGAACAACTGGGCATTTTTCAACTCGACATTCGGTGAAATTCCAGGGCAACAGATGGGCAAATACCTTTTGCAGAAAGGCTTCAAGAAAGTCTGTTATTTTTCGCCCTACCACAACAGTTCCTGGTCCAAAGACCGCCTCACAGGACTTCAAAATTCAGGCATCGAAGTAACAGCCTTCACCGATGACGAATTCGCAAGCCCTTGGGATTACAAGGAAATCGCAAGAGCGCAAGCGCCAAGGCTTTCCGTCGAAATTTACGCCCGAAATCTCGTCAAGAAAAAGCTCCTTAAATTTGCAAAGGACGTGCCCGCCGATTGCAACTGCTGGGTCTGCGTGAACGATGAAGTGGCGGGACTTTTCTACGAAATCAGCGATGAAGGCGAGTGCAACTTGCCCGGCGAAAAGACCGACCCGAACGTGTTCGGATTTGACAACTCCGCCGAAAGCTACCTGCTCCGAATCGCCTCGTACGACTTCAACACAAGCGCACTTATCAAACAAATTTTCTACTACATCGAAAATCCCGACGGATTCGGAAACAAAAAACGCCTGCACCAGATTTTGGGGCAGGTCATTGAAAAGTAAGTCGGCTTCGCCGCAGTTACTAGAACTTAGCTACTAGTTAATAGAATATCTTTATATGAAATTTTCTAGTAACTAGTAACTCGGAACTCTTAACTCTTACACGTTCTTATTCACGATAATCGTCTTGGCTTCGAAGGTTTCGCGGTCAATCCACTTGACCATCAAGGAGACCTTGTTGTCTGCGTTGAGAGCGTCCCAGTAAGATTTGAGCGTTTCTTCGGCAGTGGCGAAAATCGGCATGAGCTTCGGGAAGCCGTTGAAAGACGGAATCGGCTTGCCGTCGGTTTCGTAGGTGCTGATGAAGTGGCCAAGACCCAGGAGAGCCTTTTCGAATTCAAACGTCATGCGTTCGCAGCCAGCGTCTTCGCTGTTGCCCCTGCTCTTGAGGATGGAGAGCTTGTAGATAGCCGGTTCAGCATTCTTGTAGTGGATGCCGGAAATACGCGGCGTGAAGTTCGGAGCATCGTCTTCGTACTGGCGAGTGCGGAGAGCGCTTTCGAAGGTGCCGCCGAGCTTGATGGCGTTGTAAATCGTGTCCGTCTGGTCGCCGTTCGTGATAATCTGCACGTCCTTCGTGTGGCGAGCCGGATAGTAAATGATGAGGTGCGGGTCCGTGAGCTTCGATTCGTCAAAAGCCTTCGTCTTCATGAATCCCGTATCGGCTTCGATTTCGAAAACGCGGTTACGGCTGTTCACGCTGCGGCCCATGATCCAGTAAACCTGCACGTAGGACTTGCCATCGGCGCTTGTGCCAAGCACGATGCCGCGTCCCGGATACGGATTCTTGGAGAGGTCGTTGAAATTCTGTTTTGCTTCGTCTGTGTAGTTCATATTTATTAGTTACTAGTTAATAGTTATCAGTTACTAGTAAATCTAGAAATGAAATTCTAGTAACTAGTAACTTCAAACTCATAACTACCTTTTTGGATTGTAATTGTTCATCAGCACCATGGCTAGCGCGACGCAGAACATCACGACGCTGCCGACAATGACCTGTTGCTTATGGTCGTATTCGCGCTTGACGTAAGACGGATTCGTCTCGTTGATTTCCTGGAGTGTCGGACCTTTCGCCAGCTTCGTTGAATCGACGCCGAACACTTTTTCAATCTGTTCGTCGGACATGTTCAACGTGCTCGTGTACGTGCTATCAAACGAGTCCATCTTTTTTTCTTCTGCGAAAGAGGGGGCAGAAAGGAAAAGGGCGAGCAAGACCACAAGCAATAAACTGCCGTGGATTGCCGCGCCCCCACTTCGACTACGCTCAGCGACCTTGGGCTCACAATGACAAGATCGAAACACGGAAACAAGTCGCTTCGGCAACACTTCGATAAACTCAGTGCATCGGCTCAGCGACCTTATTTCTCTCGTCTCTAGTCTCTCGTCTCTCGTCTTAACCTTCCTTAGCGAGCTTGTCGAGAATCTGGTTCACGAGGCCCGGATTCGCCTTGCCGCCGGACTTGCGCATCGTCATACCCACGAGGAAGCCCTTAAGAGCAACCTTGCCTGCCTTGAATTCGGCGAACTGGGCGGCGTTGGCGGCACAAACTTCGCGGACCACGGCTTCGATAGCGGCGGTGTCGGTCACCTGCACGAGGCCCTTTTCCTTCACAATCGCTTCGGGATCCTTGCCGGTTTCGAACATTTCGGCGAAGACCGTTTTTGCAATCTTACCGTTGATGGTGTTGTCGGCAATCAGGTTCACAAGCGTGCAAAGCTGTTCCGGCTTAATCTTGAGGGCAGAGAGACCGCCTTCCACATCCTTGAGCTTGGCCAAAAGTTCCGTGATGACCCAGTTGGCGAGCACCTTGCCGTTCTTGCAGTTCTTCGCGGCGGTGTCGTACCATTCACTCACGTCGCGGTCTTCGGTAAGCACCATGGCGTCGTATTCAGAAACACCCATGTCCTTCATGAAGCGTTCACGGCGGGCATCCGGCAGTTCCGGAAGCGTGCGGCGGATTTCTTCCACAAAGGCCGGGTCGGTCACAAGGCGGACCATGTCCGGTTCCGGGAAGTACTTGTAGTCGTGGGCGTCTTCCTTGGAGCGAATCACGATAGTCTTGTCGGCGTTGGGGTCGTAACGCTTGGTGCACTGTTCCACTTCCTTACCGGCATCGAGGGTCGAGGCCTGCAGGTTCATTTCGCAGTACAGGGCCTTCTCGAGGTTCGTAAAGCTGTTCAGGTTCTTGATTTCGGCGCGGATACCGAACGGAGCGTCTTCGCTCTTGCGCAGAGAAATGTTGCCGTCGCAGCGCATATTGCCGTTTTCCATGTTGGCGTTGGACACGCGGGTGTATTCCAGCGTCTGCTTGATCTTCTTCAGCACGAGCACCGCTTCTTCGGGGCTACGGATATCCGGTTCGGTCACAATTTCGCAGAGCGGAGTGCCGCAGCGGTTCGCGTCAAAGTGGGATTCGGTCGGGCTCATGTCGTGGATGAGCTTGCCGGCATCTTCTTCCATGTGAATACGGGTAATGCCCACGCGCTTCTTGGTGCCGTCTTCCTTCACGATTTCGAGCCAGCCGTTCTTGCAAATCGGGTGGTCGTACACCGGAAGTCCGCCCGTCTGGGTAATCTGGTAGCCCTTCGGCAGGTCCGGGTAGAAGTAGTTCTTGCGGGTCCACATGGCGTTCAGGTCGATTTCGCAGTTCAGGGCTAGCCCTAAGCGAATGGCGTATTCCACCGCCTTCTTGTTCGGCACGGGCATGGCACCCGGCATACCGAGGCAAACAGGGCAAACGTGCTTGTTCGGGGTCGTATTCACTTCGATTTCGCAGCCGCAGAACATCTTGGTTTTAGTCGCGAGCTGGCAATGGATTTCAAGACCGATAACAGGACAATAGTTGGACATAAAAACTCCGTAATTTTACGGGAAAAAGATAGTATTTTAGAACTTAAAACTTAGAACTTAGAACCTAGAAACGCGGAAAAAAACGGGGCCGGGATGTAGGAAACAAGAAGAATACTGACATTACGTTACCCTCTTCGTAAAAAAAAGATTATTTTAAAAACGCAAACAAATATTTTCCAGGAGTTCAGCCATGAAAACTTTAAAGATTCTTGCCATCATCGGGGCCACGAGCCTGTTTGTCGGTTGCGCCTCCATGCCGAGAGAACTTTCGGACCACAAGGAAATCCCCGGCGGCGAATACACCGGCGAAGCGCAGAACAACCGTCCCGAAGAAATCAAGTACCAGAAGCTCCCCGACAACATGCAGTACGTGCGTGCAAGCGACTCGCTGGTTATCGCGACTTACAACAAACTAAAAGAAGACCTTTCCGTCGAAGAGGGCAATCTCCCCATCGCAGACTACCTGTTCCTGATGCCGGGAACCTGGGAAAAGATTTCGAGCACAGGCCAGAACGAGAACTTCAACAAGCGCAAGAACACCTACACCGTCGAGGCGGGCCCGGAAAAGTTCAAGTTCAAGTACGCAATCCCCAAGACCGACAAGTCCGCAAGGCACGCCTGGGAGGGCGTCCGTAAGGAAATCCGCCACCCCGCCTTCTACACGGCACCCGAGGGCAGCGAAGAAGCAAATGCCGTTGGCGAAATTTCCATCCGAGCCATAAGCACCGAAGAAATGGCGACCATCGTGTGGTTCAGCCCGTTCAAGATGGTGGAACCGCTCTTCATAGTGAACAACACCTACATGCTCGGGTTCAACAAGAAGGGTCAGTTGGAAGTCATCGACGAACTCCCCTACTACCTGCCCTATGCCGAAAAAATGAAGGCCATCATCGCCGATTACGAGCGGCAGAAGCAGGAGTATGAGCGACAGAAGCAGGAATACGAGCAGAAGAAAAAGGAGTACGAAGAGGCCAAGCGGAATAGCAAGTAGCCTGGAATAGGACTACACTTCGTCCAGCGTAACAACAAGCGCATCCGTGAGGGTGCGGAAGTTCGCGCATTCCGTGAGAATGCAGTCGGCACCGTTCACAAACGCCGTTGCAAGGCGAAGCGACTCTGCCTCAGTAATTTTGTGATTCGTGCGGGAGGCCGCGGCAAAAAGTTCCGCCGCCTTCACGGAGATCTCGGAATCCACGGGGCACACCTTCACGTTCCTCGAATGCTCGAAGAACTCGCGGTACTGGCGGGCAAGCACACCCTCATTTGCACCGAACGCTTTCTGGCTAATTTCAAACAAGGTAACAGGAGAAACAAGAACCTGCACGTTCTTCTCGTACACCATGTCGAGCACGCCCGACACTGCCGGGTAAAAATCCGGGTGCATCTGCAATAGCCGGACCAGCGGGCCGGAATCCAGAAAAAGAACGCGGCTCTGTCCGATATCCCTTATCACTCGTAAATTTCCATGTAGGCGATATCGTAACGCATGCCGGCACGCACCATCTTGAAGCGTTCGGCCTTCGGGTAGTAGTACCAGATCATCCACTCGCCGCTCATGTCGGTGCGCTTGGTCTTGATGGCGATGGGCTTTTCGCCCTTGTAGAATTCGCGCTTGTGCGGGATCACGTGTTCGAACGGGCGGTAGGTATGCACAGTCTCGCCCGCCTTGCGTTCGATAAAGCCCTTGCCGCCCTTGCTCCAGGTAATGAACACCGGGCCGTTTTCGTCCTTCATCTCTTCGCAGCTGTCAAAACCGCTACCGCACCAGAAGAACTCCTTGAACTTGAGCTGCACCTCGGGCATGTTGAAACTCGCGACCTTGCGCGTGTTGCCCTTGTAGGTTCCGTAGTCGCCCTCAAGCTTGTACTGGCCCGCATTGTACTCGTTGCAGCCGCGCTGAGCGACCTTCACCTTGCGGCCCGTCACCGCGATGTCTACCGTACAGCCATCTTCCTGGTAAGCCAGACGCGCGTTGCCGTTGGATTCGCGAATTTCCAGGTTGCCCATCTCGATTTCGGCGCGGTTGCCCTCGGGCCCGTTCTGGATGGTCACATCGAACCGCTTGGGGTTGTTCGGCGACTTTTTCAGATAAACGCTACCCGTCGCAGAGGCATACTCGCCGCTCAGGTCGAGCGCTTCCTGCTGGAATCGGGCCAGTTCCGCACGGCGCACCCACACAGTGCCCATTTTACAGTCAATAGGCACGTATGTCGGCGGTTCCTTCGGTTCCTGGTCAACCCAGGTCACCACCTTCTTCTTCTTGGTCTTCGTCTTGACGCGGCCCTTCTTATCCTTTACCGGGCGGCCCTTCCTGTCGGTCACCTCGACGGTCTCCTTGACCCAGCTGACCTTCTGCACCTTGTCCTTGGGGATGGGCAGTTCCTTTATCCAGTCGGACTTGGAAAGCTGGCCTACGGGAGCGGACTCGTCCACATCGTTTTTTACTTTCTTGTAAACGGGAAGGGTTTCTTGTGCGAGCGCGAACGTTACGAACAAAACGGCAATAAAGCAGAAAATTCTTTTCAAATTAATCCTCATGGCACGAAAAATTAACTTTTTTTCAAAAAGTTGAAGTAATTTATCCCATTTTTGGGGGGAATTCTCCCATTTGTTCGTTAATTTGCTAAACTTTTGACATATTAATTACCAAAGGAGAATTCCGAGATGAAAAAGATGATCCTCGCTTCTTGCATTATGGCAGCGGCCGTATTTGCCGCCCCTGATGCAGCAGCAACTGCCGCAAAGGCAGACGTTGCACAAAAGGAACTGGACAAGGCTACAGCCGACAAGGCAGCACCCGCAGCTGAACAGGCAGCACCTGCCGCTGAAGCCGCTGCCCCCGCAGCCGAACAGGCCGCCCCGGCCGCTCCTGCCGAAGCAGCACCTGCCGCCGAACAGGCTGCACCCGCTGCCGAAGCCGCCCCCGCAGCAGAAGCAGCTCCTGCAGAACAAGCCGCCGCTGACGCTTCGACTGATTCGGCAAACTCAGCAACCGCCGCTCCGGCTGAAGAAGCACCGGCCGCAGACGCAGGCTTCACCGAACCCGCGACTGCCGAAGAAAAGGTCGCAGCCGCCGACGAGCAGAAGCCCGCCAAGAAGAAAAAACGCCGCAAGAGGAAGAAAATGATCCAGAACGCCGTGCTCGAGACCCCGAAGCTCGCGTTCGACATCAATGCTGACTTCGAATTGGAAGCCGGCAAGGTCTTCTGGACCACCGAAGACGACGAAATGAGCGACAACCTTGAAACTTGGAACGGCGAAGCCAACTTTGCCGTGCTCGCCGAAGGCGAAGACTTCAAGGGCAAGATTGCCATAGCGTTCTACCCCGGCGATCTCCGCATGTCCGACGAATCCCTCGACAAGAAGGCCAAGAAGGAAGCCCTCCGCGAAGGTACCGAAAAGGGCACCGACGACTACTTCAGCCTCGACGAAGCCTGGGCATTCCAGGAAACCGACATGTTCAACTTCAAGGTCGGTCGTTGGGACAACACCGACAAGAACGGTGACTACTTCGGTGGCTACATCGACGGTTACCTGACCGGTTTCATGTCTACGCAGGCTTCCGAAAACCAGCTGCAGTTCGGCTTCACCCCGTCCGAGACGATGGATCTGAATATTTCTCTCATCAGCAAGTCCGTCAACCTCAACAAGGGTGACCTCCGTGCCGTGTTCAACTTCCACAACCTCGAAGCCCTCAACAACATGAAGATCCAGCTCGGCTACCGCAGCAACATCTTCGACGTTGTCTACGACTCCGATGCCGAAATCAAGCACAACGTGTCCCTCAAGGCAAACGTCCCCGTGGTCACGAACCTGTTCAACATCTTCGGCGAAGTGGCTCTCATGAACCTGAGTGCCGATGACGACATGGTCATGCCCATCACGGGCGGTGTCTCGATTTCGCTTCCGGTTATCGACCGAATCATCCTCGAAGCCGAATACGTGGGTGACCGCGACGAGCACAAGGAATACCAGGGCTTCGCAGCCAAGCACGTGAAGGACGTTCTCGGTGCAGTCTACGTCGAGAAGGCCTTCACCGACCGCTTCAGCCTCTCTGCCGGCTTCCACAGCTACGGCAGCACGAAGGACTGGATGCTCTCCGGCAACCTCGTCGGCAGAATAAACTAAGAGACCGAGCTCTCCCACCTAAAGGTGGCCATGTACACTAAGCGCTAAAGCGCAAGTGTCCAAAGGTCGCAACCGCCCTCGGTTAACACCCGAGGGCTTTGTTGCTCACGGAGACCGCTCATTCGAAGGTTTGAATTTTGCGGAGCTCGCCGGTTTGGCGGGCTCTTTTTTATTGGGGATTAGAGTGCGGGGGTGCAGGCGGCCTGGCGTTCGGGCAGGTTCTTCCAGTAACGCACCGGCAGGCAACGCCGGAGCAGTTTCGGATTCTCGCGCTCCTTGATGGCGATGGACTTGTAGTAGTCTTGCCACAGCTGGGTAAAACCATCGGACTGGATCGCCTTCACGAACGATTCCTCGTCGGGGAGCGTCACCACGTTGCTCTCCCCCACCTTGTCGTGCAGCAGCGCATACTTGCGCTTAGAATCATATATAATCCACTTCTCGAAGGCAAACCTGTTGCGGAAATGCGGCTCCATCATGAGGAGGATATCGTACTTCGGTTCTATCTTTGCAATGTAGAAATTGCCCGGCCCCTTCGAAAAGCGGACCATCCCGAGCATGTTGCCCGCCTCATGGCGCACGGAACCCGCAATCTTGTACAGCGGGAGCATCTCTAGCGATGCGGGGTTCTTGCCGTAGTTCGGGTCATCGCCCGAAAACAGTTTGCGGAGGTAGGCAAAGATTTTCATTTCTATCCCGCGCTCTTCCGAGAGGAACGCAGTTTCTAGCAGGGTAAGCACTTCTTCGCTTGCGTTGTTCACTATGGCGCGGCGCAGGCGCATCGCGGAATCCTCGTTCGTCTCCACGCGGAAATTCTGCTGGAACAAATCTACAGGGGCATCGGTATCGCGGTCCGGGACGAAGTTTTCTACATCGAGACGTTGGGAATATATTTCGAATATGGCGGAAAGGAATCCGTCAAATGAAGAATCGTATGAAATGGAGAGAGTCATAAAAACAATTGATAATGGATGATGGATAATTGATGATGCAGGATGTGTAATGTATATTTCGGGATGCGGGATGTTTTTAGTTGGCAGTTGGCAAAACTTAGTTGGCAGTGTTTGAGGAGGTCAAGATGTTTGTCGCGGGCGACTACGCGGAGAGTGCCGCGGGCTGCGGGAAGTTTATCGAAGGCGTCGGCGCAACCGCAGGCGAAGGCAGCGCAATCGTAGGCGAAGGCAGCGCAATCGGATTGCTGTCGAACAGGTCAAGCTGGCCGGATTTAGGGCGCGGGAGCAACAGCGGGCGAATCATCTCAGGGTAAAGCCGCCGGAGCGACGCGGGAATATCGGGATGGTAGATGAAGTACTTCGCGCGTTTCAAGACCACGCCCATCTTCTTCAGGTTCTCGAGCCGTATCTTGCAGTACCGCCGTCCCGAAACAATCAGCCGGGCAGACTTCACGCCGATTCCGGGAACCCGCAACAGCATCTCGTAATCGGCAGTCTGGATATCTATCGGGAACAGTTCCAGGTGCCGTAGCGCCCAGCCCGCCTTCGGGTCCAGATTCAGGTCCAGGTTCGGGTTCTGCTCGTCGAGAATCTCGTTGTACTCGAAGTTGTAAAAGCGCATGAGCCAGTCGGCCTGGTAAAGCCGGTGCTCGCGCAGGAGCGGCGGCTTGGTGGTAATCGCGGGCAGGCGCTTGTCGGCATTTACGGGAACGTAGCCCGAAAAATACACGCGCTTCAGGCGTTGCTGGCGGTAAAAGCCCGCCGAAAGCGTGAGAATCTGGAAATCCGTTTCGCCCGAGGCGCCCACAATCATCTGCGTGCTCTGCCCCGCAGGCAAAAAGTTCGGGGTGTACCTCCCCCGCGCGCCGCCGTACTCGATCTTGCGTTCGGCAAAGTAGTTCATGGGAGCGTACACCGAAGCGTAGTTCTTGTCGGGAGCGAGGTAAGTGAGCGACCTCTCCGAAGGCACCTCGATGTTCACGCTCGTGCGGTCTGCATAGAGGCCCGCCTCATGAAGCAACTTCTCGGAGGCGCCCGGAATGCTCTTCAGGTGGATGTAACCCCCGAAACGGTGCACGGTACGCAGTTCCTTCGCGACCTTCACCAGCAGTTCCATCGTATAGTCGGGCGAGCCCACCACCGCAGAACTCAGGAAGAGCCCCTCGATATAGTTACGGCGGTAGAATTCCAGCGTGAGGTCTATGACCTCCTTCGGAGTGAACGTCGCCCGCGGGATATCGTTGCTCCGGCGGTTCGCGCAGTAGGCGCAGTCGTACTTGCAGGCATTCGAAAGCAGGACCTTCAAAAGCGAAATGCAACGGCCATCGGAAGACCACGTGTGGCAAATACCCGCCGGGCAAGCATCGCCCAGCCCCCTCGGGGGCGCAGAACGCCTAGAGCCGCTCGACGTGCACGAGACATCGTACTTGGCGGCAGCGGAGAGAATATTCAGTTTTTCGCGGACATCCATACTTGCCTTTTTGTTTAGTTGCACCTTTGTTCACTATAAATATAAACAAAACTGCACAAAAAAGCAATAGTCCCGTCATTATTTTTATAAAAATGCTCTCGCGAACGAGCGGTCATCCGTGAGCCACAAGCTCCAAGCGTTAAGCTGGAGCGGTGGCGAGAGCGAGTGAGAAACCGGAGGTTTTATTACCCGAAACGACGAACGAGCGGTCTTGTCATCTATGATGGTACGGGTGGTTCTGCATCACCATCTGCACGCGGTACAGCTGCTCCGCCATAATCACGCGGGCATGGTCGTGCGTGAACGTGAGTGGCGAAAGCGACAAGAGCAAGTCCGCGGTCTTTTTCAGATTCTCGTCAATGCCGTAGGCTGAGCCGATAAGAAACACGATATTCCCCGGAAAGCGGTCGCGCAAGATATCGGAAAGCTTCACCGTATCCATGAGTTTGCCTTCTTCAGACAAAATAACGCGACGGTATTCCGACTTGGGGAACTTCTTCTCGAAGAGGGCCGCTTCCTGCGCAAGCGACTGTACGCGGTCATCGAGTTTGGATTCCTTGAGTTCAACGACCTCGAGCGGGAACATGCCACCACGCAGGCGCTTCACGTACTTTTCCACCTCGTCCGCGATAAACGGCGAGCCGGCCTTACCAAAAACTGCGAGAACCCATTTCATACTAGTTATTAGTCATTAGTTATTAGTCATTAGTTTTAAGCCTGGCGGCTATGCCGCGATTATAAAAAAGCCAATGACCATTGACCAATGACTATTGACCCTTCTAATCTATCTGCCTACGCTCAGGCGTTCGATGAGGAACTCGGGCATGCCCGCCTTGCGCATGCGTTCCTGCGTCTGGAACACGTCGTATTCCACGCGGATAATGCGCACGCACTTCGTCTCGGTATCGAGCAGGCACCAGCTAGCACGGCAATCGCGGTCGCGCGGCTGGCCCACGCTGCCCACATTCACCAGCAGGCGTTCGGTATTCGCGATGGTGTACTCGTACTCGTCCAGAATCTTGGGGATAGCCATCGGGCGGCTCGCCACAATCACCGGGCTGTGCGTATGCCCGATAAAGCAGTACGTTCCGTGAAAATGGTCAAAGGCGTCGAGAGCCTCTTCGAGGTCGGTCACGTACACCCAGTCCGCAGGGGAAAGCGGGGATGCATGCACGAAGGTAATATCGTTTTCTTCCTTGATGTAAGGGAGCGCCTTAAGGTACTCGATTGATTCCTTGCACATGTGCGACTGCGTCCATTCGATGGCCTGCTTCGCATACGGGTTGAACCCTACGCTCGACTCGTACTTGATGGCCACGCTGTCGTGGTTACCGATGAGGCAAAGGTCCATATTGTCGCGGGCAAGTTTCACGCACTCGTCGGGGTCTGCGCCGTAGCCCACAAGGTCGCCCAGGCAGACTCGCCTTTCAACGCCGTTGTCATTCATGGACTGGAGCACGGCCTCGAACGCCGTCGCATTGGAATGAATATCAGAACAAATACCGTAAAGCATGCGGAAAATTTAATATATTTGCGCGCGTATGGAAGTAATCGAAGACAAGACCAAGGTAAGCATCGCCTACGTGCTGCTCGAAAAGGGCGGACGCATACTGGAAGAAATTCCCGCGACACACCCGTTTGTCTATATCCACGGCTACAACAACATAATCCCGGGGCTCGAGACGGCACTCGCGGGGCGCAAGCTCGGCGAGAGGTTCAGCGTCGACATCCCGGCAAACCTCGGTTACGGTCCGTACCGCAAGGACCTTATCCTGAAAGTTCCCAAGGCAGAACTGCAAGACGTGGGCGAACTCTGGCTCGGGATGGAACTCGAGATGTTCATGGACAACGACATCCGCGAATTCCAGTTGCCCGAGACGGCGGACGAGTTCGTCGAAGACCTGAACCTCGACAGCGACGATAGCGACGGCATATACACGGTCAAGGAAATCTACCGCGACTCCGTGCTCGTTGACGGGAACCACCCCTTCGCGGGCAAGGACCTCACATTCGAAGTCGAAGTCGTTGCCATCGAGGAACCCAGCTTCACTGAACTTGAATCTGGATTTCCCGACCAGGACGATTACGAAGACGGTTACAATGACGGCTACGATGACCAGTACGGAGAGAAATTCTAACCCGCAGCGAGATGCGCGAGTACACACAAACTAAAAATCCCCCGGCAAAGCCGAGGGATTTTTAAGTTCGCAATTTTCCGCGAGATTAGGCTTCGTCAGCGAGTTCGGGAGCCTTCTTGATCACGTTGCGGCGGCCATAGCGGACCTTGCTCGGGTCGAAAGTCGTTTCGACCGGGGCAACTTCAGCAGCGGCGGGAGCGGCAACCGGAGCGGCTTCGACTGCGGGGGCAGCCGGAGTTTCAACCGGGATACGCGGAGCGAGCGGGCGGCGGGCTTCGGCAGCTGCAGGGGCAGCGGCTTCGACTGCGGGGGCCTGTTCGGCGGCGGCAGGAGCAGTAGCTTCGGCCGGCTTGTTGAATTCGCGGCGCGGACGGTCGGGACGGCCTTCACGGCGGTCACGGCGCGGGCCACGGTCGGGGCGCTGTTCGTTGCGGTCACGGTTCTGGGCAGGCTGGGCCTGCTTGTCACCACGAGCGTCCTTGTTATTCTGACGATCCTTGCCATGATCCTTATTGTTGTTACGGTCACCGCGCTGAGCCATTTCCTGGGCACCGACGGGGCGGCGGGAATTCGGCTTCAAGTTCATGTCCGGGGTGAGCTTTTTAACAATCGGAGTATGGAGATTGTCGAGAATCTTGTTAACCTTAGACAGGATAACGATGCTCAAAATCACTGCGACGAGCGACAGAGCAATTGCGATGTAGTTTTCCATCTGGGCACCTCATAAGTAAGGGTTAAGCCACAACGGAAGGCTGGAAAAGACCCGCCGTAGGGGTGATTGCGAGTGTGTGTTGTTTAGGGCCATCTTAATAGCGCTTCTATGGAAGCTTGACGGCCAGGAAGGCTCCTATCCAGCGGATCTAGTCCGGCTCAGGAATCTGGAGCAGGGCGGTTTTCGCCGCAGCGATAAACCGCAGGGGGCAATCACGGGCGGAAATTTAAAAAAAAATTGTGTCAAAAAACGCTAATTCAGCGCTTTTTCGATAACTTTTTCCATTTTTTCGGCCATGGCATCCCAACTCATAGTCAGGGCGCGCTCGCGGGCGTTCCGTTCGAGCTCGGAGAGGCGGTCTTTGTCGTGCAAAACGGCCGCGGCCTTCTCACAGAACCCTTCCGGGTCGTCATTTTCGTACAAAAGGCCGGTCACGTCATCCACCACGGAATCCTTGAGGCCAGCGACGTTGTTGCTCATCGAAATCGTGCCGCAGAGGTTCGCCTCGATGTTGTTGATGCCCCAACCTTCCTTAAAGGAGGGGTTGATGAACAAGGAGGAGCGGCTCAGGAGGTCGCGCTTTTCGTCTTCGGAAACGCGCCCGAGGAACTTCACGGAATCGCGCACGCCGAGCTTATCGACCAGTTTTTCGAGTTCGCCGCGGTAGTCTCCTCCGCCGGCAACTTCGAGTACGATACCCGGCACCAGCTCGCGGAGGCGCGGCATGGCATTGATGACAAACTGTGCGTTCTTGTACTTCATGAGGCGACCCACGTAAGATATCACCGGAGGGTCGGCCTTCTTCTCGGTCGGGTGGAAGTACTCCGTATCGATGCCCGGCTCCACCACCTCGATCCACTTGGCCTTGATGCCCATGTCGACAATCTCGTCGGCGGTGCTCTGCGAAATCGCGAGGAAGTTCTCGCCCTTGTAGAAGAGCGCCACCGCACGTTCCATCAGGTACACGTAAAGCGCCATCGGGAAGAACGCCTCGCGGAAAATCGACTTGCGGAAGAAGTGCATCACCATGTGGAGGCGCTTGACCTTCGTGTTGCAAGGCGTGAAGAACGGAATCTTGTTCAGGTCTTCCACGATGAGGTCATATTCCTTCTGGTGCTTGCGGGCATAGCGGTGCGCCGTGTAGTTGAACAGGAACTTGTTGCCCGTGCGGATGGTGCGCATGCCGTCGACCACCTCTTCGGCAGGCAGGCCCTTCACGCTATGAGAAAGGACGGTCACCTCGTAGTTGCTGGCATTGATGCGCTTGAAAATCTCGTGAAAGTACAGTTCG
>JAEEGI010016266.1_pt1 | contig 15378 bp, 12 predicted proteins | sample 8958751 | NCBI WGS metagenome assembly JAEEGI01 (sample SAMN16246545, study PRJNA631951) | gut metagenome | biome: gut microbiome; feature: rumen; material: KS-attached | host: Bos | place: Iran: Karaj | collected 2018-10
CAAGCGCCGCACGGAGGCGGCCAATTTCCGCAGCCAAAGCGGCCTGGACCTGGACGTCGTGGATCACTACAACGGCACGGAGCGCAGCGTGAAGACCCTGTCGGGCGGCGAGTCCTTCAAGGCGTCCCTGGCCCTGGCCCTGGGCCTGTCCGACGAGATCCAGTCCTCCGCCGGCGGGGTAAAGCTGGATGCCATGTTCGTGGACGAGGGCTTCGGCTCCCTCGACGAGGAGTCCCTGGATCAGGCCATGCGGGCCCTGGCGTCCCTGGCGGACGGAAAGCGGCTGGTGGGCATCATCTCCCACGTGGCGGAGCTGAAGAATCGCATCGACAGGCAGATCGTGGTGACCAAGGCCCGTTCCGGCGGCAGCAGGGCGGAGATCGTCGTCTGACACAACGGAAGGGCGAAAGAGGATCTGCGCGTATGAGCGCGGTGTTTCGAATTTTATTGTTGGAAGCCGGGGAGATCGGTGCTATAATACAAAAAACAGGAGAGAATGAAACCGGCGAGGAGGAAACACTATGTATTTCAGCGATCTGGTGGACTGGGGATTGAAGATCGTGGCCGCCTGGATGGTGCTGTTCCTGATCCAGATCCCCCTGCGCAGGGGGTCGCACCCCATTGCGCGAACGGTGATCTTCGTGATCAAGGTCCTGCTGATCCCCGTGGCGGCCCTGTTTTTCGTGGCCATCGAGTGGAAATATGGCTATACCCTGGGCGACGTGGTGGCGGCGATCTATCTGGCGCTGATCGGCGACGTGGCGGCCAGCGTTGTGGAGTATCTGATCCGGCGGGTCGCCCACATCAAGGACCGCTCGGCGGGCAAGGGGCCCTGCCTGTGGAAGCTGCAATGTATCCTGAGCTTCCTGCTGTGCGTGGGCGTCACCTGGTACGGCGTCACCAACGCCTGGAGCGTGGAGAAGAGGACCCATACCTGGCAGGCGGAGGGCCTGACGCAGGCCCATACCTTCGCCTTCCTCTCGGACGTTCATGCCGGGAGCGCCCAGTCTCTGGACGTCCTGGAGGACGTCTGCCGCCAGATCAATCTGGCGATGCCGGAGTTTGTCATCCTGGGCGGCGATATCACCGATGAGCTGACCTCAAAGGAGGAGATGGCAGCGGCCTATCAGGTTTTCTCGAAGATCGAGGCCCCCGTCTACTTCGTCTACGGCAACCACGACAGGCAGCCCAACGGGGCTATGGTGGGCAAGCGTACGTATACGGACGCGGAGCTGGACGCGGCCCTTGAGACGGCGGGGATCCGGGTTCTGAAGGACGAGTACGTGCGCGTTGCCGACGACCTGGTCCTGCTGGGCCGGGAGGATATGAGCCGGAGGGAGCGGAAACCTTGGGCGGAGCTGGTCAACCCGGAAGACGAGGGGACCTACGCCCTGGTGGTGGCCGACCACTCGCCCTACGACAAGGAGCAGCTGAAGGAGGAGGTATCCGCCCTGCAGCTGTCGGGCCATACCCACGCCGGCCAGGTCTGGCCCCTCCAGATCGTCTATCGGCTCCTGGGTCTGCCGGCCTACGGAGAGTTCAAGGAGAAGGGAACGACCCTGCTGGTGTCCGCGGGCGAGAGCGGCTGGATGGTGCCCCTGCGCACGGAGGCTCACTGCGAATGGCACCTGATCACCCTGAAGCCGGCGGGCTGAGACGGGGAAAGAAGAGAATACCGGCTGAAGCACGGAGAAAAAGCATCCGGCCCGGAGAACGGGCCGGATGCTTTTTCCCGGAGGAATACAGATGCTTTGTGTCGTCTCTTGCGAAAAACGGCACTTTATGATACAATAAACCATCTCTCCGAAAACCATGAAAAAAGGGAGAAGAACTGACGGGAGGGGGAGGCGACCGTGAAGCTGGCGATCATGCTGATTCTATATACCCTTGCCGCGGCGGCGTCCCTGGCCCTTCTGGCGGAGCTGCTGCGGTGGGCTTTTCCCGGTACGCGGCGGGCGGCGCCGCTGATCCTTGCGGCCGTGCTGTTCCTCTTCCCGCCTGTGGGCGCCCTGCTGCCGGACGGGCCGGCGTGCTGGTTCTTCCAGCGGTGGGGGAACGTGTTCGCGGGGTTCCTGCTGTACTTTTTCGGCGCGCTGCTGGTCGTGTGGCTGCTTATGCTGCCGGCCCGGCTGGCCCACAGCCGCCGCAGCCGCATCCCCTGGGCGCCCACCCGGGCCTTCTCCATCCTGCTGCTGGCCGGATTGCTGATCCTCAGCGTGACGGTGAACGTGCTGGGCGCCCGGACGGCCCGGGACGTGCAGGTGACCCGGTATCGGATCCCCCGGGAGGACCTGGGGCAGGAGGAGGCCATGCGGATCGTCCTCATTGCGGATCTCCACATGGGCGTCAACTCCACGCCGAAGCTCTATGAGGATATGGCGGAGGAGATCAACCGGCAGGAGCCGGACCTGGTGCTGGTGGCGGGCGACGTCATTACCAGCTCCTACGGGGCCATGGGCGCGCCGGAGGCGTACGCGGCGGCGCTGGAGAAGATCCGGGCGACCGAAGGCGTGTACGTGGTATACGGCAACCACGACGTGGACGAGCCGCTCCTGGGTGGCTTTACCTACGTGCCGGCGGAGAAAGCCCTGCGGAACCCGGAGCTGCCCCGTTTCCTGGAGGAGGAGTGCGGCTGGACCATCCTGGCGGATGAGACGGTGACGCTGCCGGAGCGGGGAGGCCTGATCGTCGCGGGACGGCGGGATCTGACCAGGCCGGGCGACGGCACGGCGGAGCGAGCCTCCCTGGAGGAGCTGCTGGCGGGTGTCGACGCCGATGCACCGGTGCTGCTGGTGCAGCACGAGCCGGCGGAGCTGGAGCGGCTGGGCGCGCTGGGCGTGGATCTGGCGCTCAGCGGACACACCCACGACGGACAGATCTTTCCCGGCAACCTGCTTATCCGGCTGATGAGCGACCAGACCCGCGGGATGCGGCAATGGGGGGACGCCGCCGTCATCGTGACCTCCGGGGTGGGCTATTACGGCCCGCCCATCCGGGTGGGGACCGTCAGCGAGATCGTCGTCATTGACGTTGACTGAAAAATATCCGACAAGGCAGGAGACTTTACACATATGAAAAACAAAGAGATCAAACCGGAAACTGCCCGGCGCCGTCAATGGAAGCAGAACGCCCGCGCCGTGGTGAAGGGACACTATCTGTTCCTGGTAGCCCTCTGTCTGGCCGCCGTATTCTTCGGGACGGAGTTCGGCTTCGTCAAGAGCCACGCCATCAATTTCCACCACGCCATCACCGGCCAGACCTCCCAGATCGGGGAGGACGTGCTGAAGATCAACACGGAGGACGCCAGGCGGAAGGTCCTGGAGGATCTCATCAGCGACAACATCAAGGCCGGACACGAGCGGGCGGCCCAGCAGCTGCAGGACTATGCCGACGGAAAGCTGACCAACACCGTGGTGGGACGGCGGGAGGGCATCTTCGCCGCCATCGCCAACGAGATCTCCTCCGGCAAGCTCTATATGATTATCTTCAGCGCCATCCACAACATCATCCACTCCACCAGAGCCGCCTCGGCCATCGTGGTGGCGGGGGATCTGCTGCTGACCATCGTGGTCTGGATCTTCCTGCGGAACGTCTATCAGACTGTTCTGCGGCGGGTCTTTCTGGAGGCCAGGACCTATCCGGAGGTGCCGGTGACCCACCTCCTGCACCTGCGCCTTATGCGCCGGTGGGGCCGGGCCGCTGTGACCCTGCTGCTGCGGAGCGTTCAGGAGTTTCTGTGGTGGCTGACCATCGCGGGCGGCTTCATCAAGCATTACTCCTATATTCTGGTGCCCTATATCGTGGCGGAGAACCCGGACATTCGCCCGCGGGAGGCCATCAACCTGTCCCGCCGGATGATGGATGGACACAAGTGGGAGTGCTTCAAGCTGGAGCTGTCCTTCCTGGGCTGGTATCTCCTGGGGTTCCTGACCTTCGGCGCCGTGGACGTGCTGTGGGCGGTGCCCTATGAGACCGCCGCGGTGACGGAATTCTACGCGGCGCGCCGGGCCGAGGCCAGAGAGACCGGCCTGGAGGGCGCGGAGCAGCTGAACGACGAATATCTCTATCACAAGGCGGAGGAGGCCCTCCTGCGGCAGACCTACGGGGATGTGGAGGCGGAGAAGCGTTTCATCGACGAGCACCGGGTGACCCTGCCGCCCGTCCGGGCCTTCTTCGCGAAAAACCTGGGCCTCTGGATCGGCAGCATGGAGGAGAAGAGGCGCTACGACGAGGTGGACAACCACCGCCAGCAGATCGTGGAGGACCGGGCCGCCATCAAGGGGAAGATCTACCCCCGGCGGCTGAATCCCCGGTGGGATCCGAAGAACAACCACGTGGTCCGCAGCATCCGGTATCTGCGGACGTATTCCGTCTGGTCCATCATCCTGTGCTTCTTCACCTTCGGCTTTGTGGGCTGGATGTGGGAGGTGTCCCTGCATCTGTTCGGGGACGGCGTGTTCGTCAACCGGGGCGTGATGCACGGCCCGTGGCTGCCCATCTATGGCGGCGGCGTGGTGATGATCCTGGTGCTTCTGGCCCGCTGGCGCGGCAAGCCTCTGGCGGAGGCGGCCCTCATCGTGCTGTTGTGCGGCGCGGTGGAGTACGCCACCTCCTTCGCCCTGGAGCAGATGACGAGCATGCGCTGGTGGGATTACACCGGGTACTTCCTGAATCTGAACGGCCGCATCTGCGGCGAGGGACTGACGGTCTTCGCCCTGGGCGGCATGGGGGCGGTGTACCTGCTGGTGCCGGTGCTGGACACCATGTGGTCGAAGATCAAGGTGAAGGTGCTGGCCGCGGTCTGCGCCGTTCTGCTGGTTTGCTTTACCGCAGACGCCGTCTACTCGGCCATGGTGCCCAACACGGGCGAGGGCATCACCGACTATACCGCTTATCAGGAGGCGGAGGCGGACGCGGAGGGGAGGTAGGGATATGGACGGATTGCCCGGGATCGACCTCTTCGTGGAGGAGCTCCGGGAGCGGATCGACGCTGACCGGAGGGCGGAGACGGCCTTCCGGATCATCCCCGGTTCGGCGCCCGAGCCCCTGTATTTCGGCCTGCCGGGCAGCCCGGAGGCCTATTCGGTGGAGCTGAAGCGGCCCGACGGGATCCGCCCCTTCTGTATGCGGGTCCTGCCGGGGGAGCGGGAGGATCTGCCGCTGCTGGTGATCAGCCCCGGTTACGGCGGGACCCTGCGGGATATCCCCGCCGAGCTGCGGGAGTACTATACCACCATTTTCCCCTCGCCTCTGGGCTACGGGACGGCCGACGGGGGACAGGCCGACGAGCTGCGCCGATACGGGATATGGCCGGTCCTGGCCAACACCGTTCACGGCGAGGACGAGAACTACGCCGACTGGCTGCTGGACGCCGCCTGGGGGATGGAATGGGCGGCGCGGAACACCTCCGCGGATACGAATTTCAAGATCTTCGCCGGCTGCAGCCAGGGGGGCGCCATGTCCGTGATCCTGGGCGGCGTCTTCCGGGATACCTGCCAGGCGGTGTGCGCCGACGAGCCCTTTCTGGTGGACTGCAGCGGGGAGCGGATCTACGACTTCATCGCCACCGTCGTCCACAACCCCGCCCAGATCGTGACCGTGTCGAAGGCGGAGCGAAACCTGGCCAACGTGGATCCCATGTACTACGCGCCGCTGCTGGAGGGGATCCCGGTGCTGATCTGCTCCGGCAGCGAGGATCGCCAGTGCCCGGCGGTATACAACAAGAAGCTGTTTGACGCCCTTCCGGACGGGCCGTACAACCGGTACGTGGTCCACAAGGGGCGCTCACACGGATACAGCGTCCAGTTCCACCGGACCATGATGCGGTTTCTCAACGGCGAATTGCCCTGAAGAAATAACCCCCCGAAGCCTTCTTCGGAGGGTTATTTCTAAATGAGAGACGGGAGGCTATTCGTCGTCAGAGCGGCGGGCTTCCCGCTTGGCCCTTGCCCGGTCGTATCCTTTCCCGTTGGAGGCGATCCGCGTAACGGGGGAGATCCCGTGCCAGGAGCCACGTTTTTTGGCGTGAAAGGCCTTCCGGGCCTTCTTGCTCATCTTGCCCACAGGTGTGATTTTTTCCACAGCGATCCCTCCTTTTTCCCTATTATAGCGGAGCAGCGCCGAAAAGGGAAGAGGTTTCTCGGGGACGGTGCAGATCCGCCGGTTATTCTTGTATTTACGCGAACAATGCCCTATACTGTTATCGAAGATGACCTCAGCACGGGAGGAAGAGTTATGAAGTGTTGGAATTGCGAAGTGGACACGCCGGATGGGGCGAAGCTGTGTCCATCGTGCGGGGCCGTTCTTGAGAGGGAGGACGCCATGAAAGACAGCAGCAGGCTGACGGATGAGCAGATGACAGCCAATCCGGCCAAAAAGGCTCCGGAAGAGATTGGAACTCCCGAGGACAGAGAGGCAGAAGGCCCCGGAAATAGTCCGGGTAAGAGGGGAGGCAAAAAAGGCGGGGCACCCCGGGATGGGGAAACGGAAGGCAACGCCGAAAAGGGGCCCGGCAAGAAGACCGGCGGCAAAAAGACCGGAGCGCCCGGCGACGGAGAAGCGGAAGGCGGCTCCAAGACCGGCAGCTCCAAGAGCGGCGGCTCCAAGAGCGGCGGCTCCAAGAGCGGCGGCTCCAAGAGCGGCGGCTCCAAGAGCGGCGGCTCTAAGACCGGCAGCTCCAAGACCGGCGGTTCCAAGACCGGCAGTTCCAAGACCAGCGGTTCCAAGACCAGCGGTTCCAAGACCGGCGGTTCCAAGACCGGCGGTTCCAAGACCACGCCGCCTCCGCAGGTTTCCCGGAAGTCCTTCGGAGAAGAATTTCTCACGCTGCTGTTTTGCATCGCGCTGTCTGCGGGGAGTTTTGCGCTTGTGGCTTTCGTACACCCGCTGTTTTGCTTCGTCATGCTCCCGGTTTTATTCTTCACGATCCATCAGTTTGTCAAGACAGTGAAGCGTCTTTTCTCGTAGGAACGGAGAATGATCATGAGAACAGTCAAACGGATCCTGAAGGGACTGGGCGTCGCGGCACTGGCTCTGACAGCGGCCCTGGTGATCATCGTGATCCTGTCACGGCCGAAGCCGTCTCCAACGCTGCAGCAGCAGGTGGACACCGGCCCCAAGAAACCGCCGGAGCTGGGATTCACGGTGGAGGATCTGGATGAGCCGCTGACCATCGACACCTATACGCTGACGGAATGGAGGGATCGGAAGAGCCTGGCCATCTTTGATTCGGAATACCTGGGCATGTTCTTTGACTACGACAGCGTTACTCCGGAGGAGACCAAGCAGGTGGTGGCGGATAATCCGGCCATCACACCCCGGTTTCGGGAGCTGCTGTACTGGTACATTGACGCCATCGCCCGGAAGTATCCGGAGGCGGATCTGCGCATCCTTCACTATAATCTCCAGACGCTGGAGGTAATGGAGGTGGATGCCCACCAGTTGGCCTTCGAGGCGTTGTCTCTGAGTGCTTACGGCTGCTACAAGCGGGCGGAGAACAAGATCTACGTCAATCAGGACTACGACTATGCGCCGGGGACCTGGGAATACCAGGTGATCCTTCACGAATTCGGTCACGCGGCCCGTACGGTTCAGCGGAACGTGGACGGAGACGATATCCGGATCCAGCTGTCGGACGAGTATCTGGAGATTCCGGAGGAGGCGCTGAATTCCCTGTTTACCGTGAGCCTGTTCGACTATGAGGAGCGGGATATTGCCTATCAGCTGCCCAGCAACCTGTTCCAGGTGATGCTGGAGTGTATCGACGACTACGACCTCGGCGACTATATCAACCATAGCCTGTCCTATCTGGCAGCAAAGATGGATGCCCAGACGGGATACAACAACTACGCCATGAACATCTTTCGGCTGATCGGAGCTCAGCGGGCGGACTATATGGATGACAGCTACGAGCGGGATCAGTCGACCTACTACCCCATTTACGACTACGTCTGTCAGCTGTATCTGGAACGGAACGGCGCCGCAGAGCTGGACGCTGCCGGCCGCAGAGCCCTGGTGGACCGGCTGGTGGAGCGGGTTACCTACGACGTGCCTGCGGATCACCCCCTGGACACAGAGGAGTTTTACAGGTATGCGGAAACGGCGTTCCCGGCGGATTGAGAGGAGACTGACGATCCGGGCGGGGCAGAAAAGAGAGAAAAACGGCCGACGGCGAGGAGAGTAGAGAATTCTCCTCGCCGCCGGCCGCTTTCCTGTTGGATGGACAATCAATCTTTCCTGTTGGGTGGACAATCAATGCTGGGTGGAGGGGGTGGGCCGGACGTTACTCCTCGTCTTCCTTGCCGTAGATCTCGACCCGGTGCATGGTCTTGCCGCGCAGGGAGTTGCCGTCGATATCCTGCACGCCGATGCCGGTGTAGGCCCAGATCACAGCGAAGATCGGGCACAGCAGGCACAGGAAGGCGTAGGGCAGGTATTCCAGCGCGCTGACGTTCAGGACGCCGTAGGTGTAGATGGCTGCAGCGGACCACGGGACCAGGAAGGCGAAGATGGTGCCGCCGTCCTCCAGGGTTCTGGAGAGGATCCAGGGAGCGACCTTGGCCTTCTTGAAGGAGTCGGTGAACACCTCGCCGGGCAGCAGGATGGCCATGTACTGAGAGGTGGTCAGCAGCACGGTGGCCAGGCAGGTCAGCAGGGTGGACAGGATCATGTTGGCGGGCCGCTCGATAAAGCCCTTGATCTTGCCCAGGATGGCCTGCAGCACGCCCATCTTCATCATGACCTCGCCCAGCTCCAGAGCGAAGATGCAGTAGACGACGGTGCTGAGCATGGAGCTGATGCCGCCGCGGTTGAGCAGCTTGGCAACGGCGGCGTTCTCAAACTCGCCCTTGTAGCCGCTGGCCATGGCGGTGACGATCTGAACGAAGGAGTACTGGGGCTGCGCGATCAGACCGGCGATGACGCCCAGCAGGGCGCCGATGATCAGAGCGATCATGGCGGGAACCTTCAGGGCCACCAGGACCACCGTGATGATGGGGATGAGCAGCAGGATCGGGGAGATGGTGAAGGTGCCCTTCAGCACGTCCATGATCTCATGGATGCTGGCCACAGACTCGGCGGTGGCGCCGGAATACTTCAGGCCCATGATGAAGTAGAGGATCAGGGAGATCACGAAAGCGGGCACCACCGTCCACAGCATGGATTTGATGTGCTTGAACACGTCGGTGCCGGCGGCAGCCGGGGCCATGTTGGTGGTATCGGAGAAGGGGGACATCTTGTCGCCGAAGACCGCTCCGGAGACGGACATGCCGGCCACCAGCGCCGGGTTGATGCCCATGCCGTAGCCGATGGCCATGAAGGCCACGCCCATGGTGCCCAGGGCCGCGTAGGAAGAACCGGTGAAGAAGGATACGATGCAGCAGATCACAAAGCCCACCGCCAGGAAGGAGGCGGGAGTGAACAGCTTCAGACCGTAGTAGATGATGGACGGGACGATGCCGGAGATCATCCAGCTGCCAACCACCATGCCCACGGAGATCATGATCATGATGACCAGCGCGCACTTGCGGCAGCCATCAAGGACCGTCTCCTGCAGATCCTCCAGCTTCATGCCCATGACCACGGCGGCGATGCACACAGCGATCAGAGCCAGGAGGAAGGTGACCATGGTGTTCAGTTTGATGATGGCCAAGCCCACGGCCATTACTGCCGCTACGATCAAGAATACGATCAGCGCTCCGCCCAGGCCGACCTTTTTGAATTCTCGTTTCATGCTAGCTATCTCCTTTCCTAAACACATTTTTCACACAGGGTTTTTACCGGGTTTTTGCGATTGCGCCGGGTTTACAGCTCCAGCTTGATGCCGGCGGCCTTGATCCACGCGTCGTCAATAATCCCCTCCTTATAATCTTTTTTGATTTTCTCCGGATCTCGCTTTTCCACCGGACCAAATCCGCCTGCACCGGCGGTTTTCAAAACGATGAGGTCGCCAGCCTCCAGCTTCAGGCCGCGGGGCTTGGGGTTGTCGGAGATCAGCTTGCCGTCCCGGTAGATCTTCAGGGAGGCGTTGCCGCCGCACTGTCCGCCGTCCAGCCCCCAGGGTTTGTAGACGACCCGCTCCGTAGACGCGGTCAGGGTGCAGTCGACAGACTGATCGGTGAGCCGGATGCTCCGGACGATGCCCACGCCGCCCCGGTACTGACCGGCGCCGCAGCTGTTCTCATGGAGAGCGTACTGCTCCACCAGCAGGGGGTACTCCATCTCCAGGGCCTCCACCGGCAGGTTGGAGGTGTTGGTCATGTGCACCTGGACCGCATCCAGACCGTCCTTGTTGAACCGGGCGCCAGAGCCGCCGCCCACCGTCTCCACGTAGACGAAGTGCTTGTTGAAGCGCAGGTCCTCGCCGGAGAAGGCGAAGAAGGACATGGCGCCGTTGCTGGCGGCCGTGACCGACTTGGGATCCAGCTTGGCGAAGGCGCCGAAGATCACGTCCGCGATGCGCTGGGTGGTGGTCTCGCGGTCGGACACCGGGGCCGGGGCCACGGACCAGACCAGGGAGCCCGGCTCGGCCACGATGTCGATGGCGTCGAAGAAGCCGGAGTTGGCCGGGATGGTGTGATCCAGCAGGGCCATCATGGAGTAGTAGATGGTGGCCTTGGTGGCGCAGGGCACGCAGTTGTAGGGGCCGGGGACCTGAGGAGACGATCCGGTGAAGTCGAAGGTGATGTGATCGCCCTTGACGGTGACCTTGAGCTTGACCAGCAGGTCCGTCTGACCCAGGCCGTCGGAGTCCAGCCAGTCCTCAAAGTCGTATTCGCCGTCGGGCAGCTCCTTGATGGCGATGCGGGCCTTCCGCTCGCCGTACTCCAGCCACTTGACGCAGAACTCCTCATAGGTGTCCAGGCCGATCTTGTCGATCAGCTCCACCAGCTTGTCTGCGCCGAACTGGTTGGTGAGGATCTGGGCGTTCAGGTCGCCGTGGCGCTCGTACGTCATCTGGAAGTTCAGCATCAGCAGGTCCATCACGTCCCGCACCAGCTTGCCCTTCTCGTAGAGCTTGATCACGGGGATGCGGAGGCCCTCGTCATAGACGGTGGTGCCTCTGTGGGGACGGTCGGCGTGGTGGCCCAGGTTGACCATGTAGGCCACCAGCTTGCCCTGGTAGAACACGGGGCGCAGGATCACGATGTCGGGCAGGTGGGAGCCGCCGCCGGTATAGGGGTCGTTGGCGATGAAGATATCGCCGTCATAGATCTCCTCGGGCTTGTATTTCTGGGTCAGGATCTCCACGGCGCCGGACAGGGAGCTGAAGTGCAGGGGGATGTGCTGGGCCAGAGACAGGAGCTTGCCCTCGGCGCTGAACACCGCCACGGACAGGTCCTTTCTCTCCTTGATGTTGGTGGAATAGCCGGTCTTGCAGAGGATGACGCCCATCTGCTCGGCGATGGAATTCATGCCGTTGGCAATGATCTCCAGGGTAATGGAGTTGATCTCGGTCATTCCTGCGTCGCCTCCTTCCGCTCAAGCAGCATGTTCCGGTAGCGGTCCACCGTGGCCTTCATGTTGGAGAAGATGATGGTGGTGCTGTCCATCTGCTCCACGATGGCCGGCCCGGGAATGACGTTTCCGTTCCGCAGCAGGTCTCTGCGGTAGAGGGTGAAGTCCTCGAATCTGCCGTTGCCCACGTAGACCCGGCGGGAGCCGCAGATGGCCTTCGAGGCGTCCTCGCCCTCGTAGGGATCCTCCGTTACCACGGGGTAGATGATGTCGCCGATGGCGGACAGACCGAAGTTCACGATCTGTACCATATCGTCGGAGCTGAAGGAGTACAGGCGCTCATAGGTCCGGATGAAGGCCTCCCGGATGGAGCCCTCGTCCTTCACCTCATGGAAATTGATGGGCACCCGGATCTCATGGTTCTGGCCCCGATAACGCATATCCAGGAAGTACTCCATGGACTGCATGGACGGGTCGATCTTTTCCTGGAGGAACCAGGCCCGGGCCTCCTCCTCCAGGAGGCGGAACTGCTCGGACAGGATGGCGTAGGAGCCCTCGTCCAGGTTCATGACCCAGGTCTGGACGAAGTCGCGGCGCAGGTTCTCCGTCAGCAGGCCGTAGGCCGCCAGCAGACCGGGGGCCGCGGGCACCAGGGCCTTGCCGATGTTCATCTCCTCGATGAGCTCCGCCGCGTGGAGGGGGCCGGAGCCGCCGAAGGGGACCAGACAGAAGTCGCTGGGATTGTAGCCCTTGGCCACGGTGACGTTCTTGATCTCGCGGATGATGTTGGCGTTGGACACGGCGATGATGCCCCGGGCCGTCTCGTAGAGGTCCATGTGGATCTTCTCGGCCAGCCGGGCCACCGCCTGCCGGGACAGCTCCGCGTCGATGGGGAGGCGGCCGTCCAGCAGATATTCGTTGTTCAGGTGGCCCAGGACCACGCGGGCGTCGGTGATGGTGGCCTCCCGGCCGCCCAGCTGGTAGCAGGCGGGACCGGGGTTGGCGCCCGCCGACTGGGGACCCACCTTCAGGATGCCGCCGCTGTCGATCCAGCCGATGCTGCCGCCGCCGGCGCCGATGGTGGAGATGTCGATGGAGGGGATCCGGACGGGGTAGCCGGAGATGGTCTTCTCGTCGGAGGCCTCGAACCGGCCGCCCACCACCAGGCTGATGTCGGTGCTGGTGCCGCCCACGTCCACGGTGATCAGGTCCTTCTCACCGGCCAGGGCCGTGATGTACTGGGCGCCCACCACGCCGGCCGCCGGGCCGGACAGAGCCGTCTTGATGGGGTACTGCATGGACTCGTCGATGGACATGAGGCCGCCGTTGGAATGGTTGATGTAGGCGTTGAGGATGCCGATGTCCGCCAGGGTCTGCTTCAGATTGTGCATGTACTTGCGGACCTCCGGTCCCACGAAGGAGTTGAGGACCGTGCCGCACAGGCGCTCATACTCCCGGAACTGCCGGGAAAGGTCGCTGGAGATGGTCAGGAAGGCGTCGGGGAGCTCTTCGGCGATGATGTCCCGGACTGTCTGCTCGTTTTCCGGGTTCATGTAGGCGTTGAGCAGCATCACGGCCACCGCCTGGATGCCGGCTTCTCTCATGATCCGGGCGGCCCGGCGGATCTCCTCGGGATCCACCTTTTTCAGGACAGTGCCCTTGTAATCCAGACGCTCGTCCACTTCGATCCGGTTGTCACGGGTTACCAAGGTCTTGACTTTGTCCCGCTGGATGTCATACAGGTCAGGCCGCTTCTGACGCCCGATCTCCAGCAGGTCCCGGAAGCCTCTGGTGGTGATAAGACCTGTTTTAGCGCCTCTCGCCTCCAGAATGGCGTTGGTGGCGACGGTCGTGCCGTGCATGAAGCGGGTGACGTCCCCGCCGGCGAAGCCGTACTCCTTCTGGAGGACCTGCACGCCTTCGACCACCGCTGCTGACTGGTCGTGGAGAGATGAAGGCAGCTTGTATACCATCAGCTCTCCGGTCTTTTCGTCGACGGCACAAATATCGGTATTCGTGCCGCCTACATCCACTCCGATCCGTATCGATTTCATTGGCTGCATCCCTTTCCGGCCATAAATATGAAAGATTCTGCGAATTGCACAGATGGCCCCTGTGCATATTTCAATTATTTAGTTGTTTAGTCAATTATATACTTGAAATATCCCCTTGTCTAACATATAATATGTTATGAAATCATAAATTAAAACTTATAAAAGGAGGCGCAGCCGTGGAACTCCTGCAGCTCCGTTATTTCCTGGAACTGGCAAAGACCGAGCATATGACGCTGACCGCGGCCAATCTGCACATCTCCCAGCCGGCCCTGAGCTCCACCATCAAGAAGCTGGAGGAGGAACTGGGCGTGCCGCTTTTTGAGCGGAAGGGGAGGAACATCCGGCTGTCCCGGTACGGACAGGCCTACCGGGAATATGTGCAGGAGGCCTTCTTCAGCCTGGAGACCGGGGGCAAGGCCCTCGCCCGGATGCGGAACGCCACCGACAACACGTTCCGCCTGGGGATCCTGAGCCCCTACGTCTGGTCGGATCTGTTCGAAGCCTTCCACAGGGAGCACCCGGAGGTCATCATCAACCGCTACTCCATGGAGGGCAGCGAATACATCAACGCCCTGCTCAGCGGGAGGATCGACCTGTATATCGGCGGGATCAACAACGCCTACCACAAGAAGCTTACCTATGAGACCCTGTACACGGACGCCATGGTGCTGCTGGTGAGCAACGAGAACCCCCTCTCCCGGTACCGGGAGGTGGACCTGCGCACCTGCGAGAACGAGAATTTCCTCAACCTGGACCGTGATACCAACCTGCAGCAGTTCATCTCCACCTTCTACCAGGCGGCGGGCTTCACGCCCCGGGTCGTGATGGAGGTGGACTACACCCTGCGGGACGAGATGGTGGACCACAATTACGGCGTCTCCATCACCACGGAGCGATCCGCCAGAAAGACCCCCGCCGAAAACGTCACCTATCTGCCCATCACCTATCCGCCTTTCCGCCGCAGGCTGGGCCTGGTCTGGAGCAGCGCGGCCCTGTTCACGCCGGCCATGGAGAAGTTCCGGCAGTTCGCGCTGGAGTATTATCAGGATTGAACGGAAGAGGTTCCGCCCGGGGAACGGCCGCTGAGGCCGATCCCCGGGCGTTTCTGTCGTCTGCAGGCCCCATCTCCGGAAAAAAGGGGTTGCATTCCGGAGGATTCCGGGTATAATGAAGCTAAACGATACAGGTTGTAACGGATAGAGCTGAGAGGTGGAAGATGAGATCGAAAAACCGGGAACTGATGGAAGAGATCCGGGAGTTTGTCAACCGGTACTACAGGGAGCACCATACGTCGCCCTCCACCCGGATCATCGGGGAGGCCGTGGGGGTGACCAGGAACACGGTCCACCGCTATCTGGTGGAGATGGACGAGAAGGGGATCCTCCGCTATGACAGGGGAGACAAGAGCACGGAACAGACCTCCAAGTGCACCACAGGCTATTTTTCCGCCCCCGTGGTGGGCTCCATCCGCTGCGGAGATCCCGAGACGGAGGAGGAGCAGGTGGAGGAATATGTGAGCCTGCCGGAATCCATCTTCGGAAAGGGACAGTTCTACCTGCTGCGGGCGAAAGGGGACTCCATGACGGACGCCGGCATCGAGGAAGGGGACATGCTCCTCATCCAGATCCAGCACGAGGCGGCGGTGGGCGACATCGTGGTGGCTCTGGATCCCGCCGGGGAGAACACCCTCAAGCGCTACGGAGGCTTTGACGCCGGGAGCGGCTGCTATCTCCTGGAGTACATGAACCAGGCCCGCTATCCCGGCCGGGCGGAGCGGGTGACGAGCTTCACGGTCCAGGGGGTGGCCCGGCGGGTCATCAAGGCGCTGTAGGAGAGCGCTTCCGGAGGAGACGGAGATGGACAGAGTCTA
>JAEEGI010016270.1_pt1 | contig 15374 bp, 9 predicted proteins | sample 8958751 | NCBI WGS metagenome assembly JAEEGI01 (sample SAMN16246545, study PRJNA631951) | gut metagenome | biome: gut microbiome; feature: rumen; material: KS-attached | host: Bos | place: Iran: Karaj | collected 2018-10
GCTGAGGATGGTCAGATGCCGCGCCGCCATGCCCAGCAGCACCATGTTGGCGCTCCGGGGGGCCTGGAGGTTTTTGGCCACCTGGTCGATGTTCATCCGCGTCACCTTCGGAAGCGCGTCCAGCTCCTCCAGGAGGGAAGCCTCTTCGGGATAGTCAGGGATGTTCACGAACGGGCAGGAGGAGGTCACGACGGCCCCTTCCGCTCCCAGATACGGCAGATAGCGGAGCGCTTCCATCGGCTCCATCGACAGAATGAGGTCGGCCCCGCCCAGGGGAATCAGGTCGCTGTGGATGGGCTCGGTCGAGAGACGTAGGTCGCTCTGCACGTCCCCGCCCCGCTGGCTCATGCCGTGGACTTCCGCCTGCTTGAGGTGCAGGCCGGCGGCCGTGGCGGCCTCTCCGATGACCGTGGCGATGGACAGGATCCCCTGTCCGCCCACGCCTGCCAGTTTGATATCGGTTTTCATTTTCATTGTCATTTCGAGCGAAGTTTCACCTTGTCATTTCGAGCGAAGTCGAGAAATCTGACGGTTCTTCCGGGCGAGGGTCTGCATGCATTCCCGCTGCGGGATGATGACGGAAACGCCCTTGTATTCAAGTTCCTGCCGGATGATGCGGGTGATCTCCTCCATGTTCTTCGGGAGCGGGACGACCACGTGCAAGTGCTCCCGCTCCACGCCCAGGGCGAGGCAGATGGCCTCGAACTTGTGCGTGCCCGCGGAATCCTGGCCGCCCGTCATCGCGGTGGTGAGGTTGTCGGAAAGGATGACGGTGATGGCGGCGTTGTCGTTGACCGCGTCCAAAAGACTGGTCATGCCGGAATGCGTGAAAGTGGAGTCGCCGATGACCGCGACGGCGGGATGCACGCCCGCATCGGCGGCGCCCTTCGCCATCGTGATGGATGCGCCCATGTCCACGCAGGTGTCGATGGCCCGGAACGGCGGCAGGGCGCCCAGGGTGTAACAGCCGATGTCACCGAACACACGGGCGTCGGGATAATCGGCGAGCACCTCGTTCAAAGCCTTGTAAACATCCCGGTGGCCGCACCCCTGGCACAGCTGAGGAGGACGCGGAGCGATGTTGCGGGCAGGCGGAAGGACGGTTTCAGCGGGACAGCCCAGCGCCTTTGCGACAACGTCCGGCGTGAGTTCGCCGGTCCTCGGCAGATGGCCGTTCAAGCGCCCGAACACCGGATAATCCGGCCCGAGCAATCCCCGGACCTGCTCTTCCACGAAGGGCTGGCCGTCCTCGACGACGAGGATGCAATCCGTGTCGGCGGCCAGCTCCCGGACCAGACTTTCCGGCAAAGGATACTGGGACACCTTCAGAACGGAAACACCCTCGGGGAGCGCCTCGCGAACATAGTTATGTGCGATGCCGCAGGCGATGACGCCCAAAGAGGCTCCAAGAAATTCCAAATTGTTATAAGTGGATTCCTGCGCACGCAGAAGCAGGTCGGGCTGCTTCGCCACAAGGGCGGCATACTGCCGCTTTGCGTTGCCAGGCAGGAGGACCCATCGGGTCCTTTCCGAATCCGGAGCGAGCGCATTCTGCGGTCCGGCCTCCCCCACCTCCACGGCGGCGCGGGAATGCGCCAGCCGGGTGACCATGCGGACGAGGACCGGCAACCGGACTTCCTCCGACAGGCGGAAGGCATCGGCCATCATGTCATAACACTCCTGCTGGTCGGAAGGTTCCAGGATGGGAATCATCGCGAACTTGCCGTAGAAACGGGAATCCTGTTCGTTCTGGGAGGAATGCATCGACGGGTCGTCGGCCGCGACGACCACCAGGCCGCCCTTCACGCCGGTGATGCCGGCGTTCACGAAGGCATCGGCACAGACATTCATGCCCACGTGCTTCATGCACACCAGGGCGCGCTTGCCCGCATAGGACATGCCCAGGGCCGCCTCCATGGCCGTTTTTTCGTTCGTGCACCAACGGCTCCGCACCCCGCGCTCCCGCGCGGACGCATCGTTCTGGATGAATTCGGTAATCTCGGTGGACGGTGTTCCGGGATAGGCGTACACGCCGGAAAGACCGGCATGCAGGGCGCCCAGCGCAAGCGCTTCGTCCCCGAGCAGCAATTTCTTGGCTGTCATTCTTCTGTTCGTATTTAACTACTAAAACCACGCAAATATAATCATTTCTCGACTCATCTGCAAAACTCCGCCCCACAACCCACAAACATGCCCGACAAACATGCCATACTGCGCGACGAGCATGCCATCTCATATAGCAATCACGTCACTACGTCCCATAATCATGTCATTTCTCCGGGCGGACTCATCATCCTGCGCGACGGACACACCCTACCCCAACCGAATAACGTATCTACCTTAACCGAGCGACGCACCTTCCATACCCGAGCGACGCACCCAAAAACCCAACCCGATTTTTGCAAAGCATTGCCGCCAGTGTTCTATCGTCCCGATGGCTCTCCGAAATGCCTTGCGCGGCGTTTTGGAATGGCAAAGCATCGGAACAGGCATCACAAGGAACTCAGGGGCATACCAAGATGCTTTGCGTATTTCGGGTTGGATAAAAAACGGGAAAGGTGTTGCAAGACAGCAAGGATTGGCTTATATTTGTGAGAGAGCAGCCATCAGCGGCGCCGGATATGAAGATGAAGTTGGATCAAAAACTGCTCGCGGAGATTGAATCCGATCTCGGGCTCAACGTCCCTTTCTTCAAGGGACAGAAAATCAAGGTCAAGAATTGCTGGCATTTCAGTACAGACGGGAATGCTGTCGATGCAATGTTTGAGGATGACGACGATTTCATCGCTGGGATGAATCGTATCTTCGTTGTCGTGCAGGGTTACAACATTGTCATCCTGGCTTTTTCCTTAATGGATACGCATGTGCATTTTATATTGTATGGCACATTTGAGGAATGCAACCGGTTCATGCACGAGTACGTCCGTCAGACATCATGGTACATCTCCCGGACTCATCATGAAAGTAACAAACTGGAAGGAGTCCCGATCCGTCACCAGGCCGTGGACACTGATTTCTATTTGAAAACCGTAATCTGCTATACCGTGAAGAACGCTCCTGCTGGCGGCATCATGTTCAATGCGCTTGACTACCCTTGGTCCAGCGGTCCGCTCTATTTCAGAAAGCGGGGCCTCTGGAGTTCGCCCCGATGGATAGACGACCTGGTTGCGCCCGGACCGACGGGCATCGTCAAGAACCGCCAATCCCTGCGAACCCGAAAGAACGAACTCGTACGAAATTCCCCCCGGATGGTCGGCCCGCTCGTTTTCCCGGGCGAGTATGTCGCCTTCGAGGTCGTGGAGCGTGTATTCAAAACCTGTAAGAGTTTCAATTACTTTCTGTGCATCACCCGGGAAGAAGACGTGGACGCCCGCGGCGGCTCAATCTCCCTCCTTTCCATCCCCATGCAGGAGATGCGCCAGCACAAGAAAGAAGTGTGTGAAGAACTGTTCGGGACAAAAATCGTCAAACGTCTCAGCACCGACCAGCGGCTCCGGCTGGCCCGAACCTTGCGCAGCCGCTACAACAGTTCCATCAAACAAATTGCCCGCCTATCAGGCCTGGTGTATGACGAAGTGAAGGACCTGCTCTAAGCCAACCCAAAAATCGCAGAGCATCGCCACCACCTTCCCGTGGTCCTCGGAGACACATCGCTATGCCTTGCGCGGCCGTTTTGGCTGGCAAAGCATCGGAACAAGCCTTGCAAAAGCCTCTGGGCACTCTGATATGCTTTGCGAATGTCGGGTTTGGGGAAGGGCGGAGAAAAGGAATTGGGCAGGTCTCCCATTTCTTTTCCAACCTGGCAATCACGTCATTTCACCGGGCAAACTCGTCATCCTGCGCGACGGACACACTCAACCCTAGCCGAGCGACATCCCTATCCTACCCGAAAGGCGTACCTAAAGCCCAACCTGTTTTTCGCAAAGCATCGCAACCAGCGTTCAATCGTCCCAAAGTCACATCGCAATGCCTTGCGCGACGTTTTGGGCTGGCAAAGCATCGGAACAGGCATCACAAGGTCCATGGAGCACACTGATATGCTTCGCGGTTGTCGGGTTTGGGGAGGGGCGGAGAAAGGACGAAATGGCTTCGGGATAGGGAAGGTCACCTCCCCTTTCTTATGAAAAAACCGCCTTTGGCAAGGTTTCTGCAGAATTATTCGTAACTTTGCAACGGCTAAAACCATAAAAGTCATGAAAAGCTTGAAAATTCTTGCGGCCGCCGTTCTGGCCTGCGCCGCCCTCGTTTTCACTTCCTGCGACAAGGGAGTCACCAACACCGGCGACCTGTCCGGTAACATCTATGGAATCTGGCAGCTTGATTCGAAGACTGTCGACCGCGAAACCGTCGTCAAGGATACCGATTTCAACGGCGAGCATTTCTATCTCTGCCTGAACCAGCTGCGTATGGCGTTCGGCAAGACGGGGTCGCTCACCGGGTTTGACCTGGATCACGTCGACGTCGATTTCTCCTGGTACGCCTACAACGAGACGAAGCACCAGGTCTCTTTTGACGACCCCATCATCCTGAGACAGGGTCTCAAGGAGGTCATGAACGTGTACGGCACCTATGACGTCCTGGAGCTTTCCAATGATAAACTGGTGATCTCCAAGACGGTCGGCAAGTCGACCACGACCTACGCCTTCCACAAGATGTTCCAGCAGAATACGACCAAGTAAATCGATCGGATATCGGTTTTGACGCCGACAATACGTCGAATGGAAGTGCCTCAAAATCTGCACTTTATGCGAAACTGCCCGGTAATAGTTTACCGGGCAGTTTTATTTAACAACCTATAAATCAATCACTTCCATTCAACACCATCCATTCGCATTCTCTTTGATGTGACGCAGATTGTTTTTATCTTTGTCGGAAATGTGTGAAACAAAGGTTAAAGGTGGTAGTGTGAACCTGACGAATGCGCTGAAAGAAGGGGTGCTGAAGCTGGACGGGGCGATGGGAACGCAGATTCAACGATACGCCCTGGCGGAAGAGGATTTCCGGCAGGGTGTCTTCACGGATACGCCCGTCCCTCTGAAAGGCGACAACGAATGCCTGAACCTGACGCGGCCGGATGTCATCGCGGCCGTGCATGAGGCCTATATCGAGGCCGGGGCCGATATCATCGAGACCAATACCTTCAGCGCAAACCGCATTTCCCAGAAGGAATACGGGCTGGAAGCCCATGCCCGGGAAATGGCGTTCGCCGGGGCCCGGATCGCGCGGGAATGCGCGGACAAATCGCCCCGGAAGGTGTGGGTGGCCGGCAGCATCGGGCCGACCTCCAAATCCCTGACGCTGGCGCCGGACATCGCCCGGCCGGCGGAACGGCCGTACAGTTTTGACGAAATGGTCGCCAGCTATCGCGAGCAGGTCGAAGCCCTCATCGAAGGCGGTGTGGATCTGCTGCTGATCGAGACGGCTTTCGACGCGCTGAACGTGAAGGCGGCGCTGTACGCTGTGGAAACGGTACAAAACGGTTTCCCAGTCATTGTGTCGGTGAGCGTGGGCGACAGGAGTGGCAGGACGCTGACGGGGCAGACGCTGGAGGCGTTCTATACCGCCGTGCGGCACTATCCGCTGGCGGCCTTCGGCTTGAACTGTTCGCTCGGGGCCGACGGGCTTCTGCCGCTCGTAAAGGACATCGCCGCTTTCAGCGACGTGCCCGTTATCTGCTATCCCAACGCAGGTCTCCCCAACGAAATGGGCGGTTATGACCAGACGCCGGCGCAGATGGCCGCGCAGATGGCCCGGTTCGACGGGCTTCTGAACATCGCGGGCGGTTGCTGCGGCACCACCCCGGAGCATATAAAGGCCATTCCGGCCCTCTCCCCCGCCCCGTTCAAAGAGCCGCACAAGGAACTGAAGGTCAGCGGCTTGGACGCTTACCTCATCGACACGCAGAAGCGGAACTTCACCCTTATCGGCGAACGGACGAACGTGGCCGGAAGCCGGAAATTCGCCCGGCTCATCGCCGCCGGTGACTATGACGCCGCCCTCGAGGTGGCGGCCGGCCAGATTGAAGGCGGTGCCGACATCATCGACATCAACATGGACGATGCGATGCTGGACGGGCCGAAAGCGATGGAGACCTTCGTCCGCACCCTCCAGAACGATCCGGCCGTGGCCAAGGCCGCCCTGATGGTCGACTCCTCGCACTGGGAATGCATCCTGGCCGGGCTCAAGAACGCGCAGGGCAAATGCATCGTCAATTCCATCAGCCTCAAGGACGGCGAGGAAACCTTCCTGGAAAAAGCGGCGGAAATCCACCGGCTGGGCGCCGCGATGGTCGTGATGGCCTTCGACGAGGAAGGGCAGGCCACTGATTATGAGCGCAAAATCGCCGTCTGCGAAAGGGCTTACCGTCTCCTTACCGGCATCGGCATTCCCGCCGGAGACATCATTTTCGACGTCAATGTCCTGTCCATCGGAACGGGCATCCCCGAGCACGACCGCTACGGCATCGATTTCATCGAAGCGGTCCGCTGGATCAAGAATAATCTCCCCGGCGCCTACACCTCCGGCGGTATTTCCAACCTCTCCTTCGCCTTCCGGGGCAACAATCCCGTCCGGAGCGCGATGCACGCCGTCTTCCTGTACCACGCCATCCGCGCGGGCCTGGACATGGCCATCGTCAATCCCGGCATGATCCTCCAATACGACGACATCGAACCGGAATTGAGGACTGCCGTCGAAGACCTCATCCTCTGCAAGGATCCGCACGCGACGGAACGGCTCACCGCTGTTGCGGCGGCCATGCCCGGTGCGGCCGAGACTTCTCCACGCGCCCCTTCGGGGCCTGGCCGAAGTGACAACGGTATTGTCATTTCAAGCGAAGCCGCAGCTGGAGTCGGGAAATCGCTTGAAACGTTCCTCATCACCGGCCGGGAGGATGGGCTCGCGGAGGCTATTGCCGCCGCGCTGGAACGCCTTGGATCGGCCGTGCAGGTCATCGAGGGGCCGCTGATGGACGGGATGGAGGAAGTTGGACGGCGCTTCGGAGCCGGGAAGATGTTCCTTCCCCAGGTCGTGAAATCGGCCAAGGTAATGAAGGACGCCGTGGCCTTGCTGGAGCCTTATATGGAGGCCGGCGAGCAAGGGGCGCGGCGGCCGGTCGTCATCCACGCGACGGTCAAGGGGGATGTCCATGACATCGGCAAGAACATCGCGGGCATCGTCCTGCGGTGCAACGGGTTCGAGGTGGTGGACCTGGGTGTGATGGTGGACAAGGAAACCATTCTGGAGGCTGCGGAGAAGCATCACGCCGCCCTTGTCGGCGTGAGCGGACTCATCACCCCCTCCCTGTTCCAGATGGAGGAGCTGTGCCGCGAAATGGCGGCCCGCGGGCTGGACACGCCGCTTTTCATCGGCGGCGCCACCACGTCCGCCCTGCATACGGCGGTAAAACTGGCACCGCTGTACGATCACGTTTTCTACGCGCCCGACGCATCGGCCGGAGCCGTGCTGGCGAAGAAGTGCCTGCGCGACCGCGCGGCCTTCGAAGCCGACCAGCATGCGGAGCAGGCGAGAATCCGCGCTTTGCACGAAGGGCGGAAAGAGACGCCCGCGCCCATGCAGGCCGGTTTTGCTCCGGACAGTTATCTCAGTACTGTTCCGGAGGACCTTCCGTTCACGGAACTTCCCTTGGAGGAACTCGTTCCCCTCTTCGACTGGACCATGTTCCGGGCCGTCTGGGGCGTGAAGGAGTCTCCGGAACTGACGGCCGAAGGCAAGGCCGTGCTGGAGCGGATGGTCCGGGACCGCAGCGTCTCCGTCCGCATCGCCGCCCGCTTCTTCGCCGCCCGGCGGGAAGGGAACATCATCGACTTGGGCTCCTGCAGGCTTCCCATGCTCCGGCAGGAAGAGGCTCCCGGCCGCTCCCTTGCGGACTTCGTCCCCGCCGAGGGCGCCGGTCCTTTCGGACTTTTCGCCATCAGCGTTCACGCCGCTCATTGTTATTCCGAGCGAAGCGAAGGAATCTCGGGCTGCACCTGCGACGCCTGCCGCAACGACTATGACTCCATGATGGAGCGCGCCGTCCGCGTCACCCTGGCCGAAGCGGCCTCGGTCTGGCTGGACAGGCAGCTGGAACGGCAGGTCCCCGAAGGCGTCCGCATCGCCAAACCCGCCGCCGGCTACGCCTCCTGCCCGGACCACAGCCTCAAGCGCGACATCCTGGGAATGCTCCCGCAAGGTCTGGACATCACCCTCACCGAAAGCTGCGCCATGATTCCGGACGCTTCCATCTGCGGCTTCGTCGTCCTTCACCCCGAGGCCGGCTATCCGGAAATCCGCCACATCGGCCCCAAACAATACGAACTTTACACTTCCGCCCGCGGCTTCTCCCCCGACGAGGCCCGGGCCTTCCTGTCCCATCTGCTATGAGAATCATCGACCTCCTGGATCCCGGCCATCCTTTCCCCTCCCTGGAAATCATCCCTCCCCTGAACGGCATCACCAAGGAAGACCTTCTGGAAAGCATCGCACCCCTGATGGAATTCAAGCCCCGGTACATCAATGTCACCACGCACCGGGACGAAATCCGGTACGCGCCCCTTCCCGACGGTTCGTTCCGCCGCGAGGTAGTCCGCAGCCGTGTCTCCCCTGTCGCCGTCTGCGGCAGCATCCAGGGCCGGTACAACGTGGAAGTGGTCCCGCATATCATCTGCGCCGGAAACTCGGCGGCGGAGATTGAGTGGCTGGTGCAGGACTTCCATTTCATGGGCATCGACAATCTGATGGCTCTCCGGGGTGATTCCCTCACTGGCGAAAAACGCTTCACGCCCGCCCCGGGCGGGTACGCCCATGCCGACGAACTCGTGCGCGCCATCCGGGAGATGGACGGCGGCGCGGGCTTCTGCATCGGCGTCGGAGGCTACCCCGAAAAGCATTTTGAGGCCGCGAACATCGAAACGGACATCGCGCATCTCAAGCAGAAGGTCGATGCGGGCGCTGACTGCATCATCACCCAGATGTTCTTCGACAACGCGGTCTTCTACCGGTTCCGGGACCGCTGCCGGGCTGCCGGCATCACCGTTCCTGTCATTCCCGGCCTGAAGCCCCTCACCACGGCCCGGCAGGTCTGTCTGCTTCCGGAATCCTTCTCCATCGACATCCCCGTGGAACTGACCGATGCCGTGAAGGAAGCCGGCGATGACAAGGAAGCCGTCCGGAGGCTGGGGGTGGAGTGGTGCACGGCCCAGTGCCGCGACCTTCTCGCGCACGGAGTCCCGGCCGTCCACTTCTATACGATGGGCAAATCCTCCAACGTGATGGAAGTGCTCCGAAACTGTTTCTGATAACGGATTCTTTTCCTATCTTTGCAAGGATAACACTGATTCCATGGCCGACATTCCGCAGAAACTTTTCAAATACGCCCTGGGGAAAGGGCGGAGCGTCAAGAACACCCTTTGGATAGCCGCCTGCTTCCTCCTGATCGGAGCGAACGTGTGCTTTTTCCTGTTCTTCCCGCACCTGCTGTCCACCGTCTCCATCGTTCTCTCGAACGTCATCACCCTCATCCTTACCTTCATCGCCTTCAAGCCGCTGAACAGCTGGCTGCAGGAAAGCCTGATGGAACGTCAGCAGGCCCTCATCGAGAAGATGGAGAAAGACCGGGAGCTGGAGCGGAAGGTGGAGCTCCTCGAACAGGAGAACCGCACCCTCTCCGACAAGCTGGACACCCGCGTGCAGACGGGCGCCCTCCCCGTCCACATCGACTACACTTTCAAGGTGGAGCAGATGGAGTATGCGAAACAGGGCTATGTCGTGAAGGAGGAGGAAGTGGACACGCTGGACCGCGAACAGTTCAACATCCCCGACCGGGGCTTCTTCGAGACCATCCTGGAGGACTCCATCCGGAAAGAAGCCTCCATCCGGAAGATTCTGTACATCCACAAATTCTACTACAAGGTGTCCCTGGGCATCGACTTCAGCAAGATGATGTACGCCGTGGACAACGGTGTCGTCCTCTTCTACGGAGCCCGGTTCGAGAAACTGCACGACATCACCAGCGAGATGGAGCCGGAGCACGGTGACATCGACCGGGTGGAAATCCTGAAGATCTCCGGCGACAAGACCGAAATCCGGCAGGACAAGGAGTACGCACCGCTGAAAGAGCAGTACCGGGAAGCACGGGCGAAGGAAGTGAAGACCGGCATGGAGGAGGAGGTCACGGCCCTTTGCAGCCAGTATACCGCCGCCCTGCACGAAAGCATCAAGGGGCGTTTCGGCGACCGGGTGGACTTTGTCGATTCCATCGAGGAGCATCGCGACAAGAACTGGTACTCCCTCAAGGCCAGCACCGACGGGACCGTGCACGAAATCGCCGCCAACATGCTCATGCTCACCACCGTGATGAACAAGACCCAGGCGATCGGCGAGCAGGCCGGCGTCCGGCTTCTGGAAGAAGCGTAATCTCCAGTTGAACAATCGGGGAAACAATTGAACGGGCGGGACAAGGTTTGCCGCCCGAAAGCCGTATCTTTGCCCGGAACAAATAACCAAGACATGAAAAGACTGCTTCTTCTCGCCGCATTCGCGGCTCTGGCCGCCTGCAGCACGCCGAACCCGGTCCTGACCGTTTCCGGCGGACAAATCCAAGGCATTTTGACAGATTCCTCGCAAGTTCTTGTCTATAAAGGCATTCCATATGCCGCCCCGCCGGTGGGAGATCTGCGCTGGCAGGCACCGCAGCCGGTTCCCGCCTGGGACGGCGTGAAGATCTGCGACACCTTCGGCCCCATCGCCTGGCAGCCGGGAAACGCGCCCGGCACCTTCTATGGAGACGAGTTTTACTGGGAGGGCACGCCGGAGCAGAGCGAGGACTGCCTGTACCTGAACGTATGGGCCCCGGCCGGCACCGTGGGCAAGGCCGATGCAAAACTCCCCGTGGCCCTGTGGATCCACGGCGGCGCCTACATGAACGGCTACGGCTACGAAGTGACGATGGACGGTGACGCCTGGGCCCGGCGCGGGGTCATACTCGTGACCATCAACTACCGGCTGGGCACCTTCGGATTCCTGTCCCATCCGGAACTGACGGCCGAGCAGGGCCAGTCCGGCAACTACGGCACCATGGACCAGATCGCGGCCCTGCAGTGGGTCCGTGACAACATCGACCAGTTCGGCGGTGACCCGGCCAACATCACCATCTTCGGCCAAAGCGCCGGCGCGATGAGCGTGAAGACGCTTCTGATTTCGCCGATGTCCAAGGGGCTCATGGCGAAGGCCATCATCCAGAGCGGCGGCGGCATCGGCGTCCGGGGCCTCTCCCCCGACAACGAGGTTCCGCAGGCCTTCTATGACGAACAGGGCAAGGCGCTGACGGACGCCGGCGGACTCACCACCCTGGCCGAGATGCGCGCCGCATCGGCACAAACCATTTTCGATCTCTCCCAGAAGCGGTTTGTCATGCTTTCCCCGCACAATGACGGAAAAGTGCTCACCGAGGACTTCGACCACGCCTTATACGACGGTTCCATCGCCCAAGTGCCGATTATGATCGGATATAACAAGGACGACATGGGCATCCTCGCCGGCGCCTCCGTGGACAACTTCTGCGCCGTCCGCGACTCCCTCGGCTGTCCCGTGTATGAATATGAGTTCCTCCGCGAACTGCCCACCGACGAGGCCCATCCCGCCTCCGCGTCCGGCGCCTTCCATTCCGCCGAACTCTGGTACATGTTCGGAACGCTGAAGAACAGCTGGAGACCTTTCACCGAAGCCGATTACAGGCTGTCGGAGGAAATGGTCGACGCCTGGACCGCCTTCTGCCGCACCGGCAATCCCGGCTGGGACGCCTGCAAGCACGACAAACCCTACAAGAAACTGTTTGATATCCAATAACCATGAAACGCTTCCTGATTCTCCTCGCGGCCTTGTGCTGCGCCCTGCCGATAGCCGCCCAGTGGGGCCGCCGGCCCACGCCCAACGACACGCTCCAGTCCGCCCGCGTCCTGCCGGACGGCAAGGTGCTGTTCCAGATCTACGCACCGGAAGCCAAGACCGTTTCGGTCTCCGGCGATCTGCCGTGGGACAAGCCCGTCCAGTTCGTGAAAGCCGAGAACGGCGTATGGAAAGGCGTTTGCGAAGGCCTGGACAAAGGCCTCTTCCGCTACAGCTTCACCGTGGACGGCGTGCGGGTGCAGGATCCGAAGGCTCCCCTCTCCGCCGAGCAGTCCTCCCTTCTCCAGGTCGGTGAAGGTTATGTGAAGGACGTGCCGCACGGAGCGGTGGCGCAGCGGTTCTATTTCTCCAAGACTCTGGGAGAAATGCGCCGGATGCACGTCTGGACCCCGGCCGGGTATGAGAAGTCCAAGGACAATCTCCCGGTCCTGTATCTGGTCCATGGCGGCGGAGACAACGACGCCTCCTGGCCCGGCGTGGGTGCCGCCGGCTGGATTCTGGACAACCTCCTCGCCGAAGGGAAGATGGTCCCGATGATCGTCGTCATGCCCAACGGCACCATCAACGTGCCCAACGAGGTCCCTCCGTTCGCCGAGGACATGGTCACGTCCATCATCCCGTTCATCGAGGCCAATTACAACGTGAAGACGGATGCGGACAACCGCGCGATGGCCGGCCTGTCCATGGGCGGCATGGAGACGATCGAGACCGCCTTCAACCACCCCGAACTGTTCCGCTACGTCTGGGTGCTCAGCGCCTCCTTCGCCCCCGGCCAGGATCCCGCCGCGGAATCCGCCCGCCTCAAGGTCAAGGAAAACGTCGCGAAAATGAACAGGCAGTTCAAGCGAATGGTCTTCACCCAGGGCGGTCCCACGGATATCGCCTACAACAACTGCAAGAACACCCGCGCCCAGCTGGACAAGGACGGCCTCCAGTACGAGTACATGGAGAACGCCCAGGCCGGCCACTCCTGGACAACCTGGCGCGCCGATCTGGAGAAACTCGCGCCGACGCTGTTCAAGTAACCTGGCAGTCATGAAAGAAACCGGGACATCCCACAAGGATATCCCGGTTTTCTTTATGCAGCCGACGGCTAGTCCATCAGCTTGATGCGGATGTTGCGGTACCAGACGTCGTCACCGTGGTCCTGCATGCCGATGTAGCCTTCGTGGGCGTCGCCGCCGCAGTTGTTCAGGAGTTCGAAGGCCAGGGGCCAGTCTTTCTCGCTGAACTTGGAAGCCTGGAGCATGTCGGTCCACTGCGGGGTCCAGAGGTGGTACTCGAGGACCTTCACGTCATTCTGGAAATGCACGACCGTGCCCTTGTACACCAGAATCTTGCACTTGTTCCACTCACCGTAAGGATTCTGGTTCTGCGGGACGGCGGGAATCATGTCGTACAGGGAGGCGGACTGGCGGTTGCCGTCCACGCCGAGGAGGGCGTCCGGATGGTTCGCATTGTCCAGCACCTGGTATTCCGGAGAGGAGATGTAGATGGGCTCGTAGCGATCGGCGCCGTTCTCGTCCTTGGTGGTGACTTCCTTCGCGAGGTAGAAGATGCCGGAGTTGCCGCCCTTGGAGACCTTCCATTCCATCTCCAGGGTGAAATTCTTGAACTGGTGGGCGAAGATGATGTCGCCGCCCTCGCCCGTCTGGGCTTCGCCGCTGCCGGTTCCGGAGAACTTGAGGGCGCCGTCGTCGATGGTCCAGCGGGAAGGGAGGACGTCCTTTCCATAGCCGCGCCATCCGTTCGTGGAGGTGCCGTCGAACAGGACGATGTAGCCTTCATCATCGACCGGGAAGGCGGAGAGGTCCACCTGCGTGGCCTCGACGACCGTGTACTCCGGTGCGCCGGGGGCGGCGGCGGCCTTCTTCTTTCCCTGGTTGCCGCAGGAAACGGCGAACACCGTCAGGAGTGCCGTCACGAGCAAAAGAGTCTTTTTCATATTCATGGGGTTTTAAGGTTTTAAGGCAGTTCGGGAAGCTTCCAGCCGTCGCGGAAGACCGGTTTGATGAGTTCGCGGGCGAACTGGTTCGCGTCGACCGGGTCGGTATAGACATTCTCGAAGGTGGGATGGCCGTCCGTGATGGAGAAGCCGTCGTGGATCATCGTGCGGATGGTCGCGCCCGCCGGAATGTTGGTGAAGCGCATGTTCTCGCCGTCCCACTCCAGCTCCTGGTTCAGGCCCTGCAGGCGCACGGCCACGACGCCCATCGCCACCATCTCGTTGAACGGGCCGGCCTCGGAGAAGTCGGAAGCGCTCGGAGTGCGGTAGTCCGGGTCCTCCTTGCAGGCGCGGACCCAGTCCTGCTGGTGGTCCAGCTTGATTTCCCGGTGGATCTTCGGGACTTCCGGATTACGGCCGGAGAGCAGATACGGATTCACACCGTAGCAGCCGCAGATGAGCGTGTCCTTGGTGCCGTAGAAGATGACGGCGCCGCCGGAATCGTTCAGGTCCTTGCCAGCGGGCAGGCCTGCCGGACGGTCCGGCAGGATGCCGCCGTCCGTCCAGGTCACGACCACCTCGGGCATCGCCACTTTGGGCAGGTTGTCCCGGGCGGGGAAAACGAAGCGGACCTTCTCCGCCTGCGGGCAGGATTCGGTGAGGAGGGCGGTGGAACTGCCTTGCACCTTGGTCGGATAGCCGAGCTTCAGGGCCTTGAACACGGGATGGAGGATGTGGCAGGCCATGTCGCCGAGGGCACCGGTGCCAAAGTCCCACCAGCCGCGGAAGTTCCACGGGGTATAGATCGAGTGATAGGGACGGTACGGGGCCGGTCCCAGGAAGAGATCCCAGTCGAGCGTCCTGGGCACCTTCTCCGCCTTGGCGGGGCGCTCCAGGCCCTGGGGCCAGATAGGACGATCCGTGAAGGCTTCGACCCGGGTGACCTCGCCGATTTCACCGTTCCAGATCCAGTCGCAGATCTTGCGGACGCCCTCGCCGGAAGCGCCCTGGTTGCCCATCTGGGTGGCCACGCGGTACTTCGCAGCCAGCTTGGTGAGGAGACGGGACTCGTACACGGTGCGGGTAAGCGGTTTCTCGCAATAGACGTGCTTGCCGGCCTGGATGGCGGCGGCGGCGATGATGGCGTGCGTATGGTCCGCGGTCGCGACCATCACGGCGTCGGCCTGGTCCAGCAGTTCGTCAAACATGACGCGCCAGTCCTTGTATCGCTTTGCGTTCGGATAGCGCTCGAACACATGCGCCGCATACTTCCAGTCCACGTCGCAGAGGCCGATGATCTCCTCGGTCTCCAGGCCGCGGAGGACGCTGGCGCCGCGGCCGCCGATGCCGACGCCGAGAATCTTCAGTTTGCGGTTCAGCGGCGCCGGAGCCCGCTTCTCACTTTCGGCGAAAACCTTTCCGGGAATCATCGAAAGCCCGATGGCGGCCGCCGTCCCCGTTTTCAGGAACGATCTTCTTGAAATCTCTTTGCCCATAAGAATCAGTGTTTTAATCAGGAAAT
>JAEEGI010016272.1_pt1 | contig 15374 bp, 11 predicted proteins | sample 8958751 | NCBI WGS metagenome assembly JAEEGI01 (sample SAMN16246545, study PRJNA631951) | gut metagenome | biome: gut microbiome; feature: rumen; material: KS-attached | host: Bos | place: Iran: Karaj | collected 2018-10
CAACGCCCTCCCCTTTGATTATTATTTTTTCTTTCGCAAAATTTTCCATAGCACCTTATAAACCGTTTCCGGCTCGACGGGTTTTGTCAGATACTCGTCCATGCCGACGGCGCGGGCGCGCTGCACGTCTTCCTCAAAGGCGTTGGCGGTCATCGCGACGATCGGAATCGTTTTCGCGTCAGGCCGATCCTCCAGTGCGCGAATGGCCTCCGTCGCCGCGAAGCCGTCCATGAACGGCATTCGGATATCCATCAGGATAACGTCGTAAATTCCCGACTCGCTTTCGCGGAATTTCGCGACTGCTTCCTGGCCGTCCGTCACCGCATCTACGGCAAAACCTTTATCCTCCAAAATCGCCGTCGCAATCTCGCGGTTGATTTCATTATCCTCGGCGAGAAGCGCACGCATGCCGGTGAAATCCGCTTCCTCTCCGTCATCCGCCTCTTCCCCTTCGGAAAGTGAAACCACGGGGAGCGTAACCGAAACGAAAAACGTCGTCCCGACGCCTTTTTTACTTTCGACGCTAATCCTGCCGCCCATCAAATCAACGATATTCTTTGAAATGGCGAGGCCCAGTCCCGTACCGCCGTAACGCGTAGTATTACCAGCGCTCTCCTGCTCGAAAGCGTCGAAAATTTTCGGCAGGAAATCCCGGTCGATGCCGACGCCCGTATCCCGAACGGCAAACCGCAGTGACGCCCAATCCCCATCCCTGCCTGTCATCTCCGCGATGAACGTCACGGAACCGTCCTTGGGCGTAAATTTCACCGCGTTTGACAGGATATTGACAAGCACCTGCTTCAGCTTCAGCGCGTCGAATATGCAGGCGGCCGGCAATTCCCCCTTGGACACGCGCGTGTAAAAAACGCCGCTTTCCGCCGCTCGGGCGCGCACGATGACGTCGATTCCCTCCAGAAATTCCGTCATGCTGTGAGGCGTGTTGTCAAGCTGCATCTTGCCGCGCTCGATGCGGGATATGTCGAGGACGTCGTTGATCAGCCCCAAAAGGAAATGCGCCGCCGAATCCATTTTCGACAGGCTTTCCTTGACGTACTGCGAATCCGTGATTCGGTTCTTCGCCAGCGCGGTCAGACCGATGATAGCGTTCATCGGAGTGCGGATTTCATGGGACATGCGCGACAGGAAATCACTCTTCGCACGGCTGGCTTCTTCCGCAGCCACCAGCGCCTTCTGAAGTTCCTTTCGCTGTTTTTCGGCTTCGAGATACATATCGGTGATGTCGCGCTGAATGCTGATAATCATCGACTTTGTCGGGCCGAGATAAAACGTGCGCAGTTCTTTTCGGCGGCGGACGCCGTTCACTTCAAGCCAGCAGTTAAAAGTGACGACAGGCGTTTTTTCCAATTCTTCCACGAGATTTCTGACCGTGTATCGCGTAAGGAGAGCCTGCCTCTCCGCCGGGTCGGGCAGGAGATGCGCCGCGTCCTGCGTGCTTCCGTCAAAATCGAAATAAGCGTCCACCCCGTTCAGCGGAAGGACCTCTGCAGAAGGCTTGCGCACAAAACGCGCCTGACCGTTGGAAACATCGAGACAGGTGACGTAATCGAGCACGCCTTCCATGACGTTCGCGAAAGCGATTTCGTCCACCTTTGCCTCGTGAATGTCCTGCACATAGGCGAACAACATCCAGTCCGACGTTTCCGGATTTTCCATCAAAACTACGCGGCAGCGTACCCAGCGCAGCTCGCCGTTCGGAAAACGGCGCATATACTCGATGGATTTGGTAAGTCCGCCTTCGCGAATAACCCGAGAGAGCTGGTGAAGATCAGAGAATTCGCGGAATGCCTGCCGGTCCTTTTCCTCCGGCATAAAGGAAATTTCCCGTTTTACCGTCCACAAAAAGCTTTTGCCCACGGCCTCGGTGAAATTCTCTCCTTCTATGATATACTCCTGCACCTCGTCCCGCGTAATATTGATGGACACCGTCAAAAACAGGTCGTTCTCCGAGGCCTGCCGACGCAGGATCTCCTCCTGGTAACGCGATTCCTGCCGCACCTGCTCCTCTACGTCTTTCTGCGTCAACATGGCGCGGAAGGGATTGCCGTCCCTGTCGGGAATCTGGGTCAATACGACATAGGTCCAACGGAATTCGTGTCCCGGCGCGGCGCAGAAACGAACCAAGCCTTCCGCTGAAAGCTCGCCCTGTTCCATGCGGCGGAAAAGCAGGCGGTATTTTTCCGCGTCCTCAGAATGAACGACGCCCTCCTCGATGACGCCTTCCGGCCCGTTATCAAAATGAAATCCCCGGTCTCGGAAATACACGTCGAAATGCCTGCTGCGGATATCGTAGATGCCGACGGCGATACCCGTCTGCCGGATTGTCGCCTGAAAACGCTCCTCCAATTCCTTGTACGCGTCCATGTCCGCCGACGTGCCGAGCACTTTCGCGACTCGGCCGTCCATATCCCGAAGCTGCGTGTACCGTATCCGCTCCCATCGATAGCCGCCGGAAGGCGCACGTTGACGGACGATCGTCTCCGCCTCGCTTTCTCCCGCCTCGACGCGGCGATGCAGCTCGAGGAACGCCTCCGCGTCGTCCGGGTGGATGAAGCCCCGCTTCAGCATTTCGTTCGGATAGTCGTCGACGGCAAAATCTTCCATGCCTTCCTGCGCCACGGCGATTTCCCTCGCCCGACGCGTCGCCGGATCATAAGCCCACGCCTGCAGTCCTGAATGGGTCAGCGCTGCCTGCATCATCATCTGGCTCTCATGCAGCGCGCGATGGGCTTTCACAAAAGAATCATTGTCGTGGAACGCGCCGTAGTAAACCTTGCGTTTCCCATGCTGCTCGGCGAGACGGACGCGGAGATTCACCCAACGGTATTTGCCTTTTCCGTCCAGCAGTCGGAAAACGCCCTCATAATCCCGCTCCTCCATGAAGTCTTTTTGGATTTCCGCCAAAACCGCCGGCAGGTCGTCGGGATGCACGAACTGCAAAAACTCCTTCCGCTCCGCCATGCGCTTTGTCTTGTCCACGCCCAGCATGTCGTAATAGCCTTGATTCAGGTACCCGCTTTTCAGCACGCCGTCCTCAAAGACATAGATGCCAAGCCCCGCGGGGATATTTTCGATAAGCGCGGCAAGGCGTTTCTCTTCTTCCTTCGCCTCGCGCAGAAGCATCGCGCGCCGTTGACTGTCCGCGTAAAAGACCGCCAGCGCCGTCAAAAGCGCCACCAAGATGGCCAGGATGAAAGCGATGCTGGCGACTTCCCTGCCTCCCGCATAATAGGCAAAGAAAAGGAGCAGACCGCTGATTGCGACGCCTGCCCACACCCAAGTCTTGTTTTCGTTTTGCATTTGCGCTCCGCCTCCCGCCGAGCCTCATCCCCGTAAAATCTACGGGGATTTCATGGAACCTCATTCGTACTGAAGAACCTTCTATTGGCAAGAGATATTATTCTCCCTGCCCTTCCTTTTCACGCTGCTCTCTTTCCTTCTTCTCTCGCTCTTCCTTTTCCTTGCGTTTCTTCATTTCCTTCGCATGCCGCTTTTCTTCTCTTTCAAACTTTTCCATTTCGTCTTCCGTCAGCGTGCCTTTCGTATGCGAAAGGATTTCCGTCCGGTGATCCTTCTCATAGGCCAAAATCGCACGGTAGAAAATCCCGTCCCGGCTCTTTTCCGTCAAGTCGGAAATGACGACCTTCGTCCCCGGCGTCGTCTTTTCCAAAGTCCAAAAGTGGTCGTCGATGAAATCCACTTCAGTGACCGTCACCACGCCTTGGGGAATCTGGATGCTCAGATAGTTGGCCTCGCCCGCCAGTTTCCCGAAGCCGTCCGTGGATTCCATGCGCCATGAGCGTTTCATCAGCACGTCCTCAATCTGCACATGGTCGTAGGTCTTGATGACAGGTACGATCAGCGTATCCAAATCAGCGTGGCCTTTCGAGTCCACGGCATAACACATTTCTTTCTTATTGAAGAAATAGTTCATGCGCTCCGAAGACTGCACCCACTGGAAAATATCCTCCGGCACCTTCGGCGGCGTGTAAGCCGCTTCCGCGTTTGAAAAGTTCAGCGCCGCCGCCAACGCAAGAGCGCACATCCAAGTCTTTTTCATTCGTAGCCTCCTAAAACATCAAAACTTGCCCGTCCCCCGGTTCTTGATCCGATCGAGTTCATAGGGCGTTTCCTGATAGACGTAATAATTGAGCCAGTTCGCGAACAACAGGTTCGCCACGCTGCGCCAGCGGACAACCGGCTGACGCGTCGGGTCATCGTTCGGGTAATAATTGCAGGGCACATTGATGGGAAGCCCTGCCGCTACGTCCCGGTCATACTCGCTTTTCAGCGTCAGCGGGTCGTACTCCGCGTGACCCGTGATAAAGAAATGGCTGTTTTCAAGGTCGGCGACGCAATAGACGCCCGCGGGCTCCTCCGCCTCCGCCATGATGGTCAGCTCCGGCACGCGCTCGATTTCCTCGCGGTGAATCTCGGTGTGGCGCGAATGCGGCACATAAAACTCGTCGTCAAACCCCCGGAACAACTTCTCGTTCTCCACGCAGAGATGATGGCGGAACACGCCGAAGACCTTCGGCGCCACCGGGTACTTTTTTACGCCGTAGTGATAATAAAGCCCGGCCTGCGCGCCCCAGCAGATATGGAACGAAGAAAACGCATGGGTCTTCGACCATTCCATTATCTCGCAGAGCTCGTCCCAATAAGCGACTTCCTCGAAGGGCATCTGCTCTACCGGCGCCCCTGTCATCAGAAAGCCGTCGTACTTATTGTTCCGCACCTCCGCAAAGGTTCCGTAAAACTCGCCGAGATAATCCGTCGAAGTATGCTGGGGCAGATAGGACTCCGTATAGATGAAGTCCGCCTCCACCTGGAGCGGCGTATTGCCCAAGAGCCGCAGAAGCTGCGTCTCCGTCACCGACTTCGTCGGCATCAGGTTCAGAATCAAAAGCCGGAGAGGGCGAATATCCTGACCATAGGCGCGGGCCGCGTCCATGAAAAAAATGTTCTCCCGTTCCAGCACGCTCGCCGCCGGAAGATTATTCGGTATTTTGATTGGCATCGAAACTCAAAATCTCCAATCTGTATGCTTGTCTAAATCCGCCATAGCTGCGTTGTCGTCGGCCGCCGCTCGTGCCCCGTGGGCAGCCTATGACGGACTTATCCTGCGCATCATGCAGCATATTACCTTCACGACTTTTTCGCGTTCGACGTCTGCGGCTGGTCGGTGTGATAGCGGTTCAGCCAATACTGAAAGCCCTTGACGATGGCGCGCAGCCGTTCGAGGCCCGGATAGGCCCTGTCGTCCTTCGGAATCGTCTCATATCTTCCGTCGGTTTCCATTTTTTTCCAGCCCGCCGCCGTAGTCCAATGCTCCGCCGAAATGACTTTCTCCGTGCCTTGCTCATGATTCAGGGCCTTCTTCATGAACTTCACGTCCGTGAGCTCCCCGTCCTTGCTCTTCGTCTCCTGCCATTCCCAATAAATGAGGTTGTTCCCCGAAAGCCGCATCGTCGAAAAATCCGCCATGGCCTCTGTGACGGCTCCGTCCGCGCTCTCTGAGGTCCAAAGCCGACGCCAGCGATCCGGCGCGTCCTTCTGCGCCCGTTCTCCGTGATGGAATACCTGATCCACCAACGCGACGTAATAATCCTCTTCAAAGGACTGATGATTGACCTCGTATTCCTTCGGCGGCTCGTACACCTTGGACCAGATGACCTTGCCTTTCTCGTCGTAAAAATTTTCCTGTATGTAGGAAATCTTACGCTCCTGTGGAATCACTTCCACCAACGCCAGGCTGTAAGAAAGCGTCCGCGGGTCGGGAATGCTCGCCTGTATGCCGTAATTCTCAATGGCCTCCTTCGCGCCGCCGGGAGTGTACGCCGTCTTGATCCATGCAGAAATGCAGGTCGCGACGTCGTTGACCTTGCTCTTGACCTGCACGTTCGCCGGCGCGAAAAACTTCCCATACTTTTGGTCCGAAGTAATCCACACCCACTGCTCCTTCGCCGCTTCCGCCCGCATCGTGCCGATTGCCGAAGCGTCGAAAAAAGGCTCCCCTGCCAGCAGCATTCCCATCACCGCCAGCGCCGCGGCTGCATGCCACATCTTTCGCATACAATTCCCCTCCCAACAAGCCGGAGTCCGATAATACAAAGTAATCCTAATATTTTAATCGAGGTTTTAATATTATATCACAAACGCCGGGTTCTGCCTATAGGAAAGGCAACTTTATCGAGAATGCCCGAAAGCTTCGCAATCAGTATGCCGTAATTCGTCATCGGCACTCCCGCCGCCCGGGCCGCTTCCACCCGGGAAAGCACATAGCGGCGGTTGAACATGCAGGCGCCGCAATGCACGATCAGGTCGTAGCCGGAAAGCTCCGCCGGAAAATCCGCGCCGCCGACCACTTCGATTTTTATATCGCCGCCGAGTTTTTTACGGAGCATGGCAGGAATCTTCACGCGGCCGATATCGGCGTCGAGAGCGTTGTGCGTGCAGGCCTCCGCAATCAGAATCCGCGCGTCGGCGGGCAGGTCGTCCAGTTTTTCCGCCGAGGCCCGGAAATAGTCGATATCGCCTTTATACGCCGCGAACAGCACCGAGAAGGAAGTCAGTTTGCTCTCCGGCGGCGTTTTCTGCCGAACCTCCGCAAATACCTGCGAATCCGTGATGATCAGCGCCGGCGGTCTTTTCAGCGCGGCAAGAGCCGCCTCCATCGTGTCGGGCGTACAGCCGACGGCGACGCAATCGACGTCGAGCAGCTCGCGGATCGTCTGCACCTGCGGCTGAATCAATCTGCCCTTCGGCGCCTCTGCGTCCTGCGGCATGACCAGCAAAACCGTATCGCCCGCCTCGGCGAGACCCGAAAGGAGGCTCCGCTGCATGTCTCCCCGCTGAATTTCCCGCACCAAAATATTTCGAAGATCTTCCACCCCGGCACCGGTTTCCGCGCTGACGCAAACCGCGGGGACGCCAAGCCGAGACTCCACAGTCTTCGCCAAAAGCGCGCCTTTCTCAGGCCGAATATCCGTCTTCGCGACTACGGGAAGCACCGTCGTTCCGGCCCGGCGCAGCTTTTCCGCCCAAAGGAACGCGCCGTTTGCCCCGGCCTCGCCTTCGACGTCCTCCTCGTCAAACAACACCAGGGCAATATCGGCACGGGCCGCCGCCGACCGTGTCCGCTCCACGCGCATGCCGCCCAACATTCCCGTGTCGTCAAATCCCGCCGTGTCAATGAATACCACCGCGCCCGCTCCGTGGAGTTCCATCGGCTGATACACGGGGTCGGTCGTCGTCCCCGCCACGTCGGACACCAATGCCGCCTGCTGCCCGGTCAACGCGTTCAAAAGAGAGGACTTGCCCGCGTTGCGCCGCCCAAATACGCCGATATGAACGCGCTCGCCGCGCGCCGCCTGATTCATACAACTTCCTCCTGCTTTCCTAATTGTATTTTTCAATTTTATTGAACAAACTATATTCAGCAGATTTTCAGGTTATGTTCGATTGTTTCACGTGAAACATTTTATGTCTCGCTCTTACGAATCGTAAAAACCGCAATCTCCGGCGGGCAGCCGAGACGATAAGGAAACCAGCTTCCATTTCCGCTGTGGACGTATCCCATCGTCGATCCGATATGGTAAACGCCGCGCATATATTTGAACACGGGCGGCACGATCGGCACGCCGAGAAATCCGATCTGCCCGCCATGGGTGTGCCCCGATAAGACCAGCTCCACGCCCTGTTCCGCCGCGCCGTCAAAAAAGTCCGGGTGATGCGCCAGCAGCACCTTCACGGCATTCGCCGGAACGTCTTTCATAGCCGTTTGCAGCGACGCCGCGCCGTCAAGCTTGAATACGGAACGGGACCGCGGATAATCCACTCCCGCAAACCAAAGCGGCCTCGCACCGTCAATCACCTGCTCGCTCCCGTCGCAAAGCACATGGATGCGGGTTCTCGCCAGCGCCTCACGGGTCTTCGAAATATTTCGGAAATGCTCGTGGTTTCCGAAACAGAACCAAATTCCTTTCGGAAAGCGGGGCACATATTCGTCAAGGATGGCCGCCGCTTCCGCATTCATATCGTCGTCGTCAAAAAGGTCGCCGGTAACGGCCAGCGCGTCCGCTTTCGTGGCCGCGGCCTGTTCCAGCAGCTCGCGCCACTCCTCCAAGGAAAAGAACAATCCGAGATGTATGTCGCTGAGCTGCGCAATCCGAAACCCGTCCAATTTCCCGTCGATGCCGGAAACCGGCACGTCGAACTCGCGCAGGGCCAGTCCCGTCCTCCCCTCCGTTCCGCCATAAACGCCCACAGCCAGCGCCGCCGGAAGAATCGCCGCGCCCTTCAGCAGCTGACGCCGCTCCATATCCTGCGGCGCGTCGCTTCCGGATATAAAGACAGCATGATGCACGCTTCGCGCCAAGGAAACGAGCGCCGCCAGCACAATCAGAACCAGCTTTGCCATCCAATACATCGAGAACGCGATCATGGCCGTGCGCAAAACCGACTCCGGCACGCCGCTGTGCCAGCGAATCAGCGCGAAGAAAAGTACTATGGACGCGATGTCGAAAGCCGCCGTTATCCATCGGCCGCGCGTCAGCCACCGCGCCGGCAGCACCGTGCCCATCGCCCAAAACGAAAGCCCCAGCACCGTCCCCAACACCAAAAACACGATTATCCAAAAACGAAGCATCGCTGCACATCCTTCCTAATTGAAAATTATCATGCCAAGCCACAATGAAAAAAAGTGGAAAAACACCGCCGCCAGGACGCGCAAAAAATATTTCCTCCGCCTATTGCAAAATCAAATGCCTTCGTGTATAATAATTTACGTTGCAAATGCGCTGTTAGCTCAGTTGGTTAGAGTATCACCTTGACATGGTGGGGGTCGCAGATTCGATTTCTGCACAGCGCACCACGAAAATACGGGCTGGCTTGCCAGCCTTTTCTGTTATATCTTTATTCTTCGCCCAAATAGCTCAGTTGGTTAGAGCACCATCGTCACATGGTGGGGGTCCAGCGTTCGAGTCGCTGTTTGGGCACCAGATAATTTAGAGCCGCGAGGCTCTTTTTTTATGCAAAACGGCGCGCATCAGAGAAGATTTTCCAGTTGCTCGCAGTTTTCCACTTTTTTCACTGAATACATGTGCATATGTGGATAAATATTGTGGATAACAAAAGACCGTATGGGAGCGCTTATTCCCATACGGTCTTTTCAACTTTCACGCTATTTTTTCTCGTGCTTTTCGATAAATTCCAGTGCAAGTTCCGCATTTCGTGCCGCCAAACGACGGAGTTCCGCCATCAGTTCCGCGTTGTTCTTGCGAAAATCTGAGCGATCTTTCCATTTTGCGCAAATCTTCTCCATCACCGCGTCTGTCGTAACGGTCTTCAAATCGCCCGCCGCCGTCTCGCCGATGGAACCGAGGAAACGGTCGATTTTCGGGTCGTAGGAAACGCCCACCATCGGCACGCCCATAACGCCTGCGAAAATCAACGCATGGAGCCGCACCGCCAGCAGCAGGTCGAAATTTCCCACGAGAGAAAGCAGCTCGCTGGTGGCAAACTCGTCCGTCAAGACCGTCGCGTTCGCCGTCATCCGCCCGGCGATGTCTTCCGCCGTCTTCACGTCCTCCGGCACCTGCATCGGGAAAAACACCACGCGGGCGTCCAGTTCTTTGGATACCCGATCCGCCGCTTCCGCAATCACCTGCTTGTAATGTTCCCAACCCCGCCACTCGCGCACGGAAACGCCGATGACGGGCTTTGCGCCGTCCGCGTTCGCCCGCTTCAAAATCCCGCGCCCAATGCCGAGATCCACAGGATGGATCGCCAGCACCGGGTCCGCCGTGACCTCTACGGGAGGACGGGCAATGCCGAGATTCTCTATCTCCTCAAAGGAGCCATGGTCGCGCACCGTAATCAACGATACGTCGCCCGCGATGCGCCGCATCAACGAACGCGCGAGGCCGCCGCAGACGGGGCCGATGCCTTGCGCGTAGAGCATAACGGGAACGCCGAGCCGCTCCGCAAGCCAAATGACGCCGAGATAATAGTAAAGACTCCGCCCGCTGGTCACATTCTGCAAAAGCGAACCGCCGCCGGAAATCAAAAGATCTGCGGAGCGCAACGCGCTCGTAATTTCCCCGACGGCGAGCCACGAGACGGCTTGAACGCCGTGCCTCCGCTTCGTATCCTCAGGGTCGGTCGAAATGACCGTGATATTCACTTGTGGGTCCAGATCGGATATAACCTCGATCATCGCCGCGAGCATCGCCTCGTCTCCGGCGTTTTTCGAGCCGTAATACCCGGATACCACAATCCGCTTCATACCGCCGATTAAAACTCCTTTATCAAAACTTCCTTGCTTACTTGTTACATACGCGATTGAAAAACCGATACCAAATCTCCGCCAGCACCATCAACACAGCGCCGATGCCCGCGCCCAAAACGATGCCGCCGACGCCCCTCGCCACGGACATCATCACCGGCGTCCGCATGTGGGCGAAAGTTTCCACCATCGAGCCCTGCCCGATGGTCGCCGCCATCACCAGTGCGAAAAACACCGCCGCAGGCCATTTCCTCGCCCAGACGTAAGCCGCCAGCATAAACGCCGGATGCCCGATCAAAAGCTCCTTTGACCGCGGGCGCGCATACATGGCCTGCTCCAAGAACGCGCGGAAACGGATTTCAAGACCCGAAACCGGCATGCCCATATTATGACCGGAACGCGCGATGAACACCACGCCCGCTAAAAGCGCGAAGCCAAGCACCGCCAGCAGCCGCACCGTAATCGTCCTGTCCAAGATCCGCCGAATTTGCGCCAGCGCGTCGTCTCCCTCCGCCAACTTTCCGTCAAAGACGTCGAATCGCTGCATAAAGCCCACCGCCACCAAAATCAGCGGCAGCACAAACGTCAGCTTGATGCCTCGGAAAATATTGACCTCCAGGAAATACTCAACGTCCGACAGCGAACCGGAAAGATACGCCGCACCGATAAAGGACAGCGCCCCCGTTACCCACAGCGCTAACGCCGCCGAACCGATGAGCCGCGGCAGCGACCAGCCTGCGTCGGGCTCCTTGTCCCGAATCCGGTCGAGCATCCAAAGCATCGCAATGGACGGGAAGAGATTCGCCGAGGCAAGGGACGCAATCAGCCGTATTTTTCCTCCATGCCCCATCAAAACGGGAATGGCCATCAAAAGCGCGCCCGCCGCGAAAAGCATCAGCTCGATTTTCGGACGGCGATTCAGCCACGGCAGCACCAGCGAAAGATACAGCACGCCAGCCGCCGCTACGCCGACCATGACCAGCGCGCGTAAAACGGGGGACGGCTCGAAAGGCTCGAACCAAGTCGCCGGTCCGAATGAAAAACCATGCGCCGCCAACGCGTCATGAGTCGCGCGGAAATAGTCCATGTTCGTTTCGTACAGCGTCTTGCCGACCTGCGGCTTTTCAAAAATCCGCAAAAGATCGACGCGGATATTGCGTTCCTCGTCCGTGTTGACCCAACGCTCGATGGCAACGGGAATCGCGATTTTTTCCATCTCGTCCTTGGCAATGGAATAAAGCCGCGCCGCGCGGTAATCCAGCATCTTCGCCAGTTCCAAAAGCCCTTCCTGCTTGTAGAACTGAAGCTGGGTCGGCGCCTCGATCAGCCCAATCGTAAGATTACGCGCCCTGCATTCTTCGGCTGTCGCGGCAAGCGCGTCGGGAGCTCCGAGCGCCTGCTTGTCGGAAAAAATGACTTCCGAAACGCGGATGCCGTCAAGACGGCGAAACATCGCCGCCACGTCCTCTGGCGTCGCCTTGACGTAATTGGTGGGCCGGGCGATGACATAAAAGCCCGCCTCGTTCACCGCGCGCATCTCGTCCGTCGGCATACCGAGGTGCATTTTCTCAAACGACTTATATTGCGCCTTGACCGCAAGCGCCTCGCGCCCGTCCGCAACAAAAGGCCGCACGCGATCCGCGCCGAGACGCCGAATCAAGTCCTCCTTGACCTCACGATAAGTCAAAGGGTCGTGGCTCGTCACATAAACTTCGGTGCCGACGATCTCTCCGCGCTCGACCATCGCGCGCCATTCCGCACTTGCCAGCGCGCCGCTCTCATACCGCTCCAGTATCGAGGCTCCCGGCACGGCGGTCGCCTTGCCGCTGAGATTCATTTTCTTGAACGTGCGCTCATAGACAGCCAGCGAAGTAAATCCCGCTTCTTTCGCGTCCGCAAGCACCTTCGCGGGAGGAAGCCCTTCTCGCTCCGCCAGTTCCAGCAGCGATTCATAGTCGATGGCAAAATCCACCGTCATATTCCGCTGCTCGACCTCATGACGGCGCACGTTGATGACCAACGACGCCACAAGCCCGATCAGGATTGCGACGCAAAGCAGCCGATTGTATTGAAAACGCTTCATGCCTTGTCACCTTTTGCACGCTTCCGACCGTCGCCGTACGTCTTCCCGGGATGGCGACTCGCTTTCAGCACGACCTGCCCGTCCTCGTGTATTGCTTCGTCCAGCTCCACGGGCATATTGAGCCTGTCGAAATTATAAAGATTGATGCGGTCAAACAAATTCGCGGTCAAATCGCGGCCGAAGAAGACTTTCTTGACCTGCACGTTCGTCAGCCGAAGGCAAATCGTGTTGTCCTCAATGAAGAAAACGCCTTCGATATGCACGTCCGCGCTGCGCCCCATGACCTTCGTGGTCGCGTCCGCCAGCACTTTCTCCTTTGTGATCTTGACCTTCGCGTCGTTAATTTCCTTGATGTCGCGGTTCAGATAATCCGCAAGATCGTCTTCGGTCACGATGCCCGTCAAAGTCAGCTCATCCGCATCCGTTATCGCGAAGTTATGGTGCAGCAACACGTCGGGCGGCATCTGGACGCACTCTCCGTGCAGCGTCAGCTTCGCCGAGCGCAGATTGCCCAGCATTCCGTTCTCCGCCTCGATGTCGATAGTTCCGATGTGCCCTATCAGCAGCCTGCACGCGGGAAACGTCCTCGCGCTCACATTCACCGTCTCTGTTTTCAGCGCGTTCCGAAGCGCCATATCCAGCGCTCCCGAAGCAATCCTCGGAAGTCCCGCCTCAGCCAACCCAATCAAGAGCAGGAACAAAAAACCGACAATCATCAGAAATTTTTTCACAAGGAATCCCCTGCCTTAAATTTGATGGTTCGCTTTCGCCGCAAGGAACGACTCGATGAACGGATCGATCTCGCCGTCCATGACCGCCTGCACGTTGCCTGTCTCCTCGCCGGTCCGATGGTCTTTCACCATCGTATAGGGCTGGAACACATAGGAGCGGATCTGGCTGCCCCACTCGATTTTCTGCTGCACGCCTTCGAGTTTCGCTCGCTCTTCTTCCTTCTTTTTCTCTTCCAGTTCAAAGAGCTTGGCGCGCAGCATCCGCAGGCACACCTCGCGATTCTGTATCTGCGAGCGCTCGTTCTGGCACTGAACCACGATGCCTGTCGGCATGTGCGTCATGCGAACCGCCGACGAAGTCTTGTTGATGTGCTGACCGCCCGCGCCGCTGGAACGGTAAGTATCGACGCGGACGTCGTCCATGTCGATCTCGACTTCCTTCGCGTCCTCCATTTCCGGCATCACGTCGCAGGCGGAAAAGGACGTATGACGACGTGCGTTCGAGTCGAAGGGCGAAATACGGACGAGACGATGAACTCCCTTTTCCGATTTCAAATAGCCGTAAGCGTTATGCCCCTTGACGAAAAGCATGACGGACTTGACGCCGGCCTCGTCGCCGGGCTGCAGGTCCAGCGTCTCGACGGAAAAGCCGTGCCGTTCCGCCCAGCGCCCGTACATGCGAAGGAGCATCTGCGTCCAGTCCTGGGCCTCGGTTCCGCCCGCCCCGGCGTGAAGCTCGAGATAGGCGTTGTTCGCGTCGTACTCGCCGGAGAGAAGCAATTCCAGTTCCAGCGAACGAAGCTCGTTCTTCAGCGAATCATACTCCGCCTTCACGTCCGCCTCGACGCCCTCGTCCTTTTCCTCCATGCCCATTTCCCAGAGCGTCATCAGGTCGTCCGTTTTCGCGACAAGCGCGTTATAGGTATCCACGCCGCCCTTCAGGTCGGCCAGTTCTTGATTGAGCGCCTGCGCCGCTTCCGCGTCGTCCCAAAAATCGGGGGCGCCCATCTTGTATTCTAATTCCGCAATCTTTTCCTCTTTGCGTGCGACGTCAAAGAGACGACCCCATTTCGCCCAGCTTTGCCTTCAAAGCCGTTATTGGAGCCTTCCATTCTTCCAGCATCGACGATTCACTTCCTTAAAATAAAGAAATCATTACGCGGCTTTTTTCGTGCCGCTCTTATTTTCCTCAATATGGGTACGGATTTCCCGCATGACTTTCTTGAAACAGTCTCGCTTGGCCCGCATCTCGCTGGAGCGGGAATCGCCGTTCTGCGAGGCGCTGAAGAGGTCCACCATCGTGCCGTCCGCTTCCATGACGATAACTCGTGCGTTCATGGACGTGCGGATAATGGACCCCACCCAAATATCCTTGGACTGCTCCACTACGGGCGTTCCCGTCGTCACATAAATAATCCTATCCAGTCCGCTGTACTTCGCGAACTCGATCATCTCGTCCTTGCTCATCTTGGTCTGGTCCTCGACAAAACCTTTATCGTACCAAAAGAGCGCGAGCTTCTGCTGCAGCTCCTGCCCTAACTGATATTCCGCCCCCATCTGCTCGCTGGCCGCTCTCAGGAAATCTGCCGTCGTAAAATCCGCGCCGCCAATGATGACCACACCCACGCCGGGCTGAATGGGCGGCTTTTCCTCCGCAGAGCAGACCGTCCCCAAAAGTAGGCACAACAACATGATTGCCGCCGTCATTACGTTTCGCTTCATATCCATTGCCTCCGTTCTGTCTGCTTTCTGAGTTTACTTCCCTTTCCCGCAGCAGTTCTTGTACTTCTTTCCGCTGCCGCAGGGGCAAGGGTCGTTTCGGCCGATATGCTCGGCGCGGACCGGAGCCTTCTTGACAGGCTTCGCCTCGGCGTCTTCCACATCTCCGCCGTGGGACGCCTGCGCCGTAGCGAGACGATCCTCCACCTGCTGGCGTTCCTCTGTGACGACGCTGACGCGATACATGAGCTTCGCAATGTCCGTCTGGATTTGATGAATCATCTCCTCGAACATATTGTAGCCCTCGATCTTGTATTCCACAAGCGGGTTGCGCTGCCCGTAAGCCCGCAGATTGATGCCCTGCCGCAGCATATCCATATGGTCGAGGTGCTCCATCCACTTGTTATCCACTACGCGAAGCATAATGACCTTTTCCAGTTCCCGCATGACGCCCGGCGTGAATTCCGCCTCGCGGGCCGCATAGTTGTCCTCGGCGATTTTCACCAGCGCTTCGCCCAGCTCGTCGCGGCTCATA
>JAEEGI010016274.1_pt1 | contig 15373 bp, 15 predicted proteins | sample 8958751 | NCBI WGS metagenome assembly JAEEGI01 (sample SAMN16246545, study PRJNA631951) | gut metagenome | biome: gut microbiome; feature: rumen; material: KS-attached | host: Bos | place: Iran: Karaj | collected 2018-10
CGCCGCAAGGTGATTTATTGCGACCTGCCAGAAGTTGCCCGGAAGTTTACTGCTGCCGGTATGCCGGTATTCGGCACATTCCTGGACGGGAATGATATCTACGGCGAAGATCTTTCACAGGAGGGCCTGATAGTTATGGGCTCCGAATCAAACGGAATAGGACCCGAAATGACGCAGCTGGTTTCAAGGCGGCTTTTCATACCGCCGTATCCACGCGGCGCGGCGGGCAGCGAGTCGCTGAATGTGGCCATAGCCACCGCCGTGACCTGCGCGCTATTCAGACGATAGATATATGAAACGCTTATTACTTGTGAGCATTCTGCTCCTTACGGCGGGCTATGCCTTTGCCGCACAGGACTTTGACAAATATTTCACCGGCCGCACACTGAGGCTGGACTATACTCTGGCCGGCAGCGCTTCCCGCCAGGATGTGTATCTTGGCAAGATATGCCGCACAGGGGAGTGGGCGGGCCGCCGCAGCAATCTGGACAGCCTTCTGGTGGAGGGCAATGCCCAGGTGGCGGTGCGTTCGCCGGAGGGCTCGCTGCTCTATGTGCAGAGTTTCTCGACCCTGTTTCAGGAGTGGCTCACCACGGAGGAGGCCACGCGAATTGCCAAGTCCTTCGAGTGCCCGGTGCTGATACCCGAGCCGCGGCAGAAGGTCAGGGTAGAGTTGAGCCTGATAAACAACCGCCGCAGCAAATGCGCCTCCCTGGAGTTTGAGCTGGACCCGACCGACATACTGATACGCGAGTTTGCCGACAATGGCAACCCACGCCAGGTGCTTATGGAGCACGGCCCGCTTGAGGGTGCCTACGACATTGTGATTGTGGCAGAAGGTTATACCGCCGCTCAGCAGCAGAAGTTTTTTGAAGATGCGCTGCGGCTTAACAAGCGCCTGTTCAGCCACGCGCCCTTCTCCAGCCTCAAGTCCCGCTTCAATGTCAGGGCGGTGTTTGCGCCTTCGGCCCAGAGCGGCACCAGCCAGCCCTCTAAGGGCGACGGGAAGCGCACCGCGGCCTCCAGCCATTTTGACACCTTTTATTCCGACCGCTACCTGACATCTTCTTCTCTGGTGGCGGTGCACGATGCCATCGGCACTGTGCCCTTCGAGCAGATTATCCTTCTGGTGAATACAGAGCGCTATGGCGGCGGAGGAATCTTCAATAACATAACCCTGTGCACGGCCGACCACCCGTTTTCGCCCGTGGTGTTTGTGCACGAGTTCGGGCATTCGTTTGCCGGCCTTGCAGATGAGTATGACTATGGCGACGAAGAGGACCCCACATACCCGCCGGGCATAGAACCCTGGGAGCCGAATATCACCACGCTCGTGGATTTCGCTTCCAAATGGCAGGATATGCTGCCCTCCGGCGTGAAGGTCCCCACGGAGCCGGACGCGCTGGAGCGGGACAATGACCTGCGCCGGATATGGAGCAGGCTCACCGCAGAGCAAAAGTCGGAGATTAATTCAAAACTTGGAGTGTATGAGGGCGCAGGCTATCGCGCCAAAGGCGTCTACCGTCCTGTGCAGGAGTGCCGTATGCGCATCAACGAGTGCGAGGAGTTTTGCCCGGTGTGCACAATAGCCATAGAGAAAATGACATACTATTGCACCGGGAAGCAGTAGATGTGGGGGCTACATACGCCCCTTGCGGTAGTCCGACGGGGACATACCCGTGTGCAGCCTGAAGAACTTATTGAAGACGCTTGAAGAAGAGAAGTTGAGCCTGTAAACTATATCCTTGATGCTGATGTCCGAATGGCGCAGCATATTCTTGGCTTCGAGAATTATGAAGGCGTCTATCCATTCCGGGCCGCTTCTGCCCGAAGCCTGCTTTATTATCTTGGACAGGTACTTGGGCGACAGGTATAGCTTTTCGGCATAGAACTGCATATTGCGCTGAGAAAGATGATATTGCGTCACCAGAGATATGAAGTTGTCGTAAATCTGCACGATGCGGGCATCGTCTGAAGTGCGGCTCACATCTTGATGCTCTATCTGCTCCGACCATACCTCGTCTGCCAGATAACTCAGGGAAGAGAGCAGGCCGGAAATCAGCTGCCGCTTGTTGTGATGAGAAGAATTGACAATCTGGCGGGCAAGCTTGAAGTAGGATTCGGCGAGGGCCAGATGCTCTTCGTCCAGAGTGATGCAGGGGTTGTTAAGCAGCCGTAAGCTGTCGTGGAATGTTTTGGTGAAATCCAGGTGAAGCTCCGATATGAATTCTTTTGAGAATACGACAAATATCAGTCTTGTCTGCTGTATGTGCTCGCTGTCGGGGGCTTCGATTCTGATAATGTTTCCCGGCACAGTAACCAGCATAGAGCGCTCGTGCACCTCGTAGGTGCTAAGGTTAAAATCTATCTTGAAGTGCCCTGCCTGCAGAAAAAACAAAATGTAGCCGTCGAATTTTATCGGATACTTGAGAGTCTCTAGAATACTGCTGTTTGACAGTGCGCGCGTCCCGTCGGCTTCGCCAAGAATAAAGTCGCTCCCGAGAGAAGCTTCGTTGACAATCGAGGAGAGTTCTAGAATTTTGTTGATATCTATATTCTGCGGTTCGTGTTGCATTTTCTTCTTTTAGTTGGCATTGTTCCGCAAATATAATAAATATTGCCCAAATGATGTGCAAATCGTTTATTTTTTCTACCAAAATACAATTATTTGGCCGTAATGGGTCTTTTTTAGTTGAATTTGTGTCCATATTTTTGCAGCCACAAACAAGGGTAAAAATTATAAAAAAGTAGTATATATGAAAAAAGTCTTAACTATTATGCTGGCCCTTTCGACAGTCATCCTGTCTCAGGCCCAGACATTGCTGACTCTCGAGGAGTGCCGCGATATGGCTGTCAAGGCTTCGCGCGATTTGAACCAGGCCGATCTGGAGCGGCAGATGGCCGGCTATGACAAACAGATAGCCCGCGCCAGTTATTTTCCCAATGTAAGCGCCCTTGGCGGCTATATACATAATAGTCGCGACATAGCGCTCATAAGCGACACCCAGTCGCAGATGCTCACTAATGCAGGAACGCTGGTTCAGAACAGTCTCAATCAGGCCGCAGCTGGTGCTGCCGGGCAGATGAGCGCAGCATTGACGCAAAAAATGACACAGCTTATGACTGCAATACAGACAAATCCTGCCCTGGCAGCAGAGTATTTGGGCAGCCCTATGTGGCAGACGGTTATGCAGATTATCTCGGGGGTTGACCCTCAGTCGCTCGCAGGTCTTGTGCCCGACATATCCGAGCCGATAAATGCTATCGGCCGCGACATAGACAATGCCCTTCATCCCGATATGCGCAACATAATTGCCGGAGCCGTGACTGTCCAGCAGCCTCTGTTTGCAGGTGGAAAGATTGTCTATTACAACCAGATTGCTTCTCTTGCCAGGCAGCTGAGTGATGCAAAATACGATATGAAGTTTGCCGATGTTGTGCTGGATGTAGATCAGGCCTACTGGCAGATTGTCTCCATATCCGACAAGGCCCGTCTGGCCGAGGCCTACAGCGAGTTGTTGCACCAGATGGAGCACGAGGCCTCTCTGGCCGTGCGCGAGGGCGTCGCAACAGAGAGCGACATTCTTCAGATAAAGGTCAAGGTCAATGAAGCTGAGCTGCTGAAGCTGCGCTCCGGCAACGGTCTGTCGCTGGCCAAGATGCTCCTTTGCAAGCGCATAGGCCTGCCGCTGGAGAGCGACATTACTCTTGCCGACGAGTCTCTGGAGTCCGTGCCCCTGCCTCAGATTGGTGCCGGAAAGGACATTGAAGATATATACAACGACCGTCCCGAGACCCGCAGTCTTGCCCTTGCCGGAGAAATTTATGACCGCAAGGCAAAGATTGTACGCTCCGAAATGCTCCCCTCCATTGCTCTCATGGGCAACTATCTGATATCCAACCCCAACGTGTTCAATGGTTTTCAGAATAACTTCGACTCGGGTATGTTCAGCGCCGGTGTAGTGGTGAAGGTTCCTATTTGCCACGGCGGCGAGAACCTGTTTCGCTACAAAAAGGCCAGGGCGGAGGCAAAGATCTACGAAGAGCAGCTCGAAGACGCCAAGGAAATGATTGCCCTGCAGGTAGCCCAGCAGCGTAAACTCTTGGACGAGGCCCTCGAAAAACTTGCGATGACACGTTCGGCGCTGGATAATGCCGAGGAGAACCTCCGCAAGGCGGATCTTGGCTTCAAGGCCGGGGTGGTTGAGACCAACACCGTGCTGGCAGCCCATACTGCCTGGCTCAGCGCCCATAGCGAATATATAGATGCCGGGGTAGAAGTGCAGATGGCCGCTGCCACCCTTGAAAAAGCAGAAGGTTACAGAACAGACAACAAATAAAAAATCAATATTATGGCAAAGAAAAATTACAATCTCTTTATTGGAGTTCTGGCACTCGTGGCTGTAGTGCTGACAGTGTCCGTGATTGGTTACATCGTTTCCCGGCCCAAAGACGTCTTGATTCAGGGCGAGGCCGAGGCCACTGAATATCGAGTTTCCGGCAAGATACCCGGGCGAATCGAGGAGTTCCGGGCAGAAGAAGGACAGACGGTGCGCCGCGGCGACACGCTTGTGGTGATAGATTCTCCCGAAATCCGCTCCAAGATTGCCGAGGCAAATGCAGCCCGCGCTGCCGCTGTAGCCCAGCGTAACAAGGCTTACAACGGTGCTCAGGCAGAACAGATTACCGGTGCCTATGAGATGTGGCAGAAGGCTCTGGTGGGTGAAGACGTGATGCGCAAGTCGTATGAACGTATAGAGGCTCTTCATAATGAGAAGGTTGTCTCCGACCAGAAATTTGACGAGGTCAAGGCTCAGTACGAAGCCGCCTGCGCCACTTCCCGCGCTGCCAAAAGCCAATATGATATGGCTGTCAAGGGGGCCCGCCAGGAAGATAAGGATGCGGCAGTTGCCCTTGTAGAACGTGCTAACGCTGCGATTGACCTGCTTGATGCATATCAAGGCGAGATATACCTGACATCTCCCGCAGACGGCATCGTCGCCGCCCGCTATCCCAAGATTGGCGAGCTGGTGGGGCAGGGTTCTCCCATTATGACCATCCAGGACCTGGATGACGCCTGGTTCACCTTCAATATCCGCGAAGACCGCCTTGAAGGAATGAACACGGGCGATAAGCTTCTGCTTTCTATTCCCGCGCTCAAGATGGACAAGGTTTCTGCCACCGTCTATTTCATATCCGTGCGCGAATCCTACGCCACTTGGCGCGCTACCAAAGAGAGCGGCGAATTTGACACCAAGACCTTCGAAGTGCGCGCCCGTCCCGATTCAAGGGTAGAGGGGCTGCGTCCCGGTATGAGTGCCATTCTTGAGAGAAAAGAAAAATAATGAAACGCATTTTACTGGTAATCAGGCGCGAACTTGCGATTTGGACAAAGCGCCCTGTGTACTTGCTTGGTTCTGTCGGAGTAATGGCACTGTCTGCCATATTCTTCCTGACCTTCTTTTCGCAGGGATTGCCTGAAAAACTTCCCATAGGGGTGGTTGACCTGGACCATTCGTCCACTTCGCGCAATTTCACCCAGCAGCTGGATGCCACCCAGATGGGGCGTGTGGTCGATTTTGACGACATATCTTCGGCCCGCCGCGAGATGGATGCCGGCAGGATAACTTCTTATGTCATCATACCGGAGCATTTCGATGCAGATGTGCAGTCCTTCCGCTGTCCTAAGATGGAGATTTATGTGAACACTATGTATCCCGTCATCGGAGGCGCCCTCGCCTATAAGGATATAGCCTTTATGGTGAATCTGACCAATGGCGCAGTACAGCGCCAGGTGCTCAGGGCAAAGGGCGTTCCGGAGGGGGAAATTATGGCCCGCATACAGCCGGTGGTGATAGATGCGCACAACATAGGCAATTCTCCGGCCAGCTATGCATATTACCTGAACAATATGGTTCTGATGTGCATCCTGGCAATGTGCATTATGCTGGTAGTGTCATATTCGCTGGCCTCCGAACTCAAATACGGTACCTCTAAGCAACTGCTCCGCATCAGCGGCGACAGCCTCGCGGTGGCGCTTGCCGGCAAACTGACTCCATACACGCTGCTGTTTACTGTCCTGGGGTTTGTGCTTCAGTTGATTATGTTCGGGCCGCTGCACTATCCACTGGCAGGTTCTGTCTGGGTGATGCTGCTGGCCACACTGCTGCTGGTGCTGGCCACCGAGGCCGTGGCGGTGTTTGTGGTGTCGATGGTGCCGACGCTGCGTATCTCGGTGTGCATAAGCGCTCTCTACAGCGTGCTGGCATTCTCGTTTGCAGGATTTACGCTGCCTGTGACCTCTCTGCCGGCAGCCCTGAGAGGAATGTCCTGCATATACCCGATAAGATTTTACTATCAGATATTTGTGCGTGAAGCCTATTTCGGTTCCGGCTTTGCCGGGTGGTGGCCTATGTGCGTATGTCTGCTGCTGTTTGGCTTGTTGCCGGCAATAGGCAGCAAACGGCTCTACAATGCTTACAAATATCAACAATACCCCCGTAACTGACAATGGATGCTAAAAAGACATATTTCGGCAAGTGGGTTGCCGACGCCTGGAGCGTGTTTGTAAATGAGCTCAAGATGATTTCCCGCGATGGCGGTGTAATGCTCATATTTCTGTTCGCCGGGCTTGTATATCCGCCGCTGTATCATTGGATTTATTCCCGTGGAGTCGTGGAGGAGATGCCTGTGGCCGTGGTTGATCTGTCCAACGGTATTTACAGCCGCCGCTACATTGACAAGGTGGATGCGTCCAGCGAGTGCGATATCGCCTTCAAATGCCTCTCTCTTGAGGAGGCCCGCCAGCTGATGGCAATGGGCAAGGTGCACGGCATCATATTCATTCCAGAGGATTTTGACGAACGCCTTGAATATGTGGAGCAGGGAGTAGTCTCTACCTATGCGGATATGTCCACTTTCTTGTATTACAAGAATTTGACACTTGCCACCAACCTTGTGATGCTGGACGAGATACATTCCATACAGGCCGAGCGCTATGCTGCTGCCGGCTATGTCGGGCAGGATGCAGAGCAACTGATAGAACCGGTGCAGAACAACAGCTTTCTCAAGTATAATCCCAACATCTCGTTCACGATGTTTTTTATTTATATGGCGATGATGATGATTCTGCAGCAAGTGATGTTTTACGGCAGTTCGACTCTGGCCGGAACCTTGCGCGAGCAAGGCCACGGTTTCTTGCCGCAAGACGGTCGTGGAATGGGAAGGGTAGTGCTTGGGCGCGGGCTGGCCTATCTGCTGATTTTCGTGTTCCTTGGCGCATACGGTGCAATTCTGGTCCCGCACCTTTTCAATATGCCAGCTCAATGCCGGTGGAGCGACATTCTGGTGCTGCAGCTGTTCTATGTGACCGATGTAATCTTTTTCTCGTTCACCTGGTCCAGCGCCATATACAAAAGAGAGACCGTACTGGTGCTGTTGCTGTTCGTGACGCCTATCGCAGTGTTCCTCACGGGCTTCACCTGGCCGACTTCTAATTTCCCTGTTTTCTGGAAGTATGTTTCTTACGTATTCCCCTCAACCTTTGGCTGCAGGGCCTATATGACTCTCTGCAACACGGGTTCGCTTGCCGCTATTGCGCCGGAAATCAGGGCGATGACCTTGCAGACTGCAGTGTATTTTGTGCTGGCTTCAGTAGCCGCTTATATAGAGAATCGGTTTTCAAAATCTTTTTAGTAAATTTGCGCCTACTTAATGCAAGGAGCAATAATGGCCATTGTCAGAGAACTGAACGGTATCCGGCCGATTCTCGGGAAGCGCTGCTTTCTGGCTGAGAATGCGGCTGTTATAGGCGATGTAAAGATGGGAGATGACTGCAGCATATGGTATTCTGCCGTGCTGCGCGGCGATGTCAATCCGATAATTCTGGGCGACCGCGTCAATATCCAGGACGGTGCGGTGCTGCACACCCTGCACAAGCGCAGTGTGGTGGAGATTGGCAATGATGTGTCGGTTGGACACAATGCTGTGATACACGGCGCCAAGGTGGGCAATAACGTGCTGGTGGGGATGGGCGCCATACTTATGGACAATGCCGTAATTCCCGACAATACCATCATAGCCGCCGGCGCGGTGGTGCTAAGCAATCAGGTTTTGGAACCGGGCATATATGCCGGCATTCCCGCCAAAAAGGTCAAGGAGGGCAGCGAGGCCATCGCCACTATGGCGCACAACAACGCCCAGGGCTATATGAAATACAAAGCCTGGTTTGACGACGGCATAGGCGGATGCTTTGACTACAGCGAAAAAGAGTAGGATATGCACATCGGTGTTGCAGGAAATATCGGCAGCGGCAAAACGACGCTCACACGGATGCTCTCGGAGCATTACGGGTGGGTGCCGCAATACGAGGCCGTTACCTACAACCCTTATCTGGAAGATTATTACAAAGACATACAGCGCTGGTCCTTCAACCTGGAGGTCTATTTCCTCACGCAGCGTTTCAAGGACCTGCTGGACATTGCCGAGAGCGACAAGACGGTGATTCAGGACCGCACGGTGATGGAGGGCGTGAATATTTTTGTAGAGAACAACCGCGCAATGGGCAACATATCGGAGCGTGACTATCAGGCCTATATGGACCTTTTCCACGTGATGATGCGTATGGTGCGCCTGCCCGATTTGCTGATTTATCTGCGCTGCAGCGTGCCTCACCTTGTGGGGCAGATTCAGAAGCGCGGAAGGGACTACGAGCAGGGGATGAGCCTGGACTATCTTCAGGGTCTGAACGACCGCTACGAGAAGTGGATTGCCGACTACAAGGGCGAGGTGATAGTGATTGAAGCCGACAAACTGGATTTTGTGAACAATCCGGAGGACTTCTTTGCAATCACCAACCAGATTGACGCCCAGCTGTTCGGCCTGTTCGGCGTTTTGGAAAACGGAAATTAACAACTTATGACTAAAGGATACATTTCCCAGATCATCGGCCCCGTGATTGACGTGGCGTTCGCTTCTGACATCAAGGAAGAGGACCTGCCGGCCATCCATCACGCAATGCGCATTGCCCGCGCAGACGGCCGCAGCCTTGTAATCGAGGTTCAGCAGCACATCGGAGAGAATACCGTGCGCTGCATCGCTATGGACTCCACCGACGGCCTTTGCCGCGGAATGGAGGTTATAAGCGAGGGCGAGTCCATCACGATGCCTGTGGGCAGCCAGATCAAGGGCCGCCTTATGAATGTGACCGGCAACGAGATTGACGGTATGGATGCCCTGGATCCGAAAGGCGCCCAGCCTATCCACCGCGACCCGCCGCCATTCGATACCCTGACCACCAGCCAGGAGGTCCTATACACCGGAATCAAGGTCATTGACCTGCTGGAGCCCTATGTGAAGGGTGGCAAAATCGGTCTTTTCGGAGGCGCCGGAGTGGGCAAGACGGTGCTCATTATGGAGCTCATCAACAACATCGCCAAGAAGCACCACGGCTACAGCGTCTTCGCCGGAGTGGGAGAGCGTACCCGCGAGGGTAACGACCTGCTGCGCGAGATGATAGAGAGTGGAGTGATCCGTTATGGTGACGAGTTCATAAAGGGAATGGAAGAGGGCAAGTGGGATCTGAGCAAGGTAGATAAGGCAGAGCTGGCCAAGAGCCAGGCGACCCTGATTTTCGGTCAGATGAGCGAGCCCCCGGGAGCACGTCTGTCGGTGGCCCTCAGCGGCCTTACCGTGGCGGAATCTTTCCGCGACGGCGCCGACGACAGTTCCGCCTCCGGTCCGCGCGACATCCTCTTTTTCGTGGACAACATTTTCCGTTTCACACAGGCGGGAAGTGAAGTTTCTGCGCTGCTGGGCCGTATGCCCTCGGCGGTGGGTTATCAGCCGACCCTGGCCACAGAGATGGGCCAGATGCAAGAGCGCATCACCTCTACCAAGAGCGGTTCCATCACCTCGGTGCAGGCCATCTACGTGCCGGCCGACGACCTTACCGACCCGGCTCCCGCCACTACATTCTCTCACCTGGATGCCACCACGGTGCTCAGCCGCAAGATTGCCGAGCTGGGTATTTATCCCGCGGTGGATCCCCTGGAATCGACTTCCCGCATCCTGGCCCCCGAAATCGTGGGCGAGGAGCACTATAACATAGCACAAAGGGTAATCCAGATTCTGCAGCGCAACAAGGAATTGCAGGACATCATCGCCATTCTGGGTATGGACGAGCTCAGCGACGAAGACCGGCTCACCGTGAACCGCGCCCGCCGCGTGCAGAGGTTCCTTTCCCAGCCTTTCAATGTGGCAGAGAAGTTCACCGGCCTGCCGGGCGTGATGGTCACCATAGAGGACACATTGCGCGGCTTCAAGATGATTCTGGACGGCGAGGTGGACAACCTGCCGGAGCAGGCATTCCTCAATGCCGGCACGATAGACGATGTAATTGCCCGTGGCGAAAAGATGCTGGCGGAGGCTAAGCAATGATGAAGCTGAAGATCATAACCCCGCTGGGGACTGCCGTAGAGGCCGAGGTGGAAAAGGTGTTTCTGCCGGGCGGCGCCGGTGCGTTTGAGGTTCTGCAGAACCACGCTCCGCTGGTAAGTACCCTGGTGCAGGGCAAGATTGTCTACGGCTCCGACGCGGAATTGAAAGAATATCAGGTTGGCGGCGGCTTTGTAAAAGTTGACCGCAACACTATAGTAGTTTGCACAGAGAAATGATGAAGCGTTGTTTCATAACCATTCTGGCTGTCGTGCTGGCTTTGGCGCTGCCCCATAAGGCGGCGGCTTCTGGCCACGACGGTGAGGATTTCAGCCCCAAGGAGATGGTTATGGAGCATCTGTCTGACTCTTATATTTGGGAAATCACCACAATAAAAGGGAAAGAAATCGCCATTCCGCTGCCGGTGATTGTGCGTTCTTCCACCGGCTGGCACTGCTTCCTCTCGGACAAAATCTGCCACGGCGGCACCTACTATGGGCTGTATCTTGCCAAGGAAGGCAAATACAAAAACAAGATTGTAGAGGATGTCGGCGGCGAGCAAAAGCGGCCTCTGGACATCTCCCTGACCAAGACCGCCTGCGGCCTGATAATTTCTCTGCTGATAGTTATGATTCTGTTCCTGGTCACTGCCCGCGCCTACAGGAAGAAGCAGGATGTGGACTATTGCCCCAAAGGCCTGGCCGGGCTTATGGAGTGGCTTATAGACACCATTATGACCGGTGTTATAAAGCCTTGTGTGGGAGAGAATTACCGCAAGTTTGCCCCGTATCTGCTCACGGCGTTCTTCTTTATTTTTGTGAGCAACTTGCTGGGTCTGGTGCCTTTCTTCCCGGGCGGCGCCAACATCACCGGCAATATCACCATAACCTTCTTTATGGCGTTTGCCACAATGCTGGCGGTGAACCTGTTTGGCAGCAAGCACTACTACAAGGAGATTTTCTGGCCCGACGTACCCATTTTCCTGAAGGCCATACCGCTGATGCCCATCATTGAAATCATAGGCATCTTTACCAAGCCATTCGCACTGATGATGCGTCTTTTTGCCAACATTTTTGCCGGGCACTCGATAATCCTGAGCATCTGCAGCATCATATTCGTAACCGCCCATATGGGTGTGGCGATGAGCGGAAGTATGACTGCCGTGTCGGTGTTCTTTATGATATTCATGAACTTCCTGGAGTTGCTGGTGGCATTCATCCAGGCGTATGTATTTACAATGCTGTCGGCCGTGTTTATAGGCCTGGCACAGGAGGGACATTAATTGGATAATTATTTATAAACTATTAATATTTAATTGATTATGGAACTTGCAAAAATCGCTGCCGCAATCGGTGCAGCATTGTGTGTTTTCGGTGCCGGACTCGGTATCAGTAAAATCGGTAAAGCTGCAATGGAGGCCATTGCACGCCAGCCCGAGAGTGCCGGTAACATCCGTACCTCTATGATTATCGTGGCCGCCCTTATAGAGGGTGTGGCCCTGTTCGCAGTGGTAGTCTGCTTCATGGCTCTCTAACAAATCCGATTCAGAGAGATTATGGGACTTCTGACACCATCAGGAGGTTTGCTTTTCTGGATGACCATCGCCTTTGCGGTAGTCTTCTTCGTGTTGGCAAAATTCGCCTTTCCGGCCATCCTCGGCTCTGTGGAGAAGCGTGAGAATTACATCGACACCCAGCTCGATGCCGCCCGCGCCGCCGAAATCCGCATTGCCGGAATCGAGGAGGAGGGGAAGAAGATTATTGCCGATGCAGAAAGGGAAAAAGTGAACATCCTTAAAGATGCCGCAGCCAGCCGCGACAAGATTGTGGGCGATGCCCAGCAAACGGCGCAGGAAGAGGCGGCGCGCATCATAGCAGAGGCCAAGAAGCTCGCAAATGAAGAAAAGGAGGCCATTCTTGCCAGCGCCCGCGGCGAAGTCGCTATGATAGCTATGCAGATGGCCACCAAGGTGCTTCGTGGGCAGCTAGACGACGAGCAGGCCCAGAAGACGCTGCAGGAGATACTTGCCGGCGAAGTAAAAAGTTAGCGTATGAACAGCGGACTGTTGGCATCACGATACGCATCTGCCCTTGAGCAATACAGCTGTGAACAGGGGCAGAGCGGGGAGTGCTATGCCGATGCCCGGCAGCTTATGCAGCTGATCCCTGCAATTGAGGGATATCTTCGCAAGCCGCTTCCCGCCCAGACCAAGATGGATATTCTTGTAAAGGCTTTGCCGGGCAGGTGCGACTCGTTTTCACGTTTCCTTTCTATGGTGGTTTCGCACCGCAGGGAGATGTATCTGAGGCGTATCCTACAGTCTTACATTGCAGAGTACAAGAAGGCCCGGGGCATTGCCGACGGCCGCCTTAAGGTGGCAAGCGAGCCTTCTGAAGAGCTTCTTGAGAAGCTTCGCAAGCTGACTCTGGCCAGTACCGGCGCCACCAGCGTGGACATCGAGGTCACGGTGGATCCCGACATAATAGGAGGGTTTGTCTACACCGTAGCGGACAAGCGGCTGGACGCCAGCGTAAGGCGCCAGCTAAGCGAACTTAGAAAAGCGTTTGAAACAAACAACAAGAGAATTATTTAGCTTACAATGGAAGAGAACATAAAGCCTTCTGAGATATCCAAAGTGCTGCTGGAAGAGCTCCGGCAGGTAGATTTGTCTGCCAAGACAGAGGAGGTGGGAGAGGTGCTCACCGCCAGCGACGGCGTGGTGCGCATCTGGGGCCTGAATTCTGCCGAGGCGGGCGAGTTGCTGGAGTTTGAAAACGGCGAGAAGGCGGTGGTTATGAACCTTGAGGTGGACAATGTGGGAGCAGTGCTGCTGGGCTCCACCGACACGGTGAAGGAGGGCGACGTGGTGCGCCGCACCTACCGCACAGCCTCCATAGATGTCCGCGAGTCTATGCTCGGCAGGGTTATCACCCCTCTGGGAGAGCCTTTGGACGGCGGTGGCGAAATCACTGGCGAGAGCTTCCGTATGCCGCTGGAGCGCAAGGCGCCGGGCGTGATTTTCCGCCAGCCGGTGAATGAACCGCTGCAGACGGGCATCAAGGCCATAGATTCAATGATTCCCATTGGCCGCGGCCAGCGCGAGTTGATTATCGGCGACCGTCAGACAGGAAAGACTTCCATTGCAATAGACACCATCATTAACCAGCGTGCCGGATACGAAAACGGTGATCCCGTATACTGCATCTATGTTGCCATCGGCCAGAAGGCCTCTACCGTGGCTACCATTGTAGAGACCCTGCGCACCTACAAGGCGATGGACTATACCATTGTGATTGCCGCCACCGCCGGCGATTCTGCCGCGCTGCGCTACTATGCTCCGTTTGCAGGTGCCGCCGTGGGCGAGTATTTCCGCGATACGGGTCGTCACGCGCTGGTTATCTACGATGACCTTTCCAAGCAGGCCGTGGCCTACCGTGAGGTATCCCTGATCTTGAAGCGCCCTTCCGGCCGTGAAGCCTATCCGGGCGATATCTTCTACCTCCATTCCAGGCTTCTGGAGCGTGCCGCCAAAATCATTGGCCAGCAGGAGGTTGCCGAGATGATGAACGACCTCCCGGAGAGTATGAAGGGTCGCGTGAAGGCGGGCGGTTCGCTCACCGCGCTGCCCATCATCGAGACTCAGGCGGGCGACGTGTCGGCCTATATCCCCACCAACGTGATTTCCATCACCGACGGCCAGATATTCCTGGAGACCGACCTCTTCAATCAGGGTAACCGCCCCGCCATCAATGTGGGTATCTCAGTGTCCCGTGTGGGCGGCAATGCCCAGACCAAGGCTATGAAGAAGGTGGCCGGAACCCTCAAGATAGACCAGGCGCAATACCGCGAGCTGGAGGCATTCAGCAAGTACAGCAGCGATATGGATGCCATCTCTATGATGACGCTGGACAAGGGCCGCAAGAACACCCGCCTGCTGATTCAGCCGCTGCACGCCGTGATGCCGGTGGAGAAGCAGATTGCCGTGCTGTACTGCGGCACCAAGGCCCTTATGAAGGACATCCCGCTGGAGAAAGTGCCCGAGTTTGAACGGCTTCTGCTGGAGCAACTCTCTGCAAACGAGACCTTTGAGCAGATCCGCACCAAAGGCATCACACCAGAAGTTGAGTCCGCGATCCAGAGTGCGGCCGCAGCCGTGTGCTCTTCGATTCTCAATCAATAGAACTGCAGGTAAATGGCGTCTCTTAAAGAAATAAAAGCCCGGATATCGTCTGTGAGCAGCACGCTCAAAATCACACAGGCGATGAAGATGGTGGCCTCTGCCAAACTGCGCAAGGCGCAGCGGATGGTGGGTGGCCTGGACGACTATAAGAGCGCCCTCTACGAAACACTGGAGCGCCTGTCCGCCTTCATTGCAAATTCTTCTCTGGCGGCAGAGGGCACTGCCGGCAAGGTCGCCCTGGTGGTATTCTCTTCAAATACCGCCCTGTGCGGCAGCTACAACGCCAATATCTTCAAGGCGCTGCAGTCCCGAGTAGCGCTGCTGCAGGAAGACGGCGCTCAGGTAGAAATTATTCCTGTAGGGGAGAAGGTCTTAAAGATGGCCCGCAAGGCGGGGATGGACGTCAATGCAGATTTTGTGGCAGCCGGCGATGCCCTGAGCTACGAAGAGATGGCGGCCTTTGCCAGGTATCTTGAAGACGGGTTCGTAGGCGGCCGTTTTTCAAGGGTAGAGCTGCTTTATATGCATTACTACAATGCCGCCCGCCAGAGCATTGTGAGCAGGGGCTGGCTGCCGGTGGCCCGGACCGATTCCGCCGCAGCCGCAGCCGACGACGACCTTATTGTGGAGCCTTCGGCACAGGAGGTGGTGGACGAGCTGCTGCCGCTGGTGCTCCGCACCGATATGTATGCCACGCTGCTAAGCAGCAACGCCAGCGCGAACGCCGCCCGTATGATTGCTATGCAGACCGCCAGCGAC
>JAEEGI010016275.1_pt1 | contig 15373 bp, 13 predicted proteins | sample 8958751 | NCBI WGS metagenome assembly JAEEGI01 (sample SAMN16246545, study PRJNA631951) | gut metagenome | biome: gut microbiome; feature: rumen; material: KS-attached | host: Bos | place: Iran: Karaj | collected 2018-10
TTGAGGAGACACATATCAACCCCGCCGACGTTGACCTGCTCATTTGCGCTACCAGCAATCCCGACTACCGCTTCCCCTCGACGGCGTCGATTATAGCACACAACTGCGGCATCGAGCAGAAGTGCTATGCCTACGACATCCAGGGAGCCTGCTGTGGATTCTTGATCGCGCTGCAAAGTGCTGCCGCCTATGTGCGCAGTGGCATGTATAAAAAAGTGATTGTTGTCTCGGCCGAGAAGATGACCAGCATGACGAACTATGAGGACCGCACCACATGTCCGCTCTTTGGTGACGCGTGCGGAGCGATGCTTGTAGAACCCACCGAAGAGCCGGTGGGCATCATGGACGGCATCTTCCACGTCGATGGCAGCGGGCTCGAGCATCTGGTCTACAAGGCTGGTGGCTCGGCGATGCCTGCCACGCAGGAGACCGTTGCTGCGCGTCTGCATTACCTCTATCAGGAGGGACGAGCTGTGTATCGCCATGCTGTGATGGACATGCTCACCAGTAGCCAGGACGTGATGAAACGCAACAACCTTTCCGTTGACGACATCCAGTGGTTCATTCCCCATCAGGCAAACTTGCGCATCATCGAGGCAGTGGGCAGCCGACTGGGCATTGACGAGAACAAGGTGATGATCAACATCGTCAACCGTGGCAACGTCAGCGCAGCCACTATCCCATTGTGTATGGATGAGAACCGTGACAAGCTTCACAAGGGTGACAAACTCATCCTCACCGCCTTCGGCGCAGGCTTCACCTGGGGCGCGATGTACATCATCTGGGACCTTTAAGCAATGCATAATTCATAATGCATAATGCACAATTGCCGCCTGACAGAAGTGATGCAACATGCAACACAACCTGTCAGGCGACTTTTTGTCTCTCATTCGATATTCGTGATTAGAACAAAGGAATTCTTTCATTCTTTAAATTCCTGATAAAAATAATCAAGAACAAATCGATAATTCGAAAATTCGTGTCATAAGCAATTCGTGATGGAAGAAAACGAGAAGAAACATCGGGCTGGATTTGTCAATATCGTGGGCAATCCTAATGTGGGTAAGTCGACGCTGAGCAACCGACTTGTCGGCGAGCGGTTGTCCATCATCACTAGTAAAGCCCAGACCACGCGACATCGCATCATGGGCATTGTTAACGGCGATGACTATCAGATCGTGTTCAGCGACACTCCTGGTGTGCTCAAGCCCAAGTTCAAGCTACAGGAGAGCATGCTCGACTTCTCGACCGGAGCACTGGTCGATGCCGACATCCTGCTTTATGTCACCGACGTCATCGAGTCTCCCACCAAGAACCAGGAGTTTCTTGACAAGGTCGCCCGCGAGAAAATCCCTGTCTTGCTGGTCATCAACAAGATTGACTTGCTCAAGGGCAACGATGACCTGCTCGCCATCATAGACCGATGGAAGCAACTGCTGCCCGATGCCGAGGTGTTCCCCACCAGCGCAACCGAGAACTTCAACGTCGACAACCTCATGGCACGCATTGTCGAACTGCTGCCCGAGAGCCCTCCCTACTTTGGCAAAGATGCCCTTACCGATCGCAATAGCCGTTTCTTTGTCACCGAGATTATCCGCGAGAAGATTCTCCTGACCTACGACAAGGAGGTTCCCTATGCCACCCAAGTTATTGTCGAGAAGTTTGACGAGAGCGATACCGCTATTCACATCATGGCAGTCATCTATGTGGAGCGCGATAGCCAGAAGGGCATTATCATTGGCCGCCAGGGTGTCAAACTCAAACATGTGGGCATCGACGCCCGCAAAGACATCGAACGATTCTTTGAGAAGAAAGTTTTCCTCCAGCTCTATGTCAAGGTCGAGCGCGACTGGCGCAACCAGGAAAACAAGCTCCGTGCATTTGGCTACATCGACTGACAAAAACCATTTTTCATGGCTAAATTGGAATGACAAGTATGTCGTTCCAATTTTTTTAGGCCATTTGTTGTAAATTGTCAAATTTTTTGCTACTTTTGCACAACGGAATGTAGCTCGGTGGTCAGGATCACCGTTCTACTTAATTCCCTTTAACTACTTAAACTACATTTAAATACTATAATAATGGCCAAAATCAAAACTATCGGTTTATTGACCTCGGGCGGAGACGCGCCGGGGATGAACGCCGCCATACGTGCCGTGACCCGTTCGGCCATCTTTAGCGGTTTCAAGGTCAAGGGCATTTACCGCGGCTATCGCGGTTTGGTCTATGACGAAATTGTCGAGTTCAAGACCCAAAACGTGAGCAATATCATCCACCATGGGGGTACCGTCCTCAAGACGGCACGATGCAAGGAGTTTGCCACCGTCGAAGGTCGCCAGCAGGCCTACGAGAATATGCGCAAGCACGACATCGATGCGCTGGTGGTCATAGGTGGTGATGGCTCGCTCACTGGAGCCAGGGAGTTCGCGTCCGAGTTTGATGTCCCTGTGGTGGGCCTGCCGGGCACCATCGACAACGACCTCTATGGTACCGACCACACCATCGGCTACGACACAGCACTGAATACCGTCATGTGGTGCGTTGACCGCATACGCGACACCGCATCGAGCCACGAACGACTGTTCTTCATCGAGGTGATGGGACGTGATGCTGGTTTCCTGGCACTGAACGGTGCCATTGCCAGTGGTGCCGAGGCAGCAATTATCCCCGAAATTTCGACCGAAGTCGACCAGTTGGCCGAACTTATCCAAAATGGTTTCCGCAAGAGCAAGAACTCTAGCATCGTGCTGGTGGCCGAGAGTCCCATCACTGGCGGTGCTATGGGCTTGGCCGAACGTGTCCGCAAGGAGTTCCCTCAGTATGATGTGCGTGTGACCATTTTGGGTCACCTGCAACGTGGCGGTTCGCCAACGGCACTCGACCGCATCCTTGCCTCGCGCATGGGAGCTGCCGCCATTGACGCCCTGCTCGAGGGTCAGCGCAACGTCATGATTGGCGACTCCAACGATGAGATTGTCTACGTCCCCTTCGGCAAGGCCGTCCACAAGAGCAAGCCCATTGACCATGCCCTAGTCGACACCCTGCGACGTCTTAGTATATAACAATAAAGGTGCGCTTAGGCGCACCTTTATTGTTATATAGGGGTTGGCGATTACTCAGCCTCCTTGTCCATGTTGATGATCTTCCAGATGCAGGCGGCCAGGATTGCACCGATGAACGGGCCAACGATGAAGACCCAAAGTTCGCTCAGGGCTTTTCCTCCCTCAAACAGTGCGGGACCAATCGAACGGGCGGGGTTCACACTGGTGCCGGTGTAGTGGATACCTACCAGGTGAATCAGAATCAGTGACAAGCCGATGGCCAGACCAGCCAGGTTGTTTGTGGCACCATTGGTCTTGCTCGTAGCGCCCAGCACCACCAGCACAAAGAGCATGGTCAGCACAATCTCGGCAATGAGGCCGTTGGTGACATTGCCTGCACAGGCGTTGGCACCCGTTTTTGTGCCAAGTGCCAAATCGGGGGCTGTTGATACCAACAGATAGAGTACTGCCGCAGCGAGGATGGCGCCGATTGTCTGGAACACCATATACATACCGCAGTCTTTGGCGCTAATGCCCTTGTTGAGGAACACACCCAGCGTGATGGCGGGGTTGATGTGGCAGCCACTGATGCCACCGATGGTGTAAGCCATGGCGACAACGGCAAGACCAAAGGCGAATGCTGTGCCTACAACCGATGCGGTGTCAACACCACAGTTCAAGCTAACGGCAGCGCCGCAGCCAAGCAAAGTCAGTACAAACGTACCTACCAATTCTGCTAAATACTTCTTCATAAAACTTTGGTTATTAATTGGTTAGTAAATAAAACAAATATTCAACATCGATAAAGTAACGCAAAAATAGACAAAATTTGGCTAAACTGCAAGACTTTCTCGTAAAAAATGTGTACATTTGCACCAAAAATCAATGACAGTGACGTCCCAAATGTGCGTTGACATTGAAAGTGCCGTGCATTTGTTGCGGCTATTTATCATTCTAAAGCTGTTAACTCTTAACTAGATAAAGATGAATATATCAATTGTAGGAACAGGTTATATGGGTCTGGTGACAGGCACCTGCTTCGCCGACCTAGGTGCGAACGTGATTTGTGTTGATACCGATCGCCAGAAAGTGAATCGTCTGATTTTCGGCTCTATCCCCATCTATGAGCCTGGGTTGGAGAAGGCCATCACAACCAATGTCAACGAGGGCCGTCTGCGCTTTGTGAGCGACTTTGCCAAGGGCTTTACCGACGTGGAGTATGTGTTCTGCGCCATCGACACCACGCCCGACAAGGATGGGTCGACCGATCTCGCGCCCATCTATGACATTGCCCGCGTGTTTGGCCAGACTATCAACCAGCCTTGCACGTTTGTACTCAAGTCGACCGTGCCTGTGGGCACCGCGCAGCGTGTCATTGAAATCATCCAGCAGGAGGTGGCCGACCGCAAGTGTGACCTGCACTTTGACGTGGTGAGCAACCCCGACTTCATCACCGAGGGTAACGCCATAAAGGATTTCATGAAGCCTGACCGCATCATCATCGGCACCGAGTCCGCGACTGCCGTCGACGCCATGAAGCGCCTCTACCACACCATTTTGCATCACAATGAGTATCACGTCATCTATACCGACACCCGCACCGCCGAGATGATCAAGTATGCAGCCACCTCGATGCTTGCCACGCGCGTGAGTTTCATGAACGAGATTGCTAACTTGTGCGAGCGTGTGGGCGCCGACATCAACACTGTCCGTCATGGCGTGGGCACCGACAGCCGCATTGGCCCGAAGTATATCTTCCCTGGTTGTGGTTACGGCGGCACGTTGTTCCCTCAGGACATCAAGGATTTGATCAAGATTGGTCAGAGCAATGGCTGTGACATGAAGGTGCTTGAGGCGGTCGACAATGTGAATGTCCGCCAGAAACACATCCTGTTTGAGAAGCTCAAGCAGCACTTTGGCGATGACCTCAAGGGCAAGGTTGTTACGCTGTGGGGCTTGTCGTTCAAGCCCGAGACCGACGATATGCGCGAGGCCCCGTCGATTGTCACGCTCAACCAGCTCACCGAGGCTGGCTGCACGATTCGTGTATATGATCCCGTTGCCATGAACGCGACCAAGCTGCGTTGGGACCAGGTGTATTGTGGCATCGACATGTATGATGCTGTCAAGGGTGCTGATGCCCTCCTCATCCTCACCGAGTGGCGCCAGTTCCGCATCCCCGCCTGGGATCGTGTGAAGGCGCTCATGCGTACTCCGCTAGTCATCGATGGCCGCAACATCTATGACCCCGTCGAGCTCGAACAGATGGGATTCACCTATCGCTGTATTGGGCGATAAAACCGCTAAAACGATGAAGAAGTTGATATGGCTGACGTTGTTGCTTGTGCTTGTGTGTGGGTGCAAGCCGCAGTCGCGAGAGCAGATTGCTGAGAAGTTGGGGCTGGCTATGAAGGCCAAGGTCGAGAAGAATGTCAACGAGCGCATCAAGAAGATGCTTGATGGCATGCTTGAACACCCCGATAGTTACCAACCCATCAGCACCGATATGTCACTGGTGATGAACAATATGATTGTCTACGATTCGCAGGCATTCGTCGCATTGCGTGACTTGGATAATAGCATTGCGAAATTTCGCAAAGAGTTTGGCAGGGACACTGTTTCACAGGCGGCACGCACCGAACTCGAGGCGATGCAAGCCATGGCAGGCGTGGTGTGTGACAAGCTTAACGCCATTGCGCAAAGACCCGTCGAGTTTGAAGCCATTGATGCCTATCATCAGTTTTACGCCAAGGATAAGTTGAATCGCAAGCTCAGACGAGGATATCACTTTATCATCCACAAGGACAACCGCATCACCTTGTTGTGTGACCATGAACAGTTGCTGCGTGTACAGGCCTTTGCCGAGAAGTTGCTCTCTCGGGGCGTCAATGTGATCGAAGATGAGTAGACTGGTGCATTATTTACTGCTGGCTATGCTAGCGATAACATGTAGCTGCGGTAACGGCAACGAGCAGCAGGTGGCCGATCCCGATGATGCCGTTGCCCGTGGGCATGAGGCAGCGTGGATGGTGTCGCATGCCGATCACAACGACACCATCGCCCTACAACGTGCCATCCTCGATGCTCGTGCCATTCACGACGAGTATGTCCTAACGGGCCAGGACGATGCAGCCAAGGACTTTGAACAGGCATTCATCGACTCGCTTCGACGTGTCGACCCTCAGTTGGCACAAGAAATCTTTGATAATCACTAGACTCTAGACGATCTAGAACTTCTGGATAGATAATGAAAATGAAGAAAACTCTCTTTACGCTCATTGCCATAGCCTTGCTGTTAAGCAGTTGTAGCGAGGGCCCCACACAGGCTGGTAAGCAGTTGGCGGAGGAATTTTTTGCAGCATGGGGCGACACAACAGCTCTCAAGCAAGTCAGGCAGCACTATCAGATAGTCGAGGACAGCCTGTGGATGCCCAACAGCAGCATGTATCTCAAGAGGGCATTCCTCGAAACAACCGCCAGGAACGACTCGATGCGTGCTGTGGCCCAGTTAATGGTCTACGATGTCGACAACTATGCCGAACTGCAAGCCTACCGCATCCTTGGCGAGCCTGTTGGCAATCATTTCAATACCGACAGTGCGAGAATTTTTCTGGCTCTCATCAACTGGTCGAGTGAATTAATGGGCCAGCCAGACTACGCTGCGGCTGCCAAGGCCGAGATTGACCGTGAGGTGCGTGATTTGAGTGTCGACAAACAGATGCGCATCTATGCCGCCGTGGCGACGCCCACACTGCTGGGATTAGAACTCAAGGCCGATCGGGAGGCCCCTGATGCCGACCTTAAACTCATTGACCGCCAGGTCAAGGAACTGGAGAAAATCTACACCCCCGAGCAGCTGAAAGAGTTCCAGCAAGCATTTCAATAACCTATCATACCATGCGATGGCACGGCACGCCAATGATAGCAACCAGTCATCGCAGCTTTAATTCTTAACTCATGAAGTCCTACAACGAATACCTTGATATGGTCAACAGCGCCATCCGTGCCATTGACTATCCTCAGCAGCCAGCACAACTCTACGAACCCATTATCTATACGATGGGGTTGGGCGGCAAACGGTTGCGTCCCGTTCTTACACTCATGGCTTGTGAAGCCTTGGGCGGAGATCCTGCTCAGGCCCTTGATGCTGCAGTGGGGCTGGAACTGTTTCATAACTTCACCTTGCTGCACGATGACGTGATGGACCATGCCGATGTGCGTCGTGGACAGCCCACCGTGCATCGTCGCTGGAACGACAATGTCGCTATCCTGTCTGGAGATACGATGTTTGCACTAGCCACCAGATATGTGCAGCGCGTCGAAGACCAATACTTACCGCAAGCGATAGGTTTGTTCAACCGCACTGCTATCGAAATTATGGAGGGGCAGCAGTGGGACATGGACTTTGAGCTGCGTCACGATGTCTCGGAGGATGAGTATATCGAGATGATTCGCCTCAAGACCTCGGTGTTGCTGGGTTGTGCTTGTGAGATGGGGGCCATCATTGCTGGTGCTAATGAGAATGACCGTCGCGCCATGTACGATATGGGAATGTATATGGGGCTTGCCTTCCAGTTGCAGGACGATATGCTTGACGTGTGGGGCGATCCGGCTACCTTCGGCAAGGAGGTGGGTGGTGATATCATGAACAACAAGAAGACTTTCCTGCTCATCCATGCCCAGGAGAGAGCGCAAGGCGATGATGCTCTTGAGTTGCGCCGTTGGCTCAACGACCCCTATGCACTACGCGACCAGAAGTATCCTGCTGTGCGTGCTATCTATGAGCGACTGGGGCTGCGTGAGCTCAGTGAACAGGCCATTGCCCGCTATAATGACATGGCTCTTGAAGCCTTGTCACGCCTGAGCCTTGGTGATGCTGCTCGCCAGACATTTGCTGACCTGATTGCCAGTCTTACCAACCGAGAAAAATAATTGTGCATAATGCACTATGCATGGTGCATTGAATGATGATTGACACTCATAGCCATATCTATAGCGCAGAGTTTGACGACGACCGCGACCTGGTGGTGCAGCGTGCTGTCGAGGCTGGTGTGACCCACATCATCCTACCCAATGAGAACCTAGCCAGCGTGCCGCGGTTGCTAGATACTGCTGTTCGCTATCCTGGCCGCATCAGCCTTGCCCTGGGGCTTCATCCCGAGGAGGTGCATGATGACTGGTCTGACGAGCTTGACCGCATGAAGCCACTGCTAGACGAGTATGCATGGGTAGCCATCGGCGAGGTGGGTATCGACCTCTATTGGGACAAGACATTCCGCCGCCAACAGATGCAGGCCTTAGAATGCCAGTTGGGGTGGTGCGTCGACCGCAAGTTGCCGTTCATCATCCACTGCCGCGAGGCACTCGACGAGGTGCTCGATGTGTTGCGCCAATTCACTGGACAGATGCCGCAGGGCGTATTCCATTGCTTCACGGGCACAACGAGCGATGTGGATCGCATCCGTCAGGTGGATGACTTCTACTTTGGCATCGGTGGCGTGCTCACCTTCAAGAAGAGCGCACTCCCCGAGGTGCTGCCTGTCATCGGCTTGGACAGAATCCTGCTCGAGACCGATGCACCCTATATGGCCCCAGTGCCACACCGTGGAAAGCGCAACGAGAGCGCCTACGTCGCCGACGTGGCCCGCTGCATGGCTCAAGTGTTTGGCGTCACATTAGACGCAGTAGACCGCATCACCACCGCCAATACCCGTACTCTCTTCACCAGCCTTCAGTTTTGTGACTAAAGAGGATACCCCTCATTTTCCCGAAAGGAACAAGAAACGAAAACACTCTCTGATGAGGGTCAGTCTTGTATTATAAGTTAATAAATTGTAAATATGCGGGCGGGATTTGTCTGAAAAACTATAGAAACAAATTGTTCAAGGTTGTTTCATTGTTTGACTAGGAGTTTCGCCTGCCAGTAGCCTTGCTTGATTCTCTTCTTATGATGAAAACAAGGCCCCCACATAGCTGGCTAGTCGTCTATGTGGGGGCCCTGGTATTGTGTGATTGCCCGCCTTAGGGCTTTACCTCGTAGGCGTAGATGTCTTGAAGCTTGATGTCGAAGATTAGCGTTGAGAAGGGCTTGATGACTTTGCCTTGCGAGTAAGAGCCGTAACCCATTGTGTAAGGTACAACGATGCGGCAACTGTCGCCCACGTGCATCTGCATCAGTCCTAGCGACCAGCCCTCGATGAGCGAGGCGGAACCCACCTGTAGGCGAGCGATGCCCAGGGCCGGTTTCGTATTTAGATAGGATGAATCAAACGGCGTGGCGTCATATAGCATGCCGCGGTATTTCACATCTACCGTGCTTGAGTAAAGCGGCTTCAGGTTGGCGCACGTGAGCATCGTGTCGTTGTACCAATGCACTAGCACCTTGCCGTTGGGATCCCACGGTGCAGTCACTGTGGTGTAGTATGACGTGTTGGACATCTGCTCGTTGAACCAGTCGTTATTAGCCCTACGCCAGTCCTTGTATTTGTCCTCGACTTCATCTTTGATGCACGAACTCAGTGCTAGGCTTGCGGCACCCAGTAAACCGATGATTAACAATAACTTTTTCATTGTATCAACTCAATTTTCGCAACAACGTGTTCAGGCTGCATTCGCGTCCGATGATGGCGGGCAACTCGTCAATGGCCACGCGCACTTGCTGCATGGTGTCGCGGTCACGCAGGGTGACGGTGTTGTCCTCGATGGTCTGGCCGTCGATAGTGATGCAGTAGGGCGTGCCGATGGCATCGTGGCGGCGGTAGCGCTTGCCCACCGAGTCTTTCTCGTCGTATTGGCAGGCAAAGTCAAACTTGAGCAACTGCATGATCTCGTGAGCCTTCTCGGGCATGCCGTCCTTGCGCACAAGCGGCAGGATGGCACACTTGACTGGCGCGAGTACCTTAGGCAGGTGCAGCACCACACGGCTGTCACCACCCTCCAGCACCTGTTCCTCGTAGCTAGAGCACAGCACCGACAGGAACATGCGGTCGACGCCAATCGAGGTCTCGATGACATAGGGCGTGTAGCTCTGGTTTAGCTCGGGATCGAAGTACTGGATTTTCTTGCCCGAGAACTTCTCGTGCTGTGACAGGTCAAAGTTGGTGCGGCTGTGGATGCCTTCCACCTCCTTGAAGCCAAACGGCATTTGGAACTCGATATCGGTTGCGGCGTTGGCATAGTGTGCAAGCTTCTCGTGGTCGTGGTAGCGGTACTTCTCATCGCCCAAGCCCAGCGCCTTGTGCCAGCGTAGGCGGTGCTCCTTCCAGTACTCAAACCACTGCAGCTCCTCGCCAGGGCGCACAAAGAATTGCATCTCCATCTGTTCAAACTCACGCATGCGGAAGATAAACTGGCGGGCGACAATCTCGTTGCGGAATGCCTTGCCAATCTGCGCGATGCCAAACGGGATGCGCATGCGGCCGGTCTTCTGCACATTCAGGAAGTTCACAAAAATGCCTTGTGCGGTCTCGGGACGCAGATACACGTCCATTGTCGAGTCGCTGCTGCTGCCCATCTGCGTCTTGAACATCAGGTTGAACTGGCGCACGTCGGTCCAGTTGCGTGTGCCGCTAATGGGGTCGGCTATTTCCTGGTCTACAATAATCTGCTTGAGTTCGGCAAGGTCGTTGTCGTTCATCGCCTTCTCAAAGCGGGCGTGCAGCGCGTCGCGCTTGGCTTGGTGTTCAAGCACGCGGGGGTTGGTTTGGCGGAACATCGCCTCGTCAAACGAGTCGCCGAAGCGCTTGCGGGCCTTGGCCACCTCCTTGTCAATCTTGTCGTCAATTTTGGCTATCTCGTCCTCGATGAGCACATCAGCGCGGTAGCGCTTCTTGCTGTCGCGGTTGTCAATCAAGGGGTCATTAAAGGCATCGACGTGGCCTGAGGCCTTCCAGATGGTGGGGTGCATAAACACCGCCGAGTCGATGCCCACGATATTCTCGTGCAAAAGCGTCATGGCTTCCCACCAATAACGCTTGATGTTATTCTTAAGCTCTACACCATTCTGGCCATAGTCGTAAACGGCTCCCAGACCGTCGTAAATCTCGCTGCTGGGAAACACAAAGCCATACTCCTTGGCGTGCGATACAATCTTCTTGAAAACGTCTTCTTTCTGTGCCATATCTTTAAGGGTTCGTATAATCAAATGGCAAAGGTACAACGAATTATTCACACTCGCTAAAATGCAGGCTAGAATTAACAAATCGTAACAACAAATAAGACCGCTCTACGCGGTCTTAATTAGGATGCACGATGTGTACTGCAACACGTTGGAGTAGTGGAGGGACGATGCAGTTTACTTTACGTACTCCTGATAGAGCCCGATATACTCCATGATGATGTCGATGGCGCTTTGACGCATGTCGAGCTTGAGCGAGCCGTCATGCAGCACATTTGCTACACGTGGGTAAATTTTGCTCCAGTCGTTGTCCAGATGAATCTGTGCCTCAATGAGAGCGTCAATCAGTGCGATACTCAAGCTGTGGCTCTTGTCCTTTTTTACGGCCGTGTGAGCCAATTGGCTGGCTTCATTGACGTCAAAATAGTTGGACATTGCTTTGCTGTAGGCATACACGCACAATGTGCCGGCATCCAGCTTCTTGTACATCTTGTCGAGTTTCTTAGCTTTGTGCTTCTTCATCAGATACTCGCCCAGCTGCTGTGCCATATTGTTGCCTTCAAATTTCCAGCCAAGCTTATTGATCACTGCGAGACGGACATCGATGGGCGAATCCTTGTCGCAAAGGAAATTAAGAATCGTGGTGGGGATAAAATCACCAGGCTCAATGCCGGCAGCCATTTCTACCATGGGATGAGTGTCGTAGGCCTGGCTGAAATTGGTGGAAGTCAGTGGTGAATCGGCCCACGCAGCGGCTGCCCACATCACCATGAGCGTGGCCGCGAATAGCATTCTTTTCGTTGTCTTGAGGAATTTAGGGGGTTAGCTGCCCACAAAGATACAAATTCCGTGCCAAATAGCACAAAGATTTGCCACAAATAAACAATTCTCGTTTCTCTCTTAAAAAAAGTATCCAGTTTTTCAATTAAAATATGTATCTTTGCGGTCTAAAACCATAAGAACTATGCTTAAAGAAAATATCATCAAGCTATTCGAGAAGAGTTTTATCGACAACTGGGAACTGCCAGCACTGAGCGATTACAACGACGGCACCTCGCTGACCTATGGCGAATTTGCCCGCGAGATTGCCAAGCTGCACCTATTCTATGAGCTGTGTGGCATCAAGGCTGGCGACAAGGTGGCTCTGATAGGAAAAAACACGCCCAACTGGGTAACGGTCTATATGGCCACAATCACCTATGGCGCGGTTATCGTGCCCATCCTGCAGGAGTTTAACCCCACCGATGCCCAGCACATTATCAACCATAGCGAGGCGTCGTTACTGTTCTCAAGCAGGGCCATTTGGGACACGCTCGACTTTGACCAGCTGCACCGCATACGTGCCTCCATCTCGCTGGACAAGATGCAATTGTTTGCCGAGAAGGATGGTGAGTGTATCGGGAAGGCGCTCGACGAGCTTCCACAAGCTTTTGACAAGACTTATCCTAACGGCTTCTACCGTAACGACATCCGCTATGCCGACGTTGCCAGCGAGGCTCTGATGGAATTGAACTATACCAGTGGCACAACCGGCTTTAGCAAGGGTGTGATGCTCACGGGCAACAACTTGTGTGGCAATATCGTCTACGGCATCAATAGCGGGCTCCACTACAAGGGCTCGCGGTGTCTGTCGTTCCTGCCATTGGCGCATGCCTATGGCTGCGCATTCGATATGCTCACTCCGCTTGCTGTGGGTAGCCACATCACCCTGCTGGGACGCATCCCGTCGCCCAAGATCCTGGTCAAGGCATTGGGCGAGATCAAGCCAAACTTGGTCATTTGCGTTCCGCTGATTCTAGAGAAAATCTATAGCAAGATGATTGTGCCCATGATCAGCAAGGGCAAGCTGCGCTGGGCGCTGGCTGTACCCTATCTGGATAGGGCGATTTATGCACAAATCCGCAAGAAGCTCATCGAGGCATTCGGTGGAGAGTTTGAAGAAATCATCGTGGGTGGTGCGCCCTTCAACGCCGAGGTTGAGGAATTCCTCTACAAGATTAAGTTCCCGTTCACCGTGGGCTATGGCATGACCGAGTGCGGACCATTGGTGAGTCATACACCCTGGCGCGAGTTTGTCCTGCACAGCGCAGGGCGTGTGTTGCCAGGCATTATGGAGTGCAAGATTTTGAGCGATGACCCTGAGAACATCCCTGGCGAGATTTGTGTGCGTGGCGAGAATGTGATGATGGGCTACTTCCACAATAGCGAGGCCACCGACAAGGTGCTTCACGAGGACGGTTGGCTGCACACGGGCGACATGGGTACACTCAGCGCCGATGGCACCATCTTTATCAAGGGACGACTCAAGACTATGCTGCTGGGCAGCAACGGGCAGAACATCTACCCCGAGGAAATTGAGGCGAAACTCAACAACATGCTTTATGTCAACGAGAGTCTGGTGGTCATGCGTGAGGGCAAGCTCGTTGCGCTGGTTTATCCCGACTATGAGGTGATGGATCAGCTGGGCGTCACCCGAGACCAGTTGCCCGACCTAATGGAGAAAATCCGCGTAGAACTCAACAAACTTGTCGCGCCATACGAACGTATCTCGAAGATTCAACTCATAGCCACCGAGTTCGAGAAAACTCCTAAGCGCAGCATCAAGCGATACCTTTATAGTAATTAGAATTAAGAGAGTTAGGATTCTGAATTTAGACGAGACATGACCGCTGCACACCGCCTCTTCCCGCTTCGGTATTACCGTGCCGCGGTAGCGTCGCGGTCAGTCTTTATTCCCTTTATTGTGGTGTTGTTGGTGCTCGTTGCCTGCGGTGAGCAGTCGATGAACGAGCATGTGATAGCACAAAGCGACGAGTATAGCGTGACAGGCGACAGCGTGACCACTGGCGATATTGCCGTGTGGGCTGTTTCGCCTCAGGAACTCAAGGGTGTGCCCTCTATCGAGCAAGCCCAAGCCTTGCTGCAGCGCCTCGCCCGAACCGATACGCTGCCTTATCAACTTACTGCTGGACCTACAGCCAGCCTCACTGCACACGACCGCTATCCTCTGTATCAGTCGCAACAGCTGCTAGTTGATGCCCTCTACAACCTGTCGGTGGGCGACATTGTCGCTAACTATAGCCAAATGGGTGGTTTCAACGTACATCAGGACCACAACACTCTCTATGGCGCTATTTCCCTCTCCTTGGCACTGCTTGACCCCCAACGCGCCATGGCGACACTGCGCAACCAGGTTGAGGATCGACTGGTCATGCAGTATGAGGGTACATGGCCCGTCTGCGATGATCGTATGGCATGGCCCATCGCCGCCTGGGAGGTTTATTGCGCTACCGGCGACCGCCACTGGCTTGAGGAGGCCTATGACATCACGCTCAACACCATCGACGAGGAACTTGAAGTGCAATATGACAGTGCCGACGGCTTGATGCGTGGCGGACAATTGGCGCGCTATGCAGCTGGAAACTTCTATCCCTCTTGGGCAAACGCCATCACTGTTACGCAGATTGAGACGCTCATCAACAATGTGCTGGCGGTGCATGCCATGGAAGTCGCTGGAGAGATGGCCGAGGAATTGGGCGAGGCACCCCCCTATGAGCAGGAAGCGCAACGCTTGCGCGAGGCGGTAAACCAAGCCATGTGGGACGAGAATCGTGGGCGATACAGTGCCTACCTGATGGGGCGTTTCAAAGCTATGCGTGCCCCACTCGCCGACAATATGGCTCAGGCACTGGCGGTGGTATGGGATTTGGCCGATGACGACCGCTCGACAACACTGGTCGAGAAGACACCTATCGGTCATCGAGGCATCTTGTCAACCTATCCCGCAACGAGCATCGAGCCCTATTTGGAACAGCCCTCATGGGCACTCACACAGGCCTATTGGAATCTGGCATGTGCAACCGTGCGTAACGAACATGCCTTGCGACGTGGACTCGCAGCCCTTTATCGTGCGCAAGCGCTCTACCATCTCCATCATTTGACTATACAGGGTCGTCATGTCAACAGTCTGTCGACCGCAGCGGGCAATGTGGCGATGGTGTTGCGTGTGTTTGCCGGAATTCGACTGACGCCCGATGGTATGGAGTTCACACCCACTGTCCCCGACTGTCTTCCTGGAAACAAGACCTTGCTCAATCTCACCTATCGTGATGCTACACTCGACATTACCCTTGTCGGCACGGGCAACGATATCAGTCTGATGACACTTGATGGTCAGGAAGTCGCGGGGAGCTTCATTCTTGCCGACATTCAGGGA
>JAEEGI010016280.1_pt1 | contig 15369 bp, 11 predicted proteins | sample 8958751 | NCBI WGS metagenome assembly JAEEGI01 (sample SAMN16246545, study PRJNA631951) | gut metagenome | biome: gut microbiome; feature: rumen; material: KS-attached | host: Bos | place: Iran: Karaj | collected 2018-10
AACTGGAGCGAGACGATGGAGCCGGTCATGCTCAACCGCGTTCCGGGAGAAAGCTTCCTGAACCCCTTCGACATATCGAAACTGCGCGACTTCAACATGTTCGCCCTCGGCGTGTCGGTCATGGCGACGATTCTGCAGCGCGCCTCGTGGTTCGGCAACGACACGACGAACTCGGCGAAGACGCCGCACGAGCAGAAGATCGCGGGCATCCTCGGCCACTGGCGCAACGGCTTCTCCTGGACGATGATCGGTCTCGTGACGCTTCTCATCATAACGGTCATGAACCACGGGGCGTTCGTCCTCCCCGGCGCCCACGGCCGCTTCTCGTCGCACGAGACCCGCAAGGTGCTCATCAATAGGATAGCAGACGAGGCCATTCCCGATGCCGCCGTCCGCGATGACATCGCAGCCGCCCTCGACGCGCTTCCGCCGCGCCTCATGGACGAGCCGCTCTCGCAGCTCAGGAACAACGACACCCCCTACATCGACGCCGCGCGCGACGTGATCAACGCCAACGTTCCGGAGGGACTGCGCGCAGAGGCCGCCGCCGTGGCCGCCGGCGAACGCGACCCGTCGCCGGAACTCGCCGCGATCCAGGGCGCAAACGCCAAGCAGGCCCAGGCGTTCCGCACCCTCTATGGCCAGATGATGATGCCCGTCACACTGCGCCAGATCCTCCCCGCGGGCGTGATCGGCCTCTTCGCGCTCCTGATGCTCATGCTCCTCATATCCACCGACGACTCGCGCATCTTCAACGCCTCCTCCACCTGGGTGCAAGATGTTGTCCTGCCCTTCCTGAAGAAGGCGCCAACGAGCGCGCAGCACATCTCGATGCTGCGCTGGGCGTCCGTGGCCGTGGCCGTGTTCTTTTTCGTGGTGGCGGTCTTCTTCAGCCAGCTGGACTACATCAACATGTTCCTCCAGATCATGACGGCCGTATGGCTCGGCGGCGGCGGCACGATCATGGTCTTCGGTCTCTACACCCGTTTCGGCAACACCGTCGGCGCCTGGTGCTCGATCGTCTTCGGATGCGGTTTCTCGCTCACTGGACTGATCCTCCAGCGCACGTGGTCGGCCAGCGTCGTCCCGGTGCTGGCGAGCCACGGCTGGACGGAGGGCGTCTTCCGTTTCTTCGCCAAACTCGCCGAACCATTGAACCCGTGGGTCGATTGGTCGTTTGGCTTCAACACCGGCGAAAGCACCCTGGAGCAGGCGCTGCAGCTCTTCCGCGAGAAGTTCTTCATGAACTCCACGGAAATCTACGGCATCTCGATGGTCCTCTCGCTGGCCGCCTACTGCCTTGGATCGTGGATCGCCCGCCGATTCTTCGGCGTCCCGCTGTTCAACCTCGACAAGCTGCTGCACAGGGGCGAATACGCCGACAAGGAGGTAAAGGCGCAAGCGGAATCATGTGGGAAAAAGCCGTCGATCCTTTCCCGCCTCGTCGGCATCGACGAGGAATACACGCGCGGCGACAGGATCCTCGCATGGTCGGTCTTCATCTACTCCATCGGCTACCATCTCGGCCTGACCTTCTTCGCGGTGCTGCTCTGGAACGTCGCCAGCCCCTGGCCAAAGGAGTGGTGGGGCAAGTACTACTACGTCACGAGCCTGATCATCCCGATGCTCGTCGGGAGCGTCTCGACGGTGTGGTTCCTCTGGGGCGGCATCCGGGACGGCATCCGCCTTTTCCGCGACCTCGACGCCCGCGCCATAGACGCCAGCGACAACGGCTTCGTCCAAAATGACTGACACCGTTCACAGGTCAATCTCAGGAACAAGCGATGCCATGTAGAGCGGGAGGCGAATGACCTCCTGCTTGAAACAGGCGTCTCCAGGATGCAGAATTATTGGTCGCGCAACTGATTTGGAGAAAGCTTTCCTAAATTTATCGAGAGAGGAAGTCGAGTAGTTGCTGGAGCTTTTCACCTCGACGGGATGAATGTTGTGCCTCGCGGAAACCTTCGATTTTGACAGGAGGAAATCGATTTCCATCCTGTTCTTCGATTCGCCGCTTCCAGAATTGAAATAGAAAAAAAGCCGCTGTCCGGCTGCGCGAAGCATCTGGGCCACGACATTCTCAATGAGCATTCCCTTGTTGACCTCCAGCTTTCCCGTGAGTATTTTCCACTGCATTTCCGGAACGGCATCGGCATTTTCAGAGAAGGCATGGCTCACAAGGAGTCCCGTGTCCGCCATGTAGCACTTTATCAGCTCCCTGTCCTCCGACATCTTAAGTCCGGCGTTCGGGGCTGTCACGTTGCTCGCTATGTTAACTGTCATTGATTCGTCCAGCCATTCGAATGGCGAGTCGAGTTCGCGCATTTTCGAACCGGCCTTGACCGCTCCGGGCTTGAAATGCTTTTCGTGCGAGCTCAACGCACCGGGGATGTTGCCCCAAATCGCGCGCACTTTGTTCTTCAGACGTCCGGCGAACTTTCCGATGTCATCGGCGTAAAGGTCGAGAATGGCCCTCTTCGCCGTTTCCGCCGCGCCGATGTCGCTTCCATCGGCGAAAGCCTCTACGGCTTGCGGCATGCCGCCGACAACGACATACTGCCGAAAAAGCTCCATGGCCATTCTGTGGTTGGACTGTTCCATGGGCATCTTCCCTGCAAACCGCGCGCGAATCAAATCCGCCACGGAATCGGCGCCCTTGGCCCAGAGGAACTCCTCGAAATCCATAGGATGAAGCTGAATCCGCATCTCCTCGCTTGGAATGACAATGTTTTCAACATTCCGCTTTATGGAAACCAGCGACCCTGTCTCAATGTAGTGGTACCGTCCGTCCGCGACAAGGTACTTGATGGCCTCCCGCGCCCTTGGGAATCGCTGCACCTCGTCGAACACAATGAGCGAGTCGCCGCGCACGAGTTTGGTTCGCGTCTGGGCCTGGAGAAGCATGAAAAACTCGTCGAGGTTGTCCAGTTTTTCCTCGAAAAGCTCCTTGATGCGTCGGTTCGCCTTTGCGAAGTCAATGACCAGGTGAACGGTGTATTCCCTTTTCGCGAACTCTTCGACAATCCAGCTTTTGCCAACTCGGCGAGCGCCTTCGACCAGCAGCGCGTACTTGCCGGCATGGTTCCGCTTCCAGAACAGAAGCTTGTCGTATATTTTGCGTTTCATGGCTAAAAGTATATCGTAACCGACGGCGAAAGTCAAGCCTCGCTACACTTTTTGCAATAGTATACACCTTGCTTTCAATACACCTTCTGCAACAGTCAGATGATTGGTTCGCTACACCTTTTACAGCATAGCGCGCTTTTGAACGCCTCCGGTTCCTGTCCGCGAAAGCCGCCGTCCGCGAAGACTGGCTGGCCGCAAGGGAAAGCCGCGACTCTTCGGCGCGACGCGACTACTTCGACATGCGCAAGACGCTCGCACACTACCAGTGGCGGACGGCGCTTTCCTTCGTCGAAATCAACTCCTTCGCCCCGATTGGCGAAATCATTTCAAGCTATTCCCCGTACCACGAAATGGACATTCTTCGGTTCTGCGAGCATTTGGACGCGCGCTATTCCGCCGCGCATCCCGAATCGCGTCTCAAGACAATGCGCGAAAGGCGCGGCATGACGCAGGAGGAGCTCTCGGCGGCGGCGAACGTCCCCCTCCGCATGGTCCAGCATTACGAGCAGCGCGTCAAGAACCTGGGCAAGGCAGCGTTCGACACCGTCTTCCGGCTTGCGCAGGCCCTCCATGTCCCAGCCCCGGATCTGCTCGAACCAAGTCTGTAGAGACGGCGGGCGCGAAATATTACATTGACAAATTTCGCGCCCGACAACATGTTTGAAATCGGGCGCGAAATTTGAAATTTCAGATTTCGCGCCCGAATTTGATTGACTCAGCCCTGCCATTTCGGGATAATTGAATGCGTAGATTTGGAATTCCAAGGAGAATGCTCAATGTTTTTCGGACGCAGGGAATACCTTGAAGACCTGGAGGCGCTTTGGCGGAAGAAGACTTCGTCGCTTGTGGCCTGCCGGGGGCGTCGCCGCATAGGCAAGTCAACGCTCTTCCGCGAGTTTGCGCGGCGGACTGCCGGAGCCTATCTCGAATTCGAGGGATTGCCACCGCGTGATGGGCGGCCCGTGCCCAACGCGGAGCAGCTGTCCGCTTTCGCCGAGGCGCTTGCAAGACAGACGGACTCGCCCATCCTGTCGCTTCCGAACTGGTACGACGCCTTTTTCTGGCTCGACCGGGCCATAGACGACTCCAGGCGGACGGTCGTTCTTCTCGACGAGATTTCCTGGATGGGCGCGGACGATCCGAATTTTCCCGGAACTCTCCGCACGGCCTGGGAGACGTTCTTCCACAGGCATGAGAAGTTGGTTGTCGTCATTTGCGGCTCAGTCTCCGCATGGATTCAGAAGAACATACTTGGCAACACGGGCTTCACAGGGAGATTTTCACGGGATTACGTCCTTTCGGAGCTGCCGCTCCGCGATTGCGCGTCGTTCTGGGGCGCGGCGGCGGAACGGATTTCGTCGCGCGAGATTCTGGACTTTCTTTCCGTTTCCGGTGGCGTTCCCCGCTACATTGAGGAAATAGACCCCGGACTACCCGCCGATGAAAACATCCGCCGCCTCTGCTTTACCAAGGGCGGGACGCTATTCCAGGATTTCGATGCCATCTTCAACCCGATGTTCGGCCCCAAATCGGAATTCAAGAAACGCATTCTCCGACTCTTGTCCGACGCTCCGCTTGCCGGCTCGGAAATCGCCACCCGTCTTGACGAACCGAGAAACGGGCACCTTTCCGATGTGCTGAGGGAACTGAGCGAGGGAGGTTTCATTTCCGATGACCTTGGCCTAAATCCCGAGACCGGGGCGGAAGCCCGAATCGCCAGATACCGTCTGCGGGACAACTACACCCGGTTCTACCTGAAGTATGTCGAGCCCAATCGGAGGGCCATTGCGCGTGGGGCTTTTCGCTTTGCCTCCCTTTCCTCGCTTCCCGGCTGGGATTCGATAATGGGGTTGGCCTTCGAGAATCTGATTGTCAACAATGCGATGGATCTCGCCCCCTTGCTCGGAATCGGCAATGCGACAATCGTCTCCGCCGCGCCTTACAGGCATGTGCGACGCGGACGCGACGGATCGGATCGCGGGTGCCAGATAGACTTGCTCGTGCAGACGCCGCGCGCCGCATACGTCGTCGAGGTGAAGCGCAAGGCACGGATCGGCAGGGAGATTGAGGATGAAATGGAGACACGCCTCAAGCGCCTCCCGCTTCGCAAAGGAGTAAGCGCCCGCCCTGTCCTGGTCTTTGACGGCGAACTCGATCCAGTTGTGGAAGGAGACGGCTATTTCGACGCCGTCATCCCAGCATCGAAACTTCTTGGACTTTGAACGGGCCATCGCCTTGCAGACCCGCTACATCGCGGCGGATTTTTGATAAAATGGAACTATGAACAGGAAACTCAAACTTGGCGTACTCGGCTCCGGGTCCGGGTCCAACATGCAGTCAATTCAGGACGCGATCGAGGCGGGAACGCTCGACGCCGAAATCGCCGTTGTCATCACCGACGTTCCCGATGCAGGCATCCTCGCCCGCGCCGCGCGCCACAACCTCCCCGGCCTCTGGATCGACCACGCCCCCTTCAAGACCAAGCTCGAAGGCAAGGCCGAGGACGAGGTCATCCGCGTCCTCCGCGAATACGGCGTGGACACCGTCGTGCTCGCGGGCTACATGCGCGTCGTCAAGCCAGGCCTCCTGAACGCCTTTCCTCTGCGCGTCCTCAACATCCATCCGGCACTGCTTCCCGCCTTCCCCGGTCTGCACGGCTGGACGCAGGCGCTGGAATATGGCGCCAAGGTCGCGGGCTGCACCGTCCACTTCGTCGATGCGGGCGTCGACTCCGGCCCCATCATCCTCCAGGCGGCCGTGCCCGTGCTGGACGACGACACGCCGGAGACGCTCCATGCGCGCATCCAGGTCGAGGAGCACAAAATCTATCCGGAAGCCATCCGACTCCTCGCCGCCGACCGCCTTGAAGTCCGCGGCCGCCGCGTCTTTGTAAAGCAATAGGGTTCAGCCCTATCGTCCGGCGAAAAAGGCGATCAGGCGGCGGACATGCGCCGCGCAGGCGTCGATGATGGGGTCGGCCAGCTTGTCTGGCGGTACGAACGCGCCGTTGAGATCTTCATAGACCTTGAGCGTCGACTTGATGTAGCCGTCGAGAAACTCCGTGGCGATGTTCACCTTTGCGATGCCGGACTGAATGGCCCTCCGTACGTCGGCAAGGGGCGTTCCGCTGCCGCCGTGAAGGACGAGCGGCACATCGGGAATCTCATTCGCGATCGCCGCGCATCGCGGTATGTCAAGTTTGGGCTCGGCCTTGTAGTAGCCGTGGGCCGTGCCGATTGACACGGCAAGGGCGTCGACTCCGGTGTCGCGCGCGAACTGCGCCGCTTCGCCGACATCCGTGAGGGCGGTCTCGTCGCCTTGGGCGACATGGCCGATTTCGCCTTCGCACGTCGCGCCCAGCGCGTGAGCATAGTCCGCGACATGCTTCGTCCACTTGACGTTCTCGTCATAGGGTGAGCGGGAGCCGTCGTACATCACGGACGTGTACCCCCACGCAAGGGCGTCATGCGCCTGCTTGACTGTGCTGCCATGGTCGAGGTGGAGAGCGACTGGCACCTTGCCGCGGAAGGCGAGACGCTGGAGCGTACCGGCGAGATCGTACGCCTTGCCAGTGTCGAATAGTCGCATGTAAAGCTGGATGATGACGGGCTCGTTCTCCGCTTCCGCGGCCTTTAGCACGGCCGCTGCGGTCTCGTAGTTTGTGACGTTGAAAGCGCCAATTGCCCTTCCGGCCTTCCTGGCCTCGCAGAGCATTTCCTTCATGTTTACAAGCGACATGTATTCCTCCAGTTCCCCTGTGAAAAGGAAGGCCCCTGCAAGGCGTCGCCTTGCAGGGGCCTGCAAAATGGAGCCAGCTACAGGACTTGAACCCGTGACCTGCTGATTACAAATCAGCAGCTCTACCAACTGAGCTAAGCTGGCCTACGATGTAAATATTATAGCAAAGGCAAAAACCGATTGCAACCAACTACTGCTCTTCGCATACCGCGCAGACGGAGACGCCGTCAGGAATGACGGCGACGGTGGAGTCGGGGCCCATTGCAACCGTTGCCTTGGCAAGCGCCTCCTCCAGCGTCGAGGCGGCGTCGAGCCCCATTGCGCGGAGCATTGCGTGGTCGCAGTCGCTTGTCACCATGATGACGCGGTTGCGACAGAGGATCCGCGCCAGAATCTGCGCCTCCCACTGGTCTGGCTCGGTCGCCGTGCGCGGCACGGCCAGTATGCGGTCAAGCAGCGCGCGGGGCGAGGGCGCGCCTGACAGCATCTTGTAGAAGCCCTCCCCGCCGTGGCCGTCGCCACAGGCCGCGCAGAGGATTATGACGCCACCTTCACGAACAATGGCCTCGCCCGCCGTCATCCCCTTGACGGACTGGTAGACGTTCTGGTCGAGCGGATGGCCGCCGTTGGAGGTGACAACGATGTCGGTGCGTGGCGAGCGAATCCGGCAGGCGTCCGCGAGGAAGCGGCAGCCGGCCTCGTGCGCGGCGCGGTGCGCCCCGGCGAAGGCGCGGACGACGCGCTTGCCCTCGCCTAGCACAACGTTGAGAACAAATGCAAGCCGCGCCTTGTCGGCCGCGTAGACCATGTCGCGGTGAATGGGGTTGCCATCAAGAATGCCGGTGCGGGCATGTGGGTCGGCGATGAATTCGGCACAATGGTTGGCAAGAACGGTCACGCGCGACGCGATACCGGGCAGCACCGATTTGCGCCCGCCGGAAAAACCGGCGAAAAAGTGGGGCTCGATAAAGCCCTCCGAGACGAGAAGGTCGGCTTCAAGCGCAAGGCGGTTAATGCAAAGGCGGCCGCCGGAGGGAAGGACGCCGACGTCGACGAGCGATGACTCGTCACGGCAGTCGTGGACGACGATGCGCTCGCGCGAGACAATCTCCTCGCCGAGCTTTTCGACGAGTTCCTCGCGGCGGGTGCCGCGGTGGAAGCCCGTCGCCACGAGGAGCGTGATGTCGATTGACGGGTTGCCGCGCCGCAGCCGTCCCAGCATCTGCGGCAGAAGAAGCTTTGAGGGGACCGGACGCGTGTGGTCGCTCAGGATGATCACGGCCGTGCGCTTTCCGACGGCCAGTTCCTCCAGACGAGGAGATCCTATTGGATTGTCAAGGGCTCGCGCGACCTCGGCCCCCTGGTCGGGGGCGGGGGCGGGAAGCGGTGCCGAGAATACGCCCAGTAGCCGGTTGTCCGCGACATCGGCCTCCTGGCGGGTTCGTCCGTACGGTATTGAAATTTTCATGGTCTTCCCTCTTTTTTCGATTCACAATCCCAGCCAGCGCGCGGCGTTGCCTCCCATGAGCGCCTCCTTGCGCGCGGGATCGAGGCCGCATGCGTCAAGGAACGGCAGGGTGACGCCGTACTGGCTCCAGGGCCAGTCGCTGCCGAAGTAAAGCCTGTCCTGCGGATGCCGCATGAGCATCTCCTTGATGAGTTCCGGCGCGCAGAATCCGACCGCCATCGAGATCTCGATGTCTACCGGTGCGCCTATGAGGATACGCGACGCCTCCTCCCAGTCCAGCCAGCCGCCGAAATGGGAGACCATCAATCGGAGACCAGGGACGGCCTCGAGGACATGGGCTACGCGGCGCGGCCCGCACAGGTCGTCAAAGGGGAAGCCTATGTCGTAGCCGATGTGTGAGATTACAAAGAGACCGTTGTCGCGGACGGCCCTGAAGTAGTCGAGCATGTCGGGCGTGTCGAGCGTGAAGCGCTGGAAGTAGGGATGGAGCTTTACGCCCTTGAAACCAAGTTTCGCCACTTCTGCAAAACGCGCTTCGCGGTCGGGGTCGTCTGGATGTACGGACGGAATCGGTATCATTGTCTCCGCCGCCGTCTCGCCAAAGTCGCCACGCCTGATGGCCTGCGACCATTCGAGAATCGGCCCGTATTGCGTCGGCTTAGTGGCGATCTGGCAGAGCATCGCCTTGTCGAAACCGTTTTCCTTCAGCTGCGAGACAAGCGTCGCCAGCCGTCCGTCATACTTGGTGTAGTACTTGGGCGGCATCGGGGCCATGATGGCCTCAAGCGCCTTCGCGGCGATCTTGTCCGGGAAGGCATGTGTATGCATGTCGATGCGCAAGGCCATGGCATCGCCCGTTATTCGCCGCCGGTGACTTCGAGAATCGCCTGCAGTGACGATATGCCGTCGCGGACGCGGTGCAGGCCGCCTTCCTTGAGCGTGACCATTCCCTGCTTTATGCCGATGTCGCGGATGAGCGCCGAGTTGTCGCCGCGCATGATTGCCTCGCGCACCTCCGTCGTGATTGAAAGGACTTCCATGAGGGCACCGCGCCCCTTGTAGCCGATGTCATGGCACTTGGGGCAGCCGACCGGGCCGTAGACCTGGCATCCGTCGAAGTAATGTTCGTCGATGAAGTTCGCCGCAAGTGTGTCCTTGTCAATCGTCACGGGCTGTTTGCAGACGGGGCAGAGTTTGCGGTAGAGACGCTGCGCCTGCGCGAGGATGAGCGACGACGCGAGCAGGAACGGCGGCACGCCCATGTCGATGATACGGGCAACCGCGCCTGCGGCATCATTGGTGTGGAGCGTCGAGAGCACCAAGTGACCTGTGAGGGCCGCCTTGACGGCGATGTCGGCCGTTTCGCCGTCGCGGATTTCGCCGACGAGAATGATGTCGGGGTCCTGTCGCAGGACGGAGCGCAGAATCGAGGCGAAGGTAAGGCCGGCAAGCGCGTTGACGTGGCACTGGTTGATTCCGGCGAGTTCGTATTCGACGGGGTCTTCGGCCGTGACGATGTTGACGTCTGGCTGGTTGAGGTCCTGCAGGCAGGAGTAGAGCGTCGTCGTCTTGCCGGAACCAGTGGGGCCCGTAACGAGTATGACGCCGTGCGGCTGCGAGATCGCGTACTCCATCGCCTGCTGCGAGAAGGGGTCGAGTCCAAGCGCCTTGAGGCTCGGCGCGAGGTTCGACTTGTCGAGGATACGCATGACGATCTTTTCGCCGTGGATGGTCGGCAGGATGCTTACACGGACGTCGACCTCCTTGCCCAGCGCCTTGATCTTGAGGCGGCCGTCCTGCGGGACGCGCCTTTCGGCGATGTCGAGCTCGGACATGATCTTGATGCGCGAGACAATGGCGTTGTGGAGGCTCTTCGGCGGGCTTGGGCGTTCGATGAGGGCGCCGTCTATGCGGTAGCGGAGACGCGTCGTCTTCTCCATAGCCTCGATGTGGATATCCGAAGCCTTGGTGCGGAGCGCCTCGATGAGGATGGCGTTCACCATCTTGATGACCGGCGCGTCGTCGGCGTTGTCCAGCGACTGCTCGAGGTTCTCCTCCTCCTTGGTCGAGCTTACCTCGACATCGGAGTCGGCCGAGCGCATGATGTCGCTCATCTGAATGGCGGGCGCCTTCGCTGCGGCCTCGGCTCTCTTGAGAATTTCGCCGATTTCATCCTCCGCGGCGATGACCGCGGTTACGGAAAGCCCCGTCTTGGAACGGAGTTCGTCGACCGAGGAGAGGTTGAAGGGGTCGCCGACGGCGATTGTCAATGCCTTGCCGATCTTGGCGACAGGCACGACCTGGAGCTTCACCCACTGGTCGGGTGGGACAAGCTCGAAGAGCGAGGCCGGCACGGAGAAGTGCGCGAGCGAAATAGGCTGGAGCGCCAGATACTCCGCGATGGCGAGCGTCATCGCGCTCGCGCTGACGATTCTGTTCTTGACAAGATAGCGTTCGATGCGCTCCGTTCCAGCCTCTGACTGCGCCGAGGCGAGCGCATCCGCCGAAAGTGCGCCGCGACGAATCAGCACGTCCGTGAGTCTGCGGCCTGTTCCCTGTACATTGTAATTCATCTTAAGCGAATAATACACTCTTGCGGCGCAAAAGGCAAGGCATTTCCGCTGGAAAAATCATTTGACAGTTTGGACGCCGCCATGCCGCGTGCGATGTGGCGGCGTCCGCACTGTCAAAGAATTTGCGCCAATGCCGGAACTTTTGCTACAATCATCCCGTATTCCTGAAAGGAAGGACATCATGGCCGAAATACTTGAACTCACCGAAGACAACTTCAACGACGCCGTCGCGTCTGGCGTCACGCTCGTCGATTTCTGGGCCCCGTGGTGCGGCCCGTGCCGCATGCAGGGCTCCGTTCTTGAAAAACTCGCCCCCGAACTGGGCGACAAGGCCAAGATCGGCAAGGTCAACGTCGACGACAACCAGGCGCTCGCGGTTCAGTTCCGCGTCCAGAGCATACCCGCGCTATTCCTCTTCAAGAACGGCGAGATTGTGAAGGAATTCAACGGCCTCACACGCGCCGCCGACCTCACTGCCGCCATTGACGCGGCGCAGTAGGCGCGGGGCTGTGGCTTGCGGCGCCAAGCCTGGACAATATAAACTCTTCCCATGCACCGCCAAAGAAAAGACGCCGTCGGGGAACCGACGGCGCCGGAAAATGGCGGAGAGGGAGGGATTCGAACCCCCGGTGGCCGTAAGGCCACTCCTGATTTCGAGTCAGGTGCAGTAAACCAGGCTATGCAACCTCTCCAAAATGCATGCGCATAATATAGTACCAAATTGGCCCTTGGCACGCAACAAAAACTTGATAAAACCTGTTTGACAAGGCGATGCCATGTCAAAAGTCTTATTTGTTGAACCCCTTGTGGTTCATGAACTCCCAGATTCGGTCCATCCAAGTGTAGCTGCCAGTGCCTGGCGAGGCCACGCGTTGGAAACAGTGCGGCCGCAGCGCCAGAGTGTGGAGATCGCACTGGATTCCCATGCGCGCCAGCTGCTCCCAGCACCTTACGGAGCCAACGGATGACCACACGTCCTCGCCGCCGTGGATGAAGACCATCGGAGGCGTCAACGGGTCGAAGGAGAACTCGGGCGCGAGCGGCAGTTCGCCGCCGTCCGGAGCCGCCGTCTCCATGGTGTGGCCCGCGAAGACGTATGCGGGATAGACGACGACCGCCCACTGCACATCACAGGGGATTGCGTCGATTTGGTCAATCGCGTTGTAGCACTTGTGCCGCGAACTTGTCGCGCCAAGGAGTGTCAGGTGTCCGCCGGCCGAAGAACCCATGATGCCTATACGGCCTGGGTCGAGGCCCATTCCGGCGGCCTTCGACTTCACGATGCGTATCGTCCGCTGCAGGTCCTGCCAGGCGGTGGTGTGCTGTTCGAGAGGAGGCTGCGGACGCGGCGTGCGGTATTTCAAGGTCACAACCGCCATCCCCTTCGCGTTGAGGTAGCGGCGGAAGGGTGCAACCTCGTAGTCATCAGGCTTGTTCCAGCCGTAGGCCCCGCCCGCATAGACAATCTGGACGGCCTTCGTCTTCAGCTCCTTCGGAATATGCCATTCGATGTAGGGGACGCACTGCTCGGGCTGCGGATCCGGCATTTTGCCTTCGGGCCAGACGGGTTCCTTCAGGTATGCGCCGCGCGCGTTGTCGTCGGCGTATCTCGACATGAGCGGGACTTCCTCGGCGAGAGGGCCCAGGAGGCCCAGTTGCGTCATGAACTCGCGGACACGCCCGAACCAGGCGTCGTAGGCAGTGGCTTCCTCACACTCGCCCTTGTCGCCCCAGAATCCGTGCTGGCGGTCCGCAAAAAGATGCAGCTCCGCGGGAACCCCCATGCTCTTGAGCCGTCTGTATACCTTTGTGGAATTGAACGGGGAATATGGGTCGACGCCGCCATGGAGCATGCACATCGGCGGCGTGTTGGCATCGAACTTGAACGCGTCGTCAATAGTCACGTCAAGTGCGTCGCCCTGACGCGAGTTGGGCGTTCCAAGCCCGTCGCTCAGCCCGTAGACGATGGAGCCGGTAATCGCCCAGTTTGTCTCGCAGGAAACGGTCTCGTCCAACTTGTCAACAGGCGCGTACGCGGGGGTTTGCGAACTGGTGGCCAGAAGCGTTGCAAGATGCGAGCCGGCGGACATCGAAATGGTGCCGATCCGGTCAGGCCGGAAGCCGCGCTTCGCGGCCTGCGAACGTACGAGGCGCACGGCACGCTGTCCGTCCTCCCAGGCGACTGCGTAGAAGGGAAGCCCCTTCGGGCGGGGCGTGCGGTAGACGAGGCTGACGCACAGGCAGCCGAGCGCGGTGAACTTGTCGCGCCAGTCGCGGATAAGACCGACGTCGCAGCAGTTGTTGTACCCGCCGCCTGAAATGAGAATCATGCAGATTCCGTTGGGCTTGGCCGGCGGCTCAAACCATTCAAGGTAGGGCATGCGGTGGGCGTCGGGATTGAAGCCGGGGGCGCAGGCCACGTCGGTCATCTCGGCAATCAAATGCGGCTGAGCGTCGGGCATTTTGCCTTCGGGCCAGAGCGGCTCACGCTCGCCATTGCGCCAGTTTTCGGAGGACATGGTGGGTTTAGATGCGGATGAGTTCGTATTCGCGGGTGCCCATGCCGATCTTCTCCGCGTGTTTGAGCTGGCGGGTCCAGTCCGTGACCTCGGAGATCGATCCGAAGTGGTCGCGCCCCTCGACCTTGCTCTCGCCGAGCTTGCTGTCACGGTTGGGGTCGGCGGCGTTCACGGCGTCGGCGGCCGCCTGGTCGCAGGCGACGGGGTCGAACGAGGCGAACATGCCGACGTCCGGCACGATCGGCGCGTCGTTCTCGCAGTGGCAGTCGCAGTTGGGCGAGATGTCCATCGCGATGTTGATGTGGAAGTTGGGGCGTCCCTGGACGACGGCCTTGGCGTACTCGGCCATCTTCTTGTCGAGGAGCTCGGGAGCCTGCCAGCCAGTCGGGGAGATGGCGTCGACCGGGCAGACGCCTATGCAGCGTCCGCATCCGAGGCACTTGTCGGTGTCGATGGCGCACTTGCGGTTGACAATCTTGGGCGCGTCATGGGCGCAGATCTTCGCGCAGTTGCCGCAGCCGATGCACTTCTCAGCCTTGACGGCCACCTTGCCGTCGCAGTGCTGCGCCATCTTGCCGGCGCGCGAACCGCAGCCCATGCCGAGGTTCTTGATCGCGCCGCCCATGCCGCACATCTCGTGTCCCTTGAAGTGGTTGAGGGAGATGACGATGTCGGCGTCCATCACCGCGCGTCCGATGCGCGCCTCCTTGAGAATCTCCGCGCCCTCGATCGGCACGACGACGTCGTCGGTGCCCTTGAGGCCGTCCGCGATGATGACGGGGCAGTCGACGACGTACGGCAGGAAGCCGTTGAGCCAGGCGGTCTCGGTGTGCTCGATCGCGTCCTTGCGGGAGCCGGCGTAGAGGGTGTTGCAGTCGGTGAGGAAGGGCTTGCCGCCGAGCGACTTGACCTTGTCCACGACCTTGCGCGCGAAGTTCGGGCGCAGGAAGGCGAGGTTGCCGCGCTCGCCGAAGTGGATCTTGATCGCGACGTACTTGCGGGCGAAGTCGATCTGTTCGATGCCGGCCTTTTCCATGAGGCGGCCGAGCTTGTCGCAGAGGCCGTCGCCGAAGGCCTTCGTGCGCATGGAGGTGAAGTAGACTTTTGCTTTCATGGGATGATTATAGTATAAAACGACAAGGAAAACCACCTTTATTTCATCTTCGTTTTCAACTCCCGGAATCTGAGGCCAAAGCGAGCGAGGTACTTGGAAAGGCGGTCGGTGTCGTTTGCGGTCTTTTTCGCGAGACGCGAAACGGCGAAGAGGCGTTTGGCGGCATCGGCCGCAGTCGCCGATTCGCGGCAGACGCCGACGACATGTGCGAGTTGGACGAGGTCGAATGTGTCGAAACGCGCGGCGAAATCGTCGCCAAGAAGGGTCGCGAGGTCGGCTGCTGGAAGGCCGATGCCGCTTGTGGACGCGACAGGCCGCGACGTCCGCGCGCGGGCGATTTCCTCCTCGACAAGCGGGGCCGTGATGCGGCCGCCGTCCGCGAGCGTCGCCATGCGCACGACCATGGCGTTGAGGTCGCGGAAGTTGCCGGGCCAGAGGTTCGCGGGGTCGAGGGCGAAGGCAAGGAAGCGTTCGCGCGCCTCCTTGTTGAACGAGACATGGCGTCCGCTCCGCTGGGAGAAGCGCGCAAGTTCGTAGTCGAGGTTCGGCTCGATGTCCTCGCGGCGGTCGGCGAGGCCCGGGAGCCGGAAGCTCCAGAGGTCGATGCGGGCGAGGAGGTCGGGGCGGAAGCGGTGCGCGTCGCCGAGGTCGCGGTTCGTGCCGCAGATGAGCTGGAAATCGCTGTGTTCGTCGCGCGAGGCCCCAAGCGGACGGAAGGTCTTCTCCTCGATTGCCTTGAGGAGCATGGCCTGCGCCTCCATGGGGAGTTCCCCTATTTCATCGAGAAAGACGATGCCGCCATCTGCCTCCTTGAGGTAGCCGTCGTGGTCG
>JAEEGI010016281.1_pt1 | contig 15369 bp, 14 predicted proteins | sample 8958751 | NCBI WGS metagenome assembly JAEEGI01 (sample SAMN16246545, study PRJNA631951) | gut metagenome | biome: gut microbiome; feature: rumen; material: KS-attached | host: Bos | place: Iran: Karaj | collected 2018-10
ATGATTTAGATTTTTATAAAAGATATAGTAGTGATTATTTAAAATATATTTTTATTAGAAATAATCTTTATGTTAGTAAATTAACTAATGAAGAAAAAGATTATTTATTAAGAAATGAAAATAGTGATTTAAATGAAGAAATAGAATCATTTATCGAAAGAACATATAAAAGAGTAATAAATGGTTTTGGTGATAATCATTATTGTTTCTATGGTAAACAAATTAAGCCTTATGCAGCTAAATCAGATATGATTGTAATAGGAATTTATGATGATAAATATGATTTAATTATAAATAATAGAGTTAATGAAATAGGTTTATCAATAGAAAGTAAAATGGATAATGTTAAAGTTTTAACATATAAAAAAAATACTTATGAGGAAGAAGATATTTTTCCTATAAGAAGATAGTTAACTTTTGTAACTTTTTGTTGAAAAATAAGGATTTTATGTTATAATGTTTATGTTGAGTGGGGGAACCCACTCTTTAATTTATTTTTAAGGAGGAATTGTGGAAAATAAGATTAGAGAGATTATAGGCAATAATTTAGATAGTTTAGGTCTAGTTATTGACAGTGTAAAATTAGAAAAAGAAGGAAATAATGACTTCTTAAGAATATGTTTAGATAGTGAAAAGATAATTGATTTAGATTTAATTACAGAAGCTAGTCATATTATTAATGATTTAATTGATAATAGTGATTTTGAACTTGAGAATTATAATTTAGATATTTATGGAAAAAGTAAAGGTGGGGAATAAGATGAAAAAGAAAGAAAAAGAAGAAAAGATAGCTCCAGAAAAAGAGTTTTTAAATGCTCTTGATAATATCGTAGCTGAAAAACAAATTGATCGTGAAACAGTACTTGAAGCTATGGAGTTAGCTTTAACTAGTGCATATAAAAAACATACAGGTAAGACTAATGGTAAAGCAACCGTTAATAGAGATACAGGAGAAATTAAAGTATTCTCTTATGTAACCGTTGTTGATGAAGTAGTTGATCCTGAAACAGAAATCAGTTTAGAAGATGCTAAAAAACTAAACAAGGACTTAGAAGTTGGTGAAACAATTGATACAGAAGTTACTCCACATGATTTTGGAAGAGTAGCTGCAAGTACTGCTAAACAAGTTGTAGTTCAAAAAATAAGAGAAGCAGAACGTAATGCTATTAATGATGCTTTTGTTGATAAACAAGATGAATTAATGGTCGGAACAGTAGCTTTGGAAGACGCTGATAACTATTATATTGATTTAGGAAGAAGTAATGGAGTATTACCTAAAAAAGATATTATCCCAGGAGAAACTATTGAAATGGGAAGTACTATTAAAGTATATGTATCAAAAGTAGATAATACAGGACGTAACTTAGTTATTAAACTTAGTAGAAGCCATTATGGCTTTGTTAAAAGATTATTTGAACATGAAATTCCAGAATTTGCTGATGGAACATTATTAATGTATGGTGTTGCAAGAGAGCCCGGTTTTAGAAGTAAAGTAGCTGTTTATACAGAAAAATCTAACTTTGAACCAATAGGTGCTTGTATTGGTGAAAAAGGAAGTCGTATTGCTAATATTATTAAAGAATTACATGGAGAAAAAGTTGATGTTATTAAATATGATGAAGATCCAAAAATCTTTATTGAAAATGCTTTAGCTCCTGCTAAGAATTTAACAGTATTAATAACAGATCCTGAAGAACATTCAGCAATCGTTGTAGCAGATGATGATAATTTCTCACTTGCTATTGGAAAGAAAGGATTAAATGCAAGACTAGCAAGTAGACTAACAAAATATAAAATTGATGTTAAAAGAACAAGTGATGCAGCAGAAATGGGAATTGTTATTAAATAGGTGATTCTATGAAAGTTAAGAAGATTCCTATGAGAACCTGTGTAGTTACAGGTGAAAAACTTCCTAAGAAAGACTTACTTCGTATTGTTAAAACTCCAGAAGGAAATATTGTTCCAGACGAATCCGGTAAAATGAATGGAAGAGGAGCATATATCAAAAAAGATATCGAAGTAGTAGAAAAAGCAAAGAAAAATAAAAGTTTAGAACGTCATTTAGAATGTACTATAGATGATAGTGTCTATGAAGAAATAAAAAAAATATTAAATTAATAGAGAAAAGGTAGGTGGGATATATGAATTTAAGAGAATATGCTGAAGATGTTAATCAAGATTTAGAAGTTATTATTGAATTATGTAATAAACTTGGAATTAAGAAAACACGTGAAGAAGATTTCTTAACTAATGATGAAATCACCATGTTAGATATTGAAATAGATAACATGAAAGAAAATGAAAATCCTGATTACGAACTAGATGAAGAACTTGAAGAAAAAGTTACAAATCTTGTTAATGGCATGGATATGGACTTAGATCAAGTATCTACTAAACGTGAAAAGGTAAAGTCTAATAAAGGACAAGATATCAAAAAAGACGATAATAAGATTAAATTTCAAAAAAAGAAAAAAGAAATTTATAAACATCGTGATAAATTAATGGAAAATAAAGAAGAAGCTGATGTTGTTCTTTATAAAGAAGGTATGACAGTAACAGATGTTGCGAATATTTTAAATGTTCCAGCAACGGATATTGTAAAGAAATTATTTAACTTAGGTATTATGGCTAATGTTAATCAAAGCCTAAACTATGATACTGTTGAATTAATTCTTTTAGATTATGATAAAAAATTAAAACAAGAAGAATTAGCAGATAAATCAAATTTCGAAAAATATGAAATTGTTGATAGAGAAGAAGATTTAGTTGATAGACCTCCTGTAATTACAATTATGGGACATGTTGACCATGGTAAGACAACACTTTTGGATACTATTCGTAATACAAATGTTGTTAGTGGTGAAGCAGGTGGAATTACACAAGCTATTGGTGCTTATCAAGTAGATGTTAATGGTAAAAAGATTACCTTTATTGATACTCCAGGTCATGAAGCTTTTACAGAAATGAGAGCAAGAGGTGCAAGTGTTACAGATATCGTTATCTTAATAGTTGCAGCTAATGATGGTGTTATGCCTCAAACAAAAGAAGCTATTGACCATGCTAAAGCAGCAGGAGTTCCAATTATTGTTGCCCTAAACAAAATTGATTTACCAGAAGCTAATCCAGATAGAGTATTAGCAGAACTTGCAGAATATGGTCTTGTTCCAGAAAGTTATGGAGGAGATACCATTGTATGTAAGATTTCTGCTAAAAAAGGAATTGGTATTGATGAATTATTAGATACTATTATTCTTGTATCTGAAATGAAAGAATTAAAAGCTAATCCAAATCGTTATGCAACAGGAACAGTAATTGAAGCAAGAAGTGACCACAAAGTTGGATCTGTTGTTAGTTTACTTGTTCAAAGTGGAACATTACGTATTGGAGATCCCGTTGTTATTGGAACAAGTTATGGTAAGATTCGTGGTCTAAAAGATGACAAAGGAAATAATATTGCATATGCAAGACCAAGTACACCAGTTGAAGTAATTGGTATTTCAGAACTTCCAACAGCAGGTGATAAGTTTATGGCCTTTGCTACTGAAAAAGAAGCAAGAAGCGTATCAGAAGAAAGAAAACTAAGAAGTCATGCGGAAGATACAAACAGAACAGGAATGAGCTTAGATGAATTATTTAACATGGTTCAAGAAGGTGCAAAAGAAATTAATGTTGTTCTAAAAACTGATGTTAAAGGTTCTGAAGAAGCTGTTAAACATTCACTATCTAAAATTGAAATTGATGGTGTTAAAGTAAATGTGATTAGAAGTGGTGTAGGAAATATCACAGAAAGTGATGTATCACTTGCAAGTGCTTCTAATGCAATTATTATTGGTTTTAATGTAAGACCTGATACGAAAACAAGTGATCTTGCAAAAGACAAGAATGTTGAAATAAGACTATATAATATTATTTATAAAGTAGTTGAAGATATGGAAGACGCTATTAAAGGTAGTCTAGAACCAGTTTATGAAGAACAAGTTTTAGGAACTGCTGAAGTTCGTAAAATCTTTAAATTCTCTAAAATTGGTAATATCGCTGGATGCCATGTAACTGATGGATTAATCAAAAATGGCGCTGAAGCAAGACTTATTCGTGATGGTGTTGTCGTATATACATCTAAGATTGCATCTCTTCAACATGAAAAAGATCAAGTTAAAGAAGCTAAGAATGGATTTGATTGTGGTATTACAATAGAAGATTATCAAGATATTCGTGAGGGAGACCTAATTGAGTGCTTCCAAATGGTAGAGGTTAAAAGATAATGGATAAAGTTAAAGCCTCACGTATCAATAATGCGTATATGGAACAGTTAAACATTATTTTTGGAAAAGAAATAAAAAATCCTATTTTAAAGAATGTTGTTGTAACGGAAGTTAATGTATCAAGTGATTTATCTTATGCTAAAGTTTATTTCACTTGTTATAATGATGATCAAGAAAAAGTATTAAAAGAATTAAATGATAGTAAAGGACATTTAAGAAGTGAACTTGCTAAAAGAGTTTTAGTTCGTCATACACCAGAGTTATCATTCTTCTATGATAATTCTATTGAATATGCCAATCGTATTGAAACAATCATTAAAGAAATCCATGAAAAAGAAAATAAGAGTGAATAATCACTCTTTTTTTATGTAAATTTATAATAAAAATATTAAAAAATGTTTATAACACTATCAATAATTTGTATAATTATTATAGGAGAGTAGGCAAATATGAAACAATATAAAAAAATTATAATATTTGTATTATGTTCTATTTTATTATTAATTGGTAGTGTCTCAATATTTAAATTTGAAAATAATAGAAATACTATTAAAGAAGAAATCTTTTTAGGCGATATAAATGATAAGATTGATTATACATTTACAGTAAGTTGGAAAGATGAAAATAATGAAAATAATAGACCACAAAGTGTAAGGTATTATTTATATAATGTACTTAATCAAGGAATAGTTGTAAGTACTGTTACATTAACAAGTGAAAATGCTGACCCTAATGATCTAAATAAATGGAATGGTGTATTTTCTAGTGTTCCTAAATATAATCAAGATACAACATTAGCTGAATATATAATTAGACAAGAATATCTTAATAATTATCATCAAAATTATTCAAGAACAGATTATAACGGTTTATGTATGTCTTTTGGAGATTCAGGAAATGGTCTTGTTAATTTTATAACAGAACATGATGATGGTAATTACTATTATATTAATAGTAGTAGTAATAATAGTTATTTTTCCTCAAGTGATATAGCGAACAAGAAGGTATGTGTTCCAGTAGTAAATGGAAAAGAGAAAATATATATTACTGGTGATCCTGTGCTTCTTAATGCTAAAGGTATTTATCCAACATATCAAGATTCATACGATACAACTCAAACAGCTGAAATAAGTGACGTATGGGAAGAATTCTATGGAAGAAGTATGCCTAATTTATATAGTATTGCAAATAATCAAGGATTAAAATATACATGGGTTCCTAATAGAGAATTATTTCCAAATGTTAATTTAATTGAAAATATAAGTAATTATTCTTCATATAATTTTGAAGTTAAATGGATTAATAATGGTTTTTCTGATAAGAAACCTAATTCTGTAACATATGAATTATATAAAGTTTTTAATAATGAGCTTGTCAGTTCTACAACAATAACCAAAAGTAGTCAAAGTGGTGATATATGGTATGGATCATTTCCTAATATATTAAGATACGATAATAATGGTGATGAAATAGAATATTTAATTAAACAAAAAGCAAATATGGGTTATCATCAAACATATGATAGAAAAAATAAAAATGGATTATGTGTACGTTTTGGAAATCAGGATAATTATAACAGTTCAAGTTATGTTTATATAACTACCGATCATATTAACAATAAGTTTTATGCAATGAAAAATCCAAGATATAATGGATATGGTTTTCAAAAACAAGATATGCAAAATCAAACAGTTTGTTTTCCAACGATAAAAGGAAAAGAACGAATGTATTTTATTTCTTCTTATGAAAATTTAGATATTAAAAGTATTTATCCTACATTTAAAGATAAATATGATACTCCATATTCTGTAGATACTGGAACTGTTTTTGTTGATTATAAAGGAGAAGAATATCCAAATATTTCTAATAGAATTAATGGTCAACCAAGATATACATTTGAACCAAATGCTAATACTTTTATCAATGCTGACATTATTATTAATGAGCAACTTGTTACTAATGTAAAATTTGATAAATATTGGGAAGATGAAGGTTTTGAAAATTTAAGACCAACTTCATCAGAATTTTATTTGTATGATAAAAATGATCAAAATACAAAACTTGCAACGATTACACTAGATCAAGATGATTATGATCCTGATGATAGTAATCATATGATAGGAGAATTTAAAAATGTTCTTGCTGTTCGTCCTGACGGAACAAAAAGAGAATTTGTTGTAAGAGAAAAAGAAATACCTAAATATACAGAATTTTACGATTCATCTACAGGCATTAGAATTAAGTTTAATGAGAATGCTGATGCTGCTAGAGAGTATGCTTTAATGTTATTCTTCCATGATGATCATGAGACTCAATATAATGGATGGTATGCTATAGATCTTTATCCTAATTTTCTCACTCCATCTTTTGGTTCTAAATCTGATATTGCTAATAAAACATTTGATATATCTAATCCAAGTAATGTTGGTATTAGAAGTGTTAGTTATTCTTCTGTAATGTCGTCTATTGAAAAACAAACTAAGTACTCAGACTTGAAATTAGTAGAAGAACTAGTAGGTAATAATTATCCGGAATCAAAGCATCCTTTCCCTTATGGAGAATCACACGCATGGCATTATAAATATACATACTCTAGTTATTCAAATGACTTTTATTTAACTTTTGATACTCCAAGTTGGGGTTTAAAATATGGCATTTTAATTGACTCTATTACAACAATTGGAAATGAAGACATTGTTACATCAATAATTGATGATAAAGAAATCGAACTTGAAAAAAGATGGGATGATGAGGGACATGAAAATGAAAGACCAAATGAAGTAATCATTGATATCTATGATGATGAAAACAAAACTAATTTAGTAAAAACTGTTTCATTAAATGAAGATGATGCATCGTCACCTAATGTATGGAAAAAGAAAGTAGAACATTTAAAACGATTTGATGATAATGGTGAAGAAAAAAAGTATTATATTAAAGAAAGAGCAATTGATAAATATCAAACTTATTATGATTACAATGATTATTATAATGGTTTAGCAGTTACTTTTTCAGAAGATTCTAATGTAGGAACAAAATTAATCCCTTTAATTTTGGAAGAAACAGGATATAATGGCAGTATTTGGGAACCTAATAAGCAATATTCATATGATAACATAGGTTCAATTTTAGGTAATCCACTAGCTGGTAGTACCATTCTTGTGCCATCTAAAGAAATATCTTTAGTTATTTATTGTAACAATAATCATTGCGAAAATAATGAGAATAAAGTAAAAGTAGTTGATATTAAACCAATACATTTTGATTCAAATAATTTTAATACTTATTTTCGTAGTTCTTCATTTAGTACGGATTATGAACATTTAGGGGTTCACTTAAATAATGATTATCTTAACTCTGAAGAATTAAATTTAGAAAATAAGGTCTATGCTTGGTCATATAAATGGACTGGTGATACTGAGTCACGTGAAAATGAAACCGTAGTTATTAATAAATATAATGAAACCTCTTTTCCTTTTTCTAAAGAATGGAATGATCAAGGTTTTGAAAATGAAAGACCTGAAAAAGTAAAGTTTAATCTATATAATATAAAAGATGAAACTAAAATTGTTAGTACACTTGAATTAACAAATGGTAATGAAAATTCAGATAATAGTAATGAGTGGAAAGGAACTTTCAATAATATTCCTAAATTTAATGATGATGGCAGCATAGCAGAATATTTTGTAAAAGAGGAAGAAAATGAAAAATATGATGTTAAGTACAATATAACTAAAACTGGATATTGTGTAAAAACGACAAAATATTTTAATAATAATAATAATAATGTAGCTGTTACCTTTAGAATAAAAAACGGAGATGATTATTATTACATTACTAATAAAGACAATTTAAATAATGTAGTATACTTAAGTAAATATAATTTGTCGAATGGAGAATTTTGTTTTGAGGCTGATAGCAATGATCTTTATATAGAATATAATAATAGAAATAATGGCAAACGAGTTACATGGAATGGAGACAGTGGATACGCTTATTATAATTATCCTTTAATTGAATCCATATATCCAGTTAATTTAGAAGAATATAACTATGTTGTAGGAACTGTAAAAGATACACAAGTACATTATTATGTGGAGGTTAGGGATAATGAGCCATTTGATACATATGAATCACATTATCGTCTCCCAGATAGAATGAGCTTTTATTATCAAACTTATATTCATTATAAATGGGTTTATAAAGATGAACCTTTTGCTGGTGCAAATATAATAATTAACACAGCAAATATGAGAAGCGAACAATATATTAAAATCTTTGATGATGAAGGATTTGAAAATTTAAGACCAAAAGAATTAAAATTTGCTTTATATGAAATAAATGGTATTATGCCAAGAGAAATAAAGACAATTAACACTAGAAATTGTAACGAAAACGTTTGTGAAATTGATTTCGATGGTGTAATGGATAAAGATATTGATGGAAATCCAATTAACTATAGAATTGTTGAATTAGAAACATATGGATATGATGTTTCATATGAGGATAATAAAGTTATTAATAAAGCTGTTCCAATAGATGTAAATATTATTAACTTTGATGATGAAAACAATAAGTTATCAGGAGTTAAATTAGGAATCTATAAAGATGGTAATGAAGTTCTAACTTATGTAACATCTGATGAAATATATGAAGTTAAATTATTACCAGGTGAATATGAAGTTAAAGAATTAGAAGTACCTAAAGGTTATAAGAAGAGTTTTGATATCAATATTAAAGTAAATAAAGATGGAACAATAGAACAAGATAATAATGTTGTTGATACCATAACAATTGTTAATGAAAAAATAATAGGCTTTGATATCAAAATAAAGAAAACAATGAAAGATTCTAATGAGAAGTTTAACTTTAGGATCACTATTGAAAACTTTAATGATAGTATAAATTATATTGGAGATAAAACGGGAACATTAGTATTCGAAGATGGAGTTGCTAATATAGAATTAGGTGCAAATGAATATATTATTCTAAAAGATATACCTATTGATTCAAAATATGAAGTAGTTGAATTAGAAGAAGATTATAATTTAACAATAAAAGGAGTAAATGAAGGTATATTAAAACAGAATACCGAAATAGAATTCATTAATGAAAAGAAAGTAGTTCCAATAGTTGAACCAACTCCAAGTACAATAGATGAAGAAGTAATTGATGCTGTTAATGGTAATGATGACAAAGATAAAGAGACTCTAACAGGTGATGAAGAAACAGATGATGAAGAAACAGATGTTAAAACACCAATAACAGGAATTACAAGTTATTTAAAATATATTGGATTATTTATATTAATAAGTGTAATAATAGTCTTTGTTATTCAAAAATATCACTATAAAAAGAAATTAAATAATTAAAAAGAGTTATCAATGATAACTCTTTTTTTAATAATATTCATCGCCTTTTCTTCGATCTAAGTTATTAGTAACTTTTCTTAAAAAATTAAAGTTTTTACGGGCATCTCTATCGTTTAACATTTTAACATATTTTGGGCCTCTTTTATCAACAGCTGTATATACATCTAATAATCTATTAGCAACTCCTAATGTATATGCATAAGGGAAGATATCAAATACATAATTTTTATCTTCTTTTAATAATTCTTTTAATTTGCTTTCATTTAAATCATTTATGGTATTTTTAAATCTTTTTATTTGTCCAAAATATTTATGTCCTTCTTTATTTCTTTTTGGCATAATTAGAATAAGTGTATTCATAAACATTAACATTATAATATTAATTAATAAGTTTATTGTATAAGCGTTATTTGTTAAGTTAAAGCCAACAATTAAAATAAAGAATAAACAGAATAGTGTTAGAAGTCTATAAATATATTTTGTTATATTACTTTTCATAGCTTTTAATGGTAAATATGATGCGATATAAAAAATCATAAATAAACATATTAATCCGTAATTAACGTTGTTACCTAATGTTTCTAAGAAAACTATTGTTACTGTAAGGAAGAGATTAACAATTACAATTAAGTCTGCAATCATAACATAAAATGCATTATTATAAAAATATAAATTATTAACATGGGTAATATCATTTTTGAAATGTCTTATTTCATCTGTTACCTTATAAAAACTATCAACTAATTCATCTTCAATAACAGTATCTCGATTTTTAAATAATTCATCAAAGAATATTTTAATTTCATCTTTCTTTTTATATGTTTTTAATTTAACTAATTGAAAGGAGTTTTTAATTTCTTCAATTCTTAAATAACCATTACTTGCAAGATAGAGTAATAAAGAATTAACATCTTTTTCTTTAGCTTCTCCTTTTAATAAAAATCCTGCATCGAGTGTTGATAACTCTTTTGGTAACTTATATAATTTACCTTTAGTATTAAAATCTCCATCATATCCTTTAAGATACCATAGAAGTAAAATGGTTGCTGCTGATATGAGCATACATATTGTAAAAATTGATTCTAAATCCGCTAATAACATAACATACCTTCCTATTCTAAAAACATTATAACATAATATTGAATTATTCTTAATAAAATTGTTAAATATGATTTACAAAACTGTATAATAATTATATAATTTCATTGGTGATATTATGTTTTGGGTATTTTTTATCCTAATAGTTGGGTTGGTTGTATATATAGGTTATGTTTATAATGATTTTATTAATGTAAGAAGTAAAATTAGTGAAGAATGGGAAACAATGTGCACTAATTTAAAAGATCGTTTTGAAGTCTTCAAAGAATTAATGGACGCTAATAAAGATGTATCTTTTAATAGTCAAGAAGTTATCGATTTAATGGACAATCTTCAAAAAGTTACAAGTAAAGAAGAATTTGTTCCTTTATATCAATCTTTTGAAAAAAAAGTAAATGAATTTATTGAAACAATTGGTAAAGATAGTAACACTAATATTCTTACTAAACTTTATAGTACAAATAGTAAAATCGATTTCGTTAAAAACTTTTATAACGAAAATGTATCATCTTATAATAGAAAGATTGATATGTTTCCATCAAATCTTGTTGCTAAGGCAATGAATTATACTAAAGATACTTTACTACCATAGGAGGGTGTTATGGAAAATTTAAAAAAACTTCGTAATTATTCATTTGCAATATCAATTGTTTACATTATTTTAGGATTATTAATGATTCTTAATCCAAGTTTTATTAGTAATGCTATTAATTATGTAATTGGCTTTTTGATAATGCTATATGGTGTTGTATATTTAATTAATTTATTTGTTAAGAAAGACGAATATATTTTAAATAGATTTAATTTCTTTACAGGAGTTATGTGTATATCATTTGGATTATTTTTAGTACTTCATCCATCTTTATTACACGAATTAATTCCTTTCTGTGGATCTATTATTATTTTTGTAGATGGTATTTATCAAATTAGAAATAGTTTTGTTCTTAAAAAGAATAAATATAAATTTTGGTATGTTAATTTAATTACAGCATTTATCTTTATTGGATTTGCTATCTTTGTAATGATTAATGCAAGTAGTATATCAAATTTATTAATAAGTATTATTGGTGGAGTTTTACTAGTTGATGCTCTATTAGATATTTATACAACAATTGTTATTAATCGTCGTGTTAAAGCGATTGTTGATGCCGGACATATTTTAGAAGCTAAAACAAAAGAAGATTAATCTTTAGAAAGGTGGTAGGATTATGATAAGAAGAATTTTTATATTTACAATAGTTGGTCTATTTAATTATGTTCTTCTTCTAGGAGTAAATTTTTCTAATAAATTTATTCAAGATAATGATCTTATGGTTTATTTTCATGAAAAACCAAAAGAGGAAGAAGTTATTAATCCTACAGAACCAAAACCTGCGGTTATAAATGAATGGAATGGTGAAACGAAAGAAGCCATTGGTAAAAAAATCGAAAAGTATTATAAAGATACCACTTTAGAAGGATATGGTGAAAGAGTAGCAAGTAGTGCTATTAATCGAAATGTTGATCCATATTTGATTGCAAGTATTATTTATATAAACTCTGGTTGTAAGGATGAATGCCAACCAATCGTAAGATTATGTAAAAATGTTGGTGGTACAACGGGTTCACCTAATTGTATGGGTGGTAAATATACAAAATATAATAAACTAGAAGAGTCTTTTGATGACTTAGTTGTATACATAAGAGATAAATTTATTAATAAAGATATGGATAGTCCATATAAAATGTATAAGTCTTATGGTAAAGATTCAGCTTGGGCTTACAAAGTTGATAAATATATGAAATTAATTAAAAAAGGTTGACAATGGTCAATCTTTTTTTCTTTTCAATTAATTGTATAAAAAAAGACTATATGATATCCTTATAATAGGAGTAGAGTGATATAATGGTACAAGTTGTAAAAAAAATATGGCCTGATGTAAAATGGTTATTCAACTACATGGCTAGTATTTTATTATATTCAATTATTATTTTATTACTTTTAGTTGGTGGGCTATTAGTCGCTTATGTTGTGGATTCTAGAAAGAATGCTCAAGCTGGTGATTGGAAACCGCCTCTATATAATGCGTATATAATTGTATCGCAAAGTATGACTCCAGCAATTAAAGTTAATGATGCTATTATTATAAAAAGACTTGAAGAAAAAGATTTAAAAGTTGGCGATGTTGTAACTTATTTTTCAGAGAATCCTGAATATTATGGAATAATGATAACGCATCGTATTTTAGAAAAAAATGAAATGAATGGGAAATATAGTTTTGTTATGAAAGGTGACTATAACATTAGTCAAGATCCTTTAACGGTTAGTGAAGAACAAGTATATGGTAAAGTAATAATGAGGATACCAAAGATAGGTATTATTCAAGAATTATTATCATCATATGTAGGTTGGATTTTTATAATTATTCTTCCTGTTGGCTTAATAATTTCAATTGATATCGTTAAGTTATATGGAAAGATTAAGAAAAATAAAAGAAATGAAAAAAGAAGAAAAAGATTAGATAATCCTATGATGGTTATGGAAGGATAATAGAGGTGTTATTATGAATAATGATTTTTATGGAAGTGTTGGAACAAGCGATTATCAAACTAATAGTCAAAATAGAGAGAATAATGGTTTTTATAATCAATATGATGAAAATTTTTATCATCAAGGACCAAAATATAATCAACAACAGATTGATTTATCAAATGCCAAAAGAAAAAAACAAGAGATTGATAACATCGTTGGAGCAGTTATTTTACTTGCAATAATCATCGCTTTATTGATTATATTTGTAATACCAAATTTAGATTTTACATTTTAGAAGAAAGTCATTTAATTAATGACTTTTTTTATTTATAATGTTATATTTATAATAGGTGATAATATGAATATTCGTCATTTAAATTTAAAATATATTTCTAATATGAGAGATATTGGAGGCTATGAAACTAAAGAAGGTCGTGTTACTAAATTTAACAGACTATATCGTAGTAATTATGTAAAAAACTTAGAAGATGATGAATTAATGTTATTAAAGAACAATCATTTATCTTTAGCTATTGATTTAAGAAGTAATGAAGATAATGAATTAAAACCTAATTATTTAAAAGATAAAGTTGAATTTCATAATATCTATTTACCAGACGAATTACCTAATGAAGAAAAAGATATTCCTGGTAGTTATATTAATATTTTAGAAAATAAAGAATTAAAAGAAGTATTTGAATTAATTAGAACTCATAAAGATTTAGTAATTATTTCTTGTTCTATGGGTAAAGATCGAACAGGTGTTGTAATAATGCTTTTGATGTTACTGTGTGGTGTTAACAATAAAGATATTATTGCGGACTATAATTTATCATATAACTATTTAAAAGATGATGTTAATTTATATCATTTAAATCATCCAGAGGCAGCAGCTTGGGTAGGAGCTTCTAAATCATGGTATATGGAAGATGCTATTAAGTTATTTTATAATCGTTTTCAAAATGTAAATGATTATTTTATTAATTATCTTGGAATGACTCCAGATAGTTTATTTGAATTAAAGGAGAGTTTATTGTATGAAAAAGAAAAAGGATTCTAATAAATTATTTTTCGCAATAATCGGTGTCTTTGTTCTAATTTTGATTGCCTTTGTATCATTCCGTTTATTTGATTGGTTTAATAATAAAGAAACTATTTCTTTGTATGATGATAAACTAAAAGAAGTTGGTTATGAGAAAAAAAGCAATACTTATTATTATGGTGATACTATAAGACTTGCGATTAATCAATATCCAACTCATCGATCAATTGAATTACGTGATCGCTTAGATAACTTTGATTGGAATAAAAATCTTGATGTTTATTTACGAACAGTAAAAGTGTTTATTGACTTTGATTATGAATTAATAAGTAAAGGTATTGAATATGTTATTAATAATAGTTTAATTACGGAATCAGTAGCATCTATTGATTTTAATTTTTCATCATATGCTATATCAATTTATTTTTTTCCTAAGGAAAATCTTTCGATAAATATTACATTTAATAAATATACAACAACTGATTATAAACATTATTATGCTAGTGGTATAGCAGATAAATCATTCGCTTTTGATAAGTTAGTTTTAAAAAAGATTTTTAACAAAGATATTCCTGTAGAAATATTAAGTAGAATGAGTGAAAATACTTTAAAAGATTTTGAAAAAAATAGTATTCATAATAGTTTTAATATTGATGATGTAGAAGCTAATATCTCATCTTATGATAAAGCATCTCTTTATATTTCATATTCTAAATATGATTATATAGATTATCGTAATATTGATTTTGAATTAACATATGATATTAAAAATTTCCATGATGATATTACAAAAGATTTAGAATTAATGGATAGATTATTTAAAACAAATAGTGTACAATATAAAGACAAGATTATTGATCTAATTGAAAACCCTAATACTGATTATCATGTATCAGAGAAATCAAATTATTCGGAGAAGTATTATTATGGTCATTTTACAATTGATAGTAATTTTCAAGTAAATATCCGACTATATGAAAATAGAGTTGAAATTAGATATGAATTTAAGGAGTATTAATGAAAAAAGTATTATTGTTATTAATTGTTCTTTTGTTAGTAGGATGTAAGGGTGACTCAAAAGAA
>JAEEGI010016285.1_pt1 | contig 15368 bp, 15 predicted proteins | sample 8958751 | NCBI WGS metagenome assembly JAEEGI01 (sample SAMN16246545, study PRJNA631951) | gut metagenome | biome: gut microbiome; feature: rumen; material: KS-attached | host: Bos | place: Iran: Karaj | collected 2018-10
GTAAATGTAGCAATTTCGGCCGATTCAAACAACCTGGAATCTGTCATCTATTTCCCATCGGGAATAACCTGAGCCATTGAGCCATGAATGTGGGGATGATTCGGAGCAGCATATTTGTCGACATCCGAAAGTGCGGTTTTCAGAATGTCAAGGTTCAATGCAATCTCAAGTCGAGCGATGGTTTCCAGCGTCATGTTGGAACTGCCCTTCAGCAGATTTGAGACATACTGCTGCGTACAGCCCATCCGTCGAGCCAATTCCGCCTGCGTCACGGACTGCTCATCCATCCCGCGGAGAACCTGCAGGGTAATGTGCCGGGAATAGGTCAACCAGAACTCGTTGTCTCTGCGCCACTGCGCATCCGCACGCCATTTCGACGGCGCGCCGGACTGATGCGACTCCAGGAATTGAATTGCCGTATGGTTCCGACCAGATCTCATGGTCTCAAATCTTTTCACAAAGATAGATACAATATTTATATTGTACAATATTTATATTGAGATTTAACTCTCCTGGTCTGGGAAGAAAGAAACGAAAAAACTTTGCCCGCGTCTTACCGACCGTAACGAGGATCTTTCAAGGTTACTTGATCCGAGCCCCACTCTGAAAGCCGTTACCTGACGGCTTTTTTGCTTCTTACACGATCAAATCATCAACCTGATCCGCCCATCGGCCTTGACGAAGGTGTCCGGATGGGCCATGATGACGGCGTAGACCTGCTTGTCGGAGACGGGTTGCCCATCGCGGCGCACATAGAGCCTGCGCTCGTTGATTTCGCGGGCGATCTGGTCCGTCTTCATGCCGTAGCCGGCAGAGGCGAGGAGGTAGACGATGGCTTCGGGGAGGGACATGGCCTATGCTTTTTCACAAAGGTAGGAAGAAAAAACTACTCAAGACCGTCTTGTGGATTCAAAAAAAACACTACCTTTGCAGTAACTTCATGTGAGTTGATTTGAGTCCTTCACATGAAAAGCATTTCGGCCCCTACTGAAATGCTTTTTTTTCTTTCCAAGACCTTGAATCAAAGGAATCGCCGGGGTACTTTCACACCTCCCGAAAACCTTTTACAGGACTCAAAATCTATAATTCACATGAAGAAAAGGTTACTTCGCATCAGCGTGAGTCTGTGCTTAGAGTTCGAGGCTCCATTCATTGTCAAGATGAAGGCGCATCTGCGTCATCTCGGCGGCAAGGTCGTGAAAGTTCGTTCTTGCTTCCGCCGCGTTAGGGGACGCCAGGAAGATTAACGGATATTTCCGGCAAGCCAACAATTCGACCAGCGATTCCAAGGGAGAGTTTCGGCTCTCCCTTTTTCGTATTCATCTGAATCTTGTGCCATTCGCGGCGTCGCTGCCGCAGGCTCCATGACAGCTTTCAGCGGCTCGCGGTGGCGGGAAGGCGCTTGACGTCGAACTCCTCCTTTTACGGGCCCGGCCCGCCGGTCCCGTAACGTCGTCAAACAAACTCCGTCATCCCTGCGGGACCGCACCTTCCCGCCTGCTCATCCGGTGCTGAAAGCTGTAATTCCGCCTGCGTCAGCGACGTCGCGGAAAATAACTCTTTTCGAATCCTTTAACACTTTTTAACAAACTTTCTTTGGTCGGGCGAGGGAAATGGAATACCTTTGTCCGCGAAATGCATTTCGTTGATTTATAATAATTTAGCAAATAGACATGATTACCGACCAAGAAACCAACACCGTCTATCTCGCCGATGGCATTCGCCATTACATGCCCCTGGCCCACAACCTGCTGGAGGCCTTGTACAGGGAGAATGTCGACATGCACTTCCTCCGGCATACCGAATCCCGCAAGCACGTATGGGCCCGGGATTATATGCCCATCCAACTGGACATGGACCGCTTCCTCCTGTACCGGTACTTCCCCGACTACCTGAAAAACGACCCGGCCTATATCCCTCGATACGAAACCATCGCCCGCGGCCTGCATCTCAAATGCAGGAAGACCGATCTCGTCATCGACGGCGGCAATGTCGTCAAACTCAAAGACAAGGTCATCATGACCGACAAAGTCCTGAAAGAGAATCCCAGCTATACCGAACACGACCTGAAAGCCCGACTGGAAGCGGACCTCGAATGCGAAGTCTGCCTCATCCCCTGGGACCGCTACGAAATCTTCGGCCATGCCGACGGGATGGTCAGGTCCATGGACGGAAACGACATCCTCCTGAACAATTATGTCGATTTCGACAAATCCCTGCGGAAGCGGCTCCTGGCCAAACCACACGACTAGGGCTTCCATGTCGAGGAACTGCACTACGACCTCCCCCGCCCCTCCAAACAATCCTGGGCCTACCTCAACTTCCTTCAAGTGAAAAACCTTATCTTTGTACCAGCCCTCGGCCTCCCCGAAGACCCCCTGACCCTCCAGCAGCTACGAGAGTTCTACCCCGGATACATAGTCATTCCCGTACCGGGTTGCCAGGACCTTGTAAGGGATGGCGGAGCGTTGAATTGCGTGAGTTGGACGGTGAAGGAAGAACGGTTGGAAACGACGCTTAGAGAACAGCCCTGAAACGATACTCTGCCTTTAGATACTTGCTATACCCAGCCTCAAGATCCCCATCCTTAAAGTGAGTCTCATCAATGCCGCTATAGTTATACCGTATGCTCTTAACCTTTTCTATCGCATTGTCCTTCAAGCCATAACGGCCATCCTCATCAGGTATTACTCGAACACCCCGTGATTCTTTAGCTTCTACGATTTTGGGGAAATCGCCAGGTTTATCAAACGCATCGAACTGATCAAACAATTCGTCGCATACCTTCATCGGGCCATCAACCGGAGCAGCCCCTGTTAAGTCACGAACAATTCCTCGAATCAAGATCCCGCCAAACACTGCATCCTTTGTCAGAAACGGCATCATTTGGTGCTTCGGATGCTCCTTAAGCTCCACTTTGCTTTTGAAGGAGATATCTACCCCGCTTGCATGGAAAAACCACCGTCCCGCCTCGCAATTTCGAGGATAAGTGATGATATCCCGGTGCGAATCCGTATAGATGTAGAACTCGATATCGGTCATCCAATACAGCTTGTCTCCCTTCTTGATTTGAAAGTTGTTCATGAGGGCTTTAGCAAGTTCCTCAAACTTTCCGCCCCCTTCCTGAATTAAATCCTTTGGAGTGGACAAGGCCTTAATCAATTCGGCTTTCGTGTTAATCGGCTTATTCTGGTCCATAATTACACCTGCTTCTTGAAATAAGCCGCAATCTTCTCGAACTTCCCACTGCTCTCTCCCCCACCATATCCGAGCGTCGTATCGGTATACCCCTCGACCTTCAGGCCGATGGGCGTCACGCTGACGAGTTCCCAGCCTTCCTTGCCAAGGTCGTTGAAGGCTTTCTCCATCATTTGGTCGGGGGTGAATTCCAGGATTTTGTATTTGAAAGTAGCCATAACCATCAGTTAAACATTATACCCAAAGAATCGCATGCCGCAATCAGAATTGCCATTCATCATCGGGTACTTGTCGGGATAATACCATCCAATTAGCTCTTGTGCACTTGAAAGGCCAAAAAACTTGAGGGAGGAGATGACCTGGTCAATCTTCTGACGGTTGATCGCTCCCGTATGCAACAAGGTCTTCCAACTACTCCTGATTGTTTGTAAAGAGTTATTGCTTGGATCTAAAAACCTAGGACGATTAAAAGAGTAGCTGTGAAGACAATGAAGGCTTTCAATAACCTGTTTCACATCACTCTTGGATATTTTATCAATCTTTCCAGGATCCAATAGCTTCTGTATCAGGCTTGATCTCTCCAAACGCCACTCCTGCGGATCGACGTCATATTGTTGACACATATCCTTGAAATAGCGGCGAATCTCCTGGTCTCTTTTAGCTTGAGTCAATAGCCTCGGAGACAGGACACCGTTTGATGGGGTATTAGGATGGTCATGGTACAAGAAATTGAACAAATAGTCCACTTCCTGGAGCAGGGTAAAACCATCTTTCACCATCTTGGGATTTCTACCGGTTATCTTGTTATATAAACTGGCAAATTCCAAGTATTTCTCACAAGCCGCGTCATACTTATCCTGTTTTCCTGATTTATAAGCAGGAGCCTTGAACTTGCGAGAGAACTGTTTCCCATCTTGATAGTCGGCCAACACCTTATTCTGCTTCTTAGGCAACGAAGTAACGCAGCGCCCCAAACCCCACCATTTCAAGAAGGCGGCCTCAACATCCTTTATGTCATCCACTGCAATCCCCATCTCATAGCGACAAAAGAAGGCAGTCCCTGTCAGATTCGCTGAAGTAACGAGACACCAGTCGTCCACAATGTATATTTTCGAATGGATACTATCCAATGAACGGACTTCCGCCTGGTAGTTCTGGAACTCGTCAAATGTGTCCTTCCGTATAAAACCTGCATCTACGTCAGTAAGAATTCTACAATCAACGGATGGGAGTTTCCATTTACCGCCGATTACTTTCTGAACATCTTTGAGGGCGCCAATAAAAGGAGAAGCAATCCAAATCCTCTTGACGGCATGATCACACTTGTCTCTAAGCGTGTCAATTTGGGTTTGTTCAAAAAGTACCATTGTGCATTATTTGATGATAATTGTTTTCCTTCACGACATCAACGAATAAACTATTACGAAGGATTGCGTCAACCTATCATGATAGCGGACATCACATATCACGGGTAGTGAAACTTGATAAAAGAGCCCCCAAGAATCTTTTTCCTTAATCGTAAACTGGCCGTACCGAAGCGCCATGGGTACGAATAAAATCAACAATTCTCCAACTTTTATACGGCCCAAACTCAAATACTACAGCCCAGTAATCATAAGATAAGTTCAGCTCGTTGGTTAAATAGAAACCGTTAACGCCTAAATTAATGAGTTGTCGATCTTCGCGATACCCTGCGGCAGGTAAGAAGATGCTATTCCCATTTCGTCCCGTCACAAAGAACCCACCTGTGCCATTCTGCACAGACCAAGTCCAAGTACAATGATTCATCAAATCACGAAACTCTCGCTCTGTCGGGATTCTCCATCCATCACCCCACTTGACTCTTGCCACATCGTCTTCGTTCTCCAACACTGTCTTACCATCTACTTTACCTCTTTCTCTATCAACACAATACTTTTTCAATTTATCAGACCAGATGCTATACCAACGATACTTATTGATAGAGTAATTGCGCTTGGATTTTATTTCTCCCCATGCGTAATAATCACCATATTCTTCTGGAGAAGAAGCGCCTACATTCTTATCTGCCCATCTCACACTTAGTCCAAGATCCACAGCTTCGACAGAAATCTGATTGCTATTTTTGCTACTGTTATCATCAGCACGCTTGGTATACTCAGGTCCACTCGTCTTTTGAACGACCTCTTTAGTCTCGGAAGATTTCGCAGATTTAAGATTCACATCGAATAAAGATAAAATACCAACCACCGCGCAAATCACGGAAGCTATCGCCCCAATGATTACCCAGTTTGTATTGTCATTTTCCATAAAAGCAATATTTCAGAATACCCAAAAGGCGTAATAAAAACAGCTGATTAGCGAATGAGTCAATAAACCATCCAACATGTCACCTTATCTATTTCCCATTTCAAAAGAATGACAGAATAATTAATTCATTCCACCTTCCAAATACTCACCAATGGTATGACCATCATCATCAACCCAATCAGTCTTACCGTTTCTTGATGTCCCTGCACAGAACTTGGCCGCAGCGGAGGGTGATCCATTGGGAATCTCAATATCCTCAAGTAGCTGATAGAGATCGCCCTTCTTCGTGCACGAGGATGATGAGAAAACACTATTACGGAAAGATGCAATTGACGGCTGAAGACTTGGTGCATTAAAGGCGTTAATCAGGCTGTCGCTAAGGATAACGTACTTATCCTGATCCGGATAATATCGCAATCTGGAAGACATCCCAGCTTTCTTGATGGCAAAGTGATATTCCTTGTACGGAAGTGAAGCCCCAGGGATGGTTGGCGAAGGAGGAGTGGGGATAGGGATGGGAGCAGGCGTAGGGCAAGGCGTTGGTGCATGTGAAGGAATCGGCTTGGTCGCATGCCTTTTGCGCCCAAGTTTTTCAAAGATGTGGCAGCCAAAGAACTTCAAGAAGATCTGAATCTCCTCAAAGAACTGGTCCATTTCAACCCTCTTTCCAAAAGATATGGGTGGCATAGGCGGAACCTGAGCATTCTCTTCCATGTTATAAGTGCCCATTTCTATCGCCTTTTGGATTCCGAGATACTCTAAATACAGAGCTTCACTGGATGTAATCCGGTCAGCATTGGAAATAAAGACTAATGCATTCTCCCAGAATGGTTTAGCCGCAAGATGTCCTCTAACTCTCTGCTGAAAATCCTTGGTCTGCCCAATATATGCTTTTAACTCTCCGAATTCAGTTTTACCCAGAAGGATATAAAGCCCATACCTTTGGGGTATTCGCTTTACCACATCAAGCACTTTCTCACGAGAAGAGACATACATCGTGCAAAGACTGCTGGCCAGAATCCTCGGGCCATCTAATGTTCCTTCAAGAAACTGTGTCTCAATAGACCAGATTGACATATTTCAGGCTATTATTATGTATCATACAAAAATAGAGATTTTTTCTAACAGAAAATCATTAAATTTGCCATAATAGACAGTATAATAAGTTTTTCTTCATATGTCTGAAGGCAAATTCAACGAGAACACTCGTGTTCAAGTTCCTGCGGCTCTGCACCTTATCAGGTTGGGCTATACCTACCTGCCGGGGATAAAAGACGAGGACTTCAATGCGGATTCTAATATCCTGACAAAGGTTTTTATTCGCAGTGTTAGACGGATTAACCCGATACTCTCTGAATTGGAAGCACAGACTGTCTTAACAGACATAATCCGTATTCTCGGCAACGATGATTTAGGCCGTGAGTTTTATGGAAAGTTATCTTCAATCAGTGGCATTAAACTCATTGATTTTGAGAATCCCGGTAATAACGAGTGGCATGTGACCACGGAGTTCACTTGTGAAGACAGAGAAACTGGAGACAATTTCCGTCCAGACATTACCTGCTTCGTCAATGGCCTCCCTCTTGCATTCATCGAAGTAAAGAAGCCTAATAATTCTGAGGGCATCATGGCGGAAAAAGACCGTATTGAAACCCGAATGAAGAATAAACGCTTCCGCAAGTTCATAAACATCACGCAGTTGATGATCTTCTCCAACAACCAGGAATATGACCACGAGAAGATTGTCCCTATTCAGGGCGCTTTCTATGCAACAACCTCACGCGACAGAGTCTTCTTCAATGTTTTCCGTGAGGCAGATCCTCAACTCCACGTGAGTGTTATCCAGAACGGTAATGATAGAGTCACGGAAGAAGATGAGAAAATAGTCCTCACTCACCGCAACTGCTTGCCAATTAAAGGCTCACCTGAATACATCACCAACCTCGCTTATAATACTCCGACCAATAGAATCCTTACGTCCCTGCTTTCACGTGAGCGCTTCTTATATCTGTTGCGATATGGCTTTGCCTACGTAGACAAAAAAGAGGAACTTGCTTCTGGAGAAATCATTACGAAGTTGGAGAAGCACGTCATGCGATACCAGCAGCTCTTTGCCGCATTGGCCATCCGCAAGAAATTGGAAGAGGGCGTGAAATCTGGTATTATCTGGCATACCCAGGGCAGCGGAAAAACAGCGTTGGCTTTCTACAATGTACGTAACCTTACAGACTTTTACGCCCAAAAAAAGACCGCAGTTAAGTTCTATTTCATTGTGGACCGTCTTGACCTTTTGGAGCAGGCTTCTAACGAGTTTGCTATGCGAGGCCTATATGTCCGCAAAGCTAATAGCCGCGAGGAATTGATGGATGATTTCCGGAGCAACACCGTCATTGGCAATGCGGATGGAAAACCGGAAATAATGGTCGTGAACATCCAGAAGTTTGAAGAAGATCACAAGAAAGTAGATTTACCTGCGGCATACAACATCAATCTCATTCGCGTTTTCTTTATCGATGAAGCCCACCGGGGTTACAATCCGACGGGCAGCTTCCTCGCCAACCTTTTGGATGCAGACCGAGATAGTGTCAAGATAGCTTTGACAGGCACCCCGCTTTTGAAGGAGGAAAGGGCCTCATGGAAGGTGTTTGGTGACTACATCGATAAATACTACTACGACAAATCCATCGCTGACGGATATACGCTTCGCTTAATGCGTGAGGATATCGAGACCGAGTACAAGGAACAGATTGAAAATATCCTTGACACCCTCACCCATGACGTTCAGGTCAAGAAATCTGACATTGATCACAACAAGATAATAGAGTCACCGAATTATCTGAATGCCCTCCTGGACTACATTATTCATGACATTCGGAAATTCCGTATTCAGCAGGCGGCACCCAAAGTAGCTGGAATGATTGTATGCGAGACAAACCCGCAGGCGAGAGCGATGTTGACTCTGTTCAATGAACGATTCTCTCCGGAGAAACTAAAGCCAGGCGAGAAACCCATGCGTGCTGAACTTATCCTTCACGATGAAGGGGATAAGGAAACGCGCAAGATTTTGATTGATGAGTTCAAGAAACAGGAGTCTATAGATTTCCTGATTGTGAACAACATGCTGCTCACCGGCTTTGATGCTGCCCGCTTAAAGAAGCTATACCTCTGCAGGAAGCTGGACGGTCACAATCTTTTGCAGGCGCTCACTCGAGTCAATCGACCTTATAAGCAGTTCCAGTTCGGTTACATTGTGGATTTTGCCAACATCAAGCAGAACTTCATCGAGACCAACAATGAGTATCTTCGAGAGCTCAACCGTACCACGGATGAGATTCCGGACCTTGAGATTCCCAAGCCTGCAGGCGAAACGCTCATGATTAACAATGACGAAATCATTGTAGCCATGAACGAAATCAAGGAAATGCTCTGGTGCTATGATACCGATAATACAGAGGAATTCCGTAAGCAACTGGATGAAATTCATGACCGCCAGACCCTCTATGAGATTCGTAAGGGACTCGAAGAGGCAAAAGCCATGTCCAACCAAGTGCGTAGCTTTGGCGATGATGAATTGAAGGCCAAATTTGAAACGCTGGCCATTGATGCACTTCCTTTGCTTCTCTCTGAAGTGAACCACCGTATTGAACGAATAAACTTACTGGAGAACACCGACCATACAGCCGAGGTATCCGGTATCATTAATGAGGCCATTGCTGCTCTGGAGTTCAACTTCCGTTTTAATGGGAAGGAAGAGCTGGAGATTGTGTATAACGACCTTATTGACAGGTATTACGATGTCAAGAGGGAGTTTGACTCCTGCTTCGATAAGCAGGAAGATAGATACGTCTCTTTGGCTGAGGCCTTCCAGACCTACTTCAAGAAAAAAGGCTTCACTCGTGATGATGTGGCATCTGTTAAAGCGGATCTACAGTATATGGATGATGTCATGCAGAGAATCCGAGAAATCAACCGCCGGAATAATATGCTGAAGAAAAAATACGCTGACGATGAGAAGTTTGTCCGCATCCACAAGCGTATTATAGAAGAGAATGAGAAGAGAGCGCAGTCGGCGCCTCCCAAGAAGCCAATTATATCTTCCAGTGAACGTGTAATCGCAGAGGAACTGTCAAAGGTGAAGGCCTCAATTGATGCCCTTATATACCTCAACATCAATGTTCTCGCCAACGAGAATTCATTCAATCAAGATGTCCTTGCAGCGGTCAGTCAGAAACTTGTACAACTCGGAATCGAGGCATCACTGGAAGATAGAAAATATATCAGAAACCATATTGCTGCTGAATACATGAACCGCTATGCGGAACTGGGATTCAGAGCTGGAGCCTAGAATTATGGAGCAATACGAAATCGAACAAGCGACCAAGCAACTTATTGATGGACTGAAACAAACCTGCGGGAACTTCGGTCTTGGTAACGACGGCAACGAGTATAAGATTATCATCCAGGTATTCCTGTATAAGTATTTCAACGATAAATTTGGCTACGAGGTCAAGAAGGCTCAGGTTTATGGCCAGCGTCTTTCCAATGCGGAGAGATGGGATGAGGAATACGATAAATTTTCCGAGGATGAATGTGAGGATCTTTTCTCCTATCTTCCTACGGGGACGCCGCACCTGCTCCCTCGCCACACCATTCACCACTTGTACAATGCTCAGCAGCAAGGTGATTTCTCCAACCTGTTTGACAGCACGATGGTCGAGATCGCTGACATCAACGCGGACATTTTCTCGATGGCCACGGTTAATAAAACCAAACTGACCATCTTTGAGCCCATCACGGTTTTTATCCCGGATTCCACTCAGCGTGATGAATTCGCAATTTCCCTGATGCGCTATATTGCTGATCCCAAGACAAATTTCGAGGAGATGTTTGCTATGAAGTACGACTTCTTCTCCACGATGTTCGAGTATCTAATCAAAGACTATAATAAGGATGGTGGCGGCAAGTACGCAGAGTATTATACCCCTCGCAGCATTGCACTCATTATGGCTCGCCTACTGGTTGGGAATAGTACGGATTTACGTGGCGTGACCTGCTGTGACCCTTCGGCTGGTTCAGGGACTCTACTAATGGCGCTGGCTCATACAATTGGAGAAAAACGATGCACTATCTATAGCCAGGATATCTCTCAGAAGTCCTCTAAGATGCTGCGTCTCAATCTTATTCTCAACAACTTAGTTCCCAGCATCCAGAATATCATTCAGGGCAACACGTTGCTGAAGCCTGGCCACAAGAACGAGGACGGCTCGCTGAAAAAGTTTGACTTTATCGTCAGCAATCCACCGTTTAAGCTTGACTTCCCGGATGAGCGTGATACCATTGCTGAGGACACTATGCGTTTCTGGGCCGGAGTCCCGAATAAGCCCAAGACTATAGACCCGGATAAGCCAAAGATGGAAATCTACCTTTGTTTCATTCAGCACATGCTGTATTCTCTGAAAGAAGGCAAAGGAAAAGGCGCTATTGTGGTTCCCACAGGCTTCATTACGACCAAGAGCGGTATCGGAAAGAAGATTCTCCAGAAGATTGTGGATGAAAAGATCGTTTACGGTTGCGTATCCATGCCATCCAATGTGTTCGCTACGACCGGCACTAATGTATCCGTCCTTTTCTTTGACAAATCCAAGAGCCACGATAAGGTTGTCCTTATCGATGCCAGCAAGCTTGGTGAGGAGTACAAGGACGGCAATAAGCAGCGCACCCGACTTCTGAACGAAGAGATTGAGAAGATTGTCGACACTTTCATCAATGAGAAAGTGATGGAGGATTTCTCTGTTGTAGTTTCATACGATGAAATCAAAGAGAAAAGTTACTCCTTGTCTGCGGGCCAGTATTTCGACATCAAGATCCAGTACGAGGATATTACTGCTGAGGAATTCCAGCGCCGGATGAATGGGTACCGGGAGTCTCTCGTAGCCAAATTCCAAGAGTCCAGGAAACTGGAAGAAGAGATTATCAAACAGCTGGATAACCTGCAATTCAATGGGTAGTATGCGGCGTGTCAAGTTAGGAGATGTTGCCCTTGTTGAAATAAGTGGGGTTGACAAAAAAACAAATGAAGGCGAAGTCTCGGTACGACTTTGCAATTACACTGACGTCTATAAAAATTGGGCGATTACGTCATCGATGCACGATTCCTTTATGGGCGCTTCGGCAAACGAACGAGAAATAGCAAAGTTCTCTTTACACCGAGGCCAAGTTGCCGTGACAAAGGATAGTGAAACCAGAGATGACATTGGGATTCCAACGTATATCGCAGATAATTTCGATGACGTTATTCTTGGTTATCACTGTGCCTTGATAACTCCGGACGAAACACAGCTAAACGGAAAGTACCTGAACGCCTTCCTTCATACTGATTTCATCCACAAGTTCTTCAGCGCCAACGCTTCTGGAAGTGGTCAGCGATACACTCTTTCTATTGAAACGCTAAACTCCATCCCCATCTACTTGCCCTCATTAGAGGAGCAAGAACGAATTGGGAATATCTTTTCAAGTATTGACCGTAAAATTGAGCTCAATCGGCAGATAAATGATTATTTAGAGGCCATGGCTAGTCAACTGTACGACTACTGGTTCGTACAGTTTGACTTCCCAGATAAGAACGGCAAACCGTATAAGTCCTCAGGTGGTAAGATGGTCTGGTGTAATAAACTGAAACGGGAGATTCCCGATGAATGGATGATCTTGTCGATTAATGATTTAGCTACCACTTGTCGGGGCGTGTCTTATGACGCATCTCAGGTCTCTGATACTAAGACTCCGAAGCATGATATCCTTGTTTTGCGGGGCAACAATATCAAGAATAGCCATATTGTACTTGATTCAAATACAGCATATATTTCTTCTTCGCTGGTTTCCCCAGAGCAACGCATTCACAGGCATGACATTATCATGACTATGTCTAGCGGAAGCAAAGAGCATTTGGGAAAATGTGGAATGTTCCAATTTGATTCCCAACATACATTTGGCGCCTTCCTTACCAAATTAACCCCAAAGAAAGATTACCATTATTATGTGTTCTCTTTTTTGATGTCAGCGTGGTACAAAGCAAAGATAAAGAGCATCTGTAATGGAACCGGGATTAACAATCTAACCAATGAGATTTTTAACCAGGTATTGCTCCCCGTTCCCCCAAATCAGTATATATGCTTATTCAATTCGACAGTTTCCGCATCTTTTGATAGAATCGGAGAAAATGAAATGCAGACTGAAGAACTCAGTAAACAACGTGACGAACTTCTCCCTCTCCTAATGAATGGCCAGGTATCCGTCAAGCAGCTAAATAATCATTTATCGCATGATTAGCGGCGATTTTATCGTCAATCAACGATAGCAAACTAGCCACTCGGTCCTGCTCCTCAAGCGGGACTTTCTTTATTGTAATGCTCTGGAAGGCAGAGTCCAGAATCAGGTTCTTCAGCCCTGAGGTCTTGCCTTCAAAGTTAAAAAACACCCCGGAGTTATACACCACTTGTAGGTAGTAGTACACATAGAGCGGATTCCAACCATCCTTGATGCGGAATGCCTGGCAGAAGTTGGAGCAAACAATATTCTTCTTGGCTTCAACGAGCTTTTGGGAAACATAGACGGTCCTCCCCGTTGATTGTGTGGGGCTGCCACCTGATTTCTCAATGATTATGTCTCCCTCAGATAACCTCCGACTCTTAAAAGATGCAGCAGAAATGTACCTGACAGGGATATTCTCGAAACGGCTATTTGAAATGGGGACAATATCAGCACCTCGAACGCATGAGACAGCGCACGGAGTCTCAGCCGTGGCGTTTTCTTCACCCCAGTCTCCAGATACGAATTCCTCGACAATATCAATAAGCCGTACTTCGTCAGCCATAATCCTTTTCATTGTAACATATAAAGATAAGGATTTTCCGGCAAACGCCCGTCAGCAGATGAACCTCCTGTGCGAATTCTTCACATTATTCTGCCCTACCATCGCATAGTGAAGAGTAGTATCAATTTTCACATGGCCAAGTAGCTTCTGAACTTGCTCTATCGGCATACCACGATCAATGGCAGTCGTTGCAAGCGTTCTTCTGAACTTGTGTGGATGAACTCTAGAAACATTCACATGGTCCCCAATAAAACGAAGTCTCTTTTCTACTCCGCTGATGCTTAAGCGATTAAATGGCTCCGACAAAGAGACAAATAGGGCCGGATTGTTGTCCCTCCGGGAAAGGATATAATTGTTCAGATGAATCTTTGTCCTTGCGTTGAAATACACTGTTCTTTCTTTGTTCCCCTTCCCGAACACCACGCACTGGCGTTCTTGAAAATCGATGTCGGCTATATTCATTCTCACGAGCTCGCCAACTCTCATTCCCGTTGATGCCAGTAAATCAATCATGGCCAAGTCGCGCATTTCTGTGCAGGAATCCCGTAAGATTTCCATTGATTCTTCACTGATGATCTCCTTCACCAGACTGTCTGCTCTCACCCGATGAATGCGTCTCACCGGATTCTTGGTAATGTAATCCTCATCTTCCAACCAGGAGAAGAAACTTGAAAATATTCTCCGGATATTGTCAATCGTGACTTTGCTTGATCCCCTCATCTCCTTAAAATCAGAAAGGTACTGACGAATATCGTTGGTTGAGATTTCAGCGATGCCCTTATCAACCCCCAACAGCATTTTATGCAGTGTGACCCTATAATACTCAAGCGTCTTTTCAGAGCACCCTTCTACTTTCTTCGCCGAGAGGAACGCATTTAGGAGTTGCTCATTATCCTTCCGCTGACGCTCGTAATCTGTCATTATTCGGTCAACTCTATACCCCTTCAGTGCGACTTTAATAACCTCTTGCAGCCGCACCATCTGATCTTCGCTGAGGAAACCTTTCATCTCTTCCGCGATTCTTTGGATTAATTCTTCTTTCATACATTTTCGATTTTGAAAATGCAGAAGATAGCACACTGTCCCATTCTGCAAAATGATTATTTAGAGGCGATGGCTCAGCAGCTGTACGACTACTGGTTTGTGCAGTTTGACTTTCCGGATGAGCAAGGGAAACCTTACAAGTCTTCAGGAGGGAAGATGGTCTGGAACGATAAGCTTAAAAGAGCGATTCCTGAAGGATGGATAGTCGCTCGTTTATCTGATTTCATTGAGAAACATATCAGTGGAGATTGGGGAAATGATGACCCTGCGGATAGCTGTATGCCTGTTTCCTGTATTAGAGGGGCGGACATGAAGACAATGGACGAATTGCCTCTAAGGTATATTCCTGTCTCTCACACAGATCGACTACTTCATGACGGTGATATTGTAATTGAGATGTCGGGAGGAAGCCCTACTCAATCTACTGGTCGTTCAGTTTGTATGACCTCTAGGATAATTGAGGAGAATAAAGGGAGCCTAATTTGTTCGAATTTCTGCCACGCTCTTGTGATAAAAACACCCTACAAGTACTTCTTTCACTATCTGTGGCAAAAGCTGTATGAGAACGGGAATATGTTTAATTTTGAAGGGAAGACATCCGGGCTTCGAAATCTTCAATTAGACTCGCTCTGTTCTTCTTTTTGGGCGTTTCCTCGGACAAAAGCATATCTCGAGGCTTTTAATGTGAAAATTGACGCGTTCTTAGAGGAAAGAGACAACAACAAACACACCATCAAAGCACTTGAGATGCAGCGGAGTACAGTCCTACCTCTCCTAATGAACGGACAGGTCTCTGTCAAGCCTCTAAATAATCATTTATCAGATTATGGGGAATAATGCTCTTTTCATACGTGTAGGGCAACGAAGTCAGTTTCGTTGCTCTGTGCGTCTTTAAGGATGGCCTTCACCAAGTCGCCGGCATCAAGAGCAATGGTTTGCTGTTGGTCGTGGATGTTGTAGTCATACT
>JAEEGI010016286.1_pt1 | contig 15368 bp, 12 predicted proteins | sample 8958751 | NCBI WGS metagenome assembly JAEEGI01 (sample SAMN16246545, study PRJNA631951) | gut metagenome | biome: gut microbiome; feature: rumen; material: KS-attached | host: Bos | place: Iran: Karaj | collected 2018-10
CGCGCCAGGCGTCTTTGCCGCGAGAGTGAGGCTCAGGCCGAAGCCTACTTCTCCGCCAGAAGGGAGCTCGTCAGCCGTCGCGTCCGCATGTCCGTCTCCATGCACGACTGCTCTGTGAAAGCGGCCGTCGATGGGGTTGGTATAAGGATGTTCCTGGAGCACGGGCTCTCCAGCCTGTCGGAGATCGTGTTCGTCGGGGCGGAGGTCACGCAGGGGGAGGTCCTGGAGGAGTTCGGCGGGCTGTATAACGAGATCGATCGGAAAGGCGATCGGTACGAGGTCGGCTTCCTGGTCGGGACGGGCATGAGGGAATACGCCGAATTCACCATCGAATGCGATGACGTGATCGCCACGGACCGGCACGGGCGGCGCATAGACGACGATTACGACATCCTTCTCGTGCCCCTGGTCGACCACCTTCTGCGGGACCTCGACGGGAAGAGATGGGAGCGCGACGATGCGAACAGGACTTACCGGCATGTCGAACGAGCGCTCAGGCTGGTCGGCAGCAGTCATGATGTTCGAGTATGAACATGGAGTCCTAAGGATCCGCGTTTTTCCGTCCTCCAAGGTTATCTACATTCCAGCATATTGGCGCCCATGGATGACAAGACAACAGGCCTGTACGTCTTGGCGGCGTTCCGCGTGCTCACGGGATGGATCATGCTGTGGCCGTTCCTCGACAAGATGTTCGGGCTCGGGTTCCAGACCCCCCACGGAGGCGGATGGATCGACGGCGTGTCGCCCTCGTCGTATGTGGTCTACGTGGCCGACGGCGTGTTCAAGGACTTCTACGTGTCCCTGGCAGGCGATTTCGTCATAGACGTCGTGCTGATGGCCGCCTTGCTCGTCCTAGGAGTCACGCTCACGCTCGGGATAGCGTCCAAGCTGACGACGTTCGGAATGTGCGCGTTCCTGCTGGTGATGTATTCGCTTCATGTGCCGCCTGCGGACAATCCCGTCGTGGACTACCACATACTGCTCGTTCTCGGCGTCCTGGCGACGTATTTCCTTGGCGGATACGAGAAGCTGTCCCTGCACCCCAGGTGGACGGAGCTCAGTATCGTCAAGAGGTTTCCGATCTTGGAATGAGAGTCGGGTCGGCCGCTACGAGCCAATCTATATGCCTTGAAGCAGATACGAAGATGCGGACATGAAGATCCCTCCGGTGTACCTCGTATTCATCGCTGCGATACTGGCAGGCGTCCTGAACCTGTTCTCGAAGGATCTCCTGAACGCCGGAATGGGGCCGATGGAGATCTGCGCCTGCCGCGAGGGCATCACGGCCGCCGTGTTCGGCTTGGCCCTCCTGTTCTTCGACCGCCGGGCATTCAGGATCAGGGTCCGCGACGTCCCGCTGTTCCTGCTGTTCGGTGCGTTCAACGTGATATCCAACGTGTGCGTGTTCACCGCGCAGGAGAGCCTTCCGCTGGAGGTGGCGGCAGTCTTGGAGATGACCAGCCCCTACTTCATGCTGGTGCTCGCGTTCTTCCTGTTCGGGGACAGGATCACCAGGAGGAAGGTCCTGGCGGCGGTCCTGGCCTTCGTAGGCTGCATCTTCATCATAGGCATTGTGGACAGCCCCGGCGACATGGACGTCCTGGGCGTAGCCATTGGGCTCCTGTCCGGGCTGACCCTCGCCGCGTTCACGATCGGAAGCAAGTACGTCGGCGAGAGGGGGCATACGGAGAACTCGGCGATGTTCTACTTCTTCCTGTTCAGCGCCCTGCTGGTCGTGCCCATCTCGGACTTCGGATGCATATCGTCCGTCATGGTCAGCAGCCCGCTGATACCCGTCTGCGTCCTGACCATGGGGGTGATGTGCACCCTCCTGCCCAACTACATCATCGTCTACGCCGTGAGAAGGGTGGATCCGGCCGCGGTCTCCATCATAATAACGTCCAGCCTCATCGTCTCCACGATCTGCGGCGTCCTGGTCTTCGGCGACGAGTTCGGGGCATCGGACGTGCTTGGGATCGTGCTCGTGATGGTGGCCATAACCATCTTGGAGCCGCCGGAATCCGTCAAGAGGAGATTCAGGAGGCCCGAGGACTCCAGCCGATGTCTGGAATCCTTGTCGCATTGCCGAACCTGGCAAGTCCCATGGATGCCATCGTTAGTTTTATCACGATTATCGGAAATAATTGCCCGAAAAACAGGATGCGTTCCGGGAAGCCCGGGGGCATCCGCATCGATATGACCGGGATGCGTTATGGAAAACAAGAAATTGATGATCATAACCGTCTGCGCGCTGGCAGTGCTGCTTGTACTGATCGGCATGTTCCTGTCGCAGACGGGAGAAAAGGACAAGGGGAATGCGTCCCTGGACACCGTCGCCGTAGGGGCCTACGACTTGGCCTATCTGCCCTATGACTGGAACGACCCGCGCTATTACGACGGGGACAAGCCCCTCTCGGAATACAAGACCGTCGACATCCAGTGCAAGACGGTGAAGGGCCAGAAGGAGATCCTGTACGTGACGTTCGAGGACTTCGTCTCCCTGTACAAGAACGACTACCAGGACGGCTACTCCGGCGTCGTCACGAGCAACGGGAAGGCCTCCACCTGGACGATCAAGGACAAGGACGGCAAGGAGGTCTACCACATGACGGTCGACCCGGTCGCCATGGTCATGAAGTGCAGCGGCAGCACGGAACGGGCGATCAAGCCGTTCGACGTCAAGAACACGCTCTTCGAACAGCTCGGCTTCAAGTCGACCGACCTCGAGAACGGCGACAAGGAGCTCGTCTGCTCGTTCAAGGGCTACGGCCTGGACCCCGTGATGGACGAGGGGAAGGCCTACTACCCCATCGGGCTGCTCTCCATGCATGCCCAGAACGACATCCTCAGGAAGTTCGTCTATTCCTCCAAGGACAACATGCTGTTCGAATACGCGAAGAACGAGCAGCTGGAATCCACGTTCGTCTACGGGAAGCTCGAGAATGCCGCTTCTATAAAGAACATAATGAACGATTCCTTCAAGCAGTACGGAAAGGAGGACGGCGACGTGATCGTCATCGATGCCCCCATGTACATACGCGAGCACACCAGGAACCTCTTCTATTGCCTCATGGACAACTACTACGGGCTCGGAAGCGTGCTGGGATACGAGAAGATGGGCGACTTTTTCCGCAACACCGTATACGACAAGGACTTCCTATCCGACAATCCGCATGTCCGCACGTCGGCGTACGGAAAGGCCCTCTCGCTTCTCAACGACGGCCATACGTCTTTCAGCGGCTCGCCCTACCTCGGCGAGGCCTCGGGGCCGTTCGGAAAGGATTATTACCAGACTTTGAACAAGGACCGCATAGCCCTCAGCTCCCTGATGAGCTCGCAGAGGGCCGCGGAGCTGAAGAAGGTAGGGGAGAATGCCAACCCCACCGACGTGAGGTACAGCTCCGACGGGACCACCGCGTACTTCTCGTTCGACCAGTTCGACGTGGCCGCCTATTACAAAGACCCGATGCCCGACGAGGACAGATACAAGGACGCGTACTACCTGTTCGTCAAGAACCTGAACGAGATAAAGAACAAGGGCGGCGTCGAAAGGGTCGTGATCGACGACAGCCTCAACGGAGGCGGATACGTCGCGATCATGGGGAAGATCCTGGCCCTCATGTCCAAGGACAACCATGCGTCCCTGTACCTGAGGGAGGAGAGCAGCGGCGCGTTGACCGAGTACAGCTTCCAGGTCGACTCCAACGGCGACGGCGTCTACGACACGAAGGACTGCTTCGGACAGTACTTCAAGTTCTACATCGTCACCACCTCGTACTCCTTCTCGTGCGGGAACGCGCTTCCGTTCTTCGCCATGAAATACGGATTCGCGAAGACGATCGGCACGAACTCGGGCGGAGGGGAATGCATCGTCGATGCGGTCACCCTGCCGTTCGGACAGACCATAGGGCACTCCTCCACCACCCATGTCGGATTCTACGACAAGGAGACGAAGGAGTTCATAGGCGCGGAGCAGGGCGCAGGCGTCAGCTACGCGGTCGCGGTCAACCTGTACGACGTCGACCAGGTGTCCGAGGAATTGAAGAGTCGGGAGGGCAAGCCTCAAGAGGTGACTTTCTGACCTTTTTCAAAACTCCGGGGCCGAACGCCCCGGGCCTTTCCTTCTCTTGTCCGGCTCGATTTTTCAGCCGTTCCCTTTCCCGCGATGTCACGATGGCGGGGGTTCCTCACCCGTAGGTGAGGTAAGTCGTTTTTCATGTCTTGACGACAACGGTCATGACAGCTCTTTGTTCGTGTACGCATAGCCTTTGCCGGAGTTCACCTTCGAAGGGAGGAAGTTCTTCAGGAAGTATTCCAGATCCTTGACGGCGTCGTCGTAGTCCACGGAATCGTAAAGCATGGCGGCGGTCAGGTAGGCTCCGAAATAGGCTCCCGACACCCCGTTGATGATGTCGCTGTCTATGGCGTAGATCTCCTTGTCGGCATAGGCGTCGGTCTTGGTGAGCATGGACTGGATGCGTTCTTTCAGGTAGGCGTCCATGCTCGTCCTTTCGACGCCGGAGGGCGTCTGGAACTGTATGATTATCGGTACGCCCTTGCTGGCGGCGACCAGGGTCTCCTCGTCCACCATTATGTTTCCGGCGTTCTCGTATGCCGCAGTGAACTTCACCGCCTTCTTGGAGACGATGTTGGCCGCCCCTCCGGCGATGTACTGGTAGTAGTCCGACCCCCACTTCGCGATGTAGTCGAATATGACCGTCTTCTTGGCGACGTTCATTCCGTCCAGCTTGTCCTTTATCTTGTCTATCTTGCTCGCGTAGTCCAGGGACTTGCTGACCGAGTCGCCCGTGTTGAACAGGGCGCCTACCATGAGGGTTCCGGAGGCGCCGTCCAGCTGCTGGATGTCGACCGAGATGAACGCGATCCTGTTCGCCAGGCCGGATTTCTCCGCCTCGTCGTAGAGGTAGCAGTGTCCCGGCCAGTTGGAATAGATCATGAACGCGTCGACTCCTGCGGCGGCCACCTGTTCGAGCGTGATCTTGGTGCTGCTGCCGATGATCTTCATCTTGCTGAGCCCGGGAAGGACGGAATCGTCGTAGTACATCGGGCTGGCGTCGTCCACGGCCACGAGCCTGTCGTAGACTCCTGCGGCGGCCATGATGAAGGCGGGATACGGGTGGTCGACCCCGACTTTGTTGCCTATCGGGTACGGCACGTGGGCGATGGTTCCGAAGTAATCCTTGTAGTAGAGGGTCGTCGGCTTCCTGTCGATGTACTTCTGGACGACGTCCGCATCTGCCGATGTGATCTTCCCGTCCTGGTTCGCGTCGGCGTACATGTATTTGGATTTCCAATCCTTGATGTCGTCCGCCGCTATCTTCTCGATTATCTTCTTGTCCTTCTCGTCGATCACATCGTCTCCGTTGGCGTTGCCGAATATCGTCACGCGGATGTCGTCGGTCTTGGAGGACATGTCGGTGGAATCCTTCGGCAGCATCAGGAGCGCCGCCGCGGCCACGGCTATCAATGCGATCACGATGATCGCAGCGATCACTATCTTCTTGTCCATTCAATCACTCGGATGTTCCATCCGATAGGTCGACCCGCCGGTCTGATTATTTAATGATGACAAAAGATGCGCAATTATGGTTCTGTTTTTATTGCAGGATGCCATATCGGGCGGCCGAATTCATGGAAATCAGGGTCTTCAACGATTTCGTCAGCAGGCCTATCGGCAGGGGCAGGGTGTACGAGATGAAGCTGGACGACGGATGCGCCAGGGTCACCAACTTCGTATTCGACAGGGGGTTCGTGATCAACTTCTTCGATATGAGCACCGCCTACTTCACGAACCAGGACCGCATCGGGAGCATGAACTACCTGATGATCAATGCGACCCTGATGGGGAGGTACGTCGCCAGGCAGGAAAACTCGATCAGATCCAGAATCCAAGGGATGGGCATCATCCACCATCCGTCTAGCCAGAGGGAGCACATACGCATTCCGACCATGCGCTACATCGGCCTGTCGATAGGCCTGGATCTGAACGGGTTCAGGCCGATTGGGCTGGACGATCTTCCCGATGTCTCCGTCGTCCTCGACGACATATGTGCCAGATACCGTATGGACAGCATGGATCCGTTCATCCTGGACGACGACATGATGATGGAGCTGTATGCGTTGAAGTCCCTCCTCGACGATCCCGACTCCGTGGATGACGATGTCGCGGCCGTTCTCGTATCGGACCTGGTCCGCAGGCTGTATGAAAGCGACGGGCCGAGGTTCTCTGAGATCCGCGGGTCCGAAGACACGAGGCTCGAAGACGAGCTTTACTCCAGGATCATGTTCGATCTCGGCGTCGTCCCCAGCATAAACGGGATCTGCGAGGAGATAGGGGCGGACAAGTACGGGATCAGCAGAGGATTCAAGAAGGTCTACGGCGACACGCCCTACTCCCTGCAGAGGCATTACCGCCTCATAACGGCAGGGAGCCGGATGCTTCTGGGCGAGAGGAGCATGGAAGCCGTGTCCGAATCAGCCGGGTACGGCAAGGAGAACAAGTTCGCCACGGCCTTCAGGAAGGAGTTCGGCTTCAGGCCCAAGCATTTCGACAAGGAGTTCGGAAATCCGCTGGTCACACCGAATCGGAGCGGATGAGGACGGCGGGCCTCCCCTCGTGCTCCGTTATGTCGCATTCCACGCCGTACGCCTCCCTGATGTTCTCCTTGTTCACGACCTCGCCGGGGGTTCCGAACGCGAGCACCTTTCCAGGCTTGGACAGGATCAGTATCTTGTCGGCCACCTTGGCGGCTATGTTCACGTCGTGGCAGATCATCAGCACGATCTTCTTGTCCGTCCTGCAGAGCCGTCTCAGCAGGCACGCCACGAACATCTGGGCCCGTATGTCCAGATTGGACGTCGGCTCGTCGAGTATCAGGACGTCCGTGCATTGGGCCAGCCCCCTGGCTATCATCATCTTCTGGAACTGCCCCGCGGAGAGCTCGTCGGCCGGCCTTCCGCCCAGCGGTCCAAGTCCCATGACGGACATGGCCTTGTCTATGACGTCGAGGTCTTCGGCCCTCATCCTCCATCCCATCCTGTTGTACCTCCCCATGGATACCGTCTCGAACACCGTCATGGAGCCATGGGATGCGGAAATGGCCTGGACGTAGCCTATCCTCTCGGCGAGCTCCCTCCTCGACATTTCCCTGACGTCCCTGCCGTCCAGCGTCACTCCGCCCTTCGTCGGACGGACCAGGTCGTCGATGCATCTGATCAAGGTGGACTTCCCGACCCCGTTCGGACCGATTATGCATATCAGGCCGTCGTCCGAATCGAATTCGAGGTTGATGTCCTGGAGGACCGGATGCGATTCGTCGTAACCGCAGGTCAGGGAGTCTATCGCTATCTTCATCTGGTCACCACGACGTCTTCTTGGTCTTGACTATCAGATAGAGGAACAGCGGCGCCCCCAGGAACGCCGTTATTATTCCCACCTGGAGCTCGTAGGGCTGGAACAGCACCTTGCCGGCGGTATCCGCCGCCACGACGACCAGCGCGCCCATTGCCGCCGATGCCGCGAGGAGGTACCTGTTGTCCGCGCCGATGAATATCCTGCAGATGTGGGGGGCCACCAGCCCCACGAATCCGATGAGGCCGGTGAAGCTCACAAGGATCGCGGTCATCAAGGTCACTATGATGAGGCATGCGTTGCGGAGGGCCGTCACGCGGACGCCCATGGACTTGGCATAGTCGTCGCCTGCCGACAGCAGGTTGATGCGTGATGCGAGGGCCTGGAGGGCGGAGCCGCATAGCGTCACCGTGACGAACACCAGGGCGATGTCGTCCCAGGAGCAGGAGCTGACGGATCCCAGCTGCCAGGCGTACAGCGCCGCCAGGTCGTTGGGGTCGGCCATGATCTTGAATATGGCGGACATGGCGTTGAAGAGATACATCATCGCGATCCCGGACATGACCATGACCAGGGGGGATCCGCCCTTGAGCCGGGATATCAGCAGGATCGCCATGGTGGGGACTAGCGAGAACACGAAGGCGTTGAACACTATGGCGTACATCCCGGTCGCCAAGGTGAGGCCGACCGTGAAGGCCAGCGTCGCTCCGAAGCCCGCGCCGGCCGATATCCCGGTCGTGTACGAGTCCGCCAGGCCGTTGTTGAGCGTGCTCTGCATCACGCATCCGCCGATCGCGAGGCCGGCCCCCGTCAGAGCTCCCAGGAGCCCCCTGGGAAGGCGTCCCTCCCATACGAAATGGTCGTAGATCGCGTCCTGGACGTTTCCCGTGAGGTGATCGATCAGGATCCGTACGGAGTCGAGCAGCCCGATGTCGACAGGACCGAATCCGACCGCGCATATCAGGGACGCCAGCAGGGCTGCCATGCATGCGAAGATGAAGAGGACCTTCGTCCTGACCGAGCGAGCGTATCCCGCCTTGACGGCTTGGCTTCTGCCCTCTTCCAGCGGCGAAGACCATATCTCCATGGCCTCTTCGACCGTCAGCTCGTGCGGAGTCCCGACCAACGCCTATCCCCGGAAGGGCTTCTCGGTCTTCCGTTTATAAAGTTTGGATTGATATGCCAATAATGGTTCCGTTCATATACGGCTGGAATCGGCCATTAGCCCCATAATTGCGTGCCGGCCGGTTCTGTTTTATATATCCGCCGGAAGACGCGCCGAAACGTTCCGAGGTGAGAGCATGAAGATCGAAACCGGCGCCGCCGTCTTAGGAATCATCGTATGCCCCGTTTTCAACGACGAGCTCGTCCACAATCTGAAGGGCGACGGCGAGGTCGATGACGTCCTGATTCTGACGAACGATCATTCCTGGGAGCTGTGCGACAAGATGTCCCGTGCCGGCCTGCCCTTCAGGTCCATGCCAGAATCGGAATTCGATCCCGGCGTCGCATGCAGGCGGGAGGAGGGCATGACCGTGGTCGTCCGCTCCAACAATCTCGGCCTTCACGGGAATCCCGCGGCCCTCAAAGCAAAGATCGAGGAGGAGATAACGGGCATTCAGCCCTTCGTAGATGTCCTGGGCGTGTATTACTGCCAGTGCGGAAACGCCGGCTGGGACGTATCCGAATGGTGCAGGAACATGGGGCTCAAGCCCGCCGCGGTATACAGGGGGGACGACGGGGCCGTATGCCATGACTGCGCATGCGTGGCTTTCGGGAGTTGCAGGAGATATATGGAGGCCAGGGCGAGATACGGCGACGCGTTCTATCTGACCCCTGCCATCACGTACCATCTGGAGGATTTCGTGAGGAGCGGGGCGTTGTCGTTCACGCTCGACGACGTCCCGGAGGGCGTAAGGGAGCAGCATGGGATCCGTAACGAGATGGATGTAGTCCGCTGGATGCTTGCGACGGGCGGCATACGGACGTCCCTCAAGGTGGACGTCGGACTTGTAGATGCAGAATCCTTCGATGCGGACTTCGAACGTCTCTCCGGCGGCCTGGGCCTCGTTCCCATCCGCCCGGACGAGGGCTGCATCACCTTGGAGGCCGTGGACTCCATCTATAGCGAGTGCAAGCGTCTGCTGAAGGAGACCGGAAGGCAAGCGAGGACACGGTCCAGTCGAGGTAGGCGCGTCATTCAGGAAGGCCAGACGTCAGGGAAGCTTTTCTTTGCCCTTGTAAAGCTTCTTCAACGACGTCCCCTCTCACGAAAGCGCGATCATTTAATTTCCCGCCTTTTTGATACACGGGGGGTGTACGCCCATGACATCGCCGAACGACGACAGGATGCCCTCGGACGTCCTCGTGCTGCACGTGGAGGGGGGCCTATGCCTCGAGGACATCGGGGGAGAGCTCCACCTGATGGACGGGACGATGGATTAGCGGATAAGCTCCAGCCCCTATGAGCCGGCGACCTATCTGAAGGACGGCGAGTCTCTTTGCGTGACCGTCCACAACGCGTTCGATGAGGACGAGATACGCCGCATAGCCGAACTGGGCGGGTCGACCGAATCGGCTTCGGGAAACCGGCATTACATCGGACGGGTCATGAGGATGCTGGCACTGGCGGTCCGCCATGGCCCCGAGGTCGACTCGTCCTATCTGGAGGGCCTGATGGTCGTCGAGATCCTGAACGAGCTCGAGGCGTTCAGTCCGGAAGACGCCGTTCATGCGGAGGACATGGGGTTCTCCAGGATCCCCAGGTCCATGGTCCGCTCGCAGAAGCAGGCGACGTTCACCGAGGACGGGAGATTGTATCTGAAGAGGAGCCGAATCCGATCCCGGCGTCAGGGCCTGTCTCCTTTGGATGTCTTCAGCACCCTCATCAGGCGCTCCGCTTCCCTCTCGACCCTCGCCCTCTGGTCGTCCGACAGCTTCATGGCGTCGATAGGGTCCTTGACGGGAACCTTCTTTCCGATGTGGATCGCCACCGCCAGCTCCGCGAGCTCGATGGCGTCCTTCCTGCTGGCCTCCTCCACGGCGCGGGCGAAGTCGAACGACGGCTCCTCGCCCTTCCTGCCCTCGACGTATCCTCTGAGGAACCCCTTCATCTCCGCCACGCGGACGGCCATGGGCCTGTCGAATCCCGTCCTCAGGCCTTTCTCCAGGATCTTCAAGGTCGACTCGGCATCCAGCCCGCAGTCGAACAGGGGGCCGATGAGCTCCGGCCCTCCGTTGATCTCCTTCATGGCAGGCCCCTCGGCGTCTATGACGAGGATGTCCAGGAAGTCCTCCCCTCCGATGTCCCCGTATTGCCTGTCCAGGCGTCTGGACTTGATGCGGTACGAGCGCATGGCCTCCCCGTCGCCGCCGGCCACCACCATGACGGAGACGTACCTCCTGATCTTCCCGGACAGATAGTCGTCGGCGCTCTCGTCGAACAGCCTCATCCCGTTCCTCGCGGCCAGGACCTCCGGCGGCAGCATGGGGCCGGGGCAGACGGTATAGCCCTTCACGAACCTGGTGATGCCCTCCTCCCCCTCGAAGGCGACGTCCATGACCCCGCCGTTCTCGGCGACGACCTTCGGATCCCTCCCGAGCCGGACCGGTCCGTCGTCCTCGTATCCCACGCCTGCCAGCAGTCCTGCCGCATGCGGGGCGCATTCCCTCAATATGGCGACGACCTCCGGCCGTTCGGACGGCCATGCCGCATCCCTGTTCCTCCTCGGTCTTCCGGGCCTCCTGCTCACGGTATCGCCCTAAGGACCGGGCAAGGGGTATTTCACCAGGGGCAGGAGGTTCCCCGGGACTTAGAATCGGCTCATCTGACGATGACCCTGTAGTACCTGTGGTCGACGTGCGTGGTGGTCACAGTCACATGACCGCCGGCCCCCGTCCTGACGATGCGGGTGACCTCCTGGGGCATCACGCCGTTCTCCACCATGAACTCGAACATCGCCCCGGCGGCGGAATTGTCGCGGATGAAGGAGGTCGCGTCGCAGGCGTTGACGAACCTGGCGCCGTTCAGGACGTAGTAGTTCAGCCTGTCGCTGTTGCATCCGAACCTCTTGAATCCCGAGTGGGACCTGCCGATCGTCTTGTCGCTGCAGTTGAAGTACGCGTGCAGCCCGCTCAGGTCCGAAGTCACGTCCAGATGGTACCTTTCCCCGTCCAGCTCGATCACGTTCCAGCGGTGGTTCCCGCTCCTGAGCTTTCCGGAGGCCATCGCTACCTTCAGTCCGCAGGAGCAGGCGAGGAAGCAGAACGCCTCCGATATCCCCTCGCACACGCCCTTTCCGTAGAGAAGCGGCCCCAGGGGGCTGTGGGACAGCTCCGGGTCGGTGGAGTCGTACTTCACGTTCTCGATGATCCAGTCGTGTATGGCCATCTCCGCCTCGTATGCGGTGGAGCAGCCCTTGACCCTGGTCTCGAACACGTTCCTGGCGACCTCCTTCATCTGCTCCAGATGCTTCTCCCGCTCCTCCCTGAAACGGTTGTAGCGGAAGCAGACGTCCACCCTCCCGGGCTCGGTGACGACTGTGATGGACGTATCCACGTAGAACAGGGACCAGTTGTCCTCGATGAGCGACTTGGCTATGTTCATGAGGCGGGCGTTGTCAGGCGGAAGCTTGACCTGGACGCTGGAGAATCCTCTTCTGATGGCCGTCTCCATGTCCTCGTACGCCTTGCGCTCCTCGGCGGACAGCAGCGAGTAGTTGAGCCTCCAGTACCGTCCGAAGTCCAGGTCGGGCGTGAATCCCCCCTGGGACGGGAATTCGCAGGGCTCCGGCGACTCGAAAAGCGGCGGAAGCTCGATCCTCGGCTCTTCTTTCCCGGGGGCGGCCTCAGGGGCCTGGCCCGCCGTCGGCTTGGGGAACAGGTCGGTGAGTTTGAACATCGGACGGACTCTCCGCCCGGCAATCGCCGTGTTCGATTATAAATCAACCCGGGCTCCGCTCGGAGCCAGTTTTATAGGCTGGACGCCATTCCTACAAGGTTCAGCCTGATAGGAGCGCAGCATGACATACGTGACCCGTCCGTTCTTCCTGCTAGTGGAGACATTCTGGCCGGTACTGCCGCTGGTGGTGGCCGTGGACCTGCTGGCGGTGTATCTGCTGGTGTTCCGCGAGACCCTCGATCCGCGGTCGTTCGCATTCTGGATGGTGCTATGCATAGTGTTCCCGTTCGCGGGGTTCGCGCTCTATCTCGTCTTCGGATGCACCTTGTATGCCGGAAAGGCGTTCGGCGGGAAGGAGAGGGCGGACCGCGGCTCAGGCCTCGCCGACATCGCCGGGGACGCTCCCTTCCGGTGCGGAGGGGACGCGAGGTTCTACGGCTGCCTGGAGGAGGCCTTGGGGGACATCTCCGCGGATCTGGCCTCCGCGCGCTCGGTTCATGTCGAGCTCTATCCCGCGGACGGGGCCGGGGACGTCTCGGCCCTCTTGTGCTCCAAGGCGTCCGAGGGGACCGAAGTGAGGGTTCTGGCCGGCCGCAGGGTCCCGGGGCGCGGCCGTCTCCGCTCGTCCGGGGCCGAGGTCGCGTCGTTCTACAGGCGCCCCCTGTCCATGACGGCCGTCCCGCTGCGTTACAGGAACCGCCGCACGCTGATATGCGTCGACGGGAGCGTTGCATACGCCGGGGACACGGCCCTGGTGCGCATCGAGGGCCCTGTCGCCGCGGATTTGGAATCCCGCTTCCTGGCCGACTGGGCCTTCGCCACCGGCCGTCCTCGGGAGTCTCCGGCGCCGGCGTCTGAAACGGGCGGATGCTCCGCGAGGCCGGTCTCCACCGGTCCGGACGCCGGCGCGCACTCCGCCCTTCTAGCCTATGAGGGGCTGATGAAGGTCGCAAGGAGGACGCTGCACCTCTCCCTTCCGTACCTCGCGCCGGATGAGAACGTCCATGCCATACTGAAGCTGGCTTCGCTGTCGGGCATGGAGGTCAAGGTCGTGGTCCCTCGGAAAGGCGCCCGCGTCTATCAGAGGTGGAACTCCTTCGCGGCCGCGGCCCCCCTGATGTCCTCCGGCGTCAGGGTCTACATGTCTGAGAAGAGGATATGCGACAGCGTGATCGTGGTCGACGGCTGCATATGCGGGGTGGGCCTGCCCCCGTTCGACGGGAGGGCGATGCGCGACCGCTTCCAGACTGCCGTGATGATAGAGTCCGAAAGGGTCTCCGGGCAGGCCGTTCAGCGCCTGGAGGAGGCGATGTCGTCCGGAGCGGAGCTGTCTCCGGAGGATTATTCAGGAAGGTCCTTCCCGGACCGCGTGAGGATAGCCCTCTCGAGGGTGATGATGCTGTTCAACCGAGGTTCGCATGTCAGCCGCTTCCGTATTCATGACCTGGGTCGACTACCTCGCCGACGTCGCCATAGCCCTGGTCCTGCTGGACGTGGCCACGATAATCTTCCTGATGTTCATGGAGCGCTGCGACCCCAGGTCCTTCTTCGCCTGGATGATGGTCCTTTTCTTCGTACCGCCTGTCGGCATCATACTCTATCTGTACATGGGCCGCACGATATACTGGCACACCTCCCCGTACAACGATCCGGACTTCTGGAGGTCCACCCTCGAAGGGGCGCGCGAGGACCTTGACGAGGATATGAAGGAGAATGGAGAGCATTCCGACTCCCTGAAGATAGCAGAGATCCTCTCTAACGCCGGGGCGGAGACGTACACGAGGAACAACGACGTGCGCGTGTACACCGACGGCGGCGAGCTCAAGGACGCGATGTTCACGGCGCTCCGCTCCGCGAAGAGGTCGATCCTGATAGAGTATTACATAATACGCGACGACGGCGACGGCAACGAGCTTATGGAGATCCTCATCGGGAAGGTGAGGGAAGGCGTCGAGGTCCGCCTGATGACCGACGGGTTCGGAATCAAGAAGGGCCCCGCCAAGGCCATTAAGAGATTCAAGGCCGCCGGCGGACACTACGCCGTCTTCCACTATTGGCTGAAGCTTCTTCTGAGCCCCAAGAAGAGCCATCGCAACCATAGGAAGATAGCCATGGTGGACGGCAGGGTGGCGTTCTGCGGGGGGTTCAACGTAGGCGACGAATACCGCGGTGAAGGCCCTTTAGGCCATTGGAGGGACGCCTCTGTGAGGGTGGAGGGAAGGGGCGTGGTGCCCATGCTCATGAACTTCTCCGAGGATTGGAGATATGTCGCCAGGAGGGATCCGCTCCGCAAGGCGGAGGACTATCTGGATCCCGGATTGGACGGCTATCCGGGCGTGGAAAGGGTGCAGCTCGTCTCGGGAGGCCCCGACACCATGCCGAACAACCAGGTCTCAATGCAGTATCTAGCCATGATACAGAACGCTAGGCGCAGGCTGTACATCACGACCCCGTATCTGGATCCGGAGGAGTCCATAAAGGCCGCGCTTATGTGCGCCGCCGGCTCAGGCGTCGACGTCAGGATATTGATTCCGGACAAGAAGGACCACATATTCGTCTTCTGGAATAACATGACCTTCGCCAATGAGCTGATGGAAGCCGGCGTGAAGGTATACAGGTACCATGACGGATTCATACACGAGAAGGTCGTGATCTCTGACGGGCATTGCTGTTCCGTAGGGTCGGCGAATCTCGACAACAGGTCGCTCAACCAGAATTTCGAGACCAACGTGGTCCTTTATTCAGAGAGGCTGACACGGCAATTGACTGATCAGTTCTTGGAGGATCTCGAGCACTCGACCCAGTATTCTTGTGAAGAATACAATGAAAGGACGACCGTCATGAAGATGCGTATGGCGGTTTCCCGTCTTCTTCAGATGTTCGCATGACTACGTACAAGCCATCTCAAGCGGTTTTGAAACTTAGAAAGTTTTAAATAGGAATCAAGGATACAGGGAATTTGCGCGTATGCGAGACATATGCGTGGTTCAAATCAGAATCACATGCACCCGGACAGCCTCGCTGGCCCGGGGAAGAGGCCGGAGGGCCCCGTCGGATGAGAGCGGGCGGACCCTGTGACGGCCGACCATACGAAAC
>JAEEGI010016287.1_pt1 | contig 15367 bp, 13 predicted proteins | sample 8958751 | NCBI WGS metagenome assembly JAEEGI01 (sample SAMN16246545, study PRJNA631951) | gut metagenome | biome: gut microbiome; feature: rumen; material: KS-attached | host: Bos | place: Iran: Karaj | collected 2018-10
GTGATCGGCGCGAAGAACGCGCACCTCGGACTCGTCGTGCGACTCAACAATCCCTCGATCGCGCACCGCGACGCTGCCTTTCAGGGCGCGGACGTGCCGAAAGCGGATGTTGTGATTTCGGAGCTCTATGAACTACCGGACGTGCTCCGGTCGTTCAATCGGCAATAAACCTGTTCAATAATCGTAAAGGAGTTGGAGCAAATGACGGATACGATCTTTTTTGATGTCGGCAACACCCTGCGCATCGTGATTCCGGACAAGGAATTCTCGGACGCGGCGGAACGCGAACTGATGGAACTGGTCGGTGCAACCGAACCGCACGATGTGTTCTTTGAAAAGCTGGAGGCGCGTTGGAAAAAATACCGCAGCGAGGTCAAAAAGACCCTGCTCGACGCCGGCGAGATGGAGCTTTGGAGCCAACACCTGCTGCCGGACTACGATCCGGAGCGCGTCTGCGCGCATGCGGGCAGACTGACGCGGCTGTGGCGCGATCACGACGGACGGCGCGTTCCGCGCGACGACGTGAAATCCACGATCATCGAGCTCGACCGCCGCGGCTACACGCTCGGCATCATTGCGAACACGATCACCGAAACGGAAATCCCCGACTGGATGATCACCGACGGTGTGGCGCACTACTTCAAGGCCGTGATCCTCTCCTCGAAGGTGCGCTTAAGAAAGCCGGACCCGGAGATCTACTTCCTCGCCTGCCGCGCGATCGGCAAGAAGCCCGAACAGTGCGCGTACGTCGGTGACAACCCGATCCGCGACGTCGAAGGAACCCGCAAGGCGGGCTTCGCGACGATGGTGCGCATCGATGAACCCGACACGATCAAGAATGAACCGCAGGAGATCATCCTTCAGCCCGATTACACGATCACGCGCATCTCGGAGCTTTTGGATATCTTCCCCCCGCTCAAATAAACAGACAGGAGAATCGCTATGGCAAACGAAAGAGAATTTGATGCAATCTTTTACGACCTCGGCGGCACGCTGCGCCTTGTCGAGCGCGATGCGGCATTCGAAGCCGAAGCACGGCGCAAAATCGCCGAAATGTGCGGCGAGAAGGGCGATCCGGACGAGTTCTGCAAGTTCCTCGACTATCGCTATGCGGGCTACCGCAAGTGGTGCTTCGAGACGATGAAGGAAGCGCCCGAGGAGGAGCTCTGGACGAAGTGGCTCACGCCCGAATACGACCGCGAGCTGATTAAGAAGAACGCGATCGAGCTGACGATCGAGTACCGCAACAAGGACGGCCGCCGCGTGGTGGCGCCGAACGGCGCGCAGTCGATCAAGGACCTGTACGCGAACGGCTACAAGCTCGGCATCATCTCGAACCTCGTGACCTCGCAGGAGATCCCGCGGTGGCTCGAGGCGGACAACCTCAAGCAGTATTTCGGCGCGGTGCTGCTCTCGTGCGTCGAGGGCATCCGCAAGCCCGATCCCGCGATCTCCAACAAGGCGTGCGCGCTTTTGGGCGTCAAGCCGGAGCGCTGCGTCTACATCGGCGACAACCTGAACCGCGACGTCGAGGGCACGCGCCTTGCGGGCTACGGTATGTTCATCCTCTACACCACGCCGGAGAAGCTTGCGAAAGAAAAGATCACGGACGAGAACCGTCCCGACGCGGTCATCTTCGATTTCAGCGAGCTCAAGGAACTCTTCCCGAAGGCGCCGCACGTCGCCTGGGACAAGGTACGGAGGGTATGAGCATGCTGCAGGGAATCGAAGCCATCTTTCTGGATCTCGGCGGCACGTTCCGCATCGTGGACGAGGACAACCGCGCATACATTCTGGAAGCGCGCACGCGCATCAAGGAACTGTGCGGCACCGATATGGATCCCGATACGTTCTACGATTTTTTGAACAAGCGCTATGACGGCTACCGCGAATGGGCGCTGAAATACATGTGCGAAGCGCCGGAGAAAATGCTCTGGACGCGCTGGCTCGTGCCCGAATGGGACCGCGAGAAGATCGAAAAAGCCGCGAAGGAGCTGACCTACTGCTTCCGCCGTGCCAAGGGCGAGCGCGTGGTGGTTCCGAAGGGCGTTGAGACGGTCAGGGAACTGCGCAGGCGCGGCTACAAGGTCGGCATCATCAGCGACCTGATCGGCACGATCGAGATCGACGAGTGGCTCGATCGCGACGGCATCCGCGATCTGTTCTGCACGGTGCAGCAAAGCTCGGTCACGATGCTGAGAAAGCCGCATCCCGCGATCTATTTCCTCGCGCTTTCGGAAGCGGGCGTACGCCCCGAGCACAGCTGCTTTGTCGGCGACAACCTGAAGCGCGACATCATCGGCGCGAAGCAGTCGAACTTCGCCGGCACGGTCGGCGCGGAGTATCCCGGCGGGCTCGAATTCAAGCTGACCGAGGAGAACCGTCCGAACTGCATCATCCATCATTTTGACGAACTTCTGAACGTCTTCCCCGGCGACGGCAGATTCTGTCCCGAAGCCGCCGAGGATCCGACGCCGCGCATCCGATAAGACGGGAGGAGAACCGATATGACGACATTCAAACAATCCGGCGGCGACGCGCTTGCACGCGCGGTCGAAGCGATCTACGCAAAGGACGGCGGTTCGGAATACGGATTCGAGCCGATGAATCTCTATGACGGCGACAGCGCGGTCGGTCTTGTGAAGCCCGGCGACGGCGTGATCTTCTGCTGCCGCAGAGGCGAGCGCGAAACCGAGCTGACCGACGCGTTCACCGATCCGAACTTCAAAGGATTCGAACGCAGGATGCTCGATCCTTTGGACTTTGTGATCCTCACGATGTACAGCGAACGCTATACCTACCTCCCGATCGCGTTTGCGCCCTCCAAGGTGCAGAAGACGCTGGCGCAGGTGCTCTCCGAACACGGCAAGACGCAGATGCACCTTGCGGAGAGCGAGAAGTTTGCGCACGTGACGTTCTTCTTCAACGGCGGCAACCAGAAGCCGTTCGACGGCGAGGACGATTTCCGCATCCCCTCACCGAAGGGCGTGCCGTTCGACACGGTGCCCGAGCTTAAGCTGCCGGAGGTGGCGCAGAAGCTGACGGACGGGCTCGACCGGGGTTATGACTTCATCGTGACGAACTTTGCAAACGGCGACGTCATCGGACATACGTCCAGCGACACCGCAAAACCGATTGCCTGCGAAGCAATCAGCAAATATGTCGGAAAAACGGTTGCATACGCGCGCGAAAAGGGGTACACTGTACTTGTCACCGCAGACCACGGAAACATCGAAATCCTGCACACGCCCGAGGGCAAGCCGCACGTCTCGCACACGACGAATCTCGTCGCCTGCATCGCGCTCGGCGACGGCACCGAAAAGCTCGAATCGCACGGAAGACTCTGCGACGTCGCGCCGACGATCCTGTCCGCAATGGGACTCGAACAGCCCGCGGAGATGACCGGCAAGCCGCTGTTCCGCTTCGCGCATCCCGGCAAGGTCCTGCTTTTGATCTGCGACGGCTGGGGCCTGGACGCAAAGACCGAGAACAACCCGATCTATACCGCCTCGACGCCCGAATGGGACGCGCTGCTTGCAAACTATCCCTATGCGGAGCTCGAAGCGAGCGGCCCGGCGGTCGGACTGGCGCAGGGCAAGACGGGCAATTCGGAAGCCGGACACATCAACCTCGGCTCCGGCCGTGTCGTTCTGCAGGACGACGTGCGGCTGGACAACGCGATGAAGGACGGTTCGTTTGCGGAGAATCCGGTATTTTTGAAAACGCTCGAAGGCGTGAAGGAACGCGGCACGGCGCTGCACCTGTTTGCGCTTTTGACCAAGAAATCCTCGCACGGATCGATCGACTATCCGCTGGCGCTCGTCGATATGGCGAAGAACGCGGGCGTCAAAGACGTGTTTGTGCACGTGATCTTCGACGGTCGCTCCACCGAGCCGGGCAGCGCGCCGAAGCTGCTGCGTGAATTCGGCGAAACGCTCGAACAAAAGGGCGTCGGACTGATCGTGTCCGGCGTCGGCAGAGGCGTCGCGCTCGACCGCGACCAGAACTGGGCAAAGATACAGCGCACCTATGACTCGCTCGTTGCGGGCAAGGGCGCGCCGTACTGTGAATCATTCAATCAAATTTAAGGAGGAAACACATGGTTAACGTAGGCATCATCGGCGCGGGCCGCATCGGACAGGTCCACGCAAAGAGCATTCTCACCGGCGTTCCCGACGCGAAGATTCTCGCGATCGCGGATCCCTATATGAAGCCCGAAGTCGCCGCATGGGCGAAGGCGCAGGGCATCGAGAACGTCTGTGAAGACTACAGAACAATCCTCAACGACGAGCGCATCGACGCGGTTCTGATCTGCGCGTCGACCGACCAGCACGCGCCGCTTTCGCTCGAAGCGATCGCCGCGGGCAAGCACGTCTTCTGCGAAAAGCCGATCGATCAGAGCATCGCAAAAATCGAGGAGGTCAAAGCGGCTCTCGCGGCTTCGCCCAAGAAGCTCGTCTATCAGGTCGGCTTCAACCGCCGCTATGACCACAACTACCGCGCCATGCGCAAAGCGGTCGAGGAAGGCAAGATCGGCGAGGTGCAGTTTGTACGCATCTCTTCGCGCGATCCGGAGCCCCCGCCCGCCAAGTACGTCAAGGTTTCCGGCGGCATCTTCATGGACATGATGATCCATGACCTCGACATGGTGCGCTACCTGTCCGGTCAGGAGATCGTCGAGCTGTATGCGCAGGGCGCGTGCCTCATCGATCCCGCGATCGGCGAAGCGGGCGACGTGGACACCGTCACGATCACGCTGAAGCTCTCGAACGGCGCGCTCGCCACGATCGACGGCTCGCGCAAGGCGGTCTACGGCTATGACCAGCGCGGCGAGGTGTTCGGCTCCAAGGGCTGCGTGATGAACGCAAACGATTCGGAATCGAACATCGTGCTGTCCACGGTCGACGGCGTGACCGGCGAAAAGCCGCTGTGGTTCTTCCTCGAGCGTTACATGGGCTCGTATCAGGCCGAAGTGCGCGAGTTCATCGACTGCGTGAAGAACGGCAAGGATCCGTGGGTCGGCATCGACGACGGACTCCTTTCGATCAAGCTGGCGCTTGCATGCGCGAAATCCCTCAAAGAAAACCGTCCCGTCCGGATCGACGAGATCACCGAATAAGGAAAGGAAAAGCATATGGCAAAAATCAGAGTCGGTGTTGCCGGTTACGGCACAATCGGTCAGCGTCTGGCTGACGGCGTCGCCCTGCAGGGCGATATGGAACTCGTGGGCATCGCGGACCTCGCTCCCACGCTGTCGATCCGCGCGCTGCGCGAAAACGACATGATCGGCGCGAACAACGTCAAATACAACCTCTACCTCGTCGACGGCGCGGACAGAGCCGCGTTCGACGCGCTGGACATTCCGGTGGCGGGCACCTTTGAGGAGCTTTGCCGCAGCGTTGACATCATGCTCGACTCCTCGCCGGGCGGCGTCGGCGCCAAGAACAAGGAGCTCTACAAGAAGGTCGGCGTCAAGGCGATCTTCCAGGGCGGCGAGAAGAATTCCGTCGCGGACGTGTTCTTCCACGGCTATGCGAACTACGAAAAGGGCGTCGGTCAGGACTATCTGAAGCTGACGAGCTGCAACACGACCGGTCTCATCCGTGCGGTGGACTGCCTCGACCGCATCATCGGCATCGAAAAGGTTGCGATCACGATCATCCGCCGCGTCGCCGATCCGGGCGATTATCACCGCGGACTGACCAACGCGCTGCAGATCGACAAGGCGCCGTCGCATCAGGCGGTCGACCTCATGACGATCATGCCGCACGTCGAAGCGACGGGCATTCTCGTCCACACGCCGGTCACGCACGGACACATCATCACCGTGCTTGCGACCGCAAAGGACGGCAAGAAGATCACCCGCGAGATGGCGCTCGAAGCGTTCCGCAAGCATCCGCGCATCCGCACGGTCACGATCGACGAGGGCTTCAAGGGCAACGCGAGCCTGTTCAAGTATGCGCGCGACCTCGGCAACCGCCGCGGCGACATGTACGAGATCGGGCTTTGGGAGGACAGCATCGTTGAGAGCGGCAACGACATCATGTTCGCGATCAATATCCCGCAGGAGAGCGTGACGATCCCCGAAACGATCGACGCAATCCGCGCCGCGATGAAGATGCAGCTGACACGCGAAGAAGGCACCGCCAAGACGAACGAATACCTGAAGATCGGACGGTTCAAGAGACTGTAATCGTTCGGGAATTCTTCGCCTGTCGGCGCAGAATGACAACACTCCGTCATCCGAAGGCTGTGCCGAAGGATCTCGGATCGAAACAAAAAGAAAGAGGTTCTAACATGCGATTCGGAATCAGAACGCTGGACGAGCTTCCCGTGCGCGGCAAGACGGTTCTGTGCCGTGTGGACATCAACCAACCCGTGGATCGTGATGCGGGGACGCTGAAGAGCATCAACCGCATCACGGCCTGCGTGCCGACGATTCGCGAGCTTTCCGACAAGGGCGCTCGGGTTGTGCTGATGGCGCATCAGGGCAGCGATATTGAATACAAAAACTTTTATACGACCAAGCCGCACGCCGCGGTGCTGTCGAAGCTGTTGAACCGCGAGGTGCAATGGATCGACGACGTCTGCGGTCCCGCGGCACGGCAAGCCATTCGCGATCTCAAGGATGGCGACATTTTGCTTTTGGACAATGTGCGGTTTGTCGCGGAGGAACAGACGCTGTTCGAAAAGAATCTGCGGTTGAGCCACGAACAGCAGGCAAAGACGCTGCTGGTACAAAAGCTTGCGCCTCTTGCCGACCTCTATGTGTGCGACGCGTTTGCGGCGGCGCACCGCGATCAGCCGAGCCTTTGCGGATTCGAGCAGGTGCTGCCTTCCGCGATGGGACGGCTGTTCGAAAAGGAATACTGCACGGTCTCCTCTGTCATGGAGGAACCCGCCCGTCCCTGCGTGTTCTGCCTGGGCGGCGCGAAGATCGCCGACGCGTTCCAGATGATGCAGACGGTTCTCATGCGCGGCATCGCCGATACGATCCTGACCGGGGGCCTGGTTGCGAACATCTTTTTGATCGCGCTCGGGCACGACATCGGCAAGGGCAGCTATGATTTCATCGTGAAATCGAACTACACCGAGTTTTTCGACCGTGCCAAAGCGCTCTACGCGCAGTACGGCGAAAGGATCGTTCTGCCGACCGACCTCGCGTGGGTCGAAGACGGCGAGCGCAGGGAGGCGGCTTTGGGCTCCGTTCCCGCATCGATCGGCGCGGTCGACATCGGACACGAAACCGCGGACGCCTATCGCAGCATCATCCTTGCGGCAAAGACGGTGTTTGTGAACGGTCCGATGGGCGTCTTTGAACAGGCGCCGAGCGAATACGGCACGAAGGCGCTGTGGCAGGCGCTGGCGGACACCGAAGGCTTTACGGTGCTCGGCGGCGGCGACAGCATCACGGCGACCGAGAAATACAAGCTGACCGATCAAATCGGCTATATCTGCACGGGCGGCGGTGCGCTGATCCGCTTCCTGAGCGGCGAGGAACTGCCGGTGGTCAAAGCATTGCGGCACGGATCAACAATACCTTTAGCATAAGGAGGAACATATGGAAATTCAAGAAAGAAAATCGATCGAGGCGTTTGCTCTCAAAATCCGCATGGCGGCGCTCGAAGCGATCCACTCGATCGGCTCCGGTCACGTCGGCGGCGTGATGAGCATCTCCGACACGATGGCGGTGCTTTACGGACGCGAAATGCGCTTTAATCCCGCCGATCCCAAGTGGGCGGATCGCGATTATCTGGTCGTCTCCAAGGGACATGCGGGTCCCGCGGTGTACGCAACGCTCGCCTTGAAGGGATTCTTCCCCTATGAGGAGCTCAAGACGCTGAACCGCGGCGGCACGCGGCTTCCGAGCCATTGTGACCGCAACAAGACGCCCGGCATCGATGTGACGACCGGTTCGCTCGGTCAGGGCACCTCGCAGGCGGCGGGACTTGCGCTCGGCAACAAGCTCAAGGGACGCAAAAACCGCGTGTTCCTGATCGTCGGCGACGGCGAAATGGACGAAGGTCAGTGCTGGGAATCCTTCCTGTTCGCAAGCGCGAAGAAGCTCGGCAATCTGGTCGTTCTGATCGACTGGAACAAGCGTCAGCTCGACGGCTATCTCGATGAAGTCCTGCCGATGGGCGATTTCGTCGCCAAGATGGAAGCGTTCGGCTTTGACACGGTCAAGGTCGACGGCGGCAACGTGGAAGAGATCGCCGCCGCGCTGGAACGCACGAGAGCCGGCGGCGACAAGCCGTACGCGATCGTGCTCGACACCGTGAAGGGACACGGCGTGGATGAGATCGAAAACACCGCCATGAACCACAGCATGCCGGTGAACGACGAGCGGTTCGAACGCTGGACCGCGGAACTCAAAGCGAAACTGGATGCATTGGAGGGCTGAAGCAATGAAGATCGTTTATAACGGAGAACTGGATCCCCGCCTCTGCAAGGACGTATTGGGCGCAACGATCGCCGAGATCGTGGACAACGATCCGAACGCGATCTTTCTGGACGCGGACCTGATGAGCTGCTCCGGCACACTGAAATGGTCCAAGACGACCGATCGCGCAATCGACTGCGGCATCGCGGAATCGAACATGGCGGGCGTCGCGGCAGGTCTTGCCGTTGCGGGCTTCAAGCCGATCATTCACAGCTTCGGCACGTTCGCTTCGCGCCGCATCTATGACCAGATCTTCCTGTCCGGCGGCTACGCGAAGAACGACATCACCGTGATCGGCACCGATCCCGGCGTCGCCGCAACGATGAACGGCGGCACGCATATGCCGTTTGAGGACGTCGCGCTGTACAACGCGCTGCCCGGCGCAACCGTGATCGACGCATCCGATCCGGCGTGCCTTGCAAGTGTTCTGAAGCAGTGCCAGAATCGCCCCGGCATCAAGTATATCCGCGTCGGCAGAAAGCAGTACGCGCGCATCTACGAGGACGGCAGCGAGCTTCCGATCGGAAAAGCCGTCACGCTCAAAGAAGGCACGGACGCGGTCATCTTTGCCGCAGGTCTGATGCTCAACGAAGCGATGAAGGCCGCCGCTTCCCTCGAAGCGCAGGGCATTTCCGCCGCGGTTTTGGACTGCTTCACGATCAAGCCGATCGACGCCGACGCCGTCGAAGCGTGGGCGAAGAAAACCGGCGCGGTCGTCGTTGCGGAGAACGCAAATCGCCACGGCGGTCTGTACGATATGATCCTTGAAGTGCTCGCGGAGCGCTGCCCCACCCCCGCCGCGGTCGTTGCGGTCGAGGACGAGTTCGGCGAAGTCGGCACGCAGGGATACCTGATGGAACGCTTCGGACTGACCGCCGCGCACATCGAAGCGCAGGTCAAGGCGGTCCTTGCAAGGAAAAAATAAGATGAAGCTGCGTTTCGGATTCGGCACCGGCTTTCAGGAAGTCGAGGTGCCGGAACAGAATCTGATCGGCGAACTGCACGCAAACGAGGTCCCGACGGGACTCGTCGGCGAGGCGGAAGTCGTTCGCGCACTCGAAAACCCGATCGGCTCGCCGCGTTTACGGGACATCGTGCACGCGGGCGAAACGGTTGCGATCGTCACGAGCGACGTGACCCGCCCGATGCCGACCAAGCTTGTCATGCCCGCGCTGCTCGACGAGCTGTACGCCGGCGGCGTGCGCAAAGAGGACATCACCCTCGTGTTCGCGCTCGGCAGCCATCGGCATCAGACCGACGAGGAGCGGCAGCGGCTCGCAGGAGAGCGCGCATGGAACGAGATCCAATGCGTGGACAGCGACCCGGACGACTGCATCGGCTACGGCACGACGAGCCGCGGCACGCCGGTGGACATCACCCGCGTCGTGGCGCAGGCGGACCGGCGCATCTGCCTCGGCAACATCGAATACCACTACTTTGCCGGATATTCCGGCGGCGCAAAGGCGATCATGCCCGGCGCATCGACGCGCGCGGCGATTCAGGCAAACCACAGCCGCATGATCCTGCCCGAAGCGAAAGCGGGCGCGCTGGAGGACAACCCCGTGCGCCTCGACATCGAGGAAGCGGGCGCGATGGTCGGCATCGACTTTATCGTCAACGTCGTGCTCTCCGAGCATAAGGAAATTCTCAAAGCCGTAGCGGGCGACGTCACGAAGGCGCACCGCGAGGGCTGCAGGTTCCTCGACACGCTCTACCGGAAGGAGCTCGATGCGCCTGCGGACATCGTTCTGGTGTCGCAGGGCGGCGCGCCGAAGGATCTGAACCTGTATCAGACGCAGAAGGCGCTGGACAACGCGAAACATGCGGTCAAAGACGGCGGCGTGATCATTCTGATCGGCTCGTGCAAGGAGGGACTCGGCGAAAAGACGTTCGAGGAATGGATGACGACCGCGCCGACGGCGCACAGTCTGATCGAACGTATCGAGCGCGAGTTCCGCCTCGGCGGGCACAAGGCGGCGGCGATCGCCATGGTGCTCGAACGCGCCGAGGTCGATCTCGTATCGGAGCTGGACGACGACTTTGTGCGTTCGATCTTCCTTACCCCGCAGCCGAGCGCGCAGGCGGCGCTCGATCACGCATTCGAAAAACTCGGCAGGGACGCGACGGTTCTTGCCATGCCGTACGGCGGCTCCACCCTGCCGACCGTTCGAAAGAAAGTTTAACAATCAAAAGAAGGAGTTTACTATGGATTACGCAAAAGAATCGCTCCGGCTGCACGGAGAGTGGAAGGGCAAAATCGAAGTCATCGCAACGGTCCCCGTTGCCACCAAGGACGACCTGAGCCTGGCATATACGCCGGGCGTGGCGCAGCCGTGCCTCGAAATTCAGAAGGACATTTCGAAGAGCTATGAGCTCACGCGCCGTCACAATCTCTGCGCGGTCATCACCGACGGCAGTGCGGTGCTCGGTCTCGGCGACATCGGTCCCGAAGCCGGTATGCCGGTTATGGAGGGCAAGTGCGTGCTGTTCAAGTCGTTCGGCGGCGTGGACGCGTTCCCGCTGTGCATCAAGACGCACGACGTCGATGAATTCGTCAACGCGGTCTATCTGCTGTCCGGCTCTTTCGGCGGCATCAACCTTGAGGACATTTCGGCGCCCCGCTGCTTTGAGATTGAACGCAAGCTCAAGGAAAAGTGCGACATCCCGATCTTCCATGACGATCAGCACGGCACCGCGGTCATCACGCTCGCGGGACTGACGAATGCGCTGAAGGTCGTCGGCAAGAACAAGGAAGACGTCAAGGTCGTCACCTCCGGCGCAGGCGCGGCGGCGGTTTCGATCGTCAAGCTCCTGCTCTCCGCGGGCTTCAAACACATCACGATGTGCGACCGCAAGGGCGCGATCTACAAGGGCCGCGAAGGTCTCAACTGGATCAAGGAGGAGATGGCGGAAGTCACGAACCTCGAGCGCAAACCCGGCACGCTGGCGGATCAGCTCGTCGGCGCAGACGTGTTCATCGGCGTTTCGGCGCCCGGCACGGTCACGACCGAGATGGTGAAGACCATGAACCGCGACGCGATCATCTTTGCCTGCGCGAACCCGACGCCGGAGATCTTCCCCGACGACGCGAAAGCGGGCGGCGCGGCGGTCATCGCGACCGGCAGAAGCGACTATCCGAACCAGATCAACAACGTTCTGGCGTTCCCGGGCATCTTCCGCGGCACGTTCGATGTGCGCGCAAGCGACATCAACGAGGAGATGAAGATGGCGGCGGCAAAAGCGCTTGCCGATCTGATTTCCCCGGAGGAGCTCTCCGCGGACTACATCATTCCGAAAGCGTTTGATCCGCGCGTGGGCAAAGCGGTTGCGGCGGCGGTCGCCGAAGCGGCACGCAGAAGCGGCGTCGCGCGTATCTGAAAGGAGCGCAGCATGGCTATGTTTGACGCAAACAAAGTGCATCTCGGCATCGCGCCGATCGGCTGGTGCAACGACGATATGCCGGAGCTCGGCGCGGAAAACACGTTCCGCCAGACCGTCAGCGAAATGGCGCTTGCGGGCTTTACCGGCTGCGAAATCGGCAACAAGTATCCGAAGGATCCGAAGGAATTGAAGTGGGAGCTCGACTTGCGCGGCATGCGCATCGCAAGCCGCTGGTTCTCCTCCTTCCTGCTGACAAAACCGCTCGAGGAGAACGTCGCGGACTTTGAAAAGGAACTTGACTTCCTTGCCGCCGTCGGCGCAAACCGCATCAACGTCTCCGAGCAGAGCTGGTCAATTCAGGGACAGGTCAACACGCCGATCCTCACCGGCAATCACAAGCCGGTGATGAACGACGCGGGCTGGGCGCAGTTCTGCGAAGGGCTGAACGTGCTCGGAAAGATCGCCGTCGAACGCGGCTTCAAGCTCTGCTTCCACCATCACATGGGCACGGTGGTGCAGACCGCCGAGGAAACCGACCGCATGATGCAGAACACCGATCCGCGCTATGTGTTCCTGTGCTACGACACCGGTCACTTCACGTTTGCGGGCGAGGATCCGCTTGCAATGCTCAAGAAGTATGTCGACCGCGTGGGACACGTACATCTGAAGGACATGCGCCTTCCGGTCGTCGAACAGGCGCGGCAGAACAACTGGAGCTTTTTGACCGCGGTGCGCAACGGCGCGTTCACGGTGCCCGGCGACGGCGACGTGGACTTCGATCCGGTGTTCAAGGTGCTGTCCGACGCGCATTACGAAGGCTGGCTGCTCGTTGAAGCGGAGCAGGATCCCGCAAAGGCGAACCCGCTCGAATACGCGATCAAGGGCCGCAAGTACATTGCGGAACATACCGGACTGTAAGGAGCGCACATGTATTTCAAAAAAGAAGTGCAGCGCGGCTATAACGCGTACATCGACGCCTCGGTCGACGATCTCGGCATGCTGATGGACATCGGGCTGCTCGTCTTGGAGGACGGCGACGCCTTCACGATCGAGGAACCCGAAAAGGAAACGGCGGTGCTGCTGTTCGAAGGCGCCGTGACGATGCAATGGGCGGGCAAAACCGTCGAGGCGAACCGCCCCGACACGTTCCGCAGCGAAGGATACTGCCTGCTCTGCCCGCGCAGGGTGAAGATCACACTCACGGCGCACAATCACGCGGAGCTGTTCGTTCAGAAGACGATCAACGCCCGCGATTACGAGCCGGTGCTCTACACGCCCGAGACGGTGCAGGTGCAGCACGCGGGCGCAAACGGCGAACTGATGGGCTGCATGCGGCGCGAGATCAAGACGTTCTTCGACTATGAGAACGCGCCGTTCTCGAACATGGTGCTCGGCGAGGTGCTGAACTTCCCGGGACGCTGGTCGAGCTATCCGCCGCACCACCATCCGCAGCCGGAGGTCTATTTCTACCGCTTCGATCATCCGCAGGGCTTCGGCGCGGGATTCAGTAACGGCGAGATCTACAAAACCGAGCATAACGGCATGGCGACGATCAATCACGGCTTCCACTCGCAGGTCGCCGCCCCCGGTTACGCGATGTGCTACGCATGGGCGATCCGGCATCTGGACGGCGATCCGTGGCAAAAGACGCGCATCGACGATCCCGAACACAGTTGGCTTTGGAAACCCGACGCCAACGAACATATCTTTCAGGGCTGAACAGGAGGACACTATGAAAACCGTTCGTTTGACCATGGCACAGGCGCTCGTTCGCTTTCTCGAAAACCAGTACATCGCCTATGACGGCATCGAGCATCCGTTCGTCGAGGGCGTCATCATGCTGCCCGGACACGGCAACGTAGTCGGTCTCGGTCAGGCGCTGCGTCAGGAAACGCATCGTCTGAAGGTCTGGCAGGGCAAAAATGAGCAGGGCATGGCGCACACCGCCGTCGCGTTTGCGAAGCAGATGAAGCGCAAAAAGATCATTGCGGTGACCTCGTCCGTCGGTCCCGGCGCCGCCAACATGGTGACCGCCGCCGCGACGGCAACCGCAAACAACATTCCGGTACTGATCCTGCCCGGCGACGTCTATGCCTGCCGTCAGCCCGATCCGGTGCTGCAGCAGATCGAGCAGGTGCACGATCTTTCGATCTCCACCAACGACGCGTTCCGCGCCGTCTGCCGCTACTGGGACCGCATCGTGCGTCCCGAACAGCTGATGAGCGCGATGATCTCCGCGTTCCGCACGCTCACCGATCCGGCGAACACCGGCGCGGTCTGCATCGCGATCCCGCAGGACGTCGAGGGCGAAGCGTACGACTATCCCGAAAGCTTCTTTGCAAAGCGCGTCTGGCGTCTTGCGCGGCGCCTGCCCGAAGCGGAAGCGATCGCGGAAGCCGCCGAAGTCATCAAGGCCGCAAAGAAGCCGATGCTGATCTGCGGCGGCGGTGTGCGCTACAGCGAAGCGCATGCGGAATTCAAAGCGTTTGCGGAAGCGACCGGCATCCCGTTCGGCGAAACGCAGGCGGGCAAGAGCGCGATCCCCTATGACCATCCGCTGAACCTCGGCGGCATCGGCGTGACCGGCTGCTCCGCGGCAAACGAGATCGCGAAGGAAGCGGACGTCATCATCGGCGTCGGCACGCGCTATACGGACTTTACGACCTCGTCGAAGTGGCTTTTCCGGGACGACGCGAAGTTTGTCAACATCAACGTGTCCGAATTCCAGGCGCTGAAGTTCGACGCCGTTCCGGTGATCGCGGACGCAAAGCGCGCGCTGCCGTTGCTGCTCAAAGCGCTTGACGGCTACAAAGCGCCTTACACGAACGAAGTAAAGGATGCGCGCGACCGCTGGTTCAAAGAACTCGATCGCCTGCAGCACATCACGTTCGGCGAGGGCTACATGCCCGAGGTCAACGACGCGAATGCGCAGAGCGCGTTCCGCTTTGCAAAGGATCTGGATGCGGCGCTTACGCAGACCACAGTGCTCGGCGCGATCAACTTTGCGATCGATCCCGAAGACGTCGCGATCGGCTCCTCCGGCTCCCTGCCGGGCGATATGCAGCGCATGTGGTGCGCAAGAGGCGTGGATACCTACAACATGGAATACGGCTATTCCTGCATGGGTTACGAGGTCTCAGGCGCGCTCGGCGTGAAGTACGCAATCGGCGAGAAGGACGTTTACGCGATGGTCGGCGACGGCAGCTTTGTCATGCTGCATTCGGAGCTTTTGACCGCCGTGCAGGAGCACAAGAAGATCAACGTGTGCGTGTTCAACAACGCCTCGTTCGGCTGCATCAACAACCTGCAGGTCGGTCACGGCAACGACACGCTGTGCACGGAGCTGCGCTTCCGCGGCGAGGACGGCGAGCATTCCGGCAAATTCATTCCGGTTGACTTTGCAAAGATCGCCGAGGGCTACGGCTGCAAGGCGTTCACGATCCATACGGTCGACGAGATGGTTGCCGCGATCAAAGAAGCCAAGAAGATCGAGGGCGTTCCGGTCGTGTTCGACATCCGCGTACTGCCGAAATCAATGACCGA
>JAEEGI010016288.1_pt1 | contig 15366 bp, 15 predicted proteins | sample 8958751 | NCBI WGS metagenome assembly JAEEGI01 (sample SAMN16246545, study PRJNA631951) | gut metagenome | biome: gut microbiome; feature: rumen; material: KS-attached | host: Bos | place: Iran: Karaj | collected 2018-10
GATTTCGTCCAACTTGTGGCTGTCTTTCTAGTTCTAAACTCTCATATGGGAATTTGCTATGGAAGTCATAGTTTTTTAGCGACTGGTGGGGCTATTGGTGATGCTCTATTTTTCTTTATTTCTGGGTTTACGCTTTTTTTGGGTGGCAAGTACCGTTTTGATAACTGGTACAAGAGACGTTTGTCTCGTATCTATCCATCCGTCTTGGCAACAGGAATTGTTGCATGCCTGCTATTCAAATCAGAAGATTCTTTCTTTGATGTAATTACAGCAAAGCGCTATTGGTTCGTTCAATGTATTTTCATCTATTACGTTTTGCTGTATCCAATCAAAACCTACGTTAGTAAAGTTTGGATTGTTTTTGCTGCTTTGTTCGCATTTGTAGTCGGTGCGTATTTTCTGTTCTTTGATTTTACAGGAAAGGGTATTTTTTGGGGAAGTGATAGCTATTTCCGGAGGATGTTCCTCTTTCTGATTGTTCTGCAGGGGGCAATGCTCGGTAAGCAGGGACAAATAACGTTTAGGGTTTGGCATTTGCCCGCTCTGTTCGTTAGCATTGTTGCGTGGTATGGAGTGTGCTATTTCTTCAATGGTGCTAACTGGCAAATCCTTTCTGTCGTTCCGATGTTTGGCATAACCTATTTCCTATACTCCGTTTCCAACAACAGACTAGTAAAAAAAACATTACAAACGAGGGCGCTCAAGAAACCGGTTTTGGTTGTAGGTTCTCTTTGTCTCGAAAGTTATTTGGTTCAGAAATATCTAATAACGGATTCTAAACAATCTGTTTCCGCTCAACATTCCAGTAATTATGGTTCTTGTTCTTCTTTTTGCTTTCTTTGTCCGAGTCGTATCGGAATTTATAAGGCAAGTGTTTAGCATGGACGCTTTTGATTACAAGAAAATAGTTTTGTTCTTCGACAGGTAGTATGTACAAGTATTTTTTTAAAAGATTCTTTGACTTTGTTGGAGCGCTCGTTGCTCTTTGCCTTCTGAGTCCAGTCCTTTTGGTTGCCTGTATAGGGCTTCATTTTGCAAATAAGGGTGCTGGTGCATTCTTCTTTCAGGAACGTCCTGGAAAAAATGAGAAGATTTTTAAAATTATCAAGTTTAAGTCGATGAATGATGCAAAAGATGAAAATGGAAAACTTCTTCCAGACCCGGAACGCTTGACGAAAGTTGGGGCGTTCATCCGCAAAACATCGGTTGACGAACTGCCGCAACTGATTAATGTGTTGAAAGGCGATATGTCGTTTATTGGTCCAAGACCGCTTTTGATTCGATATCTTCCATATTATACAGAGCGCGAGAAACTTAGACATTCCGTTCGTCCGGGGATGTCTGGACTAGCCCAAGTAAATGGAAGAAATACGGCGAGTTGGAATGAAAAACTTGAATACGATGCCTATTATGCAGAGCATTTGTCTCTTGCGCTTGATGTGAAAATTTTATTCAAGACTATTTACAAGGTCTTGAAACATGATGGTGTTGTAGCAAACAAAAAAGAACATTACCTTGATGACGAACGAAGAGGGATTTCCTAATGAAAGTTTTGATTACTGGAGCCTGTGCGGTTTCCGCTAGAAGTGTTTTGCGCTCACTAAAGAAGAGCCCTATCTTCAAGGATTGTGAATTTATCGGTTGGGACATGTGTTCGCTTCTCTATGGAGTGTATGAGGGCCTTTTTGATAAAATGTATAAGGTTCCTGCGGTCTCGGATCCGTCGTATGCATATGTTGCAAAACAGATTGTTGAAAAGGAAAAACCGGATGCTGCAATAATTGTTCCTGAAGTGGAAGTGCTGTATTGGTCTGAAAATAGACCATTTGATATTCCTTATATCGTTCCCCCACCGAAGTTTTCTCGCCTTGTAATCAGCAAAGAAAGATTGTTCAATGCGCTTGAAGGAACGGGGCTTGTTCCCCAAAGTAGGACTGTCTCTGTAGAAGAAATTTGTAGCGATGATTTCAATAACGAATTCGGTTATCCTGTATGGATTAGGGATGGGGCTGCAGGGACTGCTTCTGCAAAGGGGGCTTTCAAGGCAACGAACATCAATGAGTTGCGTGCTTGGACAGAGATTAATACAGGAATAAAGCAGTTCCAGCTGTCTGAATTCCTGCCAGGTGGCAACTATGGTTGTTTCTGCCTGTTCAAAAATGGTAAACTTGTCAAAATGGCTCAGGCTCAGCGTATTGAATATATCATGGCTAAGGTTGCAGTTTCAGGAATTACCGGAAATACATCTAAGGGAAAGTTGCTGAACCGAGATGATATCAAGCAGACAGCCTTAAATGCAATTGAGATTTTGTGTAAGCAGACTGGTGAAGTGATGAACGGCCTTGTCGTTGTAGATATGAAGGGTGATGAAAATGACAAGCCGATGATAACGGAAATAAATATTCGTCATGTTGCGTTCAGTTCTTCTTTTGCTAATGCAGGCTTTAATATCTCGGAATATCAATTGCTGCTTGCGCTGAATAGGGATGATGAAATAACTTCCGAAATTGAAAAGGTTTACCCCAAGAATAATGCCATTTTGAGAGATGTAGATGGCTTTCCGATATATGTTGAAGATGTAGTGAATTTGGCTGTCGGTGAATGCTTTTCGAAAAAATAAAGAGTAAAAATGAATATTCTTTTTTTGACATTGTCACGCATTTCGGATGTTCGTAGCCACGGCATCTACACTGACCTTATGCGCAAATTCCGCGATGAAGGCCATTCGGTGTATATCGTGACCCCGCATGAGCGTAAGTTTGGCAAGAATACGGAACTTGTTGAATCTGATGGCGTGAAAATTTTGGGTGTCAAAACATTGAACATCCAGAAGACCAATGTCGTTGAGAAGGGTATAGGGACGCTTCTTATAGAATCGCAGTATAAGTCTGCGATAAAAAAATACTTTCAGGGAGTAAAGTTTGATTTGGTGCTCTATTCTACGCCACCGATAACCTTTACCAAGGTCATAAAGTTCCTCAAAAAAGAAAATCCCGATATAATCTCGTACCTCTTGCTTAAGGATATCTTCCCGCAGAATGCAGTGGATATCGGAATGTTTAGCAAGAATAGTCTGTTCTACAAGATGTTCCGCAAGAAAGAGATTGAACTGTACAAGAACAGTGACTACATCGGCTGTATGTCGCCCGCAAATGTCAAGTTCGTGCTGGAACACAATGACTTTATCGACCCGAACCGAGTCGAGGTGGCTCCGAATTCCATTGAAGTTGAAACGGAAGAAAAGAGTCCAGAAAAAGTTGCTCATGAGCGGATCGCAATTCGTGAAAAATATAATCTTCCGCAAGATAAGCCTATATTCATCTACGGTGGCAATCTTGGCAAACCGCAAGGAATCCCTTTCCTGATTCAATGCCTTGAAGCCTTGAAAAATCGAAACGATGTCCATTTTGTGATTGCTGGTGATGGTACCGAATATGGCAAAATCCAGAACTGGATGAATAGCGTAAAGGCGCAAAGTGTAACGCTATTCAAGCGACTTCCTAAAGACGACTACGAAATGCTTGCCCGAAATTGTGATGTTGGCTTGATTTTCTTGGATCATCGCTTTACAATCCCGAACTATCCATCGCGATTGCTCTCTTACCTTGCTGCGAAAATGCCCGTAATCGCCGCCACCGACCCTAACACCGATATCGGTAAAATCGCCGAAGAAAACGGCTATTGCTATTGGTGCGAAAGCAATGATGTGAACGGATTTGTTGCGTGCGTTGACAAAATGCTTGCAGGTAATCGAAAAGCTTTGGGTGAAGCTGGGTACAGGTTCTTGCTTGAAAATTATCAAGTAAAGAATACTTATGACGCAGTTATAAAGCATATGAGGGTGGTTTGATGAATATCTGCGTTGTTTGTCAATCTTTCCCTACTCAAAAGACAATCGATTTTGTCTTTATTGAACAGTTGTGTCGCGAATTTGCTGATTTGGGAGAAAACATTACCGTTATTGCTCCGCAATCCGTTTTCAAGAGTATCGTACGACGAATTCCTTTGCAAAAGACAAAGTCTATTGTCCAAACTAGGAATAGTAAATTTACTCTCTTAAGACCATACAGCTTTTCGTTTGGTAATGGGTTTCATAAACTAAATAAAAAATTTTTTGACAATGCAGTATTAAGAGCATGCAGAAAAATTGACGCTGTTCCAGATGTTTTATATGGGCATTTTTGGTGCTGTGCTGATGCCGCATTGCCATTTGCTCTAAAGGAAAATGTCCCGCTATTTGTAGTTGCGGGTGAAGGTGAAATATCATCCCATACGATAATGACTGACAATGAAATAAAGTCTTTAAGGGATGCTGTAAATGGAGTGATTTGTGTATCGACCAAGAGTAAAAAAGAGAGTGTGGTAGTAGGCTTTACAACAGAAAATAAATGTACGGTTATTCCTAATGCCATAAATCCTGCATTGTTCTATCCTCGCGAAAAAAGGTTGATGCGAGAAAAATTGAATTTGCCTCAGGAAACCTTTATTTTGGCGTTTGTCGGTCAATTTAATTCGAGAAAAGGCGTTGCCCGTCTCTGTGAAGCGCTTAAAAAGGTGAATAATCTGAACATTAAAATTATGTTTATGGGGACGGGAGCTGAGCTACCTGATTACGAAGGGACTATTTTTGCAAAGACCGTCAATCACGATGACTTGCCGGAATATTTAAGTGCCGCAGATGCTTTTATACTGCCTTCAATAAATGAAGGTTGTTCTAATGCGATTATTGAGGCTATGGCGTGTGGCCTTCCGATTTTGTCATCTGATATGGAATTTAATCACGATGTTTTAAACGAGTTTAATTCAATTCTGTTTGATCCGCTGAGTGTCGATGAAATAGCTCAAGCAATTTTGAATTTGTATTCAGATTCAAAATTGTGTGAAAAATTATCTAAAGGTGCTTTAGTTGCCGCCTCCAAGTTGACTATTCATGAGCGTGCGAAGAAAATTCTTGCATTTATAAAATCACGTTTGTCTGGAGGTAGAATTGCCTAAAAAAAACATTCAAATAGCGAAAAATACGATTTTTTTGTATTTTCGAATGTTTGTGGTTTTGCTAGCAAACCTATACACATCGCGCATTGTTCTTCAAAATATAGGTGTTTCTGATTTTGGAATTTATAATGTAGTTGCTGGATTTATTTGCCTGTTTTCTTTTTTTAACGTTTCTTTATCTAATGGTGTTCAGCGTTTTTATAACTATTCGATGGGAAAGAATGACTTTGCGGGTTTAAAAAAGATTTTTTCTTCAGCTTTGTGTATTCATTTTTTTCTTGCAGTTTTAATTTTCATCATCGCCATGATTGTTGGACAAATATATATTGACAAGGTAATGGTTGTGCCTGCCGAACGCATAGGTTCAACTAAAATTATTTATATGTTTGCTCTCATTTCTTTTGCTGTTACTATGATTCAAATTCCTTTTAGTGCTGTTGCAATTGCTTTTGAACGGATGAATTTTTTCGCTTTTGTGGGGCTATTGGATGCAGGACTGAAATTGTTAATCGCTTTTGCCATTTCATGGTGTTGTTGGGATAAATTAGAGTTTTATGTATTTCTATTAATGATAATTTCTTTATTTGATTTTACACTATATTATCTTTATTCGAAAAGAATTGCACCAGGTCTAAAGTTTGGAAGAACTTTTTCAAAAAAAGATTTTGTTGATCTGATTAGTTTTTCTGGATGGAATGTGATTGGTACATTTTCGTTTACTATAAGAAATCAAGGCTCTAATCTTTTGTTAAATGTTTTTTTTGGCCCTGCTGTTAATGCTGCGAATGGAATTGCAAATCAGGTTATGTCTGCTGTTCAGAATTTTTCAGTAAATATGTTAACAGCTTTTCGACCTCAGCTTGTACAGTCATATGCAGAGGGTAATTTTCTAAGATTTCAAAAACTTTTTTTCTGGGAAACCAAGTCTGCATATTTCCTTTTATTGATTATTGTTATTCCGCTTTCAATTGAAATTGATTTTGTTTTATCCATTTGGTTAGGAAAAACATTTGTTCCTGATCACACTGCTTTATTTGTTCGGCTTGTGTTTGTTTTAATGATGTTGGGTGCAATTCATCAGCCTCTGACACAGGTGATTCAAGCTAATGGAAACCAAAAGTTCTTTCAAATAACAAATTTTATTTTTATGACTCTTGTTTTACCTATTGCATATCTATTTCTGCACATGGAATTTGAACCTTATGTAGTCTTTCTGATTTCCATAATTCTTATGTTATTAAATGTTTTTTCTTGCGTGATAGTTGTACATAAAATGGTAAATTTTGATGCAAAAAGATATATTAAAAATGTCCTTTTGCCATGTATTTGTGGAACCTTCGTTTTGCCATTGATTCCTCTCTTGATTTCGAATCAAATGAATCCGTCGTTAACGAGGTTGCTTTGTGTATGTATTTCTGATTTCTTGGTTGCGGTGATGTTTCTGTATGTTTTTGTACTCACCGTAGAAGAACGTAAAACAATTAAATCTTTTATCAAAAAGAGGCTAACACATGAATCTTAGAAAAATTATTGACTATTTATTGACAAAACATGGAGAAAAAAATATAAGAAGCTGTTCTACCATTATGGGTAAAGAACATGTTTTTGGCCCCCATTCAAGAATTGGCCTTGCTGCGGGTGCGTCTGCAAAGAATGTTGTTCTTGAACATGGTGTATGGATGTATGGATATATACGAGTAGAAGATAAGGGGCGTGTTGTTTTGGGTAAGTATGCCAGATTGGGGCATGGATCTCAAATACATTGTGTTGATTCTGTTGAAATCGGTGCCTATACCGGAATTGGCGATAATACCTTAATTATAGATAACAACAATCATCCCCTCAATCCAGAATTTAGAAGGGTTATGAGATTGACAAAATATGAAGATGAAATGCGCTTATGGAAACATTCTGCTCATGCTCCAGTAAAAATAGGTGAGAACTGTTTTATTGGTTCAAATGTAAGAATATGTAAGGGTGTAACGATTGGAAACAACTCTGTTATTGGGGCTTGTTCTGTTGTTACCAAAGATGTCCCTGCAAATTGTGTTGCCGCAGGAAATCCAGCAAGAGTTGTTAAAACGGATATTGATAAAATTCCTGCCCCAACATCTAGTCCCGGATTTAATGAATATTTGAATTCCAAAAAGAGAGGTGCTGTATGATTTTTGATCGCATAAAAAGGAGTATTAAGAATCCTAAAATTATTCCCATATCTTTTTTACATAGAAATTGTTCTTTTTTCCCGGATTTGCCATATCTGAAGGCTTTGTTTTTCCTTGAAATGGGATATAAATTGGATTTGAAAAATCCTCAAACTTTTAATGAAAAACTTAATTGGCTGAAATTGTACAATCGCTCAAAAATATATACGTTGATGGCGGATAAGTATGAAGTAAAAAAGATAATTGAAGAAAAAATAGGAAAAGAATATGTTGTTCCTTGTTTAGGTGTCTTTGAAAATGTTGATGACATAAATTGGAATGATTTACCTAATCAATTTGTTGTAAAATGTACAAATGATAGTTCAGGAGTTGTTGTTTGCCGAGATAAAAAGAAACTAAATATAGAAGCTGTTTCACTAAAGTTAAAAAAATGTATGAAAAGAAACTATTACCCGTTTTTAAGAGAATGGGTGTACAAAGATATCAAACCGAAGATTATTGTCGATAAATTTATTGATGATGGTTCAGGAAAAGAACTTGTTGATTGTAAATTTATGTGTTTTAATGGTGTTCCCAAACTTGTTTATTTGACAAACAAATCGTCAAATATCTTTGAAAATTTCTATGACATGAATTTCAAAGTTGTTGGTATAAATCATGGCTTTCCTAGGAATGTTCCAGAATTTACTAAGCCAAAAAATTTCGAATTAATGAAATCTTTGGCTGAAAAACTGGCAGAGGGAATTCCTTTTGTACGGATAGATTTCTTTAATGTTGACGGAAAAGTGTATTTTGGTGAATGCACATTTTATGATTGGGGCGGAATGCGTCCTTTTGTTGATCGGAAATGGGATTACACTTTAGGTGAATGGATTGATTTAAGTGCAGTTAAATCTTTATAGATATGCGGCTATTGGGGTGGGTTTTGGAACCTGCTTTGCTTCTATAAATATCAATGTTATGGGACGCCCCATTTCGTTGGGGCTCATTTTTTCGTTTTTTTATTTACTCTTGATGCTTCTTAAAGTGAATCAGATTGGTCGTATATTTGAGATTTATGGTTTTGTCCCTTTATTGCCTTTTTTATTCATTTTTACTTTAGCTATTTCTGATACATTAAATGCTCCGTATGCAGGTGTTTTTTTCCCAACTACTCTTTTGGCTAATTGGTTTTTGATGATTTTTATTTTAAATCATTCTTTAGATGATTCAAGTGGCCCTATATTTATTTTATACGGCTGCTCTCTAGGGACATCTGTATTGACGATATTATTTTTATTTGGAGTTGGTATTGAGTATAATGTAACTCGTGATGGTGTAAGAGTCTTGATGTTTGGCTGCAATCCCAATTTAATGAGTATTATTATCAGTGTGGGAGCAGTTATATTGTTGAATAAAGTAATAATTCAAAATATTCTGAAAATAGGAATCTTTCGTTTAATTGCGATTTTTTTGTTGATTTTGCATTATTCAACTGTGTTTATTTTGGCATCAAGAACAGGTGCGATTATTTTGATTGGCGTTTCTTTCGCTTCTGTTGTCTTATATAATGATAAAAAAACGATAGGAAAACATCTGCTTGTTTTACTACTTTGTATTGGAATGTGTTGTTGTTTGTTTTATTTTTTACAAAGTGACAGTATTATTGCAAATCGTCTTGGGAAAACCATTGCAGATGGGGAAACAAGTGGAAGAACTGATATTTGGTTGGCCTACTTGAATTTTGTTTTTGAACAACCAGTATTGGGGTTCGGAAATACTGGTTTGCTTGATGTGTCTTTAAGAGCTGGTTTAGGAAGTATTGAAATTAATGGGCAAACGACTGCTTTTAGCCCGCATAATGTATTGTTGGAAATATTGCTGATATCAGGTGGTGTTGGCTTTGTTATAATGACGCTATTTTTTGTAAATGTTTTTCTTTGTGGAATTAGAGCTTTTTTTAAACAAAAAGATTCAACACCAATTCTGTTGTCAATTCCTTTGATTGTTACAATGTTGTCGGGCCAATTACTTTCCCAAAAAATTGCATGGATTGTATATGCTTATATGATTTCAACTTGTTTTGTTCCTGAAAAACTCAAAAATAATTAGAGAATCTTAAATTTTATCATCATTAAACATTTTTGTAATAGAAAGAGTAAAAATGAAAAAAAAAGTTCGTGTAATTGCTTATTATTTGCCGCAATATCATCCTATTCCGGAAAATGATGAATGGTGGGGGAAGGGCTTTACCGAATGGACGAATGTTGCCATGGCAAAGCCCTTGTTTAGAGGGCATTATCAGCCTCGCGTTCCTGCTGACTTAGGTTTCTATGATTTAAGGCTGTCTGAAGTACGCGAAGCTCAGGCTCAACTGGCTAAAGAAGCCGGTATTGAAGGCTTTATGTATTGGCATTATTGGTTTGGTAATGGCCGTCAGTTGCTTGAACGCCCTTTTAATGAGGTGCTTGCTTCTGGTAAACCTGATTTCCCATTCTGTCTTGGTTGGGCAAACCACTCTTGGAGCCGCAAGACATGGACTGCGAAGAATAAGCCTGGTGCGCCTACAATGTTGCTAAAACAGGAATATCCTGGAGACGAAGATTTTACACAGCATTTTTATTCCCTTTTGCCTGCTTTTAAGGATCGTAGGTACATACGCGTCAACAATAAACCTTTTTTCCTGATATATAATGTTCTTGAAATCCCCGATTTAAGACATTTTATGGATTTGTGGCAGAACCTTGCAAAACAAAATGGACTGGAGGGTATTCATTTTGTTGGCAATATCATGGGACATGCGGCAGAGCTGAGAAAGGATGAAATCATCAATTGCGGCGTAGATGCTACCGTTTTGAGCAACCTGTTCTATGGAGAGGGCCGTTGCGCGGGCAAACTGAGCATGTATTGGCAAAAATTCAGAACAAGAGTCCTTAAAATGGGACCTGAACGTTACAAGTATAGAAAGTTTATAAAATTTGTCCATAATGACTATGAAAAGATGGAGAATGTTTATCCGGTTGTATATCCTCAATTAGACCGAACGCCCAGAGCGGGCAGGGATGCCGTTATTTTAACCGGCTCCACTCCAGATTTTTTTGGGAAGTATTTAAAAGATACGATAGATATCGTTAAAGAGAAATGCGAAGATAATCGTATCATTATCATAAATGCCTGGAATGAATGGGGTGAAGGAAACTATATTGAACCTGATATGAAGTTTGGGAAAGGCTATCTTGATGCCTGTAGGAAAGTTTTAGTAAATGAAAAGTAATCAACGCAATGACTGCCTCAACCTGATTCGTCTTCTTGCGGCAATCGGGGTCATGTACGAGCATACGATTCATCATCTGTCGCTCGATATCCCGAGTTTTGTTTCCAAGTTCCTGTGGCTGCCGGGCGTGCCGTTGTTCTTCTGCCTGAGCGGGTTCCTGATTTGGCCAAGCGTTGGTCGGTCGAGGACTTTCGCGGAATATTGCCGGAAGCGTTTTTGGCGGATTTATCCGGAGCTCTGGGGTGCCGTGCTGCTGAATGCGGTGGTGATTCTGTTGCTGTTCCGGGAGCAGATTCAGTGGGCGAAGTTTGCGTTGTTTACGGTAACGCAATCGAAGTTCTTTCAGTTTTGGACTCCTGACTTTTTGAGGGATTACGGTTGCGGGACTCCCAACGGTGCCTTGTGGACGATTTGCGTCATCGTGCAGTTCTACGCCCTTGCTTTTGCTTTGTATAAATTTGTTTATAAAAAAACAAAGCGCAGCTAGTTTTGTTTTTTTGTCCGGGATGCTTGGATTTTTTCACGAATCTATCGTTTCTAGGGTGTTCGAGGTTGTTGGAAAATTGTATGGCGCGACTGTTTTTCCGTACTTGTGGATGTTTTTGTTGGGTGTTTTTCTGTGCGACAACAAAGAGCGTTGTCTCGGATTTCTGAAGAGGGGCTGGTTCCCGTTACTGGCAGTAGCTTATGTCGTGATTAAGTCTGGGTGCGATATCCATCTTTTGCATTACGGCCTCGTGGCCGGGGTTCTTTCGTTCATGGGTTTTCTCGGTTTTGCCTATCGGTTTCCGCAGCTGAACCTGAAAGTTGATGTTTCGTATGCAGTTTACGTTTATCACATGGTGGCGGTGAACGCTTTTATCACACTCGGGTTCACGGGTAGCCTCTGGTACTTACCGCTCGTATTTGTGATTTCCTTCGCTATAGGTTTCGCTTCCACCAAGACGATTGGCGCGTTCGGGATTAGGAAGAAGACGAAAGCGGGATAAATAGCTGTGAAATTGCAAAACGAGGGGCTGACGCTCCTCGTTCTGCCGTTTTTGTATAAATAAAAAGCACTAGCTGGTTCACATTTGACCCGCTTAATACGATTCTCGGTGAACTTCAGTATTGGAAGGCTACGTTATCGCTCATGCCCGAGCGCATTCGCCGTCGAAAAATTGCGCTATAAGGGGAGAACTGAAGATCCATTTAAAGTTCCATTTTACCCTTTTGTGACAAGCTAAAATTTGTTATATTTTGCTTGCGAAAATTATAAAAGGAAAACATATGGCAAATTCCATTTTTTGTGGCAAGACGCTTTTGATTACTGGCGGTACGGGTAGCTTCGGCAATGCCGTACTTAATCGTTTCCTCCAGACGGATATCGGCGAAATCCGCATTTTCAGCCGAGATGAAAAGAAACAAGACGACATGCGCCACGAGTTCCAGGCCAAGTGCCCTGAGGCGGCTGATAAAATCAAGTTCTACATTGGCGATGTGCGCGACCTGGCGAGCGTCAAAAATGCCATGCACGGGGTGGACTACATTTTCCATGCGGCGGCACTGAAGCAGGTACCCAGCTGCGAATTCTTCCCGCTCGAGGCTGTCAAGACCAACGTGTTCGGTACGGATAACGTGTTGACCGCGGCCATTGATGAGGGGGTGAAGAACGTGGTTTGCCTCAGCACCGACAAGGCCGCATACCCGGTGAACGCGATGGGTACGAGCAAGGCCATGATGGAGAAGGTCATCGTGGCGAAGTCCCGCACGGTTTCTCCCGAAAAGACGAAGATTTGCTGCACCCGCTACGGCAACGTGATGTGCAGTCGCGGTTCGGTCATCCCGCTGTGGATCGACCAGATTCGCGCGGGCAACCCGATTACGATTACCGAGGGTTCCATGACGCGTTTCATCATGAGTCTGGACGAGGCGGTGGACCTGGTGCTGTTCGCTTTCGAGAACGGCGTGTCGGGCGACATCTTGGTGCAGAAGGCTCCGGCTTGCACCATCCAGACCCAGGCCGAAGCTGTGTGCGAACTGTTCGGCGGCGACAAGTCCAAGATCAAGGTCATCGGTATTCGCCACGGCGAAAAGATGTACGAGACGCTCCTGACAAACGAAGAATGCGCCCATGCGGTGGACCTCGGGAACTTCTACCGCGTGCCTAGCGACAAGCGCGGCCTGAACTACGACAAGTATTTTAGCAAGGGTGACACGGAACGCAACACGCTCACCGAGTTCAACAGCAGCAATACCAAGCTTTTGACCGTAGAACAGGTCAAGGAAAAATTGCTCACGCTCCAGTACATCCGCGAGGAACTCGCCAAGGCGGGTAAGTAATGAACATTCTCGTTACTGGAGCTAAAGGCTTTGTGGGGCGCAACTTGGTTGCCGCTCTCAAGAACATTCGTGATGGCAAGGACCGTACCCGCGGTGACCTCGTTGTTGGAGAAATCTATGAATACGATATTGATTCTAAGTTGAAGGACTTGGACGATTATTGCGCGAGTGCGGACTTCGTGTTCAACCTGGCAGGCGTGAATCGCCCGAAGGACAACAGCGAATTCATGGCCGGGAACTTCGGCTTTGCGAGCTCCTTGCTTGAAACGTTGAAACGTCACAATAACACGTGCCCGGTGATGCTCAGCAGCAGCATCCAGGCGACGCTTGCAGGGCGTTTTGGCAACAGTGAGTACGGCCGCAGTAAAAAGGCGGGCGAGGAGCTGTTCTTTGAATATGGTAAAGAGAACGGCGTGCGCGTGCTGGTTTATCGCTTCCCGAACCTGTTCGGCAAGTGGTGCCGCCCGAACTACAACAGCGCCGTGGCGACATTCTGCAATAACATCGCGAACGACCTGCCCATTCAGGTGAACGACCCGAACGTGGACATGGAACTCCTCTACATCGATGACCTCGTCGAAGAAATGATTGCCGCCTTGACGGGTGGGGAACATTACTGCACATTTGACGGTATTGATGTTGTGCCTGTTGAGAGGGACGCCTCTGGGAGTGTCATCCTGAGCGAAGCGCGTAGCGCGGAGTCGAAGGATCCAGTGCATTTGTATTGCCATGTCCCGACTGTCCATAAGATTAAGTTAGGTGGTATCGTGGATTTGCTGAACAAGTTCCACGATCAGCCGCAGACTCTGGTGATGCCGGAAATTCCGAACAACAGCTTCGAAAAGAAGTTGTATTCCACCTATCTGAGCTACTTGCCTAAGGAAAAGGTCTCTTTCCCGCTCAAGATGAACGTGGATGCTCGTGGCAGTTTCACCGAGCTCCTGAAGACGGTGAATTGCGGCCAGTTCAGCGTGAACGTGTCTAAGCCGGGAATCACCAAGGGCGAACATTGGCATCATTCCAAGTGGGAATTTTTCATTGTCGTGAGTGGTCGCGCCCTGATTCAGGAACGCAAGATTGGCACGGACGAAGTGATTGAATTCGAAGTGAGCGGCGAAAAGATTGAGGCTGTTCACATGTTGCCGGGTTATACTCACAACATTATTAATTTGTCCGATACTGAAAATCTGGTTACGGTCATGTGGGCTAACGAATCCTTTGACCCCAACCATCCCGATACCTTCGGCGAAAAGGTGGTGAAGTAATGAATATCAAGACAGACTACAGCGACGTGAAATTTGCCGACAACGGCAAGCTGAAACTCTTGATTATCGTGGGTACGCGCCCCGAAATCATCCGCTTGGCCGCCGTCATCGACAAGTGCCGCAAGTACTTCGACTGCATCTTGGCGCACACCGGTCAGAATTACGACTACAACCTGAACGGCGTGTTCTTCAAGGACTTGAACCTCAAGGATCCTGAAGTTTACATGGATGCCGTGGGTGATGACCTTGGCGCTACCGTCGGGAACATCATCAATTGTAGCTACAAGCTGATGGTCGCCTGCAAGCCCGATGCCTTGCTGATTCTCGGTGACACGAACAGCTGCCTCTCTGCTATTGGTGCTAAGCGTTTGCATATCCCGATTTTCCACATGGAAGCCGGCAACCGCTGCAAGGACGAATGCCTGCCCGAAGAGACCAACCGTCGCATCGTCGATATCATCAGCGACGTGAACATGGCCTATTCCGAGCATGCTCGCCGCTACTTGGCTGACTGCGGACTTCCCAAGGAACGTACTTACGTGACTGGCAGCCCCATGGCCGAAGTCTTGCACAAGAATTTGTCTGCAATCGAGGCCAGCGACATCCACAAGCGTCTCGGGCTCGAAAAAGGCAAGTACATTTTGCTCAGCGCCCACCGCGAAGAGAACATCGACACCGAGAAGAACTTCACGAGTCTCTTTACCGCCATCAACAAGATGGCCGAAAAGTACGACATGCCGATTCTTTACAGCTGCCACCCGCGCAGCCGTAACCGCCTCGCCGCTTCAGGCTTCAAGCTCGACAAGCGCGTGATTCAGCATGAGCCGCTCGGATTCCATGACTACAATTGCCTGCAGATGAACGCCTTCGCCGTCGTGAGCGACAGCGGCACCCTGCCCGAAGAAAGTTCCTTCTTCACGAGCGTCGGCCATCCGTTCCCGGCAATCTGCATCCGCACCAGCACGGAACGCCCCGAAGCGCTTGACAAGGCGTGCTTCTTTATCGCCGGAATCGACGAAAAGTCGCTCTTGCAAGCAGTCGATACCGCCGTCACGATGAACAAGAACGGCGACCACGGCATCCCCGTGCCCGACTACATCGAAGAAAACGTCTCGACCAAAGTCGTGAAGATTATCCAGAGCTACACCGGCATCGTCGACAAGATGGTCTGGCGGAAATTCTAGAATCTTGCTCTTGAAATTGAAAGAGTCCCGCTATGGCGGGACTCTTTGCGTTAGGGATGGAAGCCCGTAGGGCCGGGAGGGCCGCCCGTGTCCTGCGCTCGGCCCTCTAGGCGGGGGAACCGTGGGGTGACGCCACGGTTCCGTGCCGCGAGAGCCCGCCCCTGCGCAGCAGGGAACGCCCG
>JAEEGI010016289.1_pt1 | contig 15366 bp, 15 predicted proteins | sample 8958751 | NCBI WGS metagenome assembly JAEEGI01 (sample SAMN16246545, study PRJNA631951) | gut metagenome | biome: gut microbiome; feature: rumen; material: KS-attached | host: Bos | place: Iran: Karaj | collected 2018-10
GGCACTCTAGCCCACTGCACAAGCGCACCAAGGTGCTAAATCATGAAAGTGTTGCGGTGCGTACGAGATTCGAACTCGTGACCTCCTGCGTGACAGGCAGGCATTCTAACCTACTGAACTAACGCACCAAGGAACGCTCTTTCTTATTAGCGGGTGCAAAGGTATAAATAAAATCTGAATCTGCAAAACATTTTCCGATTTTTTTTGATTTCATCGTAAAAAAACTATGAAAAAACGGATTGCATCACGATTGCATCATGATAATTACACCCATCGTACAGCCAATCGACGATACGCGCTGATTCATGATAACCCATTTTCTTGAAGAGTTGAAGCGAGGCTTCATTATTGCTATCTACGAATGCAAACAACTGATGCAGATGCAAAATTCTGAGTGCATAATCCGCTATAGCCTCTAACGTACTACAGCCATAACCTTGTCTGCGATACTTATTGAGGATAATCAGACCTACCTCTGCTCTACGATGACCAGGATCGAAATTGACGATGTCCACGATGCCGACAATCTCGCCCGAAGCGTTTTCAACCATCATCCTTACCTGACGGTCAGCATAGATGTCGTCTGAGGCATTCGCGATATAGTCATGCAGCGTATATCGGGAATAAGGCACATTCGTTGTTCCTACATTCCATAGGTTTCTGTCGTTCTCTATCCGATACAGCAGATCAAGATCCTCTGGCTCTATGGCTCTTAAACTTACTTTTGATGGTGTGGATGTCATAAATGGAGTTTTTTGCGAATTATGTCTGTCAGTGCAATGGCTGCACGGAAATAGATGGCCATCTTTACTGGCACTGCATAGAAGATACTCAGGTGACTATAATGCTTGTGGAAAAAGATCAGCATGGCCTTATAGAATATATGGACATAACGATAGTCGCTCTTTTGGGTTGACTTTCCTTTATAATGGACAATCGGATAAGGCAGATACCAGTTCTCCCATCCGCCCTTCAATAAGCGATATGACAAGTCGATGTCTTCGCCATACATGAAAAAGTCTTCATCTAACAGACCGATTTCGTCGAGTGCTTTCTTCCGAAGGAAACAGAATGCACCACTGATCACATCGATTCTGCCAGGGTTATCCCATGACAGATGACTCATATAGTAACGTTTCGTCAAGCCAAGCATCTTCAAACAAGAAACCCACGGTGTCGGGAGCGCTCTGCGCGATTCTGGAGCCAATGAACCATCGGCATTATGCATCATCACGCCTGCACCTCCTGCTTTTGGATGCGCTTCCATAAAACGAAGAACCTCACGGAGTGTTTGTTCGCCTACGACGGTATCGGGATTCAGCAATAGAACGTAATCTCCTGTTGACTGACGGATGGCGATATTATTGGCTCTGGCGAAACCTATATTCTCACTGTTTTCTATCAATCGAACCCACGGATATTGCGTCTTGACTGTCTCAACACTGTCATCGTCAGAATGGTTGTCAACCACAAACACTTCGCCCTCGATACCTTCAAGGGCTTTGGCCACACTCTGAAGACATTGTTCCAGATATGTGCATACGTTATAATTGACAATGACGATGCTTAGTTTCATGCCTCAGTGGTGGTTTCTGCCAGACAACGATTCAGACTCGGATACACGAAAGGCAGGCATAGCAGCAAGATAATGGCCAGATACCCGAAAGTGGTATTCATGAATATATAATATAATAAGGTGTTAATCACCATCGGGGCTTCGAGAATCAACAGTCTTATCATACCCCACTTCCACATGGCCTTTTCTTTTCTCTCAACAAGATTCTTACTGACGACCTCGAATTTGAAGAGCCTCAGTCCGAGAAATGCGGCGCCAAGCGAAACGATTTCCATCGTTGCTGTCAGCAAGAAATCTGTTTGTTTGTCATCCGCCATGATGCCAGTTGGCAGCATGTCCAGTTCGAAGAGTACGACAATGACTAATGCTAATACGATCTGAGCGGTGTAGAATGCTATAAGTTGTTGACTGACTTTTTTCATTGTTGCTATGAGGGTTTATTTGTCTTCAAACAGTGTTCTGTTCATGATTGAACGTCCCAATGTCACTTCGTCTGTATATTCCAATTCATTACCTACAGCAACGCCTCGGGCAATCACGCTGACCTTGACGTTGTAGGCAGCAAGTTTGCGATAGATAAAGAAGTTAGTGGTGTCGCCTTCCATCGTCGGACTGAGTGCAAGGATCACTTCCTTCACATGTCCTTCTGCAACCCGATTGACGAGTGACGCAATCTCGATGTCGCTGGGACCAATACCGTCCATGGGAGAGATGATGCCGCCTAATACGTGATAGAGCCCTCGGAACTGCTGGGTATTCTCCACAGCCATCACGTCCTGAATATTCTCAACCACACATACCGTTGATGCATCACGCTTGGGATCAGCACAGATAGGACAAGTGTCTGAATCGCTGATATTATGACAGATATGGCAATACTTCACTTCATGTTTCAACTGCCTGATGGCATCAGCAAATTGCTCAACCTCAGCGTCTTCTTGTCGAAGCATCCATAATACTAGTCTGAGTGCAGTCTTTCTTCCGATACCTGGCAGTTTGGAGAATTCTTTGACTGCTTTCTCCAGAAGTTGCGATGGATATTGTTGTGGTATCATGTTGGTCTCCTTCTATTCTTAATTTCCGATTTCCGACAGTTCAAGCCAGCGCATGGACTTCTCGTCGAGTTCGTCTTTCAACTGAGGAAGTCGCTTGCTCTTTTCTGTCAGTTCTTCTACAGACAGCGTTCCGCTACAGAGAGCGGCTTCTAACTGGCGCTGTTCTTCCTCTAACGCCTCGATCTCTTTTTCAAGTTGTTCGAATTCACGTTTTTCCTTATACGACAACTTGGTTCTGGTCTCTCTGTTCTGATTTCTATACTCTTTGTCCTCTTTATTGTCTTCTGTCGTCTTCGTCTCCTTACTGTCTTTGGGCTGAAGCGCATTCCACTCCCGATATTGCGTGTAATTGCCAGGGAAGTCCTTGATTTCTCCTGCTCCCTTGAATACCAACAGATGATCGACCACTTTATCCATGAAGTAACGGTCGTGGCTGACCACAATCACACAACCTGGGAAATCCTGCAGATATTCCTCAAGTATCTGTAGCGTCACGATATCCAAGTCGTTTGTCGGCTCGTCAAGTACCAGGAAATTGGGGTTCTTCATCAATACCGTGCAGAGATATAGTTTTCTTCTTTCTCCACCACTGAGTTTATACACATAGTTGTGCTGTTGCTCTGGGGTAAAGAGGAAATACTGAAGGAATTGTGAGGCTGTGAAATGCTTACCTCCACCCATATCTATATACTCTGCGATATCCTTCACCACATCGATGACTTTCTGCTGTTCGTCGAACTGCAGTCCTTCCTGCGAGAAATAACCGAACCTGACAGTATCGCCAATATCGAAACGGCCACTATCGGGCGCTACTTGGCCGAGCAGCATCTTGATAAACGTTGATTTGCCTGTACCATTATTTCCGACGATACCCATCTTCTCAAATCGTGAGAAATTATAGTAGAAGTCTTTCAGTATAACGGTATCGTCAAATGCCTTTGAGACATACTGGCATTCAAAGATCTTCGAACCGATATAGACGTTTCTCGACTTCAGTCGGATCTGACGTTCCTCAATCCGTTGTTTGGCCACCTTCTCCAATTCATAGAAGGCCTCCTCGCGATAGCGGGCCTTGTGACCTCGTGCCTGAGGCATCCGTCGCATCCACTCTAATTCTGTGCGATAGAGGTTATTCGCACGGGCTATCTCTGCTCTGCGATTATCAATCCGTTCCTGACGTTTTTCCAGATAGTAACTGTAATTGCCGCGATAGGTATAGATGGTATGGTCGTCGAGTTCCATAATGACCGAGCAGACTCGATCGAGGAAGAAACGATCGTGAGTCACCATCAGCAGTGTCTTATTGCCTCTGTTCAGAAAACCTTCAAGCCACTCTATCATCTCCAGATCGAGATGGTTGGTAGGCTCGTCAAGTATCAGCAGGTCGGGATCTGTAATCAGAACGTTTGCCAAAGCCACGCGTTTCTGCTGTCCACCACTCAACTGCCCCATGGGTTGCTGAAGGTCGCGTATTTTCAACTGGGTCAGAATCTGCTTGGCCTTTAAGACCTTCTCTTCTTCACCTTGATGATTGAAACACGCATCAAGCACACTCTCAGCTGGGTCGAACACAGGCGACTGTTCCAACATACCCACTTTAAGGTCGCGTCGGAAGATGATCTCGCCAGAGTCGTATCCCTCCTTGCCCGAAAGCACCGACAACAGAGTCGTTTTACCCGTACCGTTTTTGGCGATCAGTCCGACTTTCTGTCCTTCAGCAATCGAGAAACTGATATTCTCAAAGAGTACCAGTGAGCCAAAGGACTTTGTCAGTTGTTGGACGTCTAAATATGGAGTATCTTTTGCCATCGTCTATTCCTTCAGACTCTTATTGATTTGATCAATATAGTCGAGAATATCATCACGACCGGTTTTCTTCTCTGACGATGTCACAAAATACGGGGGCAATTCGTCCCAGGTTTCACTGAGTGTTTTCTTATAGGCTTCCACATTCTGACTGACCTTGGCAGCACTCAGCTTGTCGGCTTTGGTAAACACAATCGCAAAGGGAATACTGCTTGTGCCCAACCACTCGATAAAATCGAGGTCTATCTTCTGCGGCTCCAGACGGATATCCACCAATAGGAATACATTGACGAGTTGTTGGCGCTGCAGGATATAGCCGTTGATCATCTGCTCCAGTTTCTGCACCTCTTTCTTAGAACGCTTGGCAAAACCATAGCCGGGCAGATCGACCAGATACCACTCATTATTGATAATGAAATGATTGATGAGCAGCGTCTTGCCAGGTGTGGCTGAGGTCTTCGCCAGTTTCTTGTTGTTCGTCAACATATTAATCAGACTGGACTTCCCAACATTCGAACGCCCGATAAACGCATATTCAGGCTTGTTATCCTTGGGGCACATGGCTTCATTGGGAGCGCTCAGTGTAAATTCTGCTTTCTTTATTTCCATCGTTTAAATATTTTGGCGGCAAAGTTACGAAAAGTCGAGAGCAAAACAAAAGAATTTATTCTTTTTTTTGCCGAGACGGAGTAAGTTCGCCATCTTTGATGGCAAAGTTACGAAAAAAATCCCAAATTATTTGGAAGTTCACAAAATAATGCTTACCTTTGCAACGATTTTCAAACAATGTTTCCATTCGAGAAGCATTTCAATCACTTTATTTCAATTTCAAAGGTAGAATTCATACACCTATTTTATGTATAAAAAAGAAGAACTAGAAGCAATGGAGATACCCCAATTGATGGGTATCGCTAATGAATTGGGCATCAAAGTCTCTCAAGACAGCGCCCTTGAAGATGTGATCTATGCCATTATCGACAAGGCTGCCGAGAACAGTGCAGAGTCGGCCGATGAAGCACCCAAGAAAAAGAGAACACGCATCTCAAAGAAAGATAGTAGTACCAGCAGGGTCTATACCGTCAAAGGTAAAGACGGTGAGAACCTCGATTCTAAAAGTCATCGCACCAAGAAGGCTGAACCGGCTCCGCTGTTTAGCGACGAGCCTCTGCCTCCATTTGAGCCTGCCGAAGAACCTGAAGCCCCAAAACGTCGTGGCAGAAAGCCAAAAGCAAAGGTTGAAGAGGTAGTCGAGCAGCCCGAGCAGGTTGTCGAGCAGCCTGAACAAATTGTTGAGGAAGAACCTCAGCCAGAACAAGAACCGCAGTCCGACTTCGAGTTCGTCCCAGAAGCGATGGACGAGGTGCCTCAAGCACCCGATGAGGATACAGTCGATGCTGTCGAGAAGTTGCGCGAGAAGATGGCCAACCGTAGAGAAACGGTATCAGAATATGTCACTGAGGATGGTGTTTGGGAAGGCGATCCTGGCGATGGTACCGATTTTATCACTATCGTTGATATTCCTATCGAAGACCAAGAGGCCATCCCTACCCTCGATATGTTCGACCGTCCGGTTGCCATACAGAAGCAGCCAGAGATGGAGGCTACTTATGTGCGTAACCAGCCTGTCAATGTACCAAAATACGATTTCGCTGATCTGATCGATGCGAATGGTGTCTTGGAGTGTCTGACTGATGGCTACGGATTCCTCCGCAGTTCTGATTACAACTATCTGTCGTCGCCTGATGATGTCTATGTATCGCCCCAGCAGATCAAGAAATATGGTCTGAAAACGGGTGATGTCGTAGATTGCACGGTGCGTCCGCCTCATGAGAACGAGAAGTACTTTGCACTTTCATCGGTAAAGGCCATCAACGGCCGTGAACCGTCTGAGGTACGCGACAGAGTGGCCTTCGAGCATCTGACGCCTCTTTTCCCAGAAGAGAAGTTCACGCTTTGTGGCGACAGAGCTACTACGAATCCGAGTGTGCGTATCGTTGACCTCTTCTCACCTATCGGTAAAGGTCAGCGCGCCTTGATCGTTGCTCAGCCAAAGACTGGTAAGACAGTGCTGATGAAGGATATCGCCAACGCCATTGCCGCCAATCATCCTGAGGCTTATATCATGATGCTGCTCATCGACGAGCGCCCTGAGGAGGTAACCGATATGGCCCGCACGGTGAATGCCGAGGTCATCGCATCTACATTCGATGAGCCTGCCGACCGCCATGTTAAGATTGCCGGTATCGTATTGGAGAAAGCCAAGCGCATGGTGGAGTGCGGACACGATGTGGTTATCTTCCTCGATTCTATCACTCGTCTGGCTCGTGCCTACAATACGGTTGCACCAGCCTCTGGTAAAGTGCTCACTGGTGGTGTCGATGCCAATGCCCTGCAGAAGCCGAAGCGCTTCTTCGGTGCTGCCCGTAACATCGAGGGCGGTGGTTCGCTGACCATCATTGCAACGGCTCTGGTTGATACGGGTTCTAAGATGGACGAGGTGATCTTCGAGGAGTTCAAGGGTACTGGTAACTCCGAGATCCAACTCAACCGCTCGCTCTCCAACAAACGTATCTTCCCAGCCATCGACCTGGTTCTGTCTTCTACTCGTCGCGACGATCTGCTGCTCGACGATACCACGCTCAACCGCATGTGGATCATCCGCAAGTTTATTGCCGAAATGACGCCTGTGGAAGCCATGAATACCATCCGCGACCGACTCGTCAACACGCGCAGCAACGAGGAGTTCCTCATGTCGATGAACGGATAAACGACTTTTATTTAGTGACTCAATATTGTTGATAATGGTGAGCCTTCGAGAGGCCCACCATTATTGTTATCAACTCGCACTCGCTTTCTTCCAGTGCGTCTTGTCAACCCGTTCTATCCAGTGTTCACGATTCCAGCGCGACATGATCTTGTAGATAGCCGACTCTCCGCAGAAATTGCGCTTGAGCGAACGGAGATCATCTATCGTGAAGGTCGGTGCCAACTGGTCGAAGACGGAGTGATTGACACCATACCGCTGACATTCATCCTGAGCGCAAACATACTCGTTGCGAAGCGTATCGCCAAAGGTCTTGATCTGCTGACTCAGACAGTACTCGGCCATCATCAGCGCAAAGTTAAGACAGGCCTTTGATTCTTTGAGGTTTGAGGTTGGAGATTTGAGGTTTTTCGACCCCATGGAGAGCAGATGGAAGATCACACCGCAACGGAATCCGATCACAGCCGCACGCTTACGATAGACATCCTTCACGTGGTCGATATCCTTGGCTGCCTCTATGCGTTTCTCTTCTGCCCAGCCCTCGATCGCCTTCCTCAGTCGAGGCACTTCAATGAGTCCTGAATAGGAGCGCAGTCGGGTTACGGCTTCCTGAATACGGGCTTCATCCTCTGCCGATCGTTTGCGGAACTTCGGCATCTTCGAGAAACTGCAGTCGGGCATCTCGGCAATCAGCACTCGGCTTGAAAGGCCGTTCTCGATGTTGTCGGCCTTGAAGCACTTCCTCAATGCACCGTTCGTGCCGAGCATCGTCCAGTTGTAGGCTACATTCACCACACCCGATTCTGCTGCGTCTGAGTTATAATCCTGACCCCATTCGCCCCGATCGAACCCCAGTCGGTAGATGTCGTATTTCGAACTCCAACTGCCCGCACCGTTCGTTTTCCGAAGGGTATCCAGTTCCTCTCCGAAACTGTACAGGGTGTGATTCTGGGCATTCTTAAATCGCTTCAAAAGCGTTGAACAAGAGACGGTTACGGGTACAACGCGAATCAACACATGAGGGTCATCAGGAGCCTTCTCGTTGGCTTTGCGGCTTTTCTTGCGCTCCTTCCATTCTTCCTCTCGCTTACGAGCCAGCGCGTCCTCCTCGTCAAACTGCCGTTTCCAGATATCTACCGCATTCTTCACCACACTCTTGTTCGAAGCCTGCTCACCTCGGATAATCGACATTAGGCCGAGATGATGGGTGTTGCCGTCGCAATACTCCACTTCTACCTGATCGGCATAAGCGCCACAGATAGGCATCACTCCGCAGAGCACTGGCAAGTGCATCGAGACTGGCACGCCGACAAGTGACTCCTTGAGTCCGATGGGCAAGGCCTTCACGTTCACCTTCACGCCTGTTTCTTCGGCCACCGCTTCAGCATCCTCGATCTCGTCCGACGAGATACCCATTTCGAGTGCATCCAGAATCTGCTGCATCAGTTTCGAGATACCCTTAGGCTCTTCCTTGCAAGCCGATTCGACCACCGATTTCAGTTCTTCGTCGGAGAGTCCGTAACGAGGCATCACCGCCATCAACACCTTCTTCTTGTTGTCGCAGATGGCTCGGAGGTTCACGGCGAGTTTGTGGAGTTTCACATTGCGCTCACCCTCCTGAGGTTCACCGCCATTCCTGCGCCACCACTCGGCGATGATATCCGTATAAGGGATGCCCTTGAAAGTCTTTTCTTCGCAAGGACTACAGGACTTTAGGACTTTCTCTTCATCAGTTGGTTTGGCAATAGACTCAGTCCTGTAGTCCGTTGCTAAAAACAGCCTCTCGCTGACAAACTTCGTATGATCCTCGGGCACCATATAGATGCAGCGATCCACACCCTTTACCTGCTTGTCTGGCTCAAAGCCCGTAGCCTCCTTCATCAGTTGCTGAGCCTCTTCTGCCCCCATTCCGTCTGGCAACTCCACCAATACATGAGTACCGCGACGCACCGACTCTTCTACCAGCAATATCTCCATGCCGTTGATATCAGGCTTGGCTGCATCTTTCAGTTTCTCGACGATCTCGCCAGTATGCCCTTTCTCGTCGAAATCGATCATCAGTCGGTTGAGGGGTTTCAGCGCGTCGGCAATGGCACGATGATTGTCCTTATACGCTGCGCAATGAGGTGTCCACACGGGCAGATGATGCTTCAGTTCATCGTCGCCTCGCTCGATACGCTCACACATCTGAGCCAACCAGGGCTCCCTACGAAGTTTCTCCCAATCCTCCTTCGTGGCTGGGAGGCAAGGGGCACCATGCCCCTTACCGATACAAGTGAAATTACTGTTGTTACTAATCAATTCGTTTTTGAAATTTTTTTGTTCCATGTTTTAAAGAGTTTTGTGAGTGGAGAAGCCTTTGAAACGCTGGCCAGCTTAACTCATGAGATTCCTTCAGCTCACTTCGCTCAGTTAATAAATTAAATAAGGTGAAACCGCTGTGACTTTTGCATCACTCCGAGATGACTCACCTTGCTCATCTCCATAGAATAATCCCTCCTGCCTTCAGTGTGGGTTCATTGTCTCGTCATGTCAAAGAACGCTTTCGATGTTTGTGAACCTATCGCCAGAGGTGCTTCTATAGTAAAAATGTTTTGGGAGTCAGCGTTAATTGAAAAAGGGAATTAACGCTGAGCGAAAAAGTTTGGTATAACACATAAAAAAAAACAGAAAACTCTTGCAATAAAAGTCTTCTGTTAATATTAAAAATAAAACTCGTAATTTATTCTGCCCTCAGATGCAAACGCTGAGTGAGGCTATTTTTCGCTAAGCGGTCATATCGTCGAACAGCGCGTCTAAGTCCTGATTGGGATCTAACAACCGCACCAGCCACTTGATGGTCTGCATCTTGTCTATCGGAGCTGTCGTACAGCGCAGACGGTCATTGCCAAACTCCTTGTTGCCATTTTTGTTCCAAAAGTGGGCATTCACCATTACCCAAATGCTGTAGCCATTGGGCAGACTAATGTATTTCTTGCGAGTCACCAACTCACGGAACAACTCGGCCAGCACATTAACATCGTCGAGCCATACCACCCGGGCATAACTTTCCTCGCCTGTGAACAAATCGATGAAGTCGCGCTGCTGCGTGTCTGCCGCTATCCAACCCATCTGAACCAGTACAGCATAGAGCTTCTGAAGTCTGTTGTTCGTCTCACCACGTTTAGCTTTGTATAAAAACGTCTTGCCAATCATCTCGGCTGCCTTCTTGGGACGACCACGTTTGACTGGCATTTTAACAACTTTGTCGTTGTTGTCAGAGGCGGGCGAGCCTTGCAGACGTTCCTTGTCGTACTTCGCCATATCCTTTAGGAAGCCTTGAATTCGCCCGTCAGTAGCTTCGACATATTCGGCTATACGTTGCTCAAGGGCAGCCTTTCCTGTCTGCCATCCACAAATCCTGAATACATCCTCGATGCCCTCAAGATTGATGCCTTGTGTCTTCGTTACCGCCACGCCTATAGGTTCTCTACAAATCCTTCTGCCGTCGATGAATCTGGAGTGTATTTAATCTTTATGACGTGATCGTATAAATCCTCCCAATACTCGCGCTCCTCAGTCAGTCGCTTGCCCAGCTCTTCAAGCGTTGGTTCGATATGGTGGAAATGCATAATGCTGATTTCCATGAACTGTGCGAAGTAGCCGTCTCTGCAGCTGCCAATCTCGACACCGACCTCCACAACTGGCTCTTTCGACTTGAAGCCGATGCCATATTCGCGAAATTTCTCTTTCAGCGGTTCAGCCTCTTCTTGCGAATTCTCCCAGGCCTCAAAATCGTAATCCCCATGCCCGCTTTCCTTTGCCTTTTGACCTGCTCGCTGAACACAAAGCAGGAAAAATTTCTGCACATCTATTCGCATGTCGTCCTCGTTGCAAAGCACTTCGCAGTCGGTCAGTTCGGCACGGTTCCACACCAGACCCTTTAGTGAGTCCTTGTACTGCACAATCGGGTGGCTATGTGTCTCCAGCGTGTACTTGCCATTCTCACCAATACGGCTCTCACCCACGATGTATGTGGCTATATGCTTGCCCACCTCACCGTTACAATAGATGTAATCGAAGGGCGCCTCCAACTTTAGAATCTGAGTTTCCATATCATTATACTATTATTTGTATGCAAAGGTATAAAGAAATTCTGAGAATATCATCTTTTTTTAAATCATTGACATAGATCGCTTAGTGTTTCTCCTCCCAGCCAAGTCTTACCTTGAATAATCGTAAAATCTTTGAGAGCACTTTTGTAATCAAAATGACTATAAACACAGTTAATGCAGCAATCATGGGAGTGTTGCTACCAAATACTATAACATTCCGGTAGCCGATTAGCTTCGTTTACGTTACTGATATCGACTATGTTTCCGTCTTCATCGAATACTCTTTTATATTTGACGCTGTATTTCATTCCCTTCAAAAACCATCTTCGAAAGAATTAGAACTGCTTTTCTTATAACTCTCATAGAGTTTCTTTCCAATCTTATCTTTCTTCCATGCCTTTTCATGGTATTTCGGGGAAGTATTTAAACGAATTTTCTTAATTCCCTTTGAGAAACGACTTATTTGGTCTCTGGTAATGGGGAATTTTGCCTCGCTGATGAAATGGCTAGATGCAACATAAATCCCAGAGATAACAACACCACCATCAGACTTGTTCATATGACCAAGCAATCGACCATCGAGTGAAATAACCTCATCGTCCATCAGTTTTATCAGCAATTTCGGAGAATCGACGAGTTTACGTTTTTCGTCAGTGTAGACGATATTCAGAAAAACAGAGTCATTATTTGTAGTGACATTTATCTTCATATTATAGCTACCCCATGCTTTATCACCATAGGAAGCTTGCGCCATAACTTGATTAGTTAAGGCTGATATAAACAATATTATAATCAATGCTATCTTTTTCATACTATTCAAAGATTATTCAAATTCACATCATGCCATGCAATTGTAGACAATTCACAACCGGCAATGGCAACTATTGAAATTCTTCAAGATACTCCAGAATTTGTTTTCTCAAGACTGGTATATCAGCGCTTACTACACCCCATACCACCACATCATCTATCTGAAAGTACTCATGTACAATATAATTACGCATACCCCTAACCTGCTTCCAAGGTGTAAGGGGATGAGCATCTATAAAATCAGGAGATAATAGATTGGCTGCCTCACCAATAATCTCGATATTCTTAACGACAGCATAATACATCATATCGTCGGATTTCAGATCATCAAAGGTCTTACCCGACGTATAGCGAATCACACGATCGGCTGCAGCCAGCATGTGTGCCAATCGTTCTTTATCTCTAAGCGGTTCTCTCATAGATTAGGATTTTATCACGATCAACACTCTCGCGCGCAAACGATGCCAGCGAACGGTCGGTCACTAAATCGACATTACGACCAAGCAACGCCTTAAGATCCTCGTACATACCGAAGAATTTCATGCCGATATGCTGGCTTTCGTCGAGAGCAACCAATATATCGATATCGCTATCAGGCGTTTGTTCGCCACGAGAGAAAGAGCCAAAGATCCATGCTTTCAAAACGGGCTGCGTCTTGAAATAGTCGGCTAACAACTGTATCATTACCTTTGTACTCATATCGTTTCAACTGGTTTACGTTTGCAAATATAAGGAGAAAATCCGGAAGTACCAAATTTAGGAGGGGGTTATTTTCGACGGTTTTGGAATTTTGGAATTTTGGAATTTCTGACATTAAGGTATTTCCAATAGTACACAGAGGGGTAAGAGAGGGATATAAGAATTATATATTATTATAATAATATATAATTTATAATATACTATAACCCTGAGATTGTGTAGGTGGGATTTGCTTAATGTCAGAAAGTCCAAATGTCTAATTTTCCAATTTTGGAGAATTTGGGGCATTGTGAAGGCTTGGAATGGGTGAAATTTGGTAATGAAAATAATTTACGAAAAGAATATGAGCAGAAGTAGTGAATTTGGTGGCCTCTAGAGAGAAAAATTGCTAGCATTAGGGGTAAAATTTGCGCCCTAGTACGGGAACAAATTTTCCCCTTAATAGTTGCAAATGGCGCGAAAACAGGCGGAAACAAGAAGGTTTGAAATTATTTTACAGAAGCGGGAGACACAAAGAAAATCCCCAACCATATCGAAATGATTGGGGAATTGAAACTTTATCGAGTGGGCGACGATTATTACAAGAAATCGAAGATTTATTTAATCGAAAAATCGACGATATTTACGAAAAATCGACGCTTTATCGCGGATTATTCGCCTCGAAAATCTTCATGCGCTCTTCCAAAAGATCGTATTGGTGATCCTCGATGAAGGATGTGCAGACACGCAACCCCTCTTGTTCGCTGCCACAAGTGATCAGACAGATGGCCGATACACCATAGTACATCAGTTCGTGAGCCAACTGACCAGAGGTCATACCAGGATAACCGATCGTGAAGTAGAAACCGTCGGCAATAGGCTCGTCGAGGTCTTTATCATAGACCACATAGAAGTTGTGACGGCAGAAAATCTCCTTCAATTTCTTGGCGCGCTCACCATAAACACTGATCTCCTTGCGGAAATCGTACTTACCCTCGTAGGCGGCTTTCAGCATGGCAGCCATCGCATACTGGGCACTGTGGCTCGTACCAGAACTCAGCGCATAAAGCATGCGCGTAGAGAACACGGGGCCGAACGGCAATCCCTGATAACGCTCCGACAGCGCATCGAAATGACGATGGAACAAGGCATCGGAGATACAGGTAACACCGATACGCTCTCCCGCATAACTAAAGGCCTTTGAGCCACTTATGAGCAGCATGTAATTGTCGGTATAACGGGCTACAGTAGCCTGATAAGGCGGTTGGAACGGTGTCGAGAGATCCTTACGGAAGTCCATCGCGAAGTAAGCGAGATCCTCCATCACGATGGCATCGTATTTCGTAGCGAGCTCGCCAATCACCTTCAACTCCTCCTCTCGCAGACAGATCCACGAGGGGTTGTTGGGATTGGAATAGACGATGGCGCAGATGTTGCGCTGCTTGAGATAGCCCTCGAGTTTCGGACCGAGTTTTTTTCCACGATAGGCATAGACATCGAAGGTCTGATACTTCACACCCATCACCTCCAACTGCATCTTCTGAACAGGGAAGCCCGGGTCGATAAAGAGTACGGTATCCTTCGACTTGTCGCGCTGCGAACAGGTGAGGAACGAGGCGAAAGTGCCTTGCATCGAACCACTTACGGGAATACAACCTTCGGGCTTGATGTCGATGCCGATGAATGCCTTCACAAACTGCGAGGCAGCCTCTTTGAGCACAGGCGCACCCTGAATATCGGGATAGCTGTGGGCGATACCATCCTTCAATGCCTGAATCTGGGCATCGACTCCCACTTGAGCAGCAGGCAGACCAGGAATGCCCATCTCCATCTTGATGAACTCTACCCCACTCGCCTTCTCGGACTTGGCTGCCACTTGCTTCACTTCGCGGATCGTGGCCTTGGAAAAATCCTTGATACCAAGCTCGGCTACCAGGCCGTCAACGATTTCTTTCTTTATTGGTGTTTCCATTACTTTCTTTATTACTTCTGAGCTTGTTTACCGATGGCCAGTGCTTTGATGTTGGCCTCGACGATAGCCTCGCCCTTGCGGCCGAAAACTCGGCGGATGGCATCCTCAAGTTTATCGTACTCGATGCCCAGAGCCTTCTGGGCAGCACCCAGCAGAATGACATTAGCACTACGGGGCACACCGTTATCCTTGGCAGCCTGTTCGATGTCGAGCATAATCACATTGTTTATCTTCTCGAGGTCGGCCTTGATCGTCTCGATATCAGGATAGTTGGGGATATTCACGAAAGGCGTGCTCGAGGTGATGATCCAGCCATCCTTCGAGAGGAACGGCAGATAGCGGAGCGCCTCCATCGGTTCCATAGAGATAATGACATCGGCACCACCCAGCGGAATCAGGTCGCTCGAAATGGGGTCGCTGGAGAGACGCAGATTCGACTGCACATCGCCACCACGCTGACTCATTCCGTGAACCTCAGCCTGTTTGATATAGAGGTTCTCCTTCATGGCTGCCTCACCGATAATCGTTGCGATAGAGAGGATACCTTGACCTCCTACGCCACACAAGATAATATCTGTCTTCATTTCTTTGCCTCCTTTGCTTTTTGCTGT
>JAEEGI010016290.1_pt1 | contig 15364 bp, 10 predicted proteins | sample 8958751 | NCBI WGS metagenome assembly JAEEGI01 (sample SAMN16246545, study PRJNA631951) | gut metagenome | biome: gut microbiome; feature: rumen; material: KS-attached | host: Bos | place: Iran: Karaj | collected 2018-10
AGACGGGGTTCCTCACGACTTTCGAGATCAGGACGATGCTCGACTTCCTTAAGATCATCGACAATCCCGCCCGTGACGTGCCTTTTGTCGGGGCACTCGCTTCACCGATCGGCGGTCTTGAGAACGAGGAGCTCGCAAGGATCAGGATCGAAGCGGGCGCGGACATCCTGTTCTGCGACGCCGCGCGCAAATATGCGGAAAGCGGCAGTGACCCTGTGATCCGCGAGAAGCTTGGGAGGTTCTTCGCGATCTGCGATGAGATCCGTGGCATGAACCTCTGCAGGGATCTGGGTGAGTGCATCTCACGCATATATGAACTCACGGGGTTCTACACATTTTGCAGGACGCTTCCCGGCGCCGAGGTGAGGACTGCGAACCTCGACCTGCTCATCTCATATGCAAATGACTTTGAAAAAAGCTCTTACTCGGGTCTTTTCAGCTTTGTCAGGTACGTGGATCAGCTGAGGAGCACCGAGCAGGATCTTGACGAGAGTGCGCCTGCGGATGCTGAGAACGCCGTTGTGCTCATGACCGTTCATAAGAGCAAGGGACTTGAGTTCCCTTATGTTATCGTGGGCGGTATGAACAGGGTGATGACAGAGCTTGACTCCCGTGAAGCGATCATCTTAAACTCTGACTTTGGGATCTGGCCTGTGGCGATCGATCCCGAAAGAAAGATCAAGACAGGAACTCTTGATAAGCAGGTTGTGAGAAAGCGCATGACCCTCGATATGAAGGGTGAAGAGCTCAGGCTGCTTTATGTCGCCATGACGCGTGCACGCGAGAGGCTCTTCCTGGTCGGATCCGACAAGGACGGAAAAGATGAGTCACTCTGGGAAGACGAAGCTGAGCTCTGTGCGGGAGGAAATCCTTATCCCTACAGCTATATCGCTTCAGCAAAAAGCTGGCTCGATATCGTGGGACCCGTGGCGCTTGCAAATCCGGAACATTTTGAGGTGAAGTCTGTAACCGCAGACGAGATAAAGGATCTTGAATTATCAGATACTCTAAAAGAAGAAACAAAGCATGAAGTTGGGGAGGAAGACTTCCTTGAGTATTATAAGAATGTGACATGCGATGAGGAAACAGGAGAGGCACGAGACATTATTGAACAGCTGAGTTACAGCTACCCCTACGAAGATCTTGCCAAGATCCCTGCGAAGCTTTCTGTATCTGATATAAAGAAGAAACACATGGACTTAAATGCTTCGCCGGAGAGTACTGTTGCTAAAGATGACAAAGTTACTCCTGTAAAAAACGAAGCAAAATTCGGCAAGTTCACGGGCGCGGATTATGGTACACTGTTACATAGAGTTCTCAGGTTCCTTCCTTTTGATCTGAGTAAGGAAGGGATCGAAGCGTACCTCGCGGACCTTGAGGAACGCGGTGTGTTGAGCACCGAGGAAAAGGAAGCGATAAAAAGAGACGATATAGAGGGCTTCATTGCTTCGCCCGTTTATGCGAGACTCAATGCCGCTTCGCAGAACAAGACACTGCGAAGAGAGCAGCCTTTTATCACCGGGATCCCCGCGTGCGAGATCGACAGCGAGCTCTACGGCGACTCACAGACGCTGATCCCCGTGCAGGGCGTTATCGACTGTCTCTTCGAGGAAGACGGCAAAGTGGTCGTACTTGATTACAAAACCGACCACAGAGACGAAGCGTGGCTCAAAGAGAACTACAAGCCCCAGCTTGACCTTTACATGCGTGCCGCTACTGCCGCCCTCGGCAAGCCGCAAGGTCACGAGCTGATATACTCGTTCTTCCTTAAGAAGTGTTTAGAAATTGAATAACATAGAAAATCCCTGCTTATCGCTTGATGTGCGACCGGCTACATAAAAAATGGGAAAAGTAGTTGAATGCAGGAAAAAGCCAGCGAAGAAAAAGGAGACAATCAGTGAGGTATATCGAAATATCGGAGATTCTTTTTGCAGGCAAAATCTACAATTAATGAGCATATTCAAAAAACTATGCTGATGGAGAATTAAATCATGCGTGAATACAGTGGTTTTGCACAGGTCTACGACCTGTTTATGGACAACATCCCCTACAAAAAGTGGTCCCGCTATCTGATCTCGCTCCTGCATGCGCAGGGAGTGAAGGACGGTATCGTAGCGGAACTCGGCTGCGGTACGGGGCAGATGACGAGGCTTCTGAGGGATGCGGGATACGACATGATCGGGATCGACATGTCGCCCGACATGCTCGGCGTGGCGAGGGAGAAGGAGCAGGAAGGCGACGAGAGCATTCTTTACCTGCAGCAGGATATGCGTGAGTTTGAGCTCTACGGGACCGTGGCGGCGATCGTCAGTGTCTGCGACAGCCTCAACTACCTTACGAACCCCGATGATCTTTTAAAGGTATTCAAGCTCGCGAAGAATTACCTTGATCCCGGCGGAGTGATGATCTTTGATATAAACACCAGACATTATTATTCGCATGTGCTCGGAGACTCGACGGTTTGCGAAAATCGCGATGAAGGCAGCTTCATCTGGGAGAATGAGTGGAACGATACTACTTTCATCAACTCATCATATCTCACGATTTATCATAAAATCGAAAACGACGGCGAGGAGCTTTACGAACGACTTGAAGAGGAGCACCGCCAGCGCGGTTACACAAGCGGTGAAATCCTGCATTACGCTCGCAGGGCAGGACTTACGCCTGTGAACATATACGAAGCATTCACGAAAAAAGCCCCCGGCAGGACGTGTGAGAGAATGTATTTTGTCCTGCAAAATGTGTAAAAATCAGATAACAAAAGGACAAAGAATTGACGAATACATGAAAAAACACTACCTTCTTTTCTTTTTTTATGAAATCAAAAACAAAACTTGACAAATAACAAATTCTGGGGTATATTGTTAGAGGATGATTTACAAAGGCGCATTTTCGGGCTTGCCCCGTGATTACAAATAATAGGAGAAATGTGTTATGGCTAAAAGAGTTCTTGTATGTGATGACGCAGCGTTCATGAGGATGATGATCAAGGACATCCTTACCAAAAACGGCTACGAGATAGCCGGTGAAGCAGAGAACGGCGCCGTTGCTGTATCTAAGTATGCAGAAACAAAGCCCGATCTTGTTATGCTTGATATCACGATGCCCGAGATGGACGGAATTCAGGCTCTTAAGAAGATCAAAGAGCAGGATCCCGGTGCTGTTGCTATCATGTGTTCAGCAATGGGCCAGCAGGCGATGGTTATCGAGTCTATCCAGTCCGGAGCCAAGGACTTCATTGTTAAGCCCTTCCAGGCGGACCGTGTAATTGAAGCTATCAAGAAAGTGATCGGATGATTCGTTTTTTCATAATCTCCGGAAAGCCCCGGGTCTCAGACCCGGGGCTTTCTGTATGTTCAAAATGACAGTAAACAGCCCGTCTTCTGTCGGTTGCTCCGATAAGCGGGCACCATCTGTCGCTATCATATATTCCTTTATTTGCATTAATGTGTTAGAATAGTAAGGTACCTCGGCGGAATCACCTAGAGAAAAGAGGCCTTTATGGAAGAAAAACCTTACAGCGTGAACATATCCCGCATAGACGTCTCAGGCTTCCTTACTAACATTGGTCATGAAGTTCGCATCCCCATGAACATGATACTGGGAAGTGCGGATCTTATTTCGCATGAGAATATCAGCAAGAAGGTACACGAGAGCGTCAACAACATCCGTCAGGCGGCCGACATGCTGCTTGGGAACATAGAGGATATCATTGACCTTATCCGCATGAGCTCGGGTGATCTGACCATTAATGAGGCCGAGTACAGGACAGAAGAACTGTTTGTTGAGATCAGGAGCAATCTTGAGGGCCGTGCTCTTTCGGCAGGGATCGAGGTGGACTATCATCTGGACGGTGCGATCCCTTACAGGCTCATCGGTGACCGCGAGAGGATCAGACTGATGGTCGAGAAGCTGATCTCGAACGCGCTTGCGCTCACATCGTCGGGCAAGATGAAGTTCGGTGTGAGGATCATGAAAGGCGGTCCCGGAACCTGCTTTGTGAAGTTTGATATTATCGACGGTTCGGACAGAGAGCTGCCCGAGGAGATCGTAAAGATAGTTTCGGGAGTGGAGATCACTCCGGGTGACAATATAACCACGTCGGACGGCAACGCCGTCAGAGTTTTCCTTGTTAAGAATCTCGCGACCATGATGGGCGGGAAACTGACCGCGATCAGCACACGTACGGGTTCAAACGTGCTTTCGCTGCTTATAGCCCAGAAGACGGTGGGCGCCGGGATCAACACGGACTACGAGTACACCGAGGAAGAGAACACTGAGGACAACGAGCTCTTCAGCGCTCCCACAGCAAGGGTTCTTGTGGTCGACGGATCGATCGCTACGGACAGGTCTGTCATTCCGCTCTTCAAGAAGTTTCATATCGACGCCGATGTCGTTGACAACGGCGGTCAGGCGATCGAGCTCTGCAAGCTCGTAAATTATGACGTGGTACTCGCAGGTAACAACCTTAAGGATTTCGATGCGCTGACGCTCGAGAATTCACTCAAGTCGCTCGAGGGCTCCGAAGGTCTCTTCGTGGCGGCATACGGGCAGCAGACGGAAGGCTTTGAGGATTTCTTTGATCCCAAGGCTTCGGCAGCCGAGCAGAAGGAGTTCCTCAAGAAGTACATTCCCGCCGAGAAGATCAATATCGTCAGCAGGATGCAGTACACGGGCGACGGTCTCGAGGCGCTCGAGAATCTCGGTCTCAACACAAAGGGCGCGCTCGCAAACTTCAACGGTGACGAAGACGAGTACAAAGACGTCCTTCTCACCCTCTGCCGAAGCAGCGACTCGAAGGGCAAGCTCCTCAGCCACTACATAGAGACCCACGACTACAAGAACTACATCGTCGCAATGCACGGTATCCTCGGTGTTGCGCGAGTTATCGGTGCCGACTGGCTCGCCACCAAGTCGCGCGAGCTTGAGAAAGCGGCAAAGCAGGGTGTCTACGGCATCATCGAGAAGGAAACGGGAGTGCTCAGCGAGTACTTTGAGAAGCTTCTCGCATCCATAAAGACCGTTCTTTCGAAGGACACGAACGAAACGATCATGGGTGAGATCAGTAAAGAGGATCTTATAAGCATTATCAAGGAACTTCGCGGCTACCTTGATGAGTACCAGCTCGACGAAGTGGAGGAACTCTTCTTTACACTTGCCCAGTTCTCATACCCCGATCCCCATGTCATGGAGCTTATCCACAACGCGGAGCAGCACATGCTCGACTACAACTACACGGAGGTTGCGGAGTGCCTTGACGAGGTGAGCGAGATACTGGGATAATGAACAGATAAAGACAGATCCCTGCAGGAGCGGGGGTCTTCTCTATAAAAAGCCCGGTGCGGTAACGCATCGGGAGAAAAATAAACGGCGCAAAAGCGCTGAAAAAAGGAGGTCAGACATGGCAACAAAGGGAGGCCGCAAACCGGCCGACACAAAACAGGAGAAAAACAGCAAGAATAAGGAAGAAATGAAGAACGCGTGGCTCAAGTACACAGCTTCGGACAGGAAGAAGCTCGACGAACTCTGCAACGGGTACATCGATTTTATCTCCGAGTGCAAGACGGAGCGTGAGTGTACCGAGGCGATCGTCAAAGAGGCGCGCGCACATGGTTATAAAGATCTCGACACAGTTAAGAAACTGAAGCCCGGCGACAAGGTATACCGCGTAAACAAGGGCAAGGCGGTGCTGCTCTTCAACGTAGGCAAGAAGCCCATCAGGGACGGTTTCAAGATCCTCGGTGCGCACATCGATTCCCCGAGACTTGATGTGAAGCAGAACCCGCTCTACGAGGACACACAGCTTGCACTCCTTGATACACACTATTACGGCGGCATCAAGAAGTACCAGTGGGTTACAATGCCTATGGCCATTCACGGAGTTATCTGCAAGAAGGACGGCAGTGTGGTAAAGGTTGTGATCGGTGAGGATCCCGCAGATCCCGTTGTGGGCATCTCGGATCTTCTCATCCATCTCGCTCAGGAGCAGATGAAGAAGGAAGCTCCGAAGGTTGTTGAAGGCGAGGACCTCAACGTTCTTGTCGGAAGCATTCCGTTAAAAGGCGAGGAAAAGGAAGCCGTTAAGGCCGGTATCTTAAAGATCCTCAAGACAAAGTACGGCGTAGAGGAGGATGACTTTATGTCGGCCGAGCTCGAGATCGTACCTGCAGGACGCGCAAGACACTACGGTATCGATTCGAGCATGGTCATCGGTTACGGGCAGGATGACAGAGTTTGCGCATATACGTCGGCTCAGGCATTCTTTAACGTACCGGACGTTGACAGGACCGCGGTCTGCATCCTTGTCGACAAGGAAGAGATCGGAAGCGTCGGAGCAACGGGCATGACATCGAGATTCTTCGAGAATTCCGTTGCGGAGCTTATGGACAGGCTCGGATGCTACAACGAGCTTGATCTGAGGAGAGCCCTCGCTTCATCACATATGCTTTCGTCCGACGTTAATGCTGCATTTGACCCGAACTACCCTTCGGTCATGGAAAAGAAGAACTGCGCTTATTTCGGAAAGGGCATGGCTTTCAGCAAGTTTACGGGCTCAAGAGGAAAGTCGGGCTCGAACGATGCCAATCCCGAGTTTATCGCAAAGCTGCGCGCAGCACTCGACAAGCACAAAGTATCCTACCAGATGGCTGAGCTTGGCAAGGTTGACCTCGGCGGCGGCGGAACGATCGCCTACATCATGGCGGAGTACGGAATGGAAGTCATCGACAGCGGTGTCGGACTCCACAACATGCACGCGCCTTGGGAAGTTGCAAGCAAAGCGGACATCTACGAAACAGAAAGAGGATACGAAGCATTTTTAAATGAAATTTAATGGAACCGAAAAGGAAGGGGGATCGTCTAATGGTTACAGAGACGGAGAATACCGTTTATGACATCGAGACTCTGGTACGCGAGTACGGCAACGATGTCCTCAGAACGGCATATTCCTTCGTCAGGGACAGGGAGGCTGCGAAGGATCTATTCCAGGAAACATTCATAAAGGCCAATTACAATCTTGACAAGTTCAGGGGTGACAGTTCGATCAAGACTTGGCTTATCAGGATCACGGTCAACGTTTGTAAGGATTATCTGAAGAGCGCTTACCAGAAAAATGTTGTCCCTATGACGCAGGTCGAAGAGGACAGTCTCAGAGTTGAAGACGATCACGAGCAGATAGAGAATGCGGATCGCGATGAGCAGATCAGGCGAGCCGTGAACTCACTGCCCGAGAATTATCGCGAAGTTGTTTTGTGTGTATACTTCCGCGAAATGAGTGTTGCCGACACATCGGCTGCACTTGGTGTGCCCGAAGGTACGGTAAAAAGCCGTCTCGCGAGGGCACGAGAAGTACTTAAATCTAAGTTGGAAGGGAGGCTGTAAGTCATGGATGATTTTGACAGATTATTAAAAGACGCCCTTGACAGCGACATTGACTTAGAAGGCCTCACGGTCGACGAAGATCTTGTTGCTTCAACGCTTAAAGCTATCGACGAGGCAGCTCCCCGCAAGGAGGAGATCAGAGCCGAGTTTGACCAAGAGTTTGCGGCAGTTGCTGCTGAGGAAGTTGCCACAGAGACAGTCTCCGAGGAAGTTCCCGAAGAGGCAACAGCGGTTGTGACGCCCATGTACAAGAAGGAGAGATTCTTCACAGGCAGACGTATCGCCACTATCGCCGGTGTTGTTGCCGGGATTGCGGCTGTGGTTGTCGGCGCGATATTCCTCGGATCCGGCATGAACTTAACAAAGAAGAGTGAAGATGCTTCGACTACGACTGCGATGAGTACCGCAACAGAAGACAGGACGGAGTCTGCTGCCGAATCGTATGAGATGAAAGGCGCTGCTGTGTATGATACGGAAGCTCCCGCTTCACCCGTGGAGTCCGCTACATTCGATGTTGGGGCAGCCGGCATGGCCGGCAGCGCCGGTAACGGTGGCTACGGCGGCATGCGAAGTGGCGTGAATGGTATGGTTGCCGCTGACGGCGCCGCTGCGGATGCTGCGTCCGAAGAAGACGGCCTCTACTACTTTGACGATGATGAATACTACATTGATCAGAAGGCCGAAACATCGGATCTTTTAAACAACGTGTTCATGCTCGGTGACAAGGACCTTTACAAGCCTATCCTTGACGCTGTGAGGGCGGTGGCTGAGGGAGAACCCGAAGTGTCCAACCCCATGCAGTATTCAGCAGAGTCTGAGGAAGCCGAAGAACCCGCTGCAGGCGACGGCGACGGATCGGTCGGAGTGACGGCCAACGACGGCAGCAGTATGGCGGCTGTCGAGCCGGAAGCTGACGAGGCCGAAGAGGAAGAGTTCGACATTAACGATCCCGTGCAGCTCAAGGAAGCTCTTGAGGAATCCCAGCAGATGCTCAAGGAAACCGGCGGAGGCCCTTCCGATAAGGCGACCGAGGTGATCGGTTCGATCGAGGTCAACGGCGAGACCGTTCCCGATTTTGAGTATTCACCCGAGAAGAATCCGTTCTGGGTTGAGATCGGAGACGCATCCGACGAGGCACTTTCTGAGTACTCGCCGCTGATCGTCATCTACGATCAGGACAACGAAGCCGACTTTGATGTGTGCGTTCAGGTCTACACCGACAGATGTGTTGTTTACGATTTCGCTTTCGGAACCACGACAACCTACTCGGTAACTGACGGACAGGCACTTGCGGACACACTCCGCGAGATCGTCGGCCAGTAAGATCATTAAAAAACCAATACCCTCTCTGTCGTTTTATGCGACAGGGAGGGTATTTTTAACGTATATGACCATGATCTCGCGTTTCCCGACGAGCCCGTGGGATCCCCCAAAAAGCTTATGAAACGGAACGTTGAAGATCAGGATTTGAGGTCTGTGTAAAAAATATTTCAGGGATGAAAGAAAACGCTTGTCAGTAGATATGAAAAAGTTTATGATAATTCTAATAAGAGTTTTTTAATCGGTGGATTGGATTCGGATCAGGTCCGGACGGCCGGGAAAACGGCTTGAAAAGCCGATCGTTTGAAAAACTCATTACGCGGGCGGAGTCTTGTGGAACCGTTCGTACAGGCTGATTTGGGGGATTTCGCATGGTAGGGATGGCTCAGTTTTTTAAGGTTTCATCCGCACAGTTTGTCAGCTCGGCGACCGACAAGCTCGGCATCACTCCTCAAGAGGCCATAGGCGTTTATGAATCCATCATCCTTCCCAAAAGGGCGACAAGCGGCAGCGCAGGGTACGATTTCTTCACACCGGTGAAGATCGAGCTCGCACCCGGAGAGTCACTGAGCGTTCCGACAGGGATCAGGGCGCGTATCGACGAGGGCTGGGTGCTCATGCTCTACCCCAGAAGCGGCCTCGGATTTAAGTACGGGATGAAGCTTACGAACACTGTCGGGGTTATCGACAGCGATTATTATTACTCCGACAACGAGGGGCACATCATAGCCAAGATCACAAACACATCGGCTGACAAGACGATCACGGTCGAAGCAGGCAAGGGATTTATCCAGGGAGTGTTCACTCCGTTCGGGATCACGGTTGATGACGAGGCGGACGGCGTCCGTAACGGAGGGTTCGGGAGCACCACAAAGTAAGACTGCACAGGCAGGTAAAGAAAGGAACAGCACGCGGGAGCGTGCAAGCAGGGGAATCAGAAATGACCAGGTTAGGAATATTCGGCTACGGCAATCTCGGACGAGGGATCGAGTTCGCAGCCGCACAGAACAGTGACATGGAGCTCAAGGCGGTTTTCACGAGACGTGACCCCAAGACTCTTACCATAAACAGCAAGGCACAGGTTTACAGCGCAGCGGATCTCGCAGCGCACAAGGACGAGATCGATGTCCTCATTATGTGCGGCGGAAGTGCTACAGACCTTCCCACACAGACACCCGAAGCAGTTAAGTATTTCAACGTAGTAGACAGCTTCGATACTCACGCAAGGATCCCCGAGCATTTTAAGAATGTTGACGAAGCAGCAAAGAAGTCGGGCAAGATCGGTTTTATCTCGGTCGGCTGGGATCCCGGTATGTTCTCTCTCGCAAGACTTTACTCCAACGCTATCCTTGTTGACGGCGCTGATTATACATTCTGGGGCAGAGGCGTCAGCCAGGGCCATTCCGATGCGATCCGTCGTATCGAGGGCGTTCAGGACGCACGTCAGTACACAGTTCCGGTTCCCGAGGCCGTTGCGGCAGTCAGGAACGGCGAGATGCCTGAGCTCACAACCCGCCAGAAGCACACACGTGAGTGTTTCGTAGTTGCGAAAGAGGGCGCTGACAAGGCAAGGATCGAGCAAGAGATCAAGACGATGCCCAATTACTTCTCGGATTATGACACAACAGTTCATTTCATCAGTCAGGAAGAGCTGGACCGTGATCATAAGGGTCTGCCTCACGGCGGAAGCGTTCTTCGTACCGGCAAGACCGGCGCAGGTAACAGCAACACCCATACCATCGAGTACAGCCTCAAGCTTGACTCGAACCCTGAGTTCACTTCATGCGTGCTCGTTGCATTCGCAAGAGCAGCTCACAGGATGAACCTCGCAGGGATGAGCGGAGCCAAGACGGTATTTGATGTACCGCCCATCATGCTCCTTAAGGATGACCCTGATTTTGCAAGGGCACATCTGCTTTAAGGATGACCCGGGTGCTTCCGGGGAACCTACCTGATGAAGATCCGGATTTCGAAGGGGACGCCTGATTTAAGGTTGACGCGGAAATCCACGACCGGCCGCAGGTCGTTAAACGGCGGAAGGGGAATCAACACATTTGTAGGGAAGAGAGGCCGAGCACAATATGTCCGGACGTATCAGAAGAGCTTTTGGATCTTTGATTTGTGTAGCTGTCGCAGCGGGCATCCTGACGGGATGCGTCAGCTCGAGCAGTAAGGCGACTGACGCGCCCGAAAAACTGGAAAAGTCCATCGCGGACGGCAGAACTCTTGTCCCCGACATCACACGCGATACTCTGAGCCTCCCCGGCACGGACGAAAGCGATACTTCAAAGACCCCTGCAAAGACAACCACCCCCAAGACTTCAGAAACCAAGAAATCAACAGATAAAGACGACGTGATCGGCGGAAGCCTTGTCGATCCCGCCAAGTACATCCCGGATCCCGGAGCCCGCATCAAGATCGTTCTTGATCCCGGACACGGCGGAGTGCATGCGGGTGCATCATACGACGGTATCAACGAGCAGGACCTCAACCTGAAAGTTGCGCTCCTTTGCAGAAACTACCTGATCACCCACTACAGCGATGTGGCTGTCTACATGACACGCAGTACCGACAGGGAGCTCGATCCCACACTCAAGGTTGATCTTGAAGAGAGAGCACGTGTTGCGGAGCTTGCCAATGCTGACGCACTTGTGAGCATCCACTTCAACGCATCGGACAAGCATGACCTTCACGGTTCGATCGTGTACGTTTCAAGACGCGATAATGTCAATGAAGAATCGTCTCTGCTCGGAGAACAGATCCTCGGCAGGCTCGCAGATCTCGGACTCGAGAACCACGGCATTTCGACCCGTGACAGCAACGACCTTTTCGACAAGGACGGCAACCCCTACGACTACTACGCGATCAACAGACATTGCGCAAGCCGTGACATCCCCGGCATCATCGTAGAGCACGCCTATATCGATAACGAAGCGGACAGACCGTTCATCGACAGCGAGGAAGACCTCGCAGCAATCGCAGAGGCTGACGCGCTCGGGATAGCAGCCCACTTCGAACTTACACTGTATTAAAGATCAAGAGCGCAGTTCTTCAAAAAGGACTGCGCTCGGATTATGTTTGCGTATCACGGACTTTTTACTTGACAAAAGCGAAAGAAATGATAAAATGTCCGTAACACATTTATAAAGCGTTGAAGGAGAAGACACGGATCTTCGGAACCTGACAGAGAGGTCGCCCGTTTGGTGGAAGGGCGCCATGGGAATCCGGTCCAAGTGTTACCGCCTCCTGAGCGGCCCCAATCCGGCCCGTCACGGTCACGTTACGACCATACCTTAAGCAGGGTTACAGGAGAAACTGCATGGACCGGGGATTAGCGAAGGATCCGGCAGCGGACATGTGACCAAACGGGGTGGAACCGCGGATACAGTTTATTCGTCCCCTTGAAAGCAGAATTGTTTTCAAGGGGATTTTTGTTTTGGAAAGGAGCATTTATGGCAAACATCACAGAACCCAGGACGCTTTCCGGATTTATGGAGCTTCTTCCGGACCGTCAGGTTATTTTTGACAAGATCAGGAGGAAACTTGAGGATGTCTACAGCCTTTACGGTTTTTATCCTCTCGACACACCGATCCTCGAATACAGCGAAGTGCTCCTTGCGAAAGCAGGCGGCGAGACAGAGAAGCAGATCTACCGTTTCAACAAGGGAGATACCGATCTGTCCATGAGGTTCGACCTCACCGTTCCGCTTGCAAAGTACGTTGCGAAGAACGCCGGTGAGCTCACCTTCCCTTTTAAGCGTTACCAGATCGGTAAGGTTTACCGTGGGGAGCGTGCTCAGAAGGGTCGTTTCAGGGAGTTCTACCAGTCCGATATCGACATCATCGGTGACGGAGAGCTCTCACTCGTAAACGACGCTGAAATACCGGGTATAATCTACAGGATTTTCACAGAACTCGGCATTACCGATTTCACTATCAGGATCAACAACCGCAAGGTGCTCGGCGGACTCTTCGAGCTCTTCGGTCTCGGTGGCAACGAAGCCGAGGTCCTTCGTGTTATCGATAAGCTCGAGAAGATCGGTGGGGAGGCCGTTAAAGAAGAACTCAGCAGTCTGGGGATCGACATGAAGGCTGCGGGCGAGCTTCTTGAACTGTTGACACACAGGCGTTCAAACGCTGAAACGATCGAGACACTCAGGGCAATGGCAGGCAAGTCGGAGCTCCTTGACACCGGTGTTGACGAACTTGCTACCGTAACCGGGTACATGAGCGGCTTCGGGGTTCCCGATAAGAATCTCCGCATCGACCTTACGATCGCGAGAGGCCTTGACTACTACACCGGCACCGTTTATGAGACAATGATCAACTCACACCCCGAGATCGGAAGCGTGTGCAGCGGCGGAAGGTACGAGAACCTCGCCGGATATTACACAAACCGCAAGCTCCCGGGCGTCGGGATCTCGATCGGTCTCACCCGTCTCTTCTACGTACTGAATGAGAACGGGTGGCTCAGTGAGAGCCAAAGGTACCCTTCGGAAGTGCTCGTCATCCCGATGAGTCAGGACTACACCAGGGCGATCGAAGTATCGGAGTATCTGCGCAGACAGGGCATCAGCACACAGATCTACTTCGAACAGAAGAAGTTCAAGGCGCGTATCGGCTACGCCGACAAGCTTTCAATCCCGTTCTGTGTCTTCATCGGAGAGGACGAGATAAAGGAAGGTAACGTCAGCCTCAAGAACATGACGGACGGCACACAGGAGAAGTACTCGCTTGAGGAGTGCGCGGCTGTAATTAAAAAGGCGCTCGCAGATACAGGAAGTGCAGCGCTTGTGAAGTCAATATAAATCAGAAAGCAAATTCAGAAAAGGAGTAATTATGAAGATCACGTTAAAAGATTCATCAGTAAAAGAATACGCATCACCCATGACGGTGATCGAGATCGCAAAGGACCTTTCGGAAGGTCTTGCGAGAGTTGCCTGTGCCGGTGAGATCGACGGCAAGGTAGTTGACCTCAGAACAGTCGTTGACAAGGATTGTGCGCTGAGCATCCTTACATTCGACGATGAGAAGGGCAAGGCTGCATACCGCCACACCGCTTCGCACGTTGTCGCAGAGGCTGTAAAGCGTCTCTATCCCGAGGCTAAGCTTGCAATCGGACCTTCGATCGACGAAGGTTTCTACTACGATTTTGATACACCTCCCTTCTCGCGTGAGGATCTTGACAAGATCGAGGAGGAGATCAAGAAGGTCATCAAGGAGAACCACGAACTCAAGAGATTTACTCTTCCCCGCGAAGAGGCCATCAAGTTCATGGAGGAGAAGGGAGAGCCCTACAAGGTTGAGCTCATCCGCGACCTCCCCGAGGACTCCGAGATCTCGTTCTACGATCAGGGCGCTTTCGTGGACCTTTGTGCGGGACCTCACCTCATGACGACCGGACAGCTTAAATCCGTTAAGCTTATCTCATCATCGGGCGCTTATTGGAGAGGCAACGAGAAGAACAAGATGCTCACCCGTATCTACGGAACGGCATTTACAAAGAATGCGGACATGGACGCATATCTGGCACACCTTGAGGATATCAAGCTCCGTGACCATAACCGTCTGGGCCGCGAGATGAAGATCTTCCTTACCGCCGATGTTATCGGCCAGGGTCTCCCGCTCTTCACCCCCAAGGGAACGAAGATGATCCAGATCCTGCAGCGCTGGATGGAGGACCTCGAGGACAACGAGTGGGGCTATGTGCGTACACGTACACCTCTCATGGCAAAGTCCGACCTCTACAAGATCAGCGGTCACTGGGATCACTACATGGACGGCATGTTCGTTCTCAACAAGGAAGCCGAGGGAACTAAGGACGGCAAGGAAGTTATGGCGCTCCGTCCCATGACATGTCCTTTCCAGTATTACGTATATATGAATGAGCAGCGCAGCTACCGCGACCTGCCTTACCGCATGAGCGAGACCTCGACTCTCTTCCGTAACGAGGATTCCGGCGAGATGCACGGACTTACCCGTGTAAGACAGTTCACGATCACGGAGGGACACATCGTTCTTCGTCCCGACCAGGCTGAGGAAGAGCTTACGAGATGCGTTGAGCTTGCAAATTACGTTCTTACGACGCTCGGACTTGCGGACGAAGTTACATACCGTCTTTCGAAGTGGGATCCCGAGAACAAAGAAAAGTATCTCGGAGATGCCGAATACTGGGATAAGACACAGGGCTACCTTCGCGATGTAATGATCAAGAACAACATCAAGTTCACAGAGGAAGAAGGCGAAGCCGCATTCTACGGACCTAAGATCGATATCCAGGCCAAGAACGTCTACGGCAAGGAAGACACGATGATCACTATCCAGCTTGACTGCGAGAGCGCCGAGAAGTTCGGCATGTACTACATCGACGCCGAAGGCAACAAGGCTACTCCCTGGATCATCCACAGAACGTCCATGGGATGCTACGAGAGAACGCTTGCATGGCTCATCGAGCACTACGCAGGAAAGTTCCCGACATGGATGTGCCCCGAGCAGGTAAGAGTACTTCCCATCTCCGACAAGTACGAGGAGTATGCCAAGGAAGTTGACAAGAAGCTCAAGGCTGCAGGCATCCGTTCCACGATCGACGCCCGTTCCGAGAAGATCGGCTTCAAGATCAGAGAGGCTCGTATGGACAGACTCCCTTACATGATCGTCGTTGGTC
>JAEEGI010016291.1_pt1 | contig 15364 bp, 10 predicted proteins | sample 8958751 | NCBI WGS metagenome assembly JAEEGI01 (sample SAMN16246545, study PRJNA631951) | gut metagenome | biome: gut microbiome; feature: rumen; material: KS-attached | host: Bos | place: Iran: Karaj | collected 2018-10
CCCCACGCTTTCGTGCCTCAGCGTCAATGACGGATTCGTGAGATGCCTTCGCAATCGGTGTTCTGAGTAATATCTATGCATTTCACCGCTACACTACTCATTCCTCCCACGGCATCCGTATTCCAGCCTGCCAGTATCAAAGGCAGTTCCTGAGTTAGGCTCAGGTATTTCACCCCTGACTTGACAAACAGCCTACGCACCCTTTAAACCCAATAAATCCGGATAACGCTTGCATCCTCCGTATTACCGCGGCTGCTGGCACGGAGTTAGCCGATGCTTATTCGTGATGTACTCTCATCGGCGTACGCGTACGCCTTATTGCTCCACCACAAAAGCAGTTTACGACCCATAGGGCCTTAATCCTGCACGCGGCATGGCTGGTTCAGCCTTCCGGCCATTGACCAATATTCCTCACTGCTGCCTCCCGTAGGAGTTTGGACCGTGTCTCAGTTCCAATGTGGGGGACCTTCCTCTCAGAACCCCTAGACATCGTCGCCTTGGTGTGCCGTTACCACTCCAACTAGCTAATGTCTCGCGAGCCTATCCGTATCCGCCGAAGCTTTCAAACTAAGGTCATGCGGCCTCAGTTGTTACGCGGTATTAGACGACGTTTCCATCGCTTATCCCCCAGATACGGGCAAGTTGCTCACGCGTTACGCACCCTTCCGCCGGTCGCCGGCAAGTATTGCTACTCCCGCTGCCCCTCGACTTGCATGTGTTAAGCCTGCCGCTAGCGTTCATCCTGAGCCAGGATCAAACTCTTCTTTGTATATCTAAAATTCTTAGCTTGACCTGACACCTTGATTCAAAAGAATCAACGCTCTCGTTGTTCTCGGTACTTGCTTGTACTTTCTTATAACAGTCTTTTCAATGAACTCTTTCAAAAAAGGCGCTAAAAAAAACAGCCTGTTCGGCTGAACGCGCCCCCCGTTTCTTTCAAGCGGGACTGCAAAGGTAATCACAATTTTTGAATCTGCAAATATTTTTGCGATTTTTTTGAAAAAAAGTTGTGTTAAAGAACTTTTGCAATCCGCCGTTCTCGAACGGGGATGCAAAGGTAGTCTTTATTTTTTGATTTGCAAATTATTTTCGAAAAAATCAGCAAAAAAAATGTGGTCTGAGCAGCGCTCAAACCACATTTTTTATCTAAAGTGCTGATTATTACATCATTCCTCCCTGAGGCATGGCAGGAGCTGCAGGAGCGGGCTCGGGGATGTCCACTATACCGCACTCGGTGGTAAGGAACATTCCGGCCACGGAGGCTGCATTTTCGAGGGCTACACGGGCCACCTTGGTAGGATCGATGACACCGGCCTCGAACAAATTAACATACTCGCCCGTGCGCGCGTTGTAGCCAAAGTCGGCCTTGCCTTCCTTGATCTTCTGGACAATCACGCTGCCGTCCACACCGGCGTTCTCGGCAATCTGGCGGAGAGGTTCCTCAATAGCGCGGGACACGATATGGATACCTGTGTTCTCGTCTTCGTTGTCGCCCTTAAGACCTGCGAGAGCCTCGACGGCACGGATGTATGCCACACCGCCACCGGGCAGATAACCTTCCTCGACTGCTGCGCGGGTAGCGTTGAGAGCATCTTCCACGCGGTCTTTCTTTTCCTTCATCTCAACCTCGGTAGTAGCGCCCACATAGAGCACGGCAACGCCGCCGCCCAGTTTGCCAAGACGCTCCTTGAGTTTCTCTTTGTCGTACTCGGAAGTACTCACCTCGATCTGCTTGCGGATCTGGTCCACACGGTCGCTGATGGCCTGCTTGTCTCCGGCGCCTCCGACTATGGTGGTGTTCTCCTTGGTGATGGTCACCTTCTCGGCCTTACCGAGCATATCGGGAGTGGTGTTCTCGAGCGTAAAGCCGCGCTCCTCGCTCACCACCACTGCTCCGGTAAGGGTAGCGATATCCTGAAGCATCTCTTTGCGGCGGTCGCCAAAACCGGGGGCCTTGACGGCAGCAATCTTAAGAGTGCCGCGGAGTTTGTTCACGACAAGGGTGGTAAGAGCCTCGCCGTCGACATCTTCAGCCACGATAAGCAGTTCCCTGCCCTCACGTGCGATAGGCTCGAGGATGGGGAGAAGGTCCTTCATCGTGCTGATCTTCTTGTCGGTCACGAGGATGGAAGGATTGCTCAGTTCGGCCTCCATCTTGTCACCGTTGGTCATGAAGTACGGGGAGATGTAGCCGCGGTCGAACTGCATACCCTCAACCACCTTGACTTCCGTATCGGTGCCCTTGGCCTCCTCGACCGTGATAACTCCGTCACGGCCCACCTTGGACATAGCGTCGGCAATGAGCTTACCTATATAAGAATCGTTGTTGGCGCTGACCGTACCGACCTGCTCCACCTTGGAGTAGTCGCTGCCGACCTGCTTGCTCTGGTTCTTGAGCGACTCGACCACTGCCGCAACGGCTTTGTCGATACCGCGCTTGAGATCCATGGGGTTGGCACCTGCGGTAACGTTCTTAAGACCCACATTGATGATGGCCTGGGCCAGGACGGTGGCGGTGGTGGTACCGTCGCCCGCCTGCTCGTTGGTCTTGGAAGCGACTTCCTTGACCATCTGGGCGCCCATGTTCTCAAAGCGGTCTTCAAGCTCCACTTCCTTGGCCACGGTAACGCCGTCCTTGGTCACCTGGGGAGCTCCGAACTTTTTATCTATCACTACATTACGGCCTTTAGGTCCAAGGGTTACCTTGACTGCATCGGCCAGCTGGTCGGCTCCGCTCTTCATTTTGGAGCGCACATCAGTATTGAATTTTATCTCTTTTGCCATAATTACAGAATTGCTAAAATGTCAGACTGTTTGACGATAAGGTATTTTTTATCCTCTACGGTAACCTCGGTGCCCGCATATTTTCCGTACAGCACCACGTCGCCGACTTTAACCTCCATGGGCTCATCTTTCTTACCCGGGCCAGCGGCTACAACCGTTCCCTGCTGGGGTTTTTCTTTTGCGGTATCGGGGATATAGATTCCCGACGCTGTTTTGGTCTCGGCCTCCTTAGGCTCGATGACCACTCTGTCTGCTAAAGGTTTAATCATAATAATGTGTTAATTATATCCAAAATAAAGCGCCCCCGGAAACCCGGAGACGCTATTGTTAAAATCAATGTCTATGCCAGTGACAAAATGTCATTAATACTTGTTGAGAGGCACGCCGGCGGTCATTTGGTTCACCTTGCGGCGCACATCGGAAAGGACGGCGGCGTGGGCGGCAAGAGACTCCTGCTGCGCCTCGGTGAGTTCCTCCTTGGCTGTAAGAGCGTCCACGCACCTCTCGCAGGAGCAGAGCACCGCGTCGATAAGGTCAACTATGTACACCATGTCTTTCTCTACGAAGCCCCTGGATGTAATGGCTGGAGTGCCGATGCGTACGCCGCTGGTCTGGAAAGGACTGCGTGAGTCGAACGGCACCATGTTTTTGTTGATGGTGATATCGGCCTTCACCAGTTCACGCTCGGCTATACGGCCCGTAACCTCGGGGAACTTGCTTCTGAGGTCGATAAGCATAAGGTGATTGTCGGTTCCGCCGCTGACCACCTTGTAGCCAAGGCGAAGGAATTCGTCGCACATGGCCTTGGCATTGGAGACGACCTGCTTCTGGTAGGCCACATACTCGGGCTGCTGAGCCTCGAAGAAAGCAACCGCCTTGGCGGCTATCACGTGCTCCAGAGGGCCTCCCTGGCAGCCGGGGAATACATAAGAGTCGAGCACCTGGCTCATCTTCTTGACTACGCCCTTGGGGGTGGTACGGCCCTGCGGATCGTCGAAGTCCTGACCCATGAGGATAATACCGCCGCGAGGTCCGCGAAGAGTCTTGTGCGTAGTGGAAGTGACGATATGGGCATAAGGCAGCGGATTCTTGAGCAGGCCGGCAGCGATAAGACCAGCCGTGTGGGCCATGTCTATCCACAGTATGGCGCCCACTTTGTCCGCAATGGCGCGCATGCGCTCGTAATCCCACTCGCGCGAATAGGCAGAGGCGCCTCCCACAATGAGCTTAGGCTTGTGCTCCAGGGCAAGCTGCTCCATTTTGTCATAATCGACCCTGCCGGTTTGAGGATCAAGCCCGTAAGCTACCACTTTATATAAAATGCCCGATGCATTGACGGGAGAGCCGTGGGTGAGATGTCCGCCCTGGCTGAGGTCAAGGCCCATCATGGTATCGCCGGGCTTGAGGACAGCCATGGTGACAGCCATGTTGGCCTGGGCGCCGGAGTGCGGCTGCACGTTGGCCCAGCAGGCGCCGTAGATAGCTTTCAGACGGTCGATAGCCAGCTGCTCTATCTGATCTACCACCTCACATCCTCCATAGTAGCGCTTGCCCGGGTAACCCTCTGCATACTTGTTGGTGCAAATGGACCCCATGGCCTTGAGCACATCATCCGAAACATAGTTCTCGGACGCAATCAACTCCAGTCCGCTGCGCTGACGCTCGGACTCTTTTTTGATTAATTCAAACAACTGGATATCCTGTTTCATAATAATATTATTAGCTTTCAAATATAAGAATTTTTGTACCTTTGTGCAAATGCGCGACCGCAAACTTTTGAATATAGAACTAGGCCGGATAAGCCCGGAAGAGTACCGGTCTCTGCCCGAGTCGGGTATCGTGTTGATACTGGACAATATACGCAGCGCGCATAACGTCGGCAGCGCTCTACGCAGCGCCGACGCGTTCAAGGTCGACAAAGTCTGGCTGTGCGGCATATGCGCCACTCCCCCGAGCGCAGAGATTCATAAATCGGCCCTGGGCGCCGAAGACAGCGTGCCCTGGGAGCACCGTCAGGACACTATCTCCGTAGTTGAAGAGTTAAAAGCTCAAGGATACACCGTATTGAGTGTGGAGCAAACCGAGAAAGCTACTTCTCTGGAGGCTTTCAATCCCGTTCCGGGAGAACGTTACGCCCTTGTTTTCGGCAACGAGGTGGACGGAGTACAGCAGAGCGTCGTGGATGCTTCCGACGGAGCCCTGGTCATTCCGCAGTTCGGCTCCAAGCACTCGCTGAACGTCAGCGTTAGCATAGGAGTTGTCCTTTGGCAGATAGTAAGTAAACGTAGCACATAAGAATCCGGCGGGAGGCCTGAGGCCCGGGGCCCTTTTCCCCATGTTTTATGGGTCCCGGAGCCTCAGGCCTCCCGCCGGAACAACATGACCGATTTAAAAAGATATGACAATGAAACGAGTATTATTGCTTTTAACTGCAGTGCTGCTCCTCTCCGGCGGACTTAACGCCCAGACTACTACCCGCCATACCATGCGTCACCATGGAGTTGAACGCGAATACTGGCTCTATGTTCCCGATACACTCTGTGCACAGAGGCCCTTGGTCTTCGTGTGCCACGGCTACGGCGGCAAAGCCGAGGGCTACTTCCCTGCCATGATCCAAAGCGCCCGCAAGCATGGCTATGTGCTCTGCTACCCCCAGGGCCTCAAAGACCCGGGCAAAGGCAGGACAGGATGGAATGTGGGCTATCCCTCGCAGCAAGGATGGAAGCAGGACGACGTGGCATTCATCCTGGCCCTTCAGCGCAAACTCCAGAGGGAGTATAAGTTGAACAAGGCTAACACCGTCTTCAGCGGAATGTCCAACGGCGGCGAAATGTGCTATTTACTGGCCTACACGCATCCTGAACGCTTTGCAGCCATAGTGTCGCTGGCAGGACTGACTATGGAATGGATATACCGCGACATAAAACCGCGCGGCCCGGTACCGTTTATCGAGATTCACGGGACGGCCGACAAGACTTCCCACTGGGAGGGCGACCCCGACAACCACGACGGCTGGGGCGAATACATTGCCGTGCCTCACGCCGTGGGACGGATGATCAGCACCGACTGCTGCACCCACGAGGTCTGCGACACTCTCCCCCTCTACAAACCCGGCAGCCATACCGTTGTGCGCCACCGCTACCTTGACGGAACAAACGGCGCCGAAGTCCGCCTTTACGAAATCATTGACGGCCTCCACAAGAACGGCTCCGCCGACCTCGATGTCCCCGAACTCATCTGGGACTTCTCCTCGCTGTATTTCAAGTAGTTACTGATCTTGACCTGGTCGCTTTTCACCAGGTCAAGATTGGGAAGTCGCTGATAATCAACATGTATCATGAATATCAAGGTACACCTGATAGTCACGCTCTTTGCGACGGTGCAGATGGCGGTTTCAGCACCGGCGCAGGAGATTAAAACCGAGCATATCTGTACGATAGAGCGGCAGTACCCCAACGACGGCGACTGCTACGGCAATCTTTTTTTCCAGTTCCACTCTCAGAACCAGCATCCCGAGGGAGATTTCCACGGAGTGAGCGTTGCCGATTTGCGAAGCGGCAAGACCTTGGCATTCACCTATCTGGGGTTCAACCCCAACTTCCACAATTCAAGCATAACATTCACGAGGCGCAAAAAGAGCATCTTCGCCCCCTTCCCGCTGCTGATCGCATCGGAAAACTATGCGCCTAACGAGTACTATAAGATACATGTGTACCGTGTGCGGCGGCGCGGCGGCAGCTACAGCTTCGAGAACGTCCGGACTATCGACATGCCCTCCCCTGACAGCCTGGGAATATTGTACCCGCATGCTGTTCCCGACGAGGACGGGCGCCACATATGGATAGAGGGTTATTCCGCGGACAAGGCAAAGACGGTATTTCTGTTGTTTGACAATCCGGAGGGATTTCCGGTCAAACCGGGAAGGGAGCCGGGAATGACGGGGGTGCCGATTCGCCGTTTCGAGATACCCCGGAAAAACGTTACCGATCAGGCCTACTGCATTCGCAAAGGCAAATTCTATCAGGTTGTAGGCGTAAAGCGCGAAGCCTGGCTACGCATAATAGATATAGAAAGCGGCACCCTGGAGCGCGAAGTGCTGTTCAACGACTACGGCCTTCCCTACGAGCCCGAAGCCGTATTCTTCTGGCGCGGGCGGCTCTGCGTCAGTTTCTCCGCCAACGGCAAAGCAGAGGTGTACACAGTTGATTTATTATGAAAAAGATTATCGCAGCGGCTGCCATGCTTGCGGCTATGGCCATATCTTGCCGCAACAATGAAGTCAAACAGCAAATCCGCACCGGCGACCTGCTGTTCGTAGGCATCCCCATGGATTATCAAGCCGATAACATGGCGCAGGCCATTGCCGACGCCACCGGCGGCAGCGACGAAATCAATTATATCCACACCGCAGTGCTCGAAGTCGACAGCCTCGGCGCAATATGGGTAATCGACGCCACCCTCGCTCACGGAGTTGACAGACATCCCCTGGACACGCTATTCAAGGACTTCACCCTGAACGACGGCGGGCGCGCAACATTCAAGGTGATGCGCCTGAAGGATAACGGCGACGCTGCACGATGGGTCGGGCAGTGCAAGGCTCTCCTCGGCGAAGAATACGACCTGTACTTCCTTCCCGCCAACGGACGGCACTACTGCACTGAGCTGGTCTACGACTGCTACCTCAAACGCGACGGGAGCCACATCTTCGACTCCGTGCCCATGAACTTCAAAAATAACGAAGGCGAGATACCAGAGTACTGGACCTGGCTGTTCGGGGAGCTCGGCCAGAGCGTCCCGCAAGGCGTCCCGGGCACAAATCCCCAAGGCATGTTCAATTCTCCGGCCTTGAAATACGTTGCAGATCTATAAAGATGCTCATTCACAGCAAGATACAAAAAATGACCTGGTAAAAAGCTACCAGGTCAAGTTTTGTAATCGATTGATAATCAATTAGCGGAGCTTCTTGTAGCCGTACTGGCAGGTATCACCGAGCTCAAGTTCGATCTTCATCAGGCGGTTGTACTTGCAGATACGGTCGGTACGGCTCAGCGATCCGGTCTTGATCTGGCCGCTGTTGGTAGCGACTGCGATGTCGGCGATGGTAGTGTCTTCAGTCTCGCCGGAGCGGTGGCTGGTAACGGTGGTGTAGCCGTGACGGTGGGCCATCTCAATGGCGTCAAGAGTCTCGGTAAGAGAGCCGATCTGGTTGACCTTGATGAGGATGGAGTTGCCGGCGCCCATCTCGATACCCTTCTGGAGATACTTGACGTTGGTCACGAACAGGTCGTCACCCACGAGCTGGCAGCGGTCGCCGATAGCCTTGGTGAGCTTGACCCATCCTTCCCAGTCTTCCTCGGACAGACCGTCCTCGATGGAGTCGATAGGATACTTCTCGATGAGTTTCTTGAGGTAATTGATCTGCTGGTCGGTGGTGAGCTTACGGCCGCGGGGATCTTTCTTCTTGCCGTCCTTGAGCTGCTTGTAGTCGTAGTAGAACTTGCCGTCCTCCTTGAAGCAGAACTCAGATGCGGCGCAGTCCATAGCGATGGTAATGTCTTTGCCGGGCTCCAGACCGGCGGCCTTGATAGCCTCGATGATGCAGTCAAGTGCGTCGTCGATGCCCTTGAGAGCGGGAGCGAATCCACCCTCGTCACCTACTGCAGTGCTGCAGCCACGGTCTTTGAGAACCTTCTTGAGAGCGTGGAACACCTCAGCTCCCCAACGGACTGCCTCAGCCTCGCAGCATGCACCCACGGGCCTGATCATAAACTCCTGGAATGCGATAGGAGCGTCGGAATGTGCACCGCCGTTGATGATGTTCATCATAGGAACGGGGAGAACATAAGTATTGGTACCACCGATATAACGGTACAGGGGGATGTCGAGATAATTGGCGGCGGCGTGGGCCACGGCAAGGCTTACGCCCAGAATGGCGTTGGCGCCGAGTTTGCTCTTGGTAGGAGTGCCGTCGAGCTCGATCATGGTCTTGTCGATGGACCTCTGCTCGAGTGCTGACATACCTATGATGGCGGGGGCAATAACATCGTTAACATTGGCGACGGCCTTCAGGACGCCCTTGCCAAGATAACGCTTTTTGTCGCCGTCGCGAAGCTCCAGAGCCTCGTTTTCGCCGGTAGATGCTCCTGACGGAACGGCAGCAACGCCCTTGATACCGGATTCGAGAATAACTTCGACTTCAACTGTAGGGTTTCCTCTTGAATCGAGTATTTCCCTGCCTGTAACTTGGATAATACGCATAATATTGATAAAAAATTAGTTGTTAGTACCTTTTGGCGGCGCAAATTTAGTCTTTTTTACCGAAAAAACCAAGAGGTTTTCTACGCGCACGGTACTCGGCCGTGGCCGTGAAGAACACGTCTCCGCTGGAGTTGGCCGCGGTCTCCACCGAATCCTGCACCACGCCTATAATAAAACCGATCGCAACCGCCTGCATGGCAATATCGTTGCTTATTCCGAAAAATGAGCAGGCCATAGGAATCAGCAGCAATGAGCCTCCGGCCACGCCGGAAGCGCCACAAGCGCCTAGCGTGGCAATGACGCTCAGCAGCAAAGCAGAGGCAAAACTGACCTCCACCCCAACAGTATGGGCAACGGCAAGCGTCATGACCGTGATAGTCACGGCAGCTCCGTTCATGTTGACGGTGGCTCCCAAGGGGATGCTCACCGAATAAAAGTCCTCTTCAAGCCCAAGCCTGCGGCACAAATCCATATTGATAGGGATATTTGCGGCAGAGGAGCGGGTGAAAAAAGCATTCAATCCGCTCTCTTTCAAGCAGGTGAAAAGCAGCGGAAAGGGATTGCGCCCTGTAGCTATAAACGAAATGAGAGGGTTGAACAGCAGCACGCTTACCAGCATACAGCTTACAAGCAGCGCAAGCAGTTTGCCGTAAGTGGTAAATATCTCGAGGCCGCTTTCGCTCACGGCAGAGAACACCAGGCCCAGGATACCGAAAGGCGCAAACTGGATTATCCACTTAACAGCCAGGGTAATAACGTCGGCAAATTCGCTTATAACTTTGATCGTACCCTCAGAGGCGGCCAATTTCAGGCCAAGCCCGAGAATAAAAGCCCAGAAAAGAATGCCTATATAATTGGCGGTAGCAATGGCCTCCAAAGGGTTCATTACCATTTTGCTGAGGAGATTCTTAAAAACGTCGGTCAGGGCGCCCGGAGCACTGCCCTCCGCTACCTCGCCAAGGCTCAGGGTGACAGGAAAAAGAAAACTTCCTATCACTGCAACCGCCGCCGCTACAAGAGTAGCTGTGAGGTATAGCACTATTACCGTACGGAAACGCGGCCCCAACCCTCCTTGAGCCTTGGCTATGGACGAGGCCACCAGGAAAGCCACCAGCACCGGAGCAATTGCTTTAAGGGCGCTGACAAAAATGTGACCAAGTATCCCTATTCCCGTCCACTGCGGCACTATAAGCCCCAAGACAGCTCCAATAACAAGGCCGCAAAGGATTCGCAGCACCAAAGAAGTGCCGGTCCACCATTTTAAGACTTTACCCATCAGCCTACAGCATTCACTACGGCAACCCGGGCAATCTTAGCATCGGATTTGAACTTCTCGTCACCCAGATAATCTTCGTTCATTACTTTATACACAAAATCTTCGTCGAATCCGCAGAAAATCTCTACATAGCCCTTTTCGGTCTCGACATAAGACACATAAGGAGCCTCTTCGAAGTTGGAATTATACTCTTTAACCACATTCAGGAAGTCGCTCACCGACATTCCCGGCCTTACACCGTACACATTGGCATAACGTGGAGAGCACACTTCAATCTCGACAATGTCCATGTCTCCATCAGAACGGATCAGGAGCGTGGGCTCATTCTCCCCTTCTTTAACCAGATAATATACGTTAGTAGAAAGACCTTCGGTCTCGACAAAAACAGTTTTGTACCCGGGGACCGAGAACGGCACAGCCTCCCCCAGCATGATATTGCCGAAACCGTAATTGTACAGGCATATGGCTCCGGTAGAATTGTCACGGACGAACTTGTTGCCGTTCCACTGATACATCACCCCGCTGTTGCCGACATCTTCGATGAACACCTGAAAGCCCCTGTCGCAATATGAGGGCGAGTATTTGCCGTTCTTTATGGCATAGTAAAGATTCTCGCTGCCATACAGCAGCAGAGGGTCAGCGGTAAGGTCCTCTGCCGTATAAGGCTTGTCCATCTTGAGGGTCGCAGAAGAGACTTTGCCGCTGCCTGTCTCATACCAGTAGTAGCGGTCGGGGTCTTTATGTCCCTCACCATCGTCGAAGAAGCCGCTCTGAAGCACGCCGAAAAGCTTTCCTCCAGTCTCGTCCGAGAAGGCGTGAAAGTTTACATAAGGGTGCGGTTTGTCGCTATCCTCTTCCGTCCAGTCGTAGTCGGATGGCTTGCTGAAATAGTCTGACCAGTAGATGCTGTTGTCGTTTTTGGACCATATAGTTTCGGGACCCTCCCCGTCGCCGAGCACTCCGTCAAGCATCTCTTCAAAGCGGTCTTTGTAGGCAGAACGGGCCTCGGGAGTCTTAAGTTCTTCAGTAAGGTCAGAGGCCGGGATGGCGCTGAAAAAAGCCCACAGTTGGCCGCTGTCCACTGCAGGCAGTTGTTCAAACGGTTTGCCGGAACCTTGGTCCGATTCACTGCACGAGCAAATCAAACACGCCGCCAGAAGGGCTGCAGCGAGAGAGAATAATCTTTTCATATTATCAAATTTGTGTAAAAATAAACAAAAGAAAATAAAAAACAAAGAGGCCGGCGTGAGCTGCTGCCCGCGCCGGCCTGATTGAGGATGCTAATAATTATTGAACCTGTACAGTATAACCGGATCTCTTGAAGTAATAAGTAGTTCTATTATAAGTACCTGTTACTTCAAGGCTAAATCTTGCTGTGCCGGCTTTTAATCCTTGGATGCGGAAATAATTCCCATTTGACGAAGCCCAATTGTTAGCTTCAGAAATCGATATAACATCAGTACCGCTGGTGACAGTTACATTGTAGTTAGCCCTTCCGATCATAGCATCATCTTTGATAGTATGAACTTGGAAAGTTCCCTCTTTGCCATTTTCAATAGTAATAGTAGAGCTGGAGATGAAAGTAGAGCCATCTTTCAAAACAGATTGACTACCAAAGTAAGTATTACATTTAATATTCCACGGATATACCTTAACATTGTAGATGACAGCATTTGTCACACCGGCACTCGTGGTTGATGCCGTAATAGATGCACTTTCTTTGGATGATTCACAATCAACGGTTACTACACCTGAAGAAGATACCGTGGCCACAGATGTATCTGAAGATTTGAAATTGTAAAAATTGTCAATCGAGGTATATGTAGCATTAGAGGGCGATACCGAATAATTGGTACCATAAGCAAGGTTAACTGTAGCCGAACCGCTAAAGTAGCCACCAATGAATGTGCCCGGAGTCAGTGACGATATAGGAACGTAGAACTGAATCCAGAAACTCCTTGTGTTACCGTTTGAGTCGGTACCGATAATCTCTACCAAGCCTGCCTTCTTGGGTGTTACTGTAGTCTGATTGCCAACCGCAGGGCTCACTGTAGCAATGCTTTCATTCGAGCTCTTCCAGTTAATTGCAGCAGCTTCTGAACTGCTATAGTAAGTGCCACCGGATTTGACAGCTCTAACTATAGTGGTACCAGTGGTTACACAGTACCCGGGAGTGGTTGAACTGCTGCCCGACCAATTGGAGTAGCTGGCATAGTCGCCGCTGGCCCAGGTAAACTTAGGTATCACCTTAATATTTACGGTTCTTGCAAAGAATCCGTCGTCACCCATTAGCACAAAGGCAACCTTTGTCGTGCCGGTCTTAAGTGCGGTAACCTGCTGATAAATAGTAGTTCCTACCTTTGCTTCAATATTTACAATCCCGGACGTTTCGGCAGTTGTGAAATCGCTCTGGTTGGTCAAAGTTACCCTGCTGGTGCTTGAACTTACGAATTCTTGAGTGTACATAAATGCAAGATTGATCTTGTCCCCATAAACCATCTGCAACGTCGCTCCTTCAGGTATAGGCTTGTGGTCAAATTCCGCGTAGAATTCAGGATTTGAATTATCCCCAACCGGATTCTTGTGGATGATCTGGAGGGAATGATCATACACCTGGAACGTCCTCATGTTCTTATAGTCGGTTATGCTCGAACTGTGCAGAGGTTTTCCGCTGATGGTCGCCGTTCCCTTGGCTTCACCCTTTACCCAACCATATTTGTCCACCGTTGCGATGGAGGTGTTGGATGACTTGTATTCAAAATCGGTATTGGTCGTGTAGGTTGCATCGGCAGGCGAGAAGGTGAAGTCCTTGCCGCTTCCGCCTGTAATGAGATGCTCATTGCCCTTGCCGATCTTGAACGTGGTTGAGTTGGCCGTGATGGATGTGATGTCCTTGTACACGACTACATAGTAGTACCTCTTGTTGCCGGTGCCGTCAGTTACGGTAATGGTAGCATAGCCGGGCTTCTTTCCGGTAATCGTTCCCATATATCCGCCGTACTCGGTTGAACCGGTAACAGAAGCAACGGATGTATCGTTGGACGTCCATGTAAAGCCCGAGAGTTGATCCTTGGTGTAAACACCCTTGTCTCCGCAGAGGGCCACTCCGATAGTCTGACCTACAGGAATATACCTGCTGTTGGAAGAGGAGTTGGTCTTGTCGGCAACATAGTCGCCAGACTCGAAGTAGCTCTTCTTGACCGTGACGGCGATGGTCTTGTCAAGTTTGTTGCCCTTGTAGTCAATGTACTTGATGCCGATAGTTGATGTTCCAATACCTTTGAAGGTGTATTCAGCCCTCGGATAAGAACCATACCTCTCATCTTGAATGTTTTGCGCCATTGTCAGCACAGAAGAGTTGGAATTTGAGAATTCAAACTTTGCCATGTCCTTGGTATCGCAGACAGTGGGGTTTTTAGAAGTGGCATCGAATCCTATATAAGTCCTCAAAAAGTACTTCTCGTTGGGCTTGGCCATGACATGAGTGAACGTGCCTCCACTGACGTCAGGATAATCTTCGCCCTTATTGTAGAATGCAACAACTTTGTAGTCGAAAGCTGACTTAGCCGAAGAGTTGGCAATGACTACCCTGGTATTCTTGGTGAACTTGGTCCCTCCTGCGGAGGTGTAAGTAAAGCTAAGGTCACTGAAAGCATCTGCCGCTCCTGTAGGATTATTAAGTACCTTAATGCAGAATGCCTTGCGGGAACCCAGATCTTCAACCTGTACAGAAACATTATCAGATTTTGAAGAACTGCAGCTGAAGTGCGAAGCGTCGGCATCCTGTACGTAATTGTTCTTGCTGGAGTCCCAAGGAACGATGAGGAACTCGTTGGCGGTACCTCTGTGGTTGGTGCCGTACTTGTAGTGGATTACATTGCCGAATGTGGCGGTGGTAGTCTTGTCCTCCAGGAAATGGGTACGCAACTCTATGGTCGGGGCGGTCACTGTCACCGCGCAGGTGGCCTTCTTGCCGCCGTCCTTGGTGGTGACAGTGATGGTCGCGTTGCCCGCTGCCTTGGCCGTAACCATGCCGTTGGCGTCGACGGTGGCTATCGAAGTCTTGTCGCTGCTCCAGGTCACCTCCTTGTTGGTGGCAGTGGATGGAGCTACGGTGGCATTGAGGACTACCTTCTCGCCAACTTCCATGTTGATTGAAGATTTATCCAAACTTACTCCGGTCACCGCCACCGTGGCCGCCTTCACAGTCACGGTACACTTGGCAGTCTTGCCGCCGTCCTTGGTCGTTACGGTGATAACAGCCGTGCCGGCCGCTACCGCCGTCACCTTGCCGTTCGCATCCACCGTGGCTATCGAAGTCTTGTCGCTGCTCCACGTCACCTGCTTGTTGGATGCCGTGGACGGAGTCACCGTGGCCTTGAGCGTCGCGCTCTCGCCTGCGGTGAGAGTCAGGGTGGTCTTGTCGAGGCTCACGCCCGTAACAGCCACAGTCTTGGCCTTTACAGTCACCTTGCAGGTCGCCGTCTTGGCGCCGTCCTTGGTGGTCACCACTATGTTGGCGTTGCCAGCCTTTACGGCCGTCACCTTGCCGTTCTCGTCTACGGTGGCCACGGAAGGATTGTCGCTATCCCAGGTCACGCCCTTGTTGGATGCGTCGTCCGGCTTCACCGTCGCTACCAGCGTTGCGTCCTCGCCCTCAGTGAGGGTCAGGGTGGTCTTGTCAAGGCTTACGCCAGTTACGGATATCACCTTGCCCACTACAGTCACCTTGCAGGTAGCGGTGAAGCCGCCGTCCTGCGTGGTCACCGTTATGACGGCCTCGCCCACGGCCTTGGCCTCCACGTTGCCGTTGTCGTCAACGTCGGCAACCTCGGGCTTGTCCGAACTCCAGGTCACCTTTTTGTTCGCCGCGGTGGAAGGCGTCACGGTCTCCCACAGCTTGGCGCCGTCGCCCACCTCCATCACTATCTCGCTCTCGTTCAGGCTCACTCCGGTAACGCTCACGCCAGCATCGGTCACCTTCACGGAGCAGGTGGCCTTGAAGCCGCCGTCCTTGGTCGTGGCTATGATGGTGGCGCTGCCGGC
>JAEEGI010016294.1_pt1 | contig 15362 bp, 12 predicted proteins | sample 8958751 | NCBI WGS metagenome assembly JAEEGI01 (sample SAMN16246545, study PRJNA631951) | gut metagenome | biome: gut microbiome; feature: rumen; material: KS-attached | host: Bos | place: Iran: Karaj | collected 2018-10
GCTCGCCGCGGGCGAGCATCGGCTTGAGCAGGTTGCCCGCGTCCATGCTGCCCTCGGTGCGGCCCGCGCCGACGATGTTGTGCAGCTCGTCGATGAAGAGGATGATGCCGCCCTCGGATTTGCGGATCTCCTCGAGCACGGCCTTGAGCCGCTCCTCGAACTCGCCGCGGTACTTCGCCCCGGCGATCAGCGCGCCCATGTCGAGCGAGAAGATCGTCTTGTCCTTCAGGCCCTCGGGCACGTCGCCGCTGACGATGCGCTGGGCGAGGCCCTCGGCGATGGCCGTCTTGCCGACGCCCGGCTCGCCGATGAGGACCGGGTTGTTCTTGGTCTTGCGCGAGAGGATGCGGATGACGCTGCGGATCTCGGCGTCGCGGCCGATGACCGGGTCGAGCTCGTTCTCGCGGGCGCGCTTGACGAGGTCCGTGCCGTATTTCGCGAGCGCGTCGTAGGTGCTCTCGGGATTGTCGCCGGTCACGGGCGCGGTCTTGACCTTCGCCAGCTCCGCCGTGAAGGCGGCCTTCGTGACGCCGTGGTCGGCGAAGATGCGCTTGACGGCCGGCGTCGCCGCGGCGAAGACGCCGATCATCAGATGCTCGACGGAGACGTACGCGTCGCCCATGCTTTTGGCGGCCTTCTCCGCGGCGTTGAGCGCGCGGTCCGCCTCCGGGGAGAGATAGACCTGCGAGACCGCGCCCGCCTGCGGCAGCGCCGAGATCGCGGTGTCCAGCTCGGAGAGCACGTCGTTGCAGTCTACGCCCATCCTGCCGAACAGGGAGGGGATCAGCCCGCCGTCCTGATCGACGAGGGCGTAGAGCAGATGCTCGGGCATGATCGTGGTGTTGCGGTTCTCCTCCGCCATCGCGCGGGCGGTGTTGAGAGCCTCCAGGCTTTTCTGTGTAAAGTTCTGAGCGTTCATGGGAACACCCCCTGATCAAATAGTATACGGATTGAAAGGCCGCTCCGCCCCCGGAGGAGGGGGAGCAGGCTTCAGATGTGCACGCTCGCCGTGCGCATGTAGGAGAAATAGGCGGCCTCGATCTCCTGTGCGTCGAGCCTGCCGGTAAGGTAGTTTTTCATCAGCTTGTCGAAGAGCTTGATGTACTCCGAGATCGCCCCGGCCAGCTCCTCGGCGTTGCAGTCGCGGTCCGGCGCCGCCAGCGAGCGGACGAACTTGCCGTCGTAGAGCGCGTAGCTGATCTTGAGGCCGCGCGGCGCGGCGAGATGCAGGTCCTCGATGCGCTTCCAGAGGCGGAAGAACTCGGTCATCGAGGCGATCAGCGCGCTCGACTGCGTGCGGAAGACGACCGAGAGCTCGCCGATCGACTCGCCGCCGCCGCGGGAAAGCTCGACTTCGTACTTCACGGTCGGGCGGTACTTGTATTCCAGCGAGCTTTTCAGCGACATCGAAAAGCTGTTCGGCGCGAAGAAGGGCACCAGCTCGCGCGAGGGGGCCATCAGCTCGGAGATCGCGGAGAGCACGTCGTTGATGCGGCGCTCGGGCGTCGTGTAGTTGACGTACTCGGCCAGGATCTGGTTGATGAGGTTGGAGCGGTTCGTACCGAGCGAGTGCGCCAGCGCGTCCACCTCGCGCACGACCTCGTCGTTGAGCATCAGGCTGTAGAGTGTTTTTTTCATGGGGGACACACCTTCCCTTTTCTGATCTGCCCTTATTATAGCACGGCCGCAAACTTTGTCAATATTATTATATAAATTAATTTGCGAATTATATATGAACATTCAGGCAAACCCGCTCTTGATTTTTTCCCGCGCATTGGGTATAATGGCAAGGCATTCGGACAGGTATCGAAGCGGTCATAACGGCCCTGACTCGAAATCAGGTGTACCCGCAAGGGTACCGTGGGTTCGAATCCCACCCTGTCCGCCAAAGATGAAACAGTAGATTGATACAAAGTGTCGATCTGCTGTTTCGTTTTTTTATGCCCGGGAAGGCTTGATACGGCGGGGCTTTTGAAACACGGGCGGTTCATTTGAATAGTGAAAAGCACAATATGTGGTGGCTTTGGGGGACTATTTCCGTCCTGCGCCCCACATGTTGTGCTTTTCTATCGTTAAATCATGGGTAATCGTTAAACTATGATAAGCTGTCGTTAAACCATGGTAGCTGCATCTGCTTGGCGCTTATTCAATGACATACGGGACGGAAAAGACATAGACATTTCGATACGTCTCCATCTTTCGCATCAGACGGTGCGTCGTGCTGTTGTGCAGGATTCTTTTGAATGGAGAGGTCACCACAAGACCGCCCATCATGACGATCAGCCGTTCGTTCTCCAGGGTGTCTGCCTCCCGCTTGATGTGCGCGAGCAGGATATCATTCGTATTGCGCAGAGTTGTGACATCGTAGTGATACTCGCAGTTGATCCCCAGCGCCTCGATCTCCGCCTTTCCCCAGGAACTCATTTCTCTATTTCTGATTTATCGGACGCTTCCGGGTCCTTCAGCAGACGCCGGATGCGCTCTATGGGCGCTTCTTCTATGAGCGACAGGGGGATCCATTCGACTTCGACGTCGGTATTCTCTTCCGTGTACCACTCTTCCCGAATACCAGTCAGACCCTGGAGCAGGCTTCGCATACGCATGGCCCACAGATCCGTCGTAGAGAGGGATTCGGCTCCGGAGCCCCGCCTGCGCAGGACGCAGTAATGGAAGGTGCCGAGCTCAGAATCCTCGCTCAGACAGTAGGGCTTTCTGCTGATCGGAGCAAGACGCTTTCTTTCCATGTCCAGGAACACCTCTTTCAGGTACCAGGTCAGCGGCCTGCTGCATTTGTATCCGAGATCCAGGTTCAGCCGAAAAACGCAGTCGGTTCCGAAGGTCTCCACCTGATAACGCTGCAGATAGGGCTCGCTGTCGGTGTTTACGCTGACGAACCAATAGGCCTCTGCCCGCTTGGGCCCCCGGTCCAGAACGGAGTACAGGATCGCCTGATCCACCGTCTCCGTTTCGCTCCCTCTGTCGATATACACGAGATTGTCCGCGGTTTTCAGATAATCCGTATCCGCGCGCAGCTGCTCAAGCTGAGCGAGATAGTCCCGCAGCGGGAGCCGGGCGCTGAATCGCCGCTCGATCGCTTCTCCGCGATCCCAGGAGAGCATGGCTGCCAACAGAAACAGGGTCATCAGGAAAGTCACCACGCCGCCGGTCAGGAGCTTTTCCATGCTTGCCGCAAGGAAAAGCGTCTCAAGCAGACCGAACACAGCCAGCAGACAGTATATCGGCCAGACCTTTCCCTGTTTTCTCCGGTGATAGACGAACAGCATGACCGTGGTGGTCAGCATCGAGATCGCGATGGTCAGACCATAGACGGACGCCATGCGCTGTCCGCACTGAAAGACCGCCACAGCCGTACAGCTGAAGAGCCACATCAGCACATTCACAGCGGGGATATACTCCTGCCGGATGGACTCGGAAGGATACCGGATTTCCAGCGGAGGGAGAAGGTTCAGGCGGATCGCTTCCGATACCAGCGTAAAGGAGCCGTTTATTACGGTTTGAGACGCCGCCCATGCCGCGCAGAGAGCCAGAAGCAGCGCCGGGATACGGAGCCCGGGGGACAGCATCTGAAAGAAGGGATCGATCCCCACGCCGGAAAGACCTGCCGCCGCATTGGCAGTTCTGAGGAGCCAGGCCCCCTGGCCTAGATAACTCAGGCAGAGGCAGAGCAGCACAAAGGGCCATGCGCGTGTGATTGCTTTTCTCCCGCTGAAATCCAGATTGGCATACAGGATCTCCGTGCCCGTGACGGAGAGGAAAACCAGCCCCAGAAGGGCAAAACCCATGGGGTTGAGAGAGCTGAAAAGGAAACGGACGCCCAGCCGCGGGTCCAGTGCGCGCAGCACCGTGGGCGCTCCGCTCAACTGCAGGGCTCCGGTCACGCCGATGAAGAGGAACCAGATCAGCATGATCGGCCCGAGGAAGCGGCCGGTCCGCCGGCTGCCGAGCCCCTGCAGCATGAACAGCACAGAGAGCAGAAAAATGACAAGAAGCACGACTCCGCGACTGCTCAAACCGGAAGAAGCGGTCGGTGCAAGGGTGAAGCTGCCTTCCACCGCGGCTGTAAAAGTCAGGGCAGGCGTCAGGACAGAATCGGCCAGCAGTGCGGCGCCGCCGAGCGCGGCCGGGAAGAGAAGCCAGCGCCCACGGTCCCGCACGAGCGCAAACAGGGCAAAATGACCGCCTTCCCCCTGGTTGTCCGCCCGCAGCAGGAGCAGCACGCCCTTTGCCGTAGCCAAAAGGAGGAGCGTCCACAGGATCAGAGAGAGCGCGCCGAGGATCAACGCCTCGCCGACGGCGTTCACACCGCTTTCCGCGACGATGTATTTCAACACATACAGCGGTGAAGTGCCGATGTCGCCGTAAATCATGCCGAGAGCCGCCAGAAGGAACCCGGATCGAACAGTCTTTTTTTGTTTCATAAAGATTCCTCCTTTCCGTTTCGTCTGCTCCCTGACTTCGGACTAATCGATCTTCAGCATACGGTATCCGACGCCGATGTGCGTCTGGATATAGGTCGGTGAATCAGGCGAGGCCTCAAGCTTTTTCCTCAGAGTCGCCATGAATACACGCAGAGAAGCGATGTTGTTTTCCCAGCCGACGCCCCAGACCTTCTGAGTGATGAACTTGTGGGTGAGGACCTTGCCTACGTTCTGCGCAAGAAGGCAGAGCAGGCGGTATTCGATGGGCGTCAGCTTCAGCTGCTGATCCCCCAGAAAGGCGCAGCCTGCCGCATAATCGATGGTAAGATCGCCGTTACGGAAGACGGCTTCCGTATTCCCCGCGGCCAGATGGGTCAAGCGGCGCTGTGTCGAACGGAGACGCGCAAGAAGCTCCGCCACGGAGAACGGTTTGGTCAGATAGTCGTCCGCCCCGGCGTCCAGCGCTTCGATCTTGTCTGTGTCCTCGTCGCGGGCGCTGATCACAATAATTGGCGTTTCCGCCCAGAGGCGGATCTTTGCGATCACATCCACACCGTCCCCGTCAGGGAGCCCGAGATCCAAAAGAATGATGTCCGGATTTTGCGTGGCAGCGAGCTGCACCGCCGCCGCTGCGGTTTCCGCGGCGATCACGGTATAATCCTCGGCGGAGAGAGAAGCGGTAATCAGGTGCCGGACCGGCGCGTCGTCCTCGACGACCATGATTTTCCATTTATCCATTTTCTGAAACCTCCTCAACCGGAAGAGTAAAGGAAAAAACCGAGCCTTGCGGGCTGTTGTCCTCCACCCAAATCTTTCCGCCGTGGGTATTGACGATCGTCTTGCAGAGCGCAAGGCCCAGGCCGAGGCTCCGCCGACCGTCGGAAGCTGCGTTGCCGCCGACGAAGAACATATCGAAGACATGTTCCTTCTCTTCCGGCGAAATGCCGGGGCCGTCGTCCGCTACGGAGACGATCGCCATATCTCCCGTTCGTCTTGCCGACATCCGGATCGTTGAGCCGGGAGGGGTATACTTCAAAGCATTCCCGATCAGATTGACAAGGACCTGCACGATCAGCCGCGAATCCGCGCGAACCATCAGCATGTCCGAAGGCGCCTCGATAATCACGCGGTGCCCGCTGTCCGCGCGCACATGGGCGGTGGCCTCCTCAAAGATGTCTTCCAGCAACTCGGTCGAGAGCCGCAGATTGTCGGCCCCGCCCTCCAGCCTCGTGCTGGCCAGCAGGTTTTCCACCAGATCTGTCAGCCACAGAGAATCTTGATAGATGTCCGAATAAAGCTGATGGCGCGTTTCTTCCGAATAGCGGCTTTCATCGGTCAGCAGGGCCCCCGCATTTCCGGCGATGGACATCAGCGGCGTACGAAGATCGTGAGAAATGCTGCGCAGCAGATTCGCACGGAGACGTTCGTTCTCGGCCAGAACAGCGGCTGCCTCCTTTTCCCGGGCGTTCTGCTCGTTCTCCAGGGCGAGTGCGCATTCCCCCAGCACCGACGTCAGTGTGTTCTGCGTGGGGAGTTCGGGAGGCGGGTCATGGTCCACGACCTGCAGGACGGCATAGAGCTTTTCCTGGAGATGGATCGGGTAACACCAGTTTTCTTCCTGTCCGCGCGAAAGCTTTTCCGTCAGCGGAAGCGTCCGGTTTTCCTCCCGGGTGAGATCCTCCGGAATGGCAAATCGACGGAACGCGTCACCATCGACCACTTCATACAGCACGACGCCGCGCCCGAGGAGTTTCGCACTCTGCTCCGCGCAACAGCGCAGGATGTCAACCCGGCTGCCCGCTTTGGCCAGGAGCTGATCCGTCTCGGAGATGATCCGGGTCCGGAATGCCGTCCGCGCCGCCTGAAACGCCGTCTGCTTGAGGCGGTTCGCGAGCGTGCCTGCAATCATGGCAGTCAGAAACATGACGAGAAAGCTGACGGGATACCCTGGTTCATAGGCGACCAGAGAATAACGCGGCTGCACAAAGAAATAATTGAAGAGAAACAGAGAGGCAACTGAGGCTGCCATACTGTACGCCCGGTGTGACGTGATAACCGCGATGAGCAGGACCGCCAGCAGATAGACCATCATGATGCTGGAATTGGAGAGATTGGAGCCGTAAAGGATCATCCCCAGAAGCGTGGCGGCCGTCAGCAGGGACAGCGTGACGATAAAGTCCATCAGGATTCTCCGCTTGCTGGCGGTGGTTCGCTGAGAGGGCAGATAGATGCCCCGTTTCCGATCCGGGATCACGTGGATCTCCGCTTCCGGCAGGTATTCCGCCAACCTGTCGGGCAGGGTGGGTTGAGAGGGCAGGACGGACAGCTTGAAATCGCTTTGGCCGAGAACGATTTTACGGATGCCGGACAGCTTTGCGTATTCTGCGAGCTGGAAAGCCACGTCGTCCCCGCTGACGGTTTGAATGGCTGCGCCAAGCTGTTCCGCAATCTGCATATTCTCCTGCAGTCTCCGCCGATCCGCATTGGCCAGAAGCGGGAACTGCGGCGTCTCGACAAACAGAGCGACCAGTTCGGCGCTGTCCCCGGCCATATCTGCCGCGGCGCGCAGGATTTTCGGGTTGGACGGAGAGGGAGACAGGCAAGCAAGTATTCTTTCCAAGGATTCATTCCTCCTTCATGCGGGGACGGGTAGGGTCGACCGGCTTCGCCCGCAAGCTCAATGGAGACATTATAGCGCTGCCCCCATCGGAAGACAACGCTCCAGGCTTAGAAGGAGAGTGGACTCTTTTACGCGTCCGGTACTTCTATTATGCCAAAACCATCTTTAAATCTGGGTAATTTCTTCCACCCGGGCATAAAGATTGTGTAAAGATATTTCCCGGAAACGGATGGGGAGCAGACAGTTTACGAGATTCCATGTGATTCACTTTTTCATCTTGGAAAAAAAGAACCACTTTCACCTGAAAGTGATTCATTGTATCAAAATACATGTCCTTTGCCATAAAAGGTAGGTAATTTTGACAGAATTACCTGCCTTTTACTATTTCCATCCCCCTTATGTTGCAATTGTTTGGCGGCTTTGTTATTATTTCTTTGTATGAAAGATCAAAGGAGTATCTCAAGTGGCATTAAATAGCGGAAAAACGCAATATCCGGTCCTGATGGTGCACGGAGTCGGTTTTCGAGATTTGAAGTGGCCTTTGTACTGGGGGCGAATTCCAAATGCGCTCTCTGACATAGGGACTGAACTATTCTATGGGCAACAGGATTGTTGGGCTCGTATAGAGGACAATGCCAAATCGCTCAAGGCAAGGGTCAGACAGATCTTGGACGAAACAGATTCGAAAAAAGTTAATATCATCGCACATTCCAAAGGCGGGCTCGAGGCTCGCATGGTTGCCTCCACTCTTGGAATGGGCGGGCAAATTGCGAGTATTACTACGATAGGAACGCCGCACCGCGGTTCAAAAACGATCGACAGGCTCCTGAAAGCGCCGGATTCCCTGTTTAATATCGCCTCCTTTGCTGTTGACAACTGGATCGGTCTCATTGGTGATACAAAGCCGAATTTCTATGCTGTCTGCAAAGATTTTTCCACAGAATATGCCGAGAAGTTCAACAAAGAAAACCCGGATGTTCCGGGCGTCTATTATCAGAGCTTTGCGGGAGTAATGCGGACTCCGCTTTCGGATATAAACCTTTCAACCGCAAATGTAATTGTCAAGATGATAGAAGGTGACAATGATGGTTTGGTCAGTGTCGAATCTGCAAAATGGGGAGAGGCATTCACTCTGCTGACCGGTCGCACAAACAGGGGCGTTTCGCATTACGATGAAATTGACTTCAGACGCGCTCCGTTCTCGTCAAGAAGCAGCGGAGATGGCGTGGCAGACATATGTGATGTTTATAAATCAATAGTATATGATTTGGTTGAGCGGGGTTTTTGATGGGAATTCTCACTCCTATCATTCAAAATGCACCCCCTTTGCCATTTGCACCCCCCCTAAAAGGAAATGCACCCCCCCTGAACAGGCGGTGCACCCCCCCCTAAGCGTTTTTCTATCAAAACGCAATACCTTTTCTAGAATAGGATTGCTATTTTGACAAAATAGCAATCCTTTTTTACTATCCTCTAGCGTCTTGACATTATTAATATCGTCTTTTATAATCCTGCCAATGAGTTTAACGTTTGTGCGTTATTGCTCATTGTCGATTGCAGAGTGCTTCATCTGGGGAAGAGAAGCTAGGCTTTATGCTGAACTTCGGTGCAGTGCTGCAACGGCTGGCATCATTCCACCTTAATATGCCCCCAGGATGATGCCGCTTGATTCTTTGTTGAGGGTATAGTGTTTGCGTTACGAAATATAACGGTTTTCTTTTTTTGTTGAAATTGCAATCTTTAGCCATCAAAGAAACCTCTTTTGTCTACCAGGACAAAAGAGGTTTCTCGTTGTTTTGCGGGGGCGAATAAAGTATAATCATTTCGATAAATCAGAGTTTTGCGGAGCGATATGCAAATGAGACTGTTGTTTGAAATGGATAAAAAGGATTACGGCGGATGCACCCGTTCTTTCACGAGGGATTCTGCCAGAAGTATCATTATCAAAAACGGCAAGATCGCCATGATCCACAGTCTGAAGTATGACTATTACAAATTTCCGGGCGGGGGGATCGAACCCGGGGAAAGCGCCGCCGATGCGCTGATCAGGGAGACAGCCGAGGAAGCCGGTCTGACTGTGATCCCGGATTCTATACGGGAATACGGGTATGTCCACCGGATCCAGAAGAGCACGGCGGAAGAGGACGAGTACTTCGTGCAGGACAACTATTATTACTTGTGCGATGCGGAAGAGGGCGTCACGCCGCAGAAACTGGACGACTACGAATCAGACGAGCATTTTACCCTGGAATATGTAATGCCTGAAAACGCCATTCTCAGAAACCGGACCAAAGACCACGGACCGAAGGATCCGGTAATGCTTGAACGGGAGGCGCGAGTCCTTGAAATACTGCTCTCCGACGGGCTGACAGAGTGACAAAGCTCGATTTGTCGAATTGTTCAGCATGTGCCTTTTTCGCGGCTTTCCATCGTTTCGCGCCTTTTTCGCGGACCTGCACATAACATAAAAGGAACGACCGTCTTTCGGACGGTCGTTCCTTTTTGCATATCCGGCGGAGGGCTCAGGTCCAGCTCTCCAGGCGGCGCAGCTCCTCATAAGCCGCGGCGTCTTCGGGCGACACGGACGGCTTGACCCGGGAGATGATCTCCATGATCTCGGCGGTGTGCAGCGGCTCGTCCTTGCCGGCGACGCTCCGGTTCACATAGAGCGCCTTGGCCTTGTTGATGATGGCGGCCACGTCCGCGCAGGTATAGCCCGCAAGCGCGGCGGTGACGGTCTCGATGTCCGCATCGCAGGGCACGTCGCCCAGATAGCCCACCACCATCTGCCGGATGGAATCCTGATCCGGCATGGGGATATAGATCTTCGTGTCGAAGCGCCCCGCGCGAAGCAGCGCCGGGTCCAGCATATCCGGTCTGTTGGTGGCGGCGATCACCGTGACGCCGGAGAGGGACTCCATACCGTCCATCTCCGTGAGGAGCTGGTTGATGATCCGCACGGAGCCCGCGTTCATGCTGCGGGACTCGGCAATGGCGTCGATCTCGTCAAAGAAGAGGATGGAGGGCTTGGTCTCCCTCGCGTTCATGAAGACCTTGCGGAGGTTTTCCTCCGACTCGCCCACATGGCCGCCCAGGAGCTCCGGCCCGTTGATCACATAAAACGCGGCGTTGCTCTCGTCCGAGGCCACCCTGGCGAAAAAGGTCTTGCCGCAGCCCGGAGGTCCGAACAGCAGGATGCCCTTCGGGGCGCTTATGCCGTACTCTTTGTATTTTTCGGCGTTCTGGATCGGCAGCTCGATCTTCTCCTTGAGCAGCGCCTTCACGGAATCCATGCCCTTGATGTCGTCCCAGCACAGCCGCTTGGCGGTCTTGTTCTGATTGTCCTCCTGCGCGCCGGTGGAGCGGTTGTACTTCTTGCTCCACAGCTCGTACATTTTCTGCATCTCCAGCGTGTAACTGGGCCTGGTGATGGACAGGCGCATCATCAGCTGCTCCTCGGTGACCGGCTTGAAGTCGTTTTCGCGGAACGCGGTCTCGCACAGCGCCCTGATGTCCGCGCCGGTAAAGCGTTCGCTGTTTTCGGCGAGCTTCTTGCAGTCCACGCCGTGGGCCGCCTTGTTGCGCAGGTACTTTTCGAACATGACGGCTCTGGCCTCTTCGTCGGGAACGCCGATATAGATCAGCTTGTCAAAGCGCCCGGGACGGAGCGCCGCCGGGTCGATCAGCGTGGGATTGTTGGTCGTAGCCACCACCAGCACGTCTTTGAGATCCGAAAAGCCGTCCATCTGCGCCAGGAAGGTGCTGACGATGGAGGTCTCGTAGCTGCGCGTCGCCTTGGAGCGGTCCATGAGGAAGGATTCGATCTCGTCAAAGCAGATGATGCAGGGGGCCTTGGCGCGCGCCTTCTTGAACACGTCGACCAGGTTCTTTTCGGATTCGCCCACGTACATGTTCAGAAAGCTGCTGGCGTTCACCAGGATCAGCTTCATCTTCGTCTCGTTCGCGATGATGCGCGCGATGGTGGTCTTGCCGGTGCCCGGAGGTCCGAACAGCAGCAGGCCCTTTACCGGCGCCATGCCCGCTTTTGTCAGGCGGTCGTATTCGCGCTTGTCGGTATAGGGGCGGATGACGCCCTGGATCTCCTTTTTCGTCTCCTCGTAGCCGGCGATGGAATCCCATTTGTCAAACGTGATCTCCGCGTTGGAGACCGCCGAGCCCGTGCCGCCCACTTCCGCCTTGCTGACGCTGTGCGTGTGCACGATGGCCTCGGAGGCGAAGGGCCGGCTGATCAGGAATGCGGCGAGCGTCTGCAGCACAAGGGCTCCGGCGGGGAGAGCCGGCGGGATGGAGAACACCCTGGCCGTCGCGAACATGGCGGCGGCAAGCAGGCCGCCGGCGAGGACGAACTTCACAAGGTCCTCCACGTCGAAGGCCATTTTTTTGCCGCCGATACGCAGCTTTCCGAACAGATACATCAGCACGGCCGCAAGTACGCCGTAAACGGCGACGGCGATGATCAGAACGGTGATATTGCTGGACATCAGCGCGCCGAACATCGGCTCAAAGCTCAGGCTCTCCAGGTATTGTTCCGGGGAGACGTAGGCTACTTTTTCAACGCCGAACGGGGGAAAAACGCTGCCGAAGCCGGAGGTCCCCGTCGTCAGGCACCAGACGCTGTAGTAAATGCCGTACATCACGCAGCCCAGCAGCGTGCCGAAGCGGGCCGTCAGGCACAGCCCCAGCAGGAGGACGCAGAACTGCCAGCCGCTGAACACGTTTCCGGTCAGGAAGCACAGCGGCAGGATCATGACGCAGAACACCTGAAAACGGTTGCCTCCGCAGAACATGATCAGCAGCACGGCGACGGCGGCGGCCGCCAGCGCGTTGACGTGCCCCAGCGACAGGAAGAGCGCCAGCGCGTATACGAACACGGCAAAGCCGGGGCTGAAGTAGAAAAGCGCGCCTATGACCGCGGCGATCAGCCAGACGGTCATGTCCTCGAACATGCTGGAGGCCAGCAGCGTCTTGACCGAATAAAAGACGATCAGCGCGCCGATCAGGCGATAAACCGTCTTGCTGTAAAAATGGTCCAGTCCGGACCGGAGTCTTTCAATGCTCTCCATCATCTGTTCCCTGCCCTCTGAAATCGTGTTTTTTCTGCATAGAAAGCGCGGTTTCCTTTGAAAAAATATAGCATCCCCCGCGGCCGCTGTCAACGGGCGCGGCCGTTTTCTCCCTATTCCGAAAGCCCGCCGCCGCCCTCCCGCCGCAGCGCGAAAAAGGCGTTGACTTTCAAGGCTTTGTCTGCTATATATAGCTTTGGTCCGAAAAAATCCGAAAGAAAGCGAGGGAATCCTTCATGTTCGATAAAAATGCGTTCGCCGGCTTCGACGCAGCTGAATACGGTATGATGACCTCGGTCCTTCTTTTCTGATCCCGACAGGGAGAGAATGTGTTTGGGAAGCCGCGGCACGCTTGTCGCGGTTTTTCTTTTTCTCCGGACCGCGGCGCGCCGTCGCGGTCCGCTTTTCATTCAGGCGTCGTTTTGCGGGGTCGTCATCCGAAACCGGGACCGACGAAAAACAATTTTACCGTCAGTGAGGAAACGCCATGACAGTTTTCAATCAATACCGCGGCCTGCGCCGCGAGATCTATATCCTGGCCTTCGGCCGGATGGTCACGAACCTCGGCAGCATGATCTGGCCGGTCATGACCCTGATCCTCAGCCAGAAGCTCGGCTTCTCGGCCTCGCAGATCTCCTACTACTTTGTCGGCTCGAGCGTCATCATGCTCCCCGCCAGCCTCGTCGGCGGCCGGCTCGCCGACCGTCTCAACAAGAAACGGCTGATCGTCCTGTGCGACTGCGTCAGCATCCTCTGCTTCTTCATCAGCGCGGCGATCCCGCTCGGGATCGGCACGATCTGCCTCTTTGTCGTCGGCGGCATCTTCCAGAGCATGGAATACCCCGCCTACGACGCGCTCTTCGCCGACCTCTCGACGACGAAGGACCGCGAGCGCGCCTACGCGCTCGAATACCTCGGCGGCAACCTCGGCCTCGTCCTCTCGCCGACGATCGCGGGCTTCCTGTTCCGGGACTACCTGTGGCTCAGCTTTCTCATCAGCGGCTTTTCCATCGCGGTCTCGACGGTGCTCATCGCGCTTCTTATCAAGGACGTCTCGCCCGTGGAGGACAACAGCGAGGAGGCGGCCTATCAGGAGAAGAAGGACGGCGCGAGCGTCTTCGCGATCCTCAAAGAGAACCCGATGATCCTCCTCTACCTGCTGTGCGGGACGCTCTATGCCGCCGCTTACGGGCAGTACAACTTCATCATGCCGCTCGATATGGCCGCCGTCCACGGCGACGCGGGCGCCGTGCTCTTCGGGACCGTCTCGAGCCTCAACTGCATCACGGTCGTGCTCTTCACGCCGATCATCACCCGGCTCTTCGTCAAAATGCGCGACACCGGCAAGATGCTCATGGGCCGGCTGCTCGTCTTCGCGGGCTATCTGATCTTCCTTCTGCTGCTCGGCTTTGTCCCGGGCTACTACCTCGCCATGCTCGTCTTCACCTGGGGAGAGATCTTCGACGTGCTCTCCTCCGGCCCCTACGTCTCGACCCGCATCCCCGCGAGCCACCGCGGGCGCATCAACGGGCTGATGACCGTCGCCTACACGGCGATCACGGGCGGCATCGATATCGCCGTGGGCCGGTTCTACGACCGCGCCGGCTCGAGGCAGACCTGGGTGCTGATCCTCGGCGTGGCGGCCGCCTCCGCCGCCGTGACGGTCCTGCTCGGCGCGCTGGACAGGAAGGCGTACCCGAAGCTGTACCGCCGGGCCGGAGAGCCGGAGCCGCGGGAAACCGCGTCCGGGGAATAAGCGCTCCGCCCAAAAACACCGCGAAAAGCTCTTTTGTCCGACGGACAAAAGAGCTTTTCTGTTGCCTGCTCCGCAGGGCGTGTTGTATAATCAAGGCGACGGAGCCGCGTTTGCGCGCGACGGCGGCGGAAAGGAGCGATGCGGCATGACGGAAAAAAGCTACGAGACCCGCTGCGGTACGATCCGCTACTGGACGAACGGGGCGGCTTCTCCCGCGGCCCTCGTTTTCCTGCCCGGACTGACCGCCGACCACCGCCTGTTCGACAGGCAGATCGAGCATTTCCGGGACGGATACCGCGTCCTCGTCTGGGACGCGCCGGGCCACGCCGCGTCCCGCCCCTTCGACTTTTCCTTCGATCTGGCGGACAAGGCGCGGTGGCTGGACGGTATCCTGCGCCGGGAGGGGATCGACGCGCCGGTGATCGTCGGGCAGTCCATGGGCGGATACGTCGGCCAGATGTACGCGCAGCTCTTCCCGGACAGGCTGCGGGGCTTCGTCTCGATCGATTCCGCGCCGCTGCAGCGCAAATACGTGACCGCCGCGGAGCTCTGGCTGCTCAAGCGGATGGAGCCGGTTTATCTTCATTACCCGTGGAAGGCGCTGCTCAAGTCCGGCACGGAGGGCGTCGCGACCTCGGCCTACGGCCGGGCGCTGATGCGCGACATGATGTCGGTCTACGACGGGGATCAGGCGTATTACGCCAGGCTCTCCGGGCACGGCATGCGGATGCTGGCCGAGGCGATGGAGGCCGATCTGCCGTATGCGCTGAACTGTCCCGCCCTGCTGATCTGCGGCGAGAAGGACCGCGCCGGGTCCTGCGTCCGCTACAACAGGGCCTGGCACAGGGACAGCGGCATCCCGCTCGCATGGATCGCGGGCGCTGGCCACAATTCGAACACCGACGATCCGGACGCGGTCAACCGTCTGATCGAGGATCTTTTGAAAAAGCTGTGATCCCCGCTCTGCGCCGCAGGGCGGAAAGGAGAAGACCATGGAACTCGACCTCTCCCGTCTGAAGGACGATCTGGAAAACTACTACGGCACGGCGATGTGCTGCGGTCTGCCGATGGCCGTCGTCGAGCTCTCGCAGCTCGAGAGCGCCTCGCCGCAGCAGCTCGTCGAGCTGGCGCGGCGCGCGGGCCTTGATCTCCGCGACTACGCCGGGTGAGCGGCATGAAAAGACGAGCTTTCGTCTCCGCCGCAAGGCGGAAGCAGCGGCGCGCCTTCGCGCTCTCCTGTCTCGCCCTGCTGCTGCTCGCGGCGGCGGCCTTCGTCTGGCTGCGGTATTTCGACCGCGGCGTCGCGCTGCCGCTCTCCGGCGCGGGCGGTGCGGAGATCCCGGCCTACGGCGGCGAGGACTGCATCGAGCTCTGCGGCGGCGTGCCGGGCTTCAGGGCCGAGCAGCTGACGGGCGGGAGCTTCGTCTCCTTCTCGCCGCTCGACCGCCTCGGCCGCACCGGCG
>JAEEGI010016297.1_pt1 | contig 15361 bp, 11 predicted proteins | sample 8958751 | NCBI WGS metagenome assembly JAEEGI01 (sample SAMN16246545, study PRJNA631951) | gut metagenome | biome: gut microbiome; feature: rumen; material: KS-attached | host: Bos | place: Iran: Karaj | collected 2018-10
CGTGCGGGATCCACTGTTGATAGAGCCGGGAATAAGCTTCGTGAGCGGACGATCAAGCACTTTCGAGAAAAGAAGCAGGAAGATCGTCAAGCGGATAAGGAATGCGATCAACAAGATGCGGAAGTGCAAGCTGCAGAGACAGAGTTGAATTCAGAGCAGATGCGGGAAACATCTCGGTATCCGGAAACGGAGGCAGATTCTTTTGAAGAACCGGAGTCGGAGCATTTATCCTACAAAGACAGACCTGAACAATTGCAACACACGGAACCCGCCGCGCAGAATCGCATGGCGGGTTCTTCCAATGAACAAAGAGGAGGACGAAACCATGCGCAGCGACAGACAGGGCGTTCGGATTGGGAAACGAATGCCTCCGGTTATCAGGGTTCGGGCACAGCCGGTTATCATACGACCTATCCCGCTTCCGAAGTACAGCATAGCGCAGTATCTCCGGCGCAAAGACTCGCGTCGGGAACAGAGAAAGAAACGCATACTGCGGTTAAGACCGCGGACAACGGTATAAAGGCGACACAGCAGGCGGCAAAGACCACCGAACAGACAGCAAAGACTGTACAGCAAACCGCAAAAACCACACAGCAAACGGCAAAGACAGCACAGAAATCCGCACAAGCATCTGCAAAAGCGGCCAGAGTGGCGAAGGAAACTGCGGCAAAGACCGGGCAGGCACTTATCAAAGCAGGTCAGGCATTTGCAAGGGCTGTTGAGACAGCGGTTAAAGCAATCATCGCAGCGGTTAAAGCCCTGATCGCGGCGATTGCAGAAGGCGGTTGGATAGCGGTAGCAATTATTGCGGTTATTGCAGTGATTGCTGTTATTCTGGGATCCGCGTTCGGAATCTTCTATTCCAACGATGTTTCCGAGGGGCGGCCTATGACTGAAGCCATTGCGGAGATCAATAACGAGTTCGTCGATTCGATCAATGCCCGAATCAACCGATTCAAACGGCGCTATAAGCCGGATGAAGTAATTCTCGTGTATGAAGGGGATACGGATTCCGGAGGCTCCGTTATGAACTGGATGGACGTGCTTGGTGTGTATGCAGTTGCGACGACTACCGATTCGGATCAATCAACCGATGTGCTGATTGTGACGCCGGACAAGGTCGAGCTATTGAGAAGGTACTTTCAACAGATGAACAGCGTTTCATATGATACTGAGTTGGAAACAGAAGAGATCCCTATTTTGGATGAGAACGGCGAACCGATCTTTGATGAAGAGGGTGAACCGGCCATGGACACGAAAAAGACGCTTACGATCACAATTCGCGTATCGAGCATGGATTACCGGGAAGCTGCAACCAAATACAAGTTCAATGATTCCCAGCGAGAAGTGCTGACCGAGATGATGAAGCCGGAGTATTACCCGCTGTATGCGAATCTCACCGGAGACGTGATTGGCGACGGCGGCGTATATGGATTTGGATTGGATATCAACCCCAATCTCCCGCCAAGTGAATTAGGTTACCAGATCGTACAGGCGGCAAAGCGATACATCGGGCGCAGTTATGCCTCCATGGATTGCTCGAAGCTTGCGCGCACCGCGTATGCGGATGTGGGTCTGACTTCTATGAACGGGTTGTCTTCGGTTCGAATGGCGCAAAAATGCCAGGAAATGGGATGTCTGTTTACCGATCCGTCGCAGCTGCAGGCGGGTGATCTGATCTTCTTCGCACGGTTCGATCCGTCCAAGGGAAAGGATTATTGCGGCGATATCAACCGCTGTGGTACCGGCAAGTGCCGTCGTTGGCTGCATATCCATCATGTGGCTATCTATATCAATGACGAGTACCTGATCGACAGCACGGGTGGCGATAACAGTGTTCAGATTCGCAAACATTGGGGCATGAACACATCCAAGTGGAAGTGGGTTTGCTTTGGAAGACCGACTACTTAGTTTGGGAGGATACAATATGACGAGGATACAAAAGACAATTCTGATCGTTCTGTCTGTGATCACGATACTGCTCAGTATAGGGCTGATCGTACTGTACCGACAGATGAAGCCGTCTATCGGTAATGAGACTGCTCCGTCTCCGACATCGACAGAGTTTTCCCAGCTTCCGATTGTAGAAATCGAAATGCCCGGTTCAACGGCTTCGAAAAAAACGCCTGCTCCGACAGCGCTGCCGGTCGTGGAGATCCACATTCCCGCGCCGGGCGAAACACCCGAAGTCACGGCATATCCGATTACAGACGAACCCTTTCCCACTACAACGCCGACACGGGAACCTGCTTATGTGTATATGCCGACGTCTGCGCCAATGAATACACCGGTTCCAACTGTGCCGAGTGGAATGGCGTTCACGCTTTCGATTCTGGGGAAAACCATCCATGTTGCGCCTAATGTTGAAGCAGAAACGCTGGAAAAGACACCGGGCTGGCTGCCGACGTCTGTGAAACCGGGAAAGGAAGGGACGTGTGTAGTCTATGGACACCGGAACCGGAATCATCTGTTGATTCTGAAGGAGATTGAAATCGGTGACGAGATTGACGTGATCATGCCCGACGGCAAGGTCTACACCTATGTGGTTGAAAAGACTGAAATCCTGGATTCCGAGGAATCCCTGCACATCCCGACTACGACGGGAAAACATATGGTTCTCATGACCTGCTATCCGTTTTATTATTCCGGTCATGCACCTAAGAAGTTTATCGTCACCGGATCGCTTGTTGAACAGTCAAGATTCTAGATGGCGGTAAAACTGGATAAACGAAATCATAGACGGCTCTGCATCTTGTTGTGCAGAGCCGTTTTGTAAGGAGTAATCAACATGAAAAACGAGAATCAACCCCTTCTGCTTGACACGTTACAGGAAATAGATATCCGAACGGTCGATCCGAAGGACTTGGTGGACATCAAGGACGTAACGATCCGGGAGGAGCTTCCTCTTCCCGAACGGGTGCGGGATTACATTCAGCAAATCAAAAACCCGTACTGTTATTTGAGCCACGGAACCGTGGTCAAGATCCGTTTTGCCGGCTCTCGAACACTGGAGGAATGTATCAATTCCTGCATTTCGATGGAAGCATAGCACATTCCATCGACATCCTCACGGTCAGCCATAAAACATGGTAAGATGCTGTTGGGTCAATTCCATAGAGCATTCAAGAAGCCATAGGTTTTCTTGGTTGAATTCCGCAAGGTGCAACAAAGGAGGTCTAAGGCTTATGCACATTTTAGGAAACAAAACAGCAGCATATCTTCGTTTATCCCGGGACGACGGTGACAAGCAAGAGAGCGACAGCATCCGCAATCAGCGGGAGCTGATCAAAGAGTACTTATCCAAAGACAAAAAACTAAACTACGTCGGGGAATATGTGGATGACGGCTATTCCGGTACATCCTTTGACAGACCAAGCTTTCAACGGCTCATGGGAGACGTCAAGGCGGGGAAAGTAAACTGCATCGTTGTAAAGGACCTGTCCCGCCTTGGCAGAAACTATATCGAAACGGGGCGTTACATCGAACAGGTGTTCCCGCTCCTTGGTGTGCGATTCATCGCTATTCTTGACCACTACGACAGCGCAGAGAAGAACGACGCTTCCGATTGGCTCGTCTTGCCGTTCAAGAATCTTATCAACGACGCCTTCGCACGGGACATTTCCACAAAGATCCGCAGCCAGTTGGACGTTAAGCGGAAGAACGGTAAGTTCATCGGCAGCTTCGCTTGTTATGGGTATCAGAAAGACCCGGAAGATGTGAACCGCTTGATCATCGACCCATATGCGGCTGAGATCGTTCGCAGTATCTATCGCATGAAACTTTCCGGGTATAGTTCGGTAAGGATTGCTGATGAGCTAAACCATATTGGCGTCTTGCCGCCTGCGGAATACCAGCGCCATCACGGAAACCGTTTCACCTGCGGCTTTCATAGAAGCGCTGACCCGAAATGGGAACACGTTTCTGTCACCAACATATTGAAAAATGAGATGTATACGGGAACGATGGTGCAGGGACGTCATAGCAAGATCAGCTATAAGATGAAGGAAAGCCGTACTGTTCCGAAGGAAGAGTGGATCCGAGTGGAGAAAACGCATGATGCGATTATAGAGAAGCCGATTTTTGACGAGGTTCAGCGGATAATGCGATTCGACACACGTATCGCACCGAATCAGAAAGAAGTATATCCACTATCCGGATTGGTTTTCTGCGGTGGCTGTGGTCAGAACATGGTTCGGAAAAGAGTTAAGCAAAGATACTCGTATTTCCATTGCAACACACACAAAAACGGGAAGGGGTGTTCTTCGCATCAGATCAACGTGGAGAAGCTGGAACAGCTCGTTCTGCAGGGAATCCAAACACAGGCTGCGTTGATTCTGGATGCGGAGGCGGTGCTGAAAACGATAGATCGCATTCCCGAAGATCAAATCCACGTGCGTACCATCACGAAGCAGATCCAGGAACTTGAGAAGGAGATCGAACGTTTCCAGAAATTGAAAACGAAGGCATATGTGGATATGCTGGATGAAACGATCAGTAAGGACGAATATGAAGAGATTAATCGCCGATTTACAGAAGGCATAGGAAATGCGGTCAGAAAACGCGACGAGCAGTTGGAAGCAAAAGCACGGCTTTTGAAGAATAAAACGCACCAAAAACCATGGATCGAAGCCTTCCGGCAATACCGGGGCATTCAGTCGCTGGATCGCTGTATTGCGGTGACGCTGATCGAACGGATTCTTGTATATAGCAAGAAACACATCGAGATTGTTTTCCGGTTCCAAGATGAGATGGAGGAAATGCTGCGCCTTGCGGAAGCACAAAAAGAACTCGTGGGCGGGGAGGTGAATGTATGCGCCTCGTAAGCTATACCCGATCCACATCCTGTCTTGCGGGACAGACTCCGTCTGCAAAAGGGATCACTGAACAGAACGAACGGATTAGGGCGTATGCGAATGTTCATGGTTGGCAAATTATGAAAATGTACAATGATCGTAAGATTGATCCATGTGCAAACAGCGGTTTTGAGCAGCTCTTGGAGGATGGTGTTTGTCGGTCCTTCGATGCAGTAATAGTCGATTCCGTATTCCGCGCAGGATGTGATTTTCCGACAGGTCGGCAAGTATTGCTACAGACATTTCATTATGCGGGCATCGCGTTCATTGTCGTAGAAGACGATTTTATCAGCATTGGCAAAACCAACACGGAAGCTGAGGCATACTTTGAAAGAAAAGCTGCTGAGAAGGAGAGCGTGACCATTCGTACTAGCAGAGCGAATAGGTACGATTCGGACAAGCTGTCAAAAACAGATATCACCTATGGATATGTTTATTCAGATAATCAGCAGGCAATTCTGGATTATAAAACAGCTCCGATTGTTAATCGCATCTTCAGTTTATATGACAAAGGCTGTTCAAAGAATGAAATTGCACAGATCCTTACCAAAGAAGGGATCCCAATTCCCGAAGCGTCCAAACGATATGTAGGGGATGAACGTATCAGTCAATGGAATAATCGCCAGATCCAATACATTCTGTCACAAGAGATGTACAGCGGCTATTGGACTAAAGATGTGTACGGAACGTTGATAGAATGTCACTGTACGCCAATTGTTTCCAAAGAGTTATTCAGCCGTGTGCAGATCCGCTTAAAATCTCAGAAAGACTCGCCGCAAACCCCGCATCATCCATATGTTGGAATCATAGAGGAAGAAGGCGCACCCGACTGCACAATCTATCTGCGGAAAGCGCCTAAGCGGGAAGAATGGTTCTTCAGCTATGTGGTTGGATTCTCCGAGCCACGTTTGAGTTTATCCGAGGTGGAAAGCATGCTTCGGGAACGGTTAAACACGGAGAAAGAGAGAGCATCCAAACTGCTGTCCTGCATTAAAACGAAAGGTGAAAAAGCTAAGGAATTCATGAAAGAATCACTACAGCAAGAACTCAAGGCAGCGGCAGATCAAATCACCGACCGTGAAAGAAAGAAGATGGAAGCCTACCGACGTTTCCAAGCGGGCGAATTGCCTCGGGATGAATGGGAGGCAAATTATACTGAAGCACAGGCTTTTGTTATAGGCATGGAGCCTATTTTTCAATCTTACCAAGATCGCGTTCAGGATATCGAAATGGCAATCAACGAACGAAATCCATGGATACAGTCACGGCTTGAATGGGACGATGCGGCAACGTTGGATCGGAACACACTGCGCCGGTTTGTGCAGAAGATAGTCATCAAAAAGATGCAGATAATACAGATTGTCCTAACACAAGAGGAATGGTTCGCAAAACTGCCGTTGGAATGGAGGAAGCAGTATGGCGCGTAAAAGCAGGAAACAATCGGTCTTTGGTGTAGAGAGCACCACAAGGGAATTGGAAGTTGCATCTAACTTCATCCAAGAGAGCACGCTGGCGACAGCAGCATATGTTCGCTTATCGAGAGAGAACAGTGGACATGAAACTGACGATTCGATTAAGACGCAGATCCAGTTGGTACAAACCTATATTCGCGAACACCCGGAACTGTCGTTGACGGACACCTATGTGGACAACGGTATATCCGGTACCAAGTTTGATCGGCCAGAGTTCAATCGCCTCATGAAAGATGTAAAAACGGGACGTATACAGTGCATCGTTGTAAAAGATCTTTCCCGCTTTGGTAGAGATTATCTGGAGACGGGGTATTACTTGGATCAGATCTTTCCGTTGCTGAATGTACGGTTCATTGCAGTTACGGATCAATATGACAGCAATCGTCCGGAGAGCCGAACGAGCCTCATGACTCCGATTAAGAACATGATAAATGCCATGTATGCGAAGGACTTCTCTCGTAAAATCAAAGCAACGGTCAAAGCACAACAGGAATTGGGAACCGTCCGAAACGGTATGGCACCCTATGGATATCAATATGACGAGGAAACGAAGCGTTTCCGAATCGACAAGGAAGTCGAGCCTTATGTGCGCCTGCTATTTGCGTGGCATCTGGCAGGCTTATCAAGATCACAAATTGCTGGACGGTTAAACATGCTGCAAGCGCCAACGCCGGGTGGCCATCGATTTGGCAGGAAGAACAATTGGTATCCGGAAGTCATCCGGTACTTCTTGGCGAATCCAACATACGCAGGCTGTATTGCATTGGGAAGGCAGGAACAGGACATGAGCAAAGGATTGGCATGGACGAAAAAACCAAGAGAAGAATGGAAACTGTTTCCGAACTCCCATGAAGCGTACATTACACAAGAGGATTCTGACAGGATTGTTGCCCGTATGACCGAAACAAAGAAACAAATGGATGAAGGATTAAAGCGGACAAAAGAACAACGCGAAAGAATGCCGGACGTGTTCCATGGAAAGATCTATTGCGGCAAGTGTGGGGCAAAGATGCGATTCAGACGAGGATCGCATCATACAGGCTGTCATGAAGCTACGTTTCAATTCTATAGCTGTTTGAACCGGAAGAAAAATCCCAATTGTGACAACAACCATATCTTTCAGCAAAACTATCTGAAGATGCTGATCATGGATCAGATCAGACTGCTGATTCAAACGGTATGCGATAGGGATACGCTGATCCGAGAAGCGGAGCATAAATACGCAGAAAAGGGGAAGAAATACCCGACCAAGCGAAAGATCGAGAACGTCAAAGAGAAGCTGGAGCTTGTTGAAGGGAAAATGCTACGCGCGTATACAGATTTTGCAGAGCATACCCTTGAGGAAGAAGAGTACGGAATCCTGAAGGAGAAACTGTTTGCTGAACGTAACGACTTGGTTAACGAGTTGGAGAAGTTGCAGAGGAAGACGGAAGAAACAGACGCTGCTATCATTCAATTCCATGCATGGGCGGACAAGCTGCGTAGCAATCTGAACGCCATGCCTTTTGACGAAGCGCTTGTGAACGAGCTTGTGAGCCGAATCACGATCTATGACATAGAGCATATCGAGGTGGAGTTCGCTTGCCAGGATATGTATCAAAATGGATGGATGGATGAATTTCTATCCGATACAAAGGAGGACGTATGACGATTGCGTTTTATCTGCGGCTTTCCCACGCGGACGGCGATCTCGGCGTTGATGGAAAGGACGAGAGCAACAGCATCGAGAATCAGAGATTGCTGCTGCGATCGTATGTACGCGCACGAGATGGTTTGGAAGGGAAGATTGTTGAGTATGTTGACGACGGTTTTACCGGAACCAACTTCAATCGCCCGGCGTTTAAGCAAATGATCGAAGATGCAAAAAGGGGAATGATTCAGATCGTGTTGGTCAAAGATCTTTCCCGCCTTGGACGCGATTACATCACTGTTGGGGATTACATTGAGCAGATTTTTCCTATGTTGAACATACGCTTTATTGCAGCGAACAACGGTTTTGACAGCGCAACCCACAGGGGAGGAAACGTTGGTATGGACGTTGCGGTCAACAATCTGATTAACACATTCTACAGCCGGGATCTATCGCAAAAGATTAAAAGCGCGATGAAGATTCGATGGCAGAATGGGTTTAGTACCTGCGGTGTAGCACCGTTTGGGTATTTGCCATCCAAAACGGAGAAAGGCAAGTATGAGATCGATCCTGAAGCAGCAAAAATTGTGCGAACAATCTTCTTTCGCGCCCAGGATGAGTTAACAACCTCACAGATTGCACGGTATCTCAATGAGTTTGAAGTTCCTACACCCGGCGTCTATAATCAGACGCATAAATGCTGGGATCTGCAAGAACCGATTGCACCGATTCAAGAACGAAAATGGACTTCGGCTATGGTGCGCCGTATTCTACTGAATTATGAGTACACAGGCGCATTAGTGCGTGGTAAAACTTGCAACTATGGCGTTGGCATGAAGCCGACGAAAAAGCGGCACGAATCCGAATGGATTACAGTTGAAGAAGTCAATCCACCGATTGTTTCTAAAAAGCTGTTTGCCAGAGCCGGTAAGGTCATTCAAAAACAAAAGGCCGATCGATGTGTAATTCCTCACGAGTATCCTTTGAAAGGAAAGCTGCGCTGCGGAAACTGCCGCAGAGCACTGACCCATGTGCTGACGGATGACACCGCATTCCTAATCTGTCATAACGGGTTGGAAATTGGGAAATACTCTAATTGCAACGTAGAACGTTATCCGGCGAAAGAGATAGAACAAGTCGTGTGGCGTGTTGTCCGTGAATTGATCTGTTTGCTGAACAAGATCGGGCCAAAGATACAGTCAAAGACAGAGGACAAGGTGCAAATGCTAATCGCAAAAGAAATGGAACTCACAAGGTCGATTAAGCAATGGAAAGCAGAAAAGCTCTTACAATACGAATTGTATGCTGATGGTTCATTGTCAAAAGAATTGTACTTGAGGAACAGAGAAGAATTGACTGAAAGAATCGAAAGAGCTGAACAGACGCTTACAGCAAATCAAGAAAAAAACAGCAAACAAAGAGATCTGCTAGAAAGTGCTGAGCACTTAAGCGGACTTAGTCGAATGTATTTGGGTGAAACAGAACTGACCTATGAGATCGCTCAGGCGTTTGTTGAAAGGGTATTCGTCTACAACAGAAATCGAATCGAAATTGTATTTCGTTTCGAGGATGAGATTCAAAGGATCTTGCAAAATGAGGAAGAGAAGAAACCACAGGAACGAATAGGAGCTTAAAATGAAACGTCGGATGCGGGCCAATCCCGATCCGACGTTTTTCTTTGATTTGAGGCAAAAAGCATTGAAATATCGTGCTTTTATGATACAATACAAGCACAAGCTAATTTGACACATTTCGGAGACAACCATGAATCAAACGGAGCAGATCCTTTTACAAGCAATTCAAAAGTCTCTATGGAATACAGATATTCCGTTTCCGGAAGACACTGACTGGAATGCTGTCCTTAAAGAGGCAGAGGACCAGGCTGTTTTGGGGATTGTTATCGGTGTTGCACCTGTAGAAACACAAAAGGAATGGCGGGGCAGAGCGAGTGTAGGGACAGCACATTTTGTGCGTATTTTGCATTATCAGGAGCAACTGTACAAGCTGTTCAAAGAGAACGATATACCCATGGTGATCCTGAAAGGCACAGCGGCGGCAATAAATTATCCGAACCCGTCACAGCGGTCGATGGGCGATATCGATTATCTTGTTCCGCCGGAGCACTTTAGCCGGGCTAAGGAGTTGCTTGTACAAAACGGATATACGATCGAGGACGATCCAAGGGCACCTCGACATATGCATGTCTATAAAGATAACGTCTCTTTCGAGCAGCATCGCTACTTTAGCAGCGAGGAAGTTGACATTGAAGAATTCGTCACGGATGGCATTCAACAGATTGAATCTCAGATTCTTTATGGTAACGAATTCCCGATGCTTCCGAAACTGGCAAACGGATTAGTGCTGTTGGGGCATGTGGTTCAACATCTCAAAAGCGGGCTTGGACTTCGCCAAGTTGTCGACTGGATGATGTATGTAGACCGCGAGTTGGATGATAGGTTCTGGAATCAAGCATTTGAGGCTGCCGCAAAAGATGTTGGTCTGGACACAGTGGCAATCGTGATAACCCGGATGTGCCAGATATATCTTGGGCTCACAAAAGATATTCGATGGTGTAAAGAAGCAGATGAAAAACTGTGTTTAGAGTTAATGGATAACCTATTGTCATCTGGCAATTTCGATAGAAAGCGAGGAAAGGGATCCTCGGTTGAAAGAGTAACCTCCAGTATAAAAAGAAAAGGGCTGTTTCGGTACTTACAAATCGCAGGTGAATACAATTGGGAATCCTATCACAAGCATAGATGGCTAAAACCATTTGCATGGATTTATCAAATTGGACGATATGCAAAGCAAGGTTTTCAGGTTAAACGCAGCGGCAGCCAGTTAAGAGAAGATATAGAGCGAGGAAAGCGTCGAATCGAGTTATTCGAGAAGCTTAAAATAGGACAAACAAATGAATAAATGAGAGCATACAAAAAGCGCCGGAAAAGGGAACCCCAATCCGACGCTTTTGTGCTTAGTTAAGCTTTGTAGTATTCTTTATACCACTCCGCAAACTTCTTCAATCCTTCTCGAATCCCAATAGAAGGACGGAAGCCGTAGTCGGCTTCGAGGGCGGCGCTGTCTGCATAGGTCACGGGGACGTCGCCGGGCTGCATGCCGACGAGCTCGCGGTGGGCGACGAAGTCGTAGTCTGCGGGCAGGACGCCTGCACGAACCAGTTCTTCCTGCAGCGTGGAGATATAGTCCAAGAGGTTCTCCGGCGTGCCGCCGCCGATGTTGTAGACCGCGTAGGGCGGAAGCGGCAGCCCGTCCTCGCCGGTCGCCTTTTCGGGCGCGCCCTGCATGACGCGGAGGACACCTTCCACAATGTCGTCCACGTAGGTGAAATCACGCTTGCAGTTGCCGTAGTTGAAGATCTGAATGGTCTTGCCGGCAACGAGCTTCTGCGTTGCGGAGAAATAGAACATATCCGGTCGGCCAGCGGGACCATACACCGTAAAGAAGCGCAGCCCCGTCGAGGGGATATTATAGAGCTTCGAGTAGCTGTGCGCCAGCAGCTCGTTCGACTTCTTTGTAGCCGCGTAGAGCGACACCGGATTGTCCACCTTGTCGTCGGTCGAAAACGGCACCTTCTTGTTGCCGCCGTAAACCGAGGAGGATGAGGCGTAGACCAGATGCTCCACCGGATTGTGACGGCAGGCTTCCAGAATGTTGTAGAACCCGATCAGATTCGACTCGATATAGACGTCCGGATGGTCGATCGAATAGCGCACGCCCGCCTGTGCCGCGAGGTTCACGACAATTGCGGGTTTGTACTCTTGAAAGACACGGTCAACCAGCGTTTTATCCGCAATCGAGCCCTTGACAAAGATATGCCTGACCGGTGAAGTCTCCGCCGCCTGCTCGATCAATTTGAGCCGGTATTCCTTCAGGGCGGGATCATAATAATCGTTCATGTTGTCGAACGAAATGACCGTACCGTCTGAAAGCTCTTTCAAAAGGCGCAGCACAAGATTCGCACCGATAAAGCCCGGTGAACCGGTGACGAGGATCGTTTTGTTGTTCAGATCGATGTGTACCTTTCCCATATTAATCCCTCCGGAACAGGTCGCGCGTATAGACTTTTTCTTCTACATCATCAAGTACCGAATCGTAACGGTTGGCTATGATGCACCCACACATTTTCTTGAACTTCTTAAGGTCGTTGACAACCTGGCTTCCGAAGAACGTGCTGCCGTTTTCGAGCGTCGGCTCGTAGATCACGACCGTTGCACCTTTCGCCTTGATGCGCTTCATGACGCCTTGGATAGAACTTTGCCGGAAGTTGTCGGAGTTCGCTTTCATGGTCAGGCGGTAGACGCCGACGACAACCTCCTTCTGCCGGCTTTCTTTTGCCTTGGAGAAGGATTCGCTGTTTCCATAGGTTCCGGCGATCTCCAGCACGCGGTCCGCGATAAAGTCTTTGCGGGTGCGGTTGCTCTCGACGATCGCGGTCATCATGTTCTGCGGAACGTGTTGATAATTCGCCAAAAGCTGCTTCGTGTCCTTGGGTAGGCAGTAGCCGCCGTAGCCAAACGACGGGTTGTTGTAATAATCGCCGACGCGCGGATCAAGGCATACACCCTTGATGATCGATGCGGTAGAGAGCCCCTTGACCTCGGCATAGGTATCCAGCTCGTTAAAGAACGACACGCGCAGCGCAAGGTATGTGTTCACAAAGAGCTTTGTCGCCTCGGCTTCCGTGTAGCCCATGAACAGCGTTTCGATCGGGTTCTTGATCGCGCCTTGCTGCAGCAGCGTTGCGAAAGTATGCGCTGCTTCTTCGGTATTCGGATCGCAGCCGACGATGATACGGGAGGGGTAGAGGTTGTCGTAGAGCGCCTTCGATTCGCGCAGGAATTCCGGGCTGAAGATGATGTTGTCCGCCCCGAACAGCTTGCGCGCATGCTCGGTATAGCCCACCGGGACGGTGGATCTGACGACGATGGTGGGCTTCTGCGCCCGCTCCCTGGTGCTGTCCAGGATCAGCCGGATCACCGCTTCCACCGCCGAGCAGTCGAAGAAGTTCTGCTTGGGATCGTAGTTGGTGGGCGCGGCGACGACGATAAAGTCCGCATCCCGATAGGCCCTTGCGCCGTCGGTGGTGGCGGTCAGATGCAGCTCTCTCGTGCCTGCCTGCGCTTCGGCAAGATAGGTTTCGATGTACTCGTCCTGGATGGGCGAAACGAAGCGGTTCAGCTTCTCGACCTTCTCCGGCACGATGTCCACCGCCGTCACGTCGTTGTGCTGCGCCAGCAGCACCGCCAGGGACAGCCCCACGTAGCCGGTGCCGGCCACGGCGATCCTGTACGAACGATCGACGGCCTTCCTGGCCTCCGGCTCCTCCAAAACGTCATGGATATGGAATTGCAGCACGTCGGACAGGGCCAACAGCTGATCTATGGAAGGGGTGTAGTCCCTGCTTTCCAGGCGGGAAAGCAAAGCCCGGTTGATCCCCGTCGCTGCGGCAAGCTGCGCCTGGGTCAGCTTCAACGCCTTGCGGCGAGTCTTCACGACTTGCGAGAGTCGCGGGATGGATAGTTTCTTCATGGTTTGACCTCATAAGGTTCGCGGCAGGTATTCGTCTTGCGTTCGCTGCGGCGAAAGGAGCAGACGATGCGTCTTGCCTGTCATTATAGCGAAGAATGATGGGAAAAGCAACACAAATGTGGAGAAAACAGGCAGCAAGCGAAATTTACGAATATACATTTTGCGGATTTGTTGCTGACAGCAACATATCCGCCGCAAACCTCATGGGGGAAGGCTGGCTGCGCGCTTTATCAATTATTGTATTGACTTGCGGTATGATCCGCATTATATTTTTTCCATAGAGAGATGCGATCATATGGAGAACGGACGAGCTGCTATAGGATAGATCCCGTTTCTGGAGATAGAAGAGCGTTTTTCGGATCATGATCGGTTTTACCAAGAAAGGAAACCACTATGCAGGCGATCATTCTTGCGGCGGGGATGGGGAAGCGGCTGAAGGAGCTGACCCAGAATAACACGAAGTGCATGGTCAAGGTCAACGGCGTGACGCTCATCGACAGGATGCTGCATCAGATAGACCGGAAGGGGCTGGCCCGCATCGTGATCGTGGTCGGATACGAGGGGCAGAAGCTGATCGATTACATCGGCACGCTGGATATCCGGACGCCCATCCTGTTCATCCGCAATGAGATCTACGACAGGACCAACAACATCTATTCTCTGGCGCTGGCGAAGGAATGGCTTTGCCGGGACGATACGCTGCTGTTCGAGTCCGATCTGATCTTCGAAGACGCCGTTCTGGATACGCTGGTGGACGATCCCCGGGATACGCTGGCGCTGGTGGACAAGTACGAGGCGTGGATGGACGGGACCTGCCTGAAGATCGACGGGGACGACAATATCGTGGGGTTCATCTCCGGCCAGAAGTTCACCTTCAGCGAGATCGAGGATTACTACAAGACGGTCAATCTGTACAAGTTCAGCCGCCGCTTTTCCGAAACCTATTACGTGCCGTTTCTGGACGCCTACCAGGCTGCCCTGGGCGAGAACGAGTATTACGAACAGGTGCTTCGGGTCATCGCCATGCTGGACGCGCCGGTCATCAAAGCGAAGCGGCTTTCCGGACAGCGGTGGTACGAGATCGACGACATCCAGGATCTGGACATAGCGGAGTCCCTGTTCGCGGCAAGCGAGGAGGAGCGGGCCAGGCTGATGTTCGGGCGGTACGGCGGATACTGGCGGTATCCGAAGATGCTGGATTTCTGCTATCTGGTGAATCCCTATTTCCCGACGCAGAAGATGAAGGACGAGATGCGCGCCAGCTTCGATACCCTGCTGACGGAATACCCTTCCGGCATGCGGGTCAACAGCCTGCTGGCCGCCAAGAACTTCGGCGTCCACCCGGAGAACATCCTCATCGGAAACGGCGCGGCGGAGCTGATCAAGGGCCTGATGGAGCGGCTGAAGGGGAAGACCGGGTTCGTGCGGCCCACGTTCGAGGAGTATCCCAACCGGTACCGCGAGGAGGATTCCGTCTATTTCACCCCCGCCAACCCGGATTACGCCTACACGGCGCAGGATCTGATGGGGTTCTTCGAGGAGAATCGGGTCGACAACCTGGTGGTGGTGAACCCGGACAATCCCAGCGGTAACTACATCCCCAAGGCGGACGTGATGGAGCTGATCGCATGGAGCCGGGCGCGGGGGATCACGCTGGTGCTGGATGAATCCTTCGTGGATTTTGCGGACGAAGGGGACGGCACCGTCATCGAGCAATCCGTCCTGACGGCCAATCCCCAGCTGTTCGTGATGAAGAGCATTTCGAAATCCTACGGCGTGCCGGGGATCCGCCTGGGGGTGCTCGCTTCCGGGGACACGGAAGCCATCGCCGCCCTGAAACAGGACGTGGCCATCTG
>JAEEGI010016298.1_pt1 | contig 15361 bp, 17 predicted proteins | sample 8958751 | NCBI WGS metagenome assembly JAEEGI01 (sample SAMN16246545, study PRJNA631951) | gut metagenome | biome: gut microbiome; feature: rumen; material: KS-attached | host: Bos | place: Iran: Karaj | collected 2018-10
TCGAACACTACGATGGTCCCCGGTGTAAGGTTCTGTCCCACCGTTCTGGATGCGCCGGCCACAGGACGAAGGTCCGGTGTGGTGTCCTGGTTGACAGGTGTGGGAACAGCCACGATGATGAATCTTGCTTCCTTCAGGCGGGTCGGGTCTGCCGTGAAGTCCACAGTGGTGTTCTTGATGGCTTCTCCCACCTCATTGGTGGAATCGATGCCGTTGGCGTATTCGTTGACACGTTTCTCGTTGATGTCGAATCCGATGACGTTCACGTGCTTGGCGAATTCCACTGCGATGGGCATTCCCACGTATCCCAGGCCCACGAGGGCAAGTTTCTCTGTTCCGTTGATTAATCCCTGGTAAATATTGTTGAATTGCATTTGATCATTCTCCTCTTGATGCATGTTAATGATCGATATTAACGACGATATATTATAGCAAAAAACTGCTTTGCCCGCAACTGTTGACCTGTCTCAGAACAGTTCCAGAAACTGTTCGGCTATGGTCCTGTATGTGAAATGCTCCTGAACGGCGCGTCTTCCGTTCTGCCCCAGTCTGTCACGTTCGCTCTCAGTCATTCCGTGAAGCTTCCTGATGCCATCCATCAGAGCTTCCGTGTTCTCCGGCTCACAGCTGATGCCGCAGTCATATTCCACGATGTAATTGTTGGGAGCGTCTATGGCGTAAAGTATGGGGCGGCCTGACATCATGGAGTCGAACATCTTGTTCATTGCCACTCCGTACTTGAATATGTTCTGTCTCTTGCCTGCCACGTAGAGTGCATCCATCCGGGCTGCGATGGAGGGTATGTATTTTTTCTCCACCGGATCCAGGAAGATGAAGTTCTCCGCCATGGACTTTTTGGAGAGTTCGATGAATCTTGCCTTCTCCCTGCCGCCTCCCACGAAGACTGCGGCGATTCCGGGATCTCCCAGTTTCTGCACTGCGTCTATCAGGTATGAGAGCGAATAGGAATCCGTGTGGCTTCCCATGAATCCTATGATGAACTTGCTCTGATCCTTCAGATCCCTGAAGACGCAGGCGATGTCCTCCGGAATGTCCGGGGTGTCTTTCCACTCGTCCTCGGATATTCCGTTTGGGATGAACCTGAACTTCTCGGGTGCCATCCCGTGGGACACCATGTAATCCTTGGCGTTGGGCAGCACAGATACCACGTAATCCGAGTGCTTCAGGAATGAATTCTCCGCAGCCTGCATGGCCACGCAAAGGGGGTGGAACTTGCTGAATCCGTACATGAGCTCCAGCGTGAGGGGCCAGAGGTCCCTGACCTCGTGAATCAGCTTTGCTCCGGAGAACCTGGCTATCTTCTGTGCAGCGTAGGTGTCGATGGGGTTTGTGCAGGAGGCAAGGATAACGTCCGGTCTGTACTTCTCGGCGATCTCCCTGGCCATGCGGCGGATCTTCCACGAATAATCCATCATCGCCCTGAACCTGCCGAGGCCGTTTCCCACGTAGGAATTCTCCTTTATCCATGAGAATCTCACGCCCTCCACCTCGGTCTCCTGAAGATCGTGATCGATCTCCACGTTGACCTTCCTGAGGTGCGAAAAGCTGCTGGCCAGAATGGTGGTGTCTATGCCTCTCTTCGCCCACTCCTTTGCCAGGTAGTGGTGGCGGAACACCATGCCGTAGCTGGGGCTTCCCGCGTAGAAATTGATTATCAAAACTTTTTTGTCTGACATTCTCTTATTTTGCTCCGGGCACCTTTCCTAGATACCCTCGTAATCGTGCATGATGTTGGTGGCTTCCTCTGTGAAGCCCTCCGTACTCTCTCCCTGGAAAAGGACTCTCACTGTCTCAAACAGGATCTGTACGTCCATGAATAGTGAGAAGCTCTCTATGTACATAAGGTCCATCTTGAGTTTGTCCAGGGCGGAGGTGTTGTACTTGCCGTAGACCTGCGCCAGTCCGGTGAGCCCGGCCTTGGCCTTAAGTCTCAGTTTGAATTCGGGGATGTCCTGAGTGTATTTCTCCACGTGCTCCCAGCGCTCGGGTCTGGGGCCCACCACGGACATGTCGCCCTTTATGATGTTCACCAGCTGGGGAAACTCGTCGATCCTGGTCTTGCGGATGAACTTGCCTATCTTTGTGATCCTGGGATCCTCCTCACCTGCCGGGTGAGGCCTTCCGTCCTTCTCAGCGTCCACTATCATGGAGCGGAACTTAAGGATCATGAAGCGTCTGCCGTTCTGGGTCACTCTCTCCTGTCTGAAGAACACCGGACCGCCGTCCTCATGATGGATCAGGAAGGCTATCACAGCGAAGAGCGGGCTCAGTATGACCAGCACCAATGAGCTTGAAACTATGTCGAAGAGCCTCTTCACCGCCAGCTTCCATCTGGGGATGCCGCTGTTCCTGAAAAGATATATGGGAGTATCCACAAGGTTGAGGTCTTCTGAATTCTTCACCATTATGTCGGAGAGTTTGGGTGTGATGTACACCCTCTTGTCCATCTCGAAGCATTTCTTTAAAAGACGGTTTTTGTCTTTTGAGGGAAGGTCGTTGAGGAGGACCGCATCGCACTGTTCCATCTCACTGATGAGTTCTTCCATGGGAAGGTCGCAGGAAACGGACTTCTCAACTTTGTATTTGTACACCAGTTCGTTGAGTTTCTCGGGAAGATTGTTTCTGTGGCTGCCGTAGATCTCCAGCAGCGTCAGGGGCGGGATCACCTTGCGGTAGATGTCCACCATGAAGTAGGAGAGGACAGCTGTGACCAAGGACTGCACCAGCCAGAGCTGAGCGTACAGTTTGAACAGCATGAATCCGAAACGGAACTGTCCTGTGATGGCCATGGATACGAAGATCTCCACGAAATCCGCGCAAAACAGTGCAGACACCTGGGCAGCCAGGATCACCATCTTACGGTTGACGCCGATGGTGTAGCCTCCCAGCCTCTTCATGAAGTACATCACTATGATCAGGTATGTACCGAAAGCCATGCCCAAGTTTCCAAGTCCGGTCAAATGGCTGGTCTGGTTGTGTACGACTACGAAATCGTACCAGACCTTGGCGAACATCACTACTACGATTGCAGTCTCGATGAAGCCGAATCCGTATCTCAATATGTATTTTTTGCTGTCTAGTCTCTCTGTAAATCGCGACATGTCTCAGCGCCTTTTCAAACCTTTTCAAACAATAAACGCAAGGAATCCTGAAAATTCCCATACTTATTGGTTATTATATCACAAAATATGCATAAAGAATACCCCCAAGGAAACAACCTGTCCCCGAAGCCTGTTTTTTACACTGAATCGTTGAAAAAAATTAGAAAAAGTAATATAATTTTCGGTGTGAAATTGTTATTTACCAATTAGATTTCAGGGAGGCTTTATATGAAATTTACAATTATAGGCGATACTGACAACCCATTGGCAGAAATTGAACTGGGAAGAGGCCAGACCATCAAGATCGAGCGTGGTTCCATGGTCTATATGCAGGACGTGGAGATCGAGGGCAAGACTAACTCCAACTCCAAGGGACTGGGTGGATTCCTCAAGGCCGCTGCCAAGTCCATGGTTTCCGGCGAGAGTATGTTCATAACCTATGCTCACGGAACAGCTGAGCATGGCAGGATCGGCATTGCACCTGCAGTTTCCGGCGTCATCCGCAGGCTGGAGGTGGGCACCAGACAGTACAGACTCAACACAGGCGCATTCCTGGCCTGCGATGAATCAGTAACATACAATCTGGTATCACAGGGCGCAGGCAAGGCTCTCTTCGGAGGCACCGGCGGATTCTTCATCATGGAGACCGCAGGCACAGGCGACCTTCTGGTCAACGCCTTCGCCGACATGCTGGAGCTCCAGGTCACAGAGGACAAGCCCCTCATCATAGACAATGAGCACGTTGTGGCATGGGATGCAAACCTTGACTACAACATCAGAGTCGCTTCAGGCACCATCGGATTCGTCTCCGGTGAAGGTCTGGTCAACGAATTCCACGGATACGGCAAGGTCCTCATCCAGACCCGTAACGCCCGTAACCTGGCGGGAGTTCTGGCACCCTACCTTCCCTCATCCAACAGCTGATGAGCTCGGTATAAGTTCAAAAAACACCAACAGCCGCGAAGGATTCGCGGCTGTTTTATATTCTCTCTATTCCATAGCCTTCGCAGCCCACTGAGGATCTGCACTGTCATTCTTCTATCCTTACGTCCTTCAGGAAACGCACCAGCCCGTCCGGCCATTCTTTCACAGCGTCCAGACCGTTGTCCCCCAGCACCACCAGCTTGTTGGTGCCGTGATAATCGCTGCCTGCGGTGACGTAGAGTCCGTGGCGCCGGGCGCTGTCCAGCATCTGATCCCGAAGTTTGTCTGTGAAGCCCGAGTAGAAGCACTCAAGTCCCTTCAGACCGAAGTCCATAAGACGCCTGATGCGGTCCTCCATCTCATCGCCCAGGATCAGCTGACCGCCGTCGCCGTACACAGGATGTGCCAGCACTGGTATGCCGCCGCCTCCGAGGATCCCTTCGATGGCAGCCTCGGGGCGTACGTTCTCATTGCCGTGGAACTTTTTCTTATTGATGAAACCGTCGATGGCTTCTTCTATTGACCCGGCGTATCCGTGTTTCACCATGAGGTTTCCGATGTGAGGCTTGCCGGGGTTGTCCAGTTTGAACAGTTCCCTTATCTCCTCGTCAGTGAAATGAAAGCCGAAGGTCTCCTTCAGGTATTCAAGTCTTGCTTTGACTTTTCTGATGCGGTGTCCGTGCCCCACCTCCACCACCTTGCGCATGGCCTCGGAATCCGGGTCGTAGCCGTAGCCCAGGATATGATACTTGCCGTATTCGTCCTTGCAGGAAAACTCTATCCCGTTTATGAACGCCGGATCCTCTTTAGTACGAACAGACCTGATGATCTCACAGCCCTTCATGGCGTCGTGGTCCGTCACCGAAAACAGTTGTATCCCGGCTTCACGGACACGTGCCAGTATCTCCTCAGGAGAGTCGCTTCCGTCGGATATGGTGGTATGCATATGAAGATCCATTTTTTTAGGAAATGTCATCATTCACGCCTTCCTTCACAGGTTTTTCATGAGGGTCAGGATGTTCTGACCGTCCATGTAGGTATAGTTCACATCGTCCATGAATTTTTTGGTCATAAAGATGCCCAGTCCGCCGGCATCCCTCTGGTCTGCCGGAAGGTTGACGTCCGGATCCTCTTTTGCCAGAGGATCGTAGGGTATGCCGTGATCCACGAAGGTGATCTTCACGGTAACAGGGTCGTCGGATACCTCCACCCGGACCACTGCCTTGCCCTTGTCCGGAGCATATGCGTAGCTGGCGATGTTGATGAATATCTCTTCAACTGCCACGTCGATCTGCATCTGTGCCTTGGGAGAGCAGTCTGTCTTTTCCAGTCTGTCATCCACAAAGGCCTGTACCTCTTCAAGATTCTCAGGTATCGCTTCAAGTTCCAGCTCCATCGGATTGAAGGTGAGCTTGTCTGTTCTCTCCAGAAGCTCCAGCAGTCTGGTCTTCCAGAAATCGATCTCCCTTCTGCCCTCCTCTGTCTCAAGGCCGCCGCGGCGTATTGACCTGCGTATCAGACGGGTGTAGCCGATGATGCGGGCCTTGTCCTCCACCTCGCGGATCTTGGTCTCACAGTCAGTCTCAAGATATGCCGCCAGGAACTTGTGCCAGAAAGTCCCGGCCGTTTCATAATCGTAGCCCTGGAACTCCTTGATCACGTTGTGATCAAGTTCAGAGAAACCGATGAAGGCGTTGAATATAGATCCCAGTTCGAAGATGGGATTGCCCACTGCCAGGGTATCCATGTCGATCAGGAGGATCTCGTCATTCTGCAGCTCCACGTTTTTGGTATGATAGTCGCCGTGTATCATGTGATCGTCCTGGGGCACTGCCTTCACCATGTCCAGAAGCTTCTTTCCGGCTTCCTCAGGAAGGTGATCCTGCATGAACTCTGCCCAGGAAACAACTGTCTCCTTCATGTCCGGCAGTTTGCCCTTGGGGACCAGGGTGCCGTGGATCTTTTTCAGAAGCTCCACGTATTCACCGACGCACCAGTCCATCTTATCCGGCTCTGTTTCCAGGATCTTTGAGAAGGATCTGGCGTTCAGCATCTCGAAGACAGACCCATAGCTTTCGCCCACTCTGACGACATCGTAGGATATTGCCGTGGGGATGCCCAGGATCAGCGCCAGCTTTGCCACCTCACGCTCATGCTGGATATCCGCCAGAGCGTCGGCATTCTTGTAGACCTTGACCACGTTGTCCTGGTCGATCCTGTAGATCTTGCCGTTGGCGCCGTGACCGATCTCTTCGCAGCCTTCCACGGAGACCACGCGGTATGCCTTTTCCACCTTCATCATCTCCGTGAAGCCTGTCATGTCCAGGATCTCGTATACGTCGGAGTTTACTCCGTGGATCTCCATGTGCGGGTAAGCCTTGCGGATGCGGAGAAGCACTCTGAGACCTGCAGAAGAAATGTAGGCCAGATCCGTTGCGTCTATGACAACAGAAGGATTGCTGCTGTCAAGTTTCTCCATGATCTCCTGTTCAACTGAAGCCGCGTTGTTGGAGTCTATGCGGCCGCTTAATTTGATTGCCATTTCACTTACCCTCTTTTCCTGTATAATCCATGGTCTGATCATATTCCTCGGTCTCCTCGCCCCTGATGTACGCGTCGATATGATCGCCGTTCACCAGAGTGGTGGCGGTATCAGCCATGTGATAGGACGTAACTGCAAATTCTTTTTTGAACGACGATGTGAAATTCGCCACACCCAGCAAGCTGACGATGAGTCCGAATATCACAAGCAAAAGCACGGTGGCGCCGATGATGTTGGCGGCCATGCTGCTTTTGTAATTTCTTAAGCTCTTCATATAGGTGTTCCCTGTATAAACTGAGCTCCGGCTTATTCTATGGTCAGAATGTCGGAGAATCCGGTGACCTCGAAGATCTCCATCACGGTGTCGCACACGTTGGTCACCTTCATGCTGCCCTTCTTATTCATGATCTTCTGGGCCGACAGCAAAACTCTCAGTCCCGCAGATGAAAGGTATTCCAACTTTTCCAGATCAAGGACCAGTTCGGTCATGTCATCCAAAGTCTCCACCAGCTCATTCTCAAGCTCCTCTGATGTGACGGAGTCCAGCCTGCCCTCAAGGACCAGGGTGGCACAGCTGCCATCGATCGTTTTCTGAATATTCAGCATGGTATTGCCTCCATTAAAGATTGGTATATCACAGCCATTTTTTCTTCTTGAAGAAGATCAGGCAGACTACAGTTATGATAACGAATATCACCAGAAGTGCGGGATAAGCCCAGCGCATCTCCAGTTCCGGCATGTATCTGAAGTTCATTCCGTACCATCCTGTGATCAGGGTCAGCGGCAGGAAGATGGACGTTACCACGGTCAGCAGAGTCATGATCCTGTTCTGCCTCAGTCCCATCTGGGACTCGTAGTAGTCGCGGAGCTGGATAATGTAGTCTCTGATTGAGGCGGCCATATCCCTCAGTATGGCGATACGCGCGGTGAACAGATGGAAGTAGCGCAGATTGTCATTGTTGAAGAAGCTGTTTTCGTTCTCCTCAAGTTCCTGCCCCAGGTCCATGAGCTGCTCATAGTGCATCCTCAGATCCCTTATGCTTCCCAGGATCTCATTGAGGCGAAGTATCACGTCATCGGACTCTTCCTTCAGGTCCTTTTCCAGCTCATTGAGCTCCATCTCATAACGGTTGAGAACGAAGGCGTCATCATGGATGATCTGCTCCAGGAAATCATAGAGAAACCTTTCCATGGAAGGCAGTTTCCATTTCTTGGTGCGCTGCACCCTCCTGATTATGGACAGGGCGGAATCTCCGTCGTCCACGAATACTATTCCCTTCTCGTCGAGGGCGAAGGCGAATCCTGCTCCCGGCGCCGTGGGGTCCTCACGGTTGGGCAGATAGAAGCTTCCCGTCAGCGAGTCGTAGTTCACTTCGGCCCGCGTTGCAGTAATGGTGGAAAGCTGCATTTCCATCTCGATGCCCATGTCAAAGCTGTCAGCTTTTTCAGCCCACTCTGCGGAGTTCAGCACCGCCACGAACTGTTCGTCACCTATTGCCTCTTCGGGGCTGCACTCCTCGAGAGTGCTTCTGATCTTGAAATAAATCATTCCTCTGTCCTCCGGATGTTTTCCAGTTCTTCGATAAATGCTGCGATGCGCCTCTCATTCTCCTCGGAGGGTCTGGTCTTGGGGTCCACCAGACTCACTTCTGCCGCAAGTGTTTCCGCTCCGGCAGCCTCACTGATCTGTGAAATGCACTTCGCCGTGTTTCCTCCGCTTGAGCTGACCATCACCGCCACCCTCATGCCGCGGAGATCGTTTTCCGCCAGGAAGCTTCTGAGAGGCGGCGTGAAGGTGCCCGCCCACACCGGTGAGCAGAGGATCACCAGATCGTAACCGTCCCTGCTGAAGCTGTAGGGCTCAAGCTCCGGTCTGCTCTTGAAGGTGGCATCCTTCCCGCCGTGGAAAAACTTTTTGAATCCCTCTGTGGGATAGGCCTTCTTTGGCCGGATCCTGATGACGTCCGCTCCGAGTGCCTCAGCCACTTTCAGAGCCGCATACTCGGTGTTGCCTTCAAGGGAATAGTAAACAACTGCCGTTTTCATAACATTATCTCCGGTTCTTTCCGACTTTGAGAGTTCTCAGGTAGTTCTTATGTTCGTCGGTTATCCTATAACTTTCTATACTTTTCTGGATCGCCTTGTTGTGGGTCCAGTCGTCGAGCTTCTTTTGCTCAATATACGGAATGACCGCCTCGTACTGCTTGGCAAGAGCCGTGGCAAAATACCAGGCCCTCATCATGTTCACATAATATTCCTCAGATTCGATCCCTGCAACCATATCCGCATATTCTGTTCTGAAATTCGGTCCCAGGAAGTGCTCCATCAGCATACCTGCCCCGAAACGGACGGTGTAGGTCTCACCCGACCTGATCCACTTGCGGATGTAAGGCAGAAGCTTCTCCGGGTCCTTCCTGAAGACCCCGGGTGAAAGCTGGTCGCAGGTGGCCCAGTTGTCGATGTACGGAAGGAAGTTTTCCACCTCCGCAACGCACTTGTCAAAATCCTTCTCCAGCGAAATTATAAAGGCGTGAAGCTGGTCCTCATCGAAGTATCTGTGAGGCAGATCTCTGATAAAGTCCTCCGCCTCGCGTGTCCCGTACAGTTTCTTCGCAAGGGTCCTCAGCGCCGGCGTTCTCACGCCGATGATCCTCTCAGGATCCACGGTGGGTATTATATTCTTTTGCCCTTCGGCATACTTCAGGTCCTGCAGCCCGAAAAGTTCCCTTGTGATGCTGTTCTCAGCCATGCGGTCCTCCTTTCAGGTTCAGTCGCTCCACTTGGACAGAAGCACCGCCCAGAACTCCTGCGGCCTGCGGAAATGGATGATCCCCATCAGATCCAGGAAGATGTTGTACTCACCTCTGGGCGTGTATCTCTTTTTACCTTTTTTCGTCAGCCGGTATACCTCCGCGTCGGTATTTCTGATGAGATCGGTTATGGCCTCGGTGATGCGGGCGTTGAAGATGCGGGTCACAAATTCGTCCTCATACTCGTCTTCTGCGGCCACCTCACCCTCCTTTACCAGATCCCTCAGCACCAGGTCGTTCAGGAGGCGGCAATATTCCAGCAGATCATCCACGTGGTCCGGCAGCCCGGCGACGAAATCATCGATCCTCTCTCCGATATCCGCCTCTGAAGGCGGCCTCGTCTCGTCATCCACATAGATGCTGGTCACTGAATTCATATCATCGATATAAACATGGGTCAGTCTGGCAAGGCTGATGTTGGTATCGAGGATAAGGTCTTCCAGACTTTTAACCTTCTGTTCTGTCATAGTCATCACCCTCTTCGCCCACCACCGTCAGGGCATAGTCCATGAAAGCCTTTATGTCGAACACGCAGGTGTCCGCACCATTGCCGGACGCAAGTATCCGGAGTTCTTCGCCTGAAGCATAGGTCACATAAAGTCCGTAACCCGGCAGGGACACGTTGTTCCTCAGTTCGTATCCGTTCAGGGCCGGAAGACCCATTTCGCTGATCATGTCCGCCAGTCCTCTCACATACTCTTCGCTGACCCGGTCATTGTAGGTCAGACCCATGTATGAATCGTAGCCCTGGGTGAAGTTCATCTCATAGGTCCCGTCACCCTGCTTCTCTATGGTCCAGCTGTAGGATGCATCCGCCCACTTGCCGTCCAGACCGTAGAGCCTGCCGTGTTTCGTGCTGAAATAGAGGGTGAACTCCTCGATCTCGCCGGACTCTATGGTCTTGGGCATATCAGCGGAAACGTCCACCACCTCTCGCTCCGCCTCCAGCTGTTCCTCTCTCACGAAGTGGTAGTGGTGGCCTTCTGCGTCCAGTATCATCTCTTCAGCCATGAGGCTGCCGTCACTTTTCACCGTAAGGGCGGACATCTCCATGAACCCGTCGGCATCGCAGTTGATGATCGTCCGTGTATCCCCTTCCTCTTTGAGAGCCACCTTATATGTCTCGGAATCGTAAGCTCCGCTGATGGTCAGCTGGTCTCCCTTAAGTTCCAGGACCGTGGTCCCGTTCACGTCGTACCACGTCCCCTGCCACTGCTCAAGTGATCCGTTCATATCCTGTCCTCCCTGACCGCAGCCTGCCGCGCACATCAAAACAACTGCCGCCAGCAGCGCGCATATCAAAAGCCTGTATATCCTTTTGGGGGATGTGAATTGCATTTTTTGCACCTCTAAAGCACTGCGATGCTGCTGTCTGCCCTGGGCTCGGTCCCGCCGCAGAGCACACCGTTTTCCAGGCGGATGATCATCTGCCCTCTTCCGAAGATCCCACGGTTCTGTGCCACACGTATGTCATGTCCCCTGGTCTTCAGGTCTTCCAGGATACGGGGATCCATCTCCGGCTCCACAGCGAAAGTCCTGCCCTTTTCCCACATCCATCTGGGAGCATCCAGCGCCTGCTGTGGATTCATTCCGAAGTCCAGAAGATTCATGACAGTCTGGAGATGTCCCTGTGGCTGCATGTATCCGCCCATGACGCCGAAAGGTCCCACGGCATCCCCGTCCTTCATGAGGAACCCCGGGATGATCGTGTGGTATGTTCTCTTGCCGGGCATCAGGCAGTTGGTGTCTGATGGATCCAGTGAGAAATCACTGCCCCTGTTCTGGAGGGCTATCCCCGTGCCGGACACCACGATGCCTGACCCGAAGCCCATGTAGTTGGACTGTATGTAGGACACCATGTTGCCCTCACTGTCCGCGCTGCACAGATACACCGTGCCGCTTCCCGGCGGCACCGCATGGGTATAGATCCGGGCCTCACCGGTGATCTCTTCCGCCCTGGAAGCGCCGTACTCAGGAAGCAGCAGTCTGCGATAGTCAAGCTCCATGCTGTCCGGATCCGTAATATAGTGCAGGCCGTCTGCGAAAGCCAGCTTCATGGCCTCCATCTGGAGATGGAAGGTGCGGGGCTCTTCCCTGACTGTGAAACTGAAGTTCCGCAGTATGTTCAGGGCCATCAGCGCCACCATTCCCTGTCCGTTGGGCGGTATCTCACAGACAGTATATCCTCTGTAGTCCACCGACGCAGGTTCCACCCACAGCGGCTCATATTTTTCCAGGTCATCAGCCCTGAGGAATCCTCCGTACCTGCGGCTCTCCCTGTCGATCAGGGCCGCGATCCGTCCTCTGTAAAAGCTTTCGCCCCCGGTCTCACCGATCTCCTGAAGAGTCTCTGCCGCATCAGGCAGCCTGACCGTGTCGCCTGCCCTGAGCTTTCTTCCTTCCGGCGCAAAAACTCTGAACCACTCGTCGAACTCCGGTCCCTTCAGGACCGATCTGTAGTGTTCCGTTGCTCTGTTCCAGTTATCCGCCAGTACCGCTCCCACCGGATAGCCTTCAGAAGCGTACCCGGCTGCAGGTCCAAGGACCTCTTTGAGAGGTTTCGATCCGAATTTACGGTTTATGGCGCACCAGGCGCCTACCGCTCCCGGAACGGTGACAGGAGTCCATCCCATCCTGGGCATCTTACTGCCTGACTCAGGATGTCTGGCATGAACGGCATCTATGGTGGCCAGCGCAGGAGCCGGTCCGCTTCCGTTGAGCCCGTAAAGGCGGTGCTCATTTTCGCTCCAGATCAGCGCGAAGGCGTCACTTCCAAGGCCGTTGGAAGTGGGTTCCGTGACCGTCAGCGAAGATGCCGCAGCGACGATGGCATCCATGGCGTTGCCGCCTGCCCTCAGCATTCCGATGCCTGCAGCGGAAGCCTGTGCGGATGTGGTGCACACCATACCCCTGTTGGAGAACAGCGGATAGCGCATGGATGGATATGTGAGTTTCCCGGCGTCGAACATGATAATGCTCCTATTCTTCACGGCCGGATATCATCTCCAGCCCTTTTTCGAATATTTCCTTGAAGGCATCGACAGGAAAAAGTGCGATGCCCACCTCGTCACTTCCCACCAGCAGGCGGTCACCGCCCTTGATGCCGAACTTGTCTCTGGCTCCCTTTGGGATCACTATCTGTCCCCGATCGCCTACGGTGACCGACCCCCAGAAATTCTTGCCCACGGGAGCGGGCGGCAGCACGCCGATGCCCTCAACCTTCTCAGTCCTGATGAGATTGTCAATGGTGGTGCCGTAGACCTCTGCCAGCGCCGCGCACTTTTCTATGTCCGGAATGGTGGCGCCGCTTTCCCACTTGGCGTAGGCCTGGCGGGATATCCCTATTTTTTCTGCGATCTGCTCCTGGGAATATCCGTGGATATTCCTGAGCATAGCAAGATTGTCCTTTAACATCACGATACCTCCTACAGGTCGATCTTCTCGAAGTTCTCGCATGCCTTCCTGCACGAAAGAACGGTGGTCACGATATATACCGCGATCCCTGCCAGAAGCAGAATGAACTGTCTTCCAAGATTATCCGTGCCGAATGAATCAAGCCATTCCATCCCCGGAATATGGTGAAGCGCCTCGAATATGCCTATGCATACGAAGCCCACTATTATGAACGTCACGAACGGTCTTCCCAGCTTGTACGCCGTCTTGTAGAATCCTCCCACGAAGATCCAGTTGAACAGCCCGAAGATCACGAATGCTGCGCCCAGAGCAAAAAGATTGGCGTTCATCAGGGCGTTCGAGCGGTACACTACGGAATCAGCCAGGACTGTCATCCTGAGGACCGTGGGGATCACCATCACCAGGATGGTGCAGATCTCTATTATGCATACGAAGCAGTATCTGCCCCTGACCACGTCCTTCTTGGCTATGGGAAGAAGTGCTGAGAACACTGTATCATTGGCTTCCCTTGCGAACTGGAAGCTCTGGAACAGTCCCAGAGCTGAGAAGAACGCCCCGCAGAGGATCGGGTAGCCGGGCAGGAAAAACATGAAGCCGAACAGAATGAAAAGATAGGCCAGTATCGATGCGCTGAGTCTGAACTCTTTGGTCAAAATATTACGCATTGATCTCACCTCCTTCCATCCTCAGCATGGCGGCTTCCAGTGTCTCCCCGGGCCGTGCATGCTCCGCCATGAAGGCGTCCTTCGGCATGGCTGCGACGATGCGCCCCTTCGAAATGTACACGATGTCATCGGCACATTTCTCCAGATCCGATATTATGTGAGTGGAGAAAAACACTGCCACCCCATGTTTTTTGAGCTCAATGAAGACTTCCAGAAGCTCGTTTCTGGAGAAAGGATCCAGTCCGCTGGTGGGCTCGTCCAGGATCAGCACCTCAGCCCTGTGAGAAAGGGCCATGAGGAGATTGAACTTCACCTTCATGCCTTCCGATAGTTCCAGGGGAGTCTTGTCCTCGTCCAGTCCAAACATCTCCATGTACTTAAGGTATGCTTCTCCGTCCCAGCTGTCATAGAAACTTCTCTCCACCCTGACGATGTCACGGATGGTCTTCCTGGGATACCAGTTGACAGTGCCCGTGGAATAGCCTATGCGCTTCTTGATCTCAGTCTCATTGGAGCTCAGCGGCATGCCGAAGAAAGATATGGAACCGCCGTCCGTGTGGATCAGATTGAGCATGGACTTGATGGTCGTAGTCTTGCCGGCGCCGTTTCTGCCTATGAATCCGGTGATGCGCCCTTCCTCCACGCCGAAGGAAACTTCCTTCAGCTCGAAGGCAGGGTACTTTTTTACCAGATCTTTTACTTCAATAATATTCATATGGAACCCTCCTGTTCTATGATTTATATGAATATTGTAAAGTTTGGTTGCCTATTGTTCTACCAACCGATTATAACATATTTTTGGGTTTTTTGTTACTTTTGGTTGCATTCCAGCCAATCTTCTCTGGTCAGGCAGTTGGCGTAGCCCTTCCTGGTCTCGCCCATCTGAGGAACAGGCGCCTCCTCGTTGATGCATATGTGTTTGAACCCCAGTTTACGCTGGACTCTCTCCGACTTAAAATTACCGTCAAAATAGCCGCACCATACTCTGGCCAGGCCCAGATCCTCGAAGCCGTGACGGAGCATCTCTCTGGCTGCCTCCGGCACGAATCCCCGTCCCCAGTATGGAACTCCCAGCCAGAAGCCCATCTCGGCCTCATCATCCGCCTTGGCCAGGAAACTGTGGAAATGGAAGCTGATGCTTCCTATGGGCAGCCCCGTCTCTCTAAGGACGATGGCGTATGTTTCGGGGACCATGAGGATGTCACGTATGACTTCTCCGCTTTCCTCTACTGTCTTGTGGGGCGGCCAGCCGCATGCGGGGCCGACCAGCGGATCTGCTGCGTATTTGAAGCACTCTTCGGCGTCATCTTCTGTCCAAGGGCGTAGTATGAGTCTTTCCGTCTCCAGCACCGTGCTTTCAGGATCCTCCATGAGATCACCATAGGCCTCAAGCAGGTCGTATATCCCATCCTCAGAGAGAACTCCCCTCTTCAGATCCCGGGGTAACTTTCCTTCTTCGTCGTCGGCGAAGTCTCTCTTCCATTGGCCGCCGATATAATATGCCTCCAGGGCCTGCACCAGTTCGGTGAGCCTTTCGCTCTTCATTCCCGCGGCAAGAAGCTCTGTGGCCTCGTCCAGCATATTCTCATATTCAGTGATTCTCTTTATCTGTATATTATTTGCTTCCATCGTTATCATTTCCTTTCATCAGACTGAAGATCTTCAGTGGTATGGCCACAGCGGATTCAAAAGAAACGCCAGCAGGAATCCGCCGATTATCGAAATAGCCGTCTGCTTCGGATCTCTGTACAAAACGAGCACCGCCGCCAGATACACCAGCACGTACAGTATTCCCAGGGGGTCTATGTAGAACAGTCCTAAACCGAAGCAGGCCAGGGAGAATATGGACATTATGCACAGGTCCAACACCACAGGCACCGCGCC
>JAEEGI010016302.1_pt1 | contig 15358 bp, 11 predicted proteins | sample 8958751 | NCBI WGS metagenome assembly JAEEGI01 (sample SAMN16246545, study PRJNA631951) | gut metagenome | biome: gut microbiome; feature: rumen; material: KS-attached | host: Bos | place: Iran: Karaj | collected 2018-10
GATCACCGTGCTCGTTACGCTGGTGCTGTTTGAATGCATCTTTGTGCTGCACAAGATCCCAAGCAGCAGCATGGAACCCACGATCCGCACGCGGTCGATCGCCGTGTGCTGGCGGCTGCCGTATCTGCTGGGCGACCCGACGCCGGAACATGGCGACATCGTTTCGTTCCGCGACCCCGACAGCAGCAAGATCCTGATCAAGCGTGTGATCGGCCTGCCGGGCGATGTGATCGAGTTCGACGGGCAGGGGAACGTGTTCCGCAACGGCGAACAGCTGGAGGAACCCTACCTGCTGGAGCAGCAGGTCACCTTCGCACCGAAGGCGCAGTACACGGTGCCGGAGGGATGCTTCTTCGCCATGGGTGACAACCGCGAGAGCTCGGCCGACTCGCGCTTCAAGAACACCACCTACATGCAGATCACCGGCATCTACGCGAAAGAACTGTTCTCATTCTATGCGCCGATCTTCTTCCTCGGCAGCAAATACTGATACAGCAAAAGCCCCCGGCGGAAGCCGGGGGCTTTGCCATGTTTTTTACGCGATGCTCTTGAACGTGAAGTCTTTCGCTTCGATGGCCGCTTTGACGGCGGCTTCATCCAGCTCGCCAGACAGGGTGAGCACGGCGGTGCCGGAGTCCTTGCTGACGACGGCGGACTCCACGAACGGAAGTGCCTCCAGCGCTTTCTTCACGGTCATCTCGCAGTGGCCGCACATCATGCCTTCGACAAATACAGTTTTTTCCATGGTCATATTCCTTTCTTCCGCTGCTTCGTCAGCGGATGTTTTACTTTCTTCAGCCACTGCCGGCGCGATGGTCCGGCTGCGGCGCAGGGGCCTGTCGTGTGAGGAGTCGTACAGTTTGAAGAGGTTGAGGCGCAGGGCGTTCATGCACACGGTGAAGCTGGAGAGGCTCATCGCCGCCGCGCCGATCATCGGGTTCATCTTCCAGGCGAAGAGACCGGCTGCCAGGGGGATGCAGATGATGTTGTAGAAGAACGCCCAGAACAGATTTTCGTGGATATTCCGCAGGGTGCCGCGGCTGAGGCGGATAGCCGCCGCGACGTCGGTGAGCGCAGAGTTCATGAGCACGATGTCGGCGCTGTCGATAGCCACGTCGGTCCCGGCGCCGATGGCGATGCCGGTGTCGGCGCGGGTCAGGGCGGGAGCGTCGTTGATGCCGTCGCCCACCATGGCGACCCTGCCGTTCTCCTGCAGGCGGCGGATCACCGCCTCCTTGCCGTCCGGCAGAACGCCGGCGATCACCTCGTCCACGCCGGCCTGCGCGCCGATAGCCTGCGCGGTGCGCTCATTGTCGCCCGTCAGCATCACAACACGCATGCCGAGACCCTGCAGCTGCCGGACCGCTTCGGCGGAGTCCGGCTTGATGGCGTCGGCAACAGCGATCATGCCGAGGAGCCGCCCGCCCGCTTCAAAGAAAAGCGGTGTCTGCCCGGCGGACGCGCAGCGGGAGGCTGCTGCTTCCATCACCGGCCCCAGGGGGAGGAGACCGCGGATATAGCTCTCGCTTCCGGCGTGGAGCGCTTCGCCGTCCAGTGTGCCGGAAAGCCCGTTTCCGGGCAGCGCGCGGAAGTCCTCGGCGGCGGCCGCTGTCACACCGCGGCGATCCGCCTCCGCGACGACGGCTTTCGCGAGGGGATGCTCGCTCTTCTGCTCAAGAGCGAATGCCTTTCGAAGCAGTTCCTCTTCCGTGAAGCCCGCCGCGGGGAGGATCTCCGTAACGGTCGGCTCGCCGGAAGTGATGGTGCCGGTCTTGTCGAGAGCGACGATCTCGGTCTTGCCGGCCTGTTCCAGCGCCTCGCTGGTCTTGAAGAGGATGCCGTTTTTCGCGCCGAGGCCGTTGCCCACCATGATGGCGACAGGCGTCGCCAGACCGAGGGCGCACGGGCACGAGATGACGAGCACCGAAATGCCGCGGGCCAGCGCGAAGCTGAGGCTCTGGCCTGCCAGCAGCCAGCCGATCGTGACGACAGCGGCGATGCCGATGACCGCCGGAACGAAAACGCCGGAGACCTTGTCGGCAATGCGGGCGATGGGGGCTTTGGTCGCGGCGGCATCGGACACCATATGGATGATCTGGGCGAGGGTGGTGTCCTGCCCGACGCGGGTGGCGCGGCAGCGCAGGTAGCCCGACTGGTTGATGGTGGCAGCGCTGACCGTGTCGCCCTCCGCTTTGTCGACGGGGATGCTCTCGCCGGTCAGAGCCGATTCATTGACGGCGCTGCTGCCCTCCAGCACGACACCGTCGACAGGGATGCTCTCGCCCGGGCGGACGACGAACACGTCGCCGGACTGCACTTCCTCGATGGGCACTTCGGTCTCCGCGCCGTCGCGGAGCAGAACGGCCGTCTTCGGCGCAAGCTTCATCAGGCTCTTCAGCGCGTCGGTGGTCCGGCCCTTCGACATAGCCTCCAGCATCTTGCCCACGGTGATGAGCGCCGGGATCATGGCGGCCGACTCAAAGTACAGCTGGTTGTGGTAGAGATCCATCAGGGCCATATTGTCGGCGCCGGCGGTGATCATGCCGCACATTTTGTAAAACACCACAACGCTCCAGGCAAAGGAGACAGAGGAGCCGAGGGCAACCAGCGTATCCATGTTCGGGGCGCCGTGCAGCAGCGAGCTGAAGCCGCTGGTGAAGAACTTGCGGTTGATGATCATCACGATGACGGCAATGAGCATCTGCGTCAGGGTGAGGCCCAGGTGGTTGTGCACCAGAAAAGCCGGCAGCGGCCATCCCAGCATGTTGTGGCCCATCGTGATGTACATCAGGACAACGAGCCAGATCACGGAAGAGAGCAGGCGGCGCTTCAGCTTCGGCGTCTCGCGGTCGATGAGCGCGTCTTCCTCGGCGGCGAAGCCGGAGGAGGCGGCCTTCTCCTGCGCGGGCGCCGTCTTGGGGCTGGCACCGTATCCGGCCTGTTCCACGGCGTGGCAGATGGCCTCCGGCGAGGCGGTACCTTCCACACCCATGGAGTTGGTGAGCAGGCTCACGGAGACTTCCGACACGCCGGGCACTTTGGCCACCGCCTTCTCTACGCGCGCCTGGCACGCGGCGCAGCTCATGCCGGTAACAATGTACTGTTCCATAAAAAGTCCTTCTTTTACTTCATCAGTTTCTGCATGACGCAGACGAGCTCGTCGATCGCTTCCTCATCGCCGGCACGGATATCCTCGGCGACGCAGCTGCGGATATGGCAGGCCAGCAGCTCCTTGTTGAAGCTGTTCAGCGCCTTCGTCACCGCTGACACCTGGATCAGGATATCGGGGCAGTAGGCGTCGTTCTCCACCATTTTCTGGATGCCGCGGATCTGACCTTCGGCCTTGCGCAGGCGCGTGAGCAGGGCCTTCTGCTCCTCGGGGGAGCGTTTCTTTTTGCGCTCACTGCAGTGCGGGCATTTCTTCTCTGCACTCATGCTTCTCACCTCATATACCCCCTGGGGGTATTTCTCTTTGCTGTTAATATATACCCCCGGAGGGTATCTGTCAAGAGAGTTTTGCAAAAAAACTGCCTGCTCCCGGAAAGGGAGCAGGCAGGAGACGCTGGTCTGTTCCGGCGGTCAGCGGAGTTCGGTGACGCCGGTGATGATGTTCAGCAGGATCTGAACGGCGAGGTCCATGTTCTCAGCGCTGATGTGCTCGTACGGGCCGTGCAGACCGGCGCCGCCGGTGCCGATGTTGGGGCAGGGCAGGCCGCGGAAGGAGAGCTGGGCGCCATCGGTGCCGCCGCGGATAGGCACGCGCTTCGGCTCCAGGCCGCATTTGCGGACGGCGGATTCCGCCAGCACGATGATGCCGGCGTGATGGCGCATGATCTCCATCATGTTCCGGTAGCTGTCCTTTATGGTGAGGACAGCCGTTCCGGCGCCGTACTTTTCATTGATCAGTTTCTCAATATGCCTCATGCAGTCCTTCCGCGCGGCAAACTTCGCGGCGTCGTGGTCACGGATGATGTAGTGCATGGTGGCATGGGCAACTTTCCCCTGCATCTCCGTCAGGTGGAAAAAGCCCTCATAGTCCTCCGTGAGCTCCGGACGGTCGCCCCGGGGCAGCATGGAATTGATCTCCATGGCGACGATATTGGCGTTCACGAGCACGTTTTTGGCGCTGCCGGGATGGACGTTGAAGCCGTTGATCTCCCAGTCGGCGGAGGCGGCGTTGAAGGTCTCGCAGTTGATCTCCTCGATCTCCTGGCCGTCTACCGTATAGGCAAAGTCAGCACCGAAGCGATCCAGATCCATCAGAGCCGCGCCGTGCCCGACCTCCTCGTCAGGGCTGAAGCAGGCGGCGATTCTGCCGTGCGGGATATTCTCCGTCAGAACACGCTCGAAGGCGGTCATGATCTCGGCGACGCCGGCTTTGTCGTCGGCGCCGAGAACGGTGGTGCCGTCCGTCGTGATCAGGGTGTGGCCGATGCAGTCGTTCAGGTCGGGAAAGTTCTTCGGGGAGAGCACACGGCCGCTGTCGCCGAGGGGGATGTCGCCGCCGTCGTAGTTTTCGTGGATCATCGGCTGTACGTTTTCTCCGCTGAAATCGGGGATCGTGTCGATATGCGCGTTGAAGCCGACGCAGGGGAGATCCTCCAGGCCGGGAGTCGCGGGGATATATCCGTAAACATAGGCGTGTTCATCCACCGCGACGCCGGAAAAGCCCAGGGCGTGCATCTCGTCCGCGAGCAGGTCGGCCAGGTCGAACTGGCGGTCAGTGGAGGGGGTGCGGGAAGTATCGTCAGAGCTGGCGGTGTGGACACGCGCGTAGTTTATGAGCCGTTCATATGCTTTCATTCCAAAATCCTCTTGTTTCTTTATCTTAGTTTTGATACAGGGAATCAGAACGCCCAGGTCCCTTCGCGGAAGATGGGGACGACTTTTCCGTCGGCAGTGACACCGTCGATGGCGAGATCATCCGCGCCGATCATGAAGTCGGTGTGGCCGATGGAGTCGTTGAGGCCGAGCTCGTACAGCTCTTCCCTCGTCATCTCCTCAAAGCCGTTCACGCATTCGGGGAAACCCCTGCCGAGCGCAAGGTGGCAGGCCGCGTTCTCGTCGAACAGGGTGTTGTAGAACAGGACGCCGGAGACGTTGATGGGCGATTCCTTCGGCACCAGGGCAACTTCGCCGAGGTAGTGGCAGGCGTCGTCCATGCTGACGACCTGCTCCAACACCTGTTGGCCTTTTTCGGCTTTCACTTCCACGGCGCGGCCGTTTTCAAACCGCACGGAGAAATTCTCGATGAGCTGACCCTGGAAGGAAAGGGGCTTGGTGGAGTAGACGATGCCCTCCGCCGTGCGGCGGTCGGGGGATGTGAACACTTCTTCCGTGGGGATGTTCGGATTGAAGACGACGCCCTGCAGCGTGGTATCCGAGCCGGCATGGAACAGTCCCTTCGGCATCAGGCCAACATGGAAATCAGTGCCGTTCGAGGAACGGTAGCGCAGCTCGCGCAGGGAGAGGCTGTTGAGATAATCGCAGCGCGCTTTCAGATCGCGGTTGTGCTCTTCCCAGGCGGCCGTCGGGTCTTCGCCGTCGGCGCGGGAGGTGAAGAGGATGTCTTTCCACAGCTGCTCGATGGCCTGCCGCTTGGAGAGCTTCGGATAGAGCTTCTTTGCCCAGGCTTCGCCGGGAACGCCGGCGGCACACCACTGATGCTTGTTTTCTATCGCGTCGTGGTACGGCTTGTTTTCAGCCGCCCGCGCCTGCACCGCCTTGAAATACTTGGGATTGATGCCTTTGAAGCCATCCGGATCCTCGGACAGCAGAACGATCCGCGCAGGCAGAACGTCCACCATGTGCTGCAGCTTTGCTTTTTCCCAATCCTCAACGCGGGAAAGGTCCTTCTGCTTCATCCAGCGCGCGTGCACTTTGGTCAGCGGATCGAACATCCACTCCACCGACACTTTCTTCGCGCCGGCCCGGTAGCATTCCTCCACCAGGAGCTTTACGAATTCCGGTTGGTCCAGCCCGGCATAGACCAGCACTTCCTGTCCTTTCTGAATGTTGGCCCCCTCACGGGCGATCAGTCGCGCGTAGTTTTTCAAGACGCTTTTCTTCATATGATTGACTTCCTCCTGTATATCAATATGCGCTTTCTCAGCGCATCATGTTCCGGATCCTTGCTCCGATGCGGCTGCGGATCAGATCGTTGAGATCGATCACGGAGATGTTGAGCTCGGCTGCACGGTTGCGCATGGCGGCGCCGCCTTTCTCGGCGGTGACGATGGCGGCTTTGGCGATCTGGCCGCCGAACCGGTCACGCAAAATGGCAAGCTCATTGAGAGCTTCGGTCTTCACATCGCAGGTCTTGCAGCTGATGAACACCGGCGTCACGCCGCGTGTGCACATCACGTCCAGCTCATTGGTGACGGCGTTTCCGGTGTAATCACCTTCCCAGTCGACGATGGCACTGGTGATCACGTCCTGGAACAGGCCGCTGTCGAGACATGCTTTGTACACATAGAGTTCCAGCACACTGCCCACGTCACGCAGCCAGGCGCGCGTCTGATGGTCACGGAACCGGAACGATACCGACTCCTGCGGCACGATCTTAAGATCCCGGATAAAGCCGATGTCCTCCATGGCACGGAGCGCGTCTTCCGGCGCGCTGATGCGCGCGGCACGCTCGCCCTTCACCACGTAACTGCCGGTGACGTCCAGCGGGATGCTGCCGTCAGGGGCGGGAGGGGAGACGCGCTGCAGATAGGTGACGATGTTGGTCCACGGGCGGCGGTACTCAAGATAAAGCTGAAAGAACGGCTCGATATCATCAAGATACCGGGAGAGGATCGCGTTGTCCACGCGGCCGGTGCGCATGGAGCCGCCGGCCATCAGGAAACAGTCCTCCACGGAATACCGCACATCGCAGGGGAGTTTGGAAGCAAACGGCGCGTTGCGCAGATCGTAAAACTTGTTTTTGCGGCGGCTGTAAGTGAACACGGGGATGGGGACCTCCGCGCTCAGAAGCCCGGCTGCGAACAGGGCAGCGTCGGTGCCGCCGGTAATGTCGATCGCGCAGTCGGGGTACCGTTTGACGATGGAGCGGAAAAGGTCCAGCATCGACTCGGTATCGAAAACGGAGGCCTTGTAAAAGATGAGCTCCACTTTCTGGTGCCGGTGGGCAAAGTAGGCGCGCAGCTTCTTCTGAACGACCGTGTTGGAAGCGATCTGTTCCGGGCAGATATAGACCACGCGAAGCGGACGGAACATCTCAACACCCAGCACGTTTTCCAGCGGTCTCTCGTCGTATAACTCGATCAGTGTATCCATTTCTTTCCCACTTTCCGGACCGATCCGCCTGCAGAAGCAGGAGATCGGATGAACTGGCCTGTTGCAGAGAAGAGCAAGATTTGATACAATGCTTATGCATTATACAATATCCGGGTCGAAATGTACAGTGAAAGAGGTGCATGGATCGATGGAATCTACAACGATGCAGGCGCTGCTGGCGGCGGACGAAGAAAAAGTCACCAACACGCTGCGCGCGAATATCACGGTGGACAAGAGCCGGGAACGCTGCGTGGAAACGCTGCGCGGCGAACTGGGCGACATGATCCTCCGCTATAATGCCGACTGCAGCGACGATGTGCTGCGTCAGGCCGTGGCCGACAGCATGGCTTCCGCCGTGCGCGACAGCATGGAGTTCCTGCTGGCCGGCGCGATGGAAACAAAGAAGGGTGAAAAAAAGGCCCGTGCCGGCGCGCCGCTGCTGCTGATCCTGGCGATCGCCGTGTGCGCGGCAGGCATCTTCCTGCTGCGGGAACAGATGGTGACGGAATATGCGGTGTACGGTTGCCTCGCGGCTGCTGTGCTGCTGGCCTTTGTCGCGGGGCGGATCTGGTTTAAGGACAGGGATGTGTCGGCCAGGCTCTCCCTGGATCCTGACGCGGTATGGTACACGATGAAGCGCACCGCCGAGACCATGGACCGCAAGCTGCGCGAGTTCAGCGAGCGCGCAAAGGCGCTGGAGGAGAAGAACGCGGAGACAGAGGGCGAGACTCCGCCGCTGACGCAGGAGGAACTGGCGCTTTTCGGCGACATGCTGGAGAGCCTGTACGCCGACAGCGGTGAGTATGCCCTGCGGCAGGTCCGGAAAGTAGTGCCGTATCTGAAAGAGCGCGGGATCGAGCTCGTGGACTATGACAGGAACTGCAGAGAACTGTTTGAGCTGTTTCCGACGAAGAACGCCGCCGCGACACTGCGTCCGGCGATCCTGTGGAACAACAAACTGCTGCTGATCGGGCGGGCAACGGAGCCCGCGCTGTGAGAAGAGTACAGGAGGAAGGGAAAGCCATGCTTTTTTGGGGATTTGACCTCGGCGACGGAGAAAGCGCCGTTGCCCGCACCGACGGCGAGACCCAGGCCCTGCCTGAGATCGTTGCGGTAGACGGTTACCGCGTATTCATTACGGCATGGGCGCTGATGAAGAGCGGCGAGGTACGCATCGGAGAGAGCGCTGCCAAGTCCGCGGCCTCGGCGATCCGGAGCGCGGCGCGGTTCAAGAGCCGCTTCCTGGATCCGAACTCGGACACAGCCGGCCTTACACGGGATTTTTCCACGCGCGTGCTGGAATCACTGCGTCAGAGCGGCGCACTGAAGGGCGGCGAGAACAACAACTGCTTTTATATCGGATGCCCCGCCGGCTGGGACAAGGCGGCGCGCGAACGGTATCAGACGATCTTTGAGAATATGGGCTGCCCGGCGCCGCATGTGGTGTCGGAATCGCGGGCGGTCATGGTGGGTTCGGTGCAGTCAAACTCACTGCGGGACTATGTGGATCTGCGGTCAAAGTCGATCCTGGTGATCGATATCGGCTCGTCCACCACCGACTTTGCCTATATCAACAAAGGAAAAGAATCTGAGATCCGCACGGGCGGCGAAGTTGCGCTGGGCGGCGGCATCATGGACGAAGTGCTGCTGGAGGCGTGCCTGAACGCATCGTCGCACACGAAGGCACTCCGAAAGGTGTTTGCTGAGAGCGAGCCGTGGCGCGTGGACTGCGAGCTGCGCGCGAGACGGCTGAAGGAGAAATATTTTTCCACGCCGGCAGAAGCGCGCAAAAGCGGCGATTTCACCGAATCGGTGATGATCGCGTACGAAAAGCCGGTGCTGTTCGATCTGTTCATGAATGAAAAGACGGCGCTGGCGCTCACGGAGAAGCCGTGCCCGCAGCTGCAGGGACGGTCGTTCCGCGAGGTGTTCTGCGAGGGGCTGCGCGAGGTACGGCAGAGCATCGGCGACGAGAATCCGCCGGAGCTCCTCTTCCTGACGGGCGGTGTGTCGCGTATGGAGGCTGTCAAGGAATGGTGCCGGGAAGTCTTCCCCGAGGCCGTGATCTACACCGACCGCGAGCCGGAGTTCAGCGTGGCGCGCGGCCTTGCCTGGTGCGGCCGCATCGACGACGAGATCCGGCGTTTCCGCGCCGAAGTGGACGAGCTGATCCGGTCAGAGACCGTGGAACGCATCGTCTCGTGGCACCTGGATTCGCTCTATGAGAGCGCGCTGGACAGCCTGATCGACCCGATCCTGGAGAAGGCGGTCAAACCGGTGCTGGTGGACTGGCGCGACGGAAAGATCGAGACACTGGCAAAGATGGAGCCGATCCTGCAGGAGAGGATCAAGGTATTCCTGTACTCCGACGAGGCGAAAGCCTGCCTGAGCAAACCGGTGGAGGAGTGGATGCGCAAGGTCTCCACCGAACTGGAGACGCACACCTCGCCGATCTGCCGGAAGTTCCATGTGCCCGATCACTCGCTGGAGATCACCTCCGGGCTCTCCGCCAGCGACCTGAGCGTGCTGGAGAAGATCGATACACTCGAGATCTTCGCGACCGAGACGATCACCGGAACACTGCTGGTGGACTCAATTATCTCCGCAATCGTGGCGTTCTTCTGCGGCGGCAGCGGTGTGACGCTGATCGCCGAGGGTCCGGTAGGTCTGGTGGTGGGCTTCATCCTGTCGCTGCTGGTGCTGGCCATCGGCCATGTGATGGGAAAGAACGTGCTGGATCAGAAGGTCATGGAAGCCAACATCCCGCTGTTCGTGCGGCGGATGGCGCTCTCGCGGACCCTGCCAAAGCTGGAGATGCCGAAATGGGGCTTCAGCAAAAAGCTGAAGAAGGTGTTCACGATGAAGGATGATACTGCCGGCGAAAAGAAGGACGACGAGGACGAAGACTCCGGCTTCCACCTGCTGCCGCGCCTGAAAAAGGCCGACAGCGAGGAGATCTCCGACAGGCGCCTGCGGGCCATTCGCGGCAAGATGAACGCCGGCTACGCAAAACTCCTGGAGAATAAGGAAAGCCCGGAGTGGAAGGAGCTGAACAGACGCGTCAGCAGGGAGATCTCCGAGCAGATCGAGATCCGCCTCAAAGAACTGGCCGAGCAGGTGGAGATCCCACTGTAAGACAGGATAAAACCATAAGACCGACACGGCAGTTACAGCTGTGTCGGTCTTTGTTTTTTCGCCGAATACGGCCGAATCTTACAGAAATATTAATAAAAACCACCAAAGAATTTACATATTTAACAAATTTTTTGTTGCAGTATGGAGCGATTTCCAATATAATAGTACCACAAAATCATAAGGACGGAAAACAGGCCGGAGACGGAGCAGCACAGGAGGCACGGAACAGGACAAAAAGAACAGGAGAGGCGGCACTCTCCCGGAGGGAACGGTCATTTATGAAGGCAGGAGCACCGGCTATCATCACGGCTTACCGGCTCAAATTCGGCATGACCGCGGACATGCTGGCAAGGGCCATCGGCATCAGGACTCAGGAACTGGAAGCGATCGAAAACTCGGAAGCACCGGCGCCGGAATGGCTCCGAAACAGGATCATCCGTCATTTCGGCTGGTTCGATTTTGAAGCGTTTGCCGCCGGCGGCGAGGCAAAAACACTGCTGACGCTGGCGGGACTGAAACACCTGGCAGATACGGAAGATCGGGACAGAAAGCGGCGGCTGGGGGTTATGCCATCCGGTGAAACGCCGCTGCAGATGGATGCGGAAACGCAGAATGAGAACTGGACTCAGACAGATCATACGTATGCGATGCAGTGCGCCGCGATCCGGCCGGAAGCGGTGACAGCGCTGCGTCATCTGCTCCGGATGTCGCACGGGGAGTTTTCCCGGACCCTCGGTATTCCGGGTACGGTACTGATCGAACATGAAACGGGAAAAAGGATCGTGTCGTCACATCTGGTGGACAGGATCCGGGATAAGCTGAACATCGACCTGTTCGATTTTGAAAAATCGGATTTCGCACAGGACGTGATCAGCGGGGAAGGCCCGTATTCCTCGCGGATGCAGGCAAAATAGCGCCTGCGCGGCACACAGACACGGACGGACAGCTGCGGCTGTCCGTTCCTTTTTTATTCCTGCGGGAGACACGGGAGAAGGATGTGCCTTGACCCAAAGGACCGGGAAGACTATAATTGCAGCAGACACTTTTGATTTTGAAGGAAAGGACCAAACAATGAAAGTATCAGAACTGCCTTATTCCAGAGTGACCCTGGAAGAAGTAACATCCGTAATGGAGGATGTGATCGCCCGCGTCAAAAACGCGCAGAACGCCGATGAGATCCTGGCCGCGCGTGAGGATTACCTCAGGCTCATGACAAAATTCCAGACCAACACGGCGCTCTCTTATATGCGCTACACGATCAATACGGTGGATGAGTTCTATAAGGCCGAGAACGATTACTATGATGAGATCGGCCCCGCCGCGCAGAACTACAATGTGCAGCTCGCCTCCGCGCTGCTTGATTCTCCCTTCCGCGCCGAGCTGGAGGAAAAGCTCTCGCCGGTGCTGTTCCGGTCGCTGGAAGTGGAGCGCAAGGCCATGTCGCCGGAGATCGTTGAGGATATGATAGAGGAGAACAAGCTGGTGCGTGAATACTCCGACCTGATGAGCGGGCTGGAGTTCAGCTTCCGCGGCGAGACCATGCCGCGCGCACTGCTGATGAAGTACGCCAAGGACGATGACCGCGACACCCGCCGTGAGTGCTATGAGGTGCTGGGGCGAGGACTGGAAGAGCATCAGGCGGAGCTCGACAGCATCTATGACCGCATGGTGCACGTGCGTGACCGCATGGCGAAGAAAATGGGCTATAAAAACTATATCGAGCTCGGCTATTACCGGATGGGGCGCCTATGCTATGATCAGGAGAAGGTGCGCGTCTTCCGCGAGAATATCCTGAACGATGTGGTGCCGGTGGTCGCCCGTCTGCGTTCGGAGAACGCGAAGCGTCTCGGAGTCACGGACTACAAGCTCTATGACGACGGCGTCATCATTCCCGGCGGCGACCCGAAGCCGTTTGGCAAAGAGGAGATCTTCGCGGCGGCGAAAGAGATGTACCATGCAATGGGCCCGGAGACGACCGCCTTCATCGACATGATGCTCGAAAACGAAGCTTTTGACGTTGACAGCCGGAAGAACAAGTGGGGCGGCGGCTACTGCACGGAGTTTTTCGCGTTCAAGCAGCCGTTCATCCTGGCCAACTTCAACGGCACAGCCGGCGATGTGGACGTTGTCACCCACGAGGCAGGGCACGCGCTGAACGCTTTCCTGATCGCCGATAACCGCTTTGCGCTGGAACTGGGCTGCGGCGGCATGGAGACCGCGGAGACGCATTCCATGAGCATGGAATTTTTCGCGTGGCCGTATATGGAGAAGTTCTTCGGCGACAAGGCCGCGCAGTATAAATATATGCACGCGCTGGAGTCGTTCTCGTTCCTGCCGTACGGCACGATGGTGGACGCGTTCCAGCACATCGTGTATGAAAACCCGGATATGACCCCGGCTGAGCGCGACGCGGCGTGGCTGGAGCTGGAGAAGAAGTTCCGCCCGCACATCTCCATGGAAGGCATTCCGTATCTGGAGAAGGGCACGCGCTGGCAGTATCAGATGCATATCTATGAGATGCCCTTCTATTATATCGACTACTGTCTCGCGCAGACGGCAGCTTTCTGCTTCCTGATGGCGTCGCTGGAAGACTACGACGACGCCTTCGCACGGTATCTGCGTCTGAGCCGTCAGGGCGGCGAGAAGGTATGGACCGATCTGCTGGAGGAGGCGGGATTCCCGTCGCCGTTTACGCCCGGCGCGCTGAAAACGCTGGCGGAGCGGGTGGAAGACCTGCTGAATAAGATCAGGCAGTAAAACACGGAGAAAACGAATGGAAACAGGGCGCTTCGCACCGAGCCCTTCCGGCTACATGCATATGGGGAATCTGCTTTCCATGCTGCTGGCATGGCTGGATTCCCGCGCCCTGAACGGGGAAATGGTGTTCCGTATGGAGGATCTCGACACGCAGCGGACAAAGTCCCTGTATGCTGAAGCGATCGCGGACGACCTGCGCTGGCTGGGCCTCACGTGGGACCGCGGCTGGCCCGATCCTTCCTATGCCCAGAGTACCCGCACCGCTATCTATGAGGACGCGTTCCGTCAGCTGGAAGAGAAGAACCTTGTGTATCCCTGCTGGTGCACCCGGACATCGCGGCTGGCTGTCGCTTCGGCGCCGCATCCCGGAGAAACAGAGCACGATCCGGGCTGCCCCTGCGCGCGTCTCGCAGCGAAGGAACGCCTCGCACTGGAAGCGGCCGGAAGGAAGCCGGCCTGGAAAGTCCGCGTTCCCGACCGTGTCGTCACCGTGGAGGACGGACATTACGGCATGTTTTCCCAGAACCTCGCCCGCGACAGCGGCGATTTCGTGATACGGCGGGCTGACGGTGTGTTTGCCTATCAGCTGGCGGTGAGCGTCGACGATATGCTCATGGGCGTGACCCGTGTGGTGCGCGGACATGACCTGCTGCCGTCCTCGCCGAAGCAGCGCTGGCTGATCGAAGAGCTGGGTGGAACGGCGCCGGCATACTGCCATGGGCCGCTGCTCACCGGCGGCGGGGAGAAGCTCTCCAAACGCCTCGGCAGCCTCAGCACCGAAGAGCTGCACGGCTCCGTGACACCGGAGGCACTGCTTGGGAAACTCGCGTTCCTCTGCGGCCTTCTGGGCCGGGAGGAGCCGGTCACGGCGCAGGAACTGGTTCCGCTGTTCTCGTGGGACAAAGTAAAGAAAGAAGACATCCCGACAGATGTCTGAACGTTCAAAAAATCATCCCCGCGGCAGCGAAAAACCGCGGGGATGGTTCGTCAGGATCAGGTCCGATCTGCTTTCAGAGGGCAGGGCGCAATGAAAGAAATTCTTGATATCGTGGACGAAAACGGAAACCCGACCGGAAAGACCGTGGAGAGAGCCGTCGCGCACAGAGATGCTGTTCCGCACAGAACTTCCCATCTCTGGCTCGTGCGCAGACGGGACGGGCGGGTGCAGGTGCTGCTGCAGAAGCGGGCGATGACGAAGTCGTTCCCCGGCTGCTACGACATCTCCAGTGCCGGGCACATTCCGGCCGGGGTGGACTTTGTTCCCTCCGCCGTGCGGGAGCTGGAAGAGGAGCTGGGCATCACGGCAAAAGAATCCGACCTTGTATACTGCGGCTTTCGGAAGATCGTCTGGGACGACGTGTTTTTCGGCGTTCCCTTCCACGACCGGCAGTATTCCAAGGTGTTCCTGATCTGGGAAGACAGGGAGGAGGATGGATTCTGCCTGCAGGAAGAGGAAGTGGAGAGCGTACGGTGGATGGATCTGGAAGCGTGCATTACTGCTGTAACAGGAGGCACGATCCAAAACTGCCTTTCGGTTGAGGAACTGCGGATGGTGCAGGCCGCAGCTGAAGGTTGACCCTTTTTGCTGCTTCTGCTATAATCGCGTTATCGGGGCCGGACCGCAATTGCCCGGCCTCCTTCCCGGGACATTTCCCGGTTTCAATATAAGCGGGCATGGCCGATCAGCCATGCCCGCTGTTTTTCTGATGTGTTCTGTCCGCTCACAGGTCGATGTCGACGAAACCGCCGACCTGCATGACCTCCATGATCTTGTAGCGATCCATCTGCAGGTGCTTCTCGCGCTGCAGCGCTTCTTCGATGGGGATCTCCACGATGCTGCCTTCCTGCGTGGCGATGATGCAGTTCATCCGGCCTTCCGCCATGGCGGTCACGGCGTGGTAGCCCATGCGGGTCGCCGTCTCGCGGTCGCGCCCGGTGGGGGAGCCGCCGCGCTGGATGTGGCCCAGCACCGTGATGCGCGGCTTGATGCCGAGCGATTCGTGGATCTGTTTTCCGATATCCGAGGCATTCCCGGCGCCTTCTGCCACCACGATCATAAAGTGGGTGTTGCCGGCCAGACGGGAGTTGCGGATCCGCTCGACTACGTCCCTCTCAAAATCGATCGGCCGCTCGGGCACGAGCACGGCTGTCGCGCCGACGGCGATGCCGACATAGAGGGCCAGGA
>JAEEGI010016303.1_pt1 | contig 15357 bp, 8 predicted proteins | sample 8958751 | NCBI WGS metagenome assembly JAEEGI01 (sample SAMN16246545, study PRJNA631951) | gut metagenome | biome: gut microbiome; feature: rumen; material: KS-attached | host: Bos | place: Iran: Karaj | collected 2018-10
ATGTTTTCTCTTGTATGTCTTGTCCAGTAGTCAAAACCATTACTTTTGGTGGCTATGGAGTGAGTGTTCACCTCTTCCCATTCCGAACAGAGAAGTTAAGCCTCACATCGCCGATGATACTGCACTTGTTTGTGGAAAAGTAGGTCGCCGCCAATCTTTATAAGAGCATCCCAATCGGGATGCTCTTTTTTTGTTGTTTTAGTAGTTCACATTTTCGCAATCATAGGGCACTATTGGGTAAAGACGCGTCGAAAATGTATAACTTTAAAACAACAATCACAATGAAAGCAAAGTTAGCAAAGTGCGGCCTCGTGGCCGTGATGACGATGGCAGTGAGCCTTGGTATGGCGAGCTGCGAGAAATCCAACAGCAAACCTGTCGTGGAGACGCAGACTGTCACTATGGCAAAGGACAATGCCGCCTATGAAGCCGCTGTCATGGATCAGCTGGCTGCCATGCAGCGCGGCGAGTGCAAGGAGATGACGCTGCATTTAGAACAAACGGATGACAGTTACATCCTCACCTCTGAACGCCATAACAAAAAGTAATATTGACGACATGACCGACCATGAGCTGACTCGGGCTATAGAGGCCAGCTACGATGCCCTGCTGCACCGCGCATGGACGCTCCTCCATAATGGCGAGGACGCACGTGATGCGGTGCAGCAGGCGGTCATGGAGGCGTGGGAACGTCGTGCGACAATGTGCGACGTGGAAAATCTGGGAGGTTACCTTTACGGTATGGTGACGCATGTCTGCATGCACCGTCTACGCGACAGCGGTCGCCATACTGTGGTGCATCAAGCTCTCGCTGACGTGATGCCGCTCCATATTAATCCAGACTCTTTGGAATTGGAGCATCTGCTACAGCCACTCACCGACCTGCAACGCAACGTGGTGCAGCTACACGACATCGAGGGATATTCGTGTTTTGAGGTGGCTATCAAGCTTGGACGCACTCCCGTGGCGGTGCGTAAGCAGCTGGCTTTAGCGCATAAAACAATGAGAGAATATGGAAAAGATTGACAATATGATTAGAGATTATTATGCCGGCACTATCTCTCAAGGTGAGATGGATGACCTTTGCAGGATGTTTCTCGACAACGAGGATGTCCGTTTATCACATCCCGCCGAAAGCCGCGTGCTAGTTCCGTTGGCATTGGCTCGTATGGCTCATCGCCGACAGAAAAAGAGGACTCAAACATGGAGTATAGCGGCAAGCATCGCCGTTATGCTGCTGCTGGGTGGTGGCATCTATTCTCGCGCCGCCAATACACCACACACGTATAGCAATGACCCGTCGTTAACTGCTGATGATATCGAACGATGGTATAATAAAACAATAGAGTCCGCCGTATGAAGCACGTTGTTCTTGTTTTGTTGTTTTTGGCAGGTTTCGCTGTTCATGCTCAGACCAATATTTATCAGCAGTATGCCAACCGTGACGATTTGGAGTGTGTGGCATGCCTCACAAACCGTCGTCTTGATGACGGCACACGCGTGGATATTACCCTCCTTCGCGCTCGCGACAGCGTGGGTATGCAAGCCTTGATGCGTGAGTTGAATATGCCGCAGGTTGTAGAACGTCGCACGGGCTCAGTGATTCTTACTCTTCGTAACAACACTGATCTTGCCGTATCAGCCCCGAGGCAGAGTAACGGTAAGGTGAATCTCCGCCGCAGTTGCCTTGTAGGACTCTCGATTTCCGAAAATACCATATTCATATATCATAATGTTCGTACCGAACGTCGCTATCGTTCAATCCTCGCCAATGTTCTTGCCCATGTACAAGGCGTAAAATGAATACAGGTAACCTAAATCAATCAATTATGGCTATATATGCAAACCAGGGGTGGAGGCATACGGCCTCCACCCCTGGTTATATGCTTTAACACCTGTGGGGCTGGTTATTTCTTTTTGCCTTTCTTGGTGGTTTTGGCGTTGTTGTCCTGGATGCCGAGTTTGGCCTTGATGGCTGCTGGGATGGCATCTTTGTGGACGACGATGTTGATGGTCTTGTAGCGGACGAAGGCTTTGCTGCAGAAGAAGTTGCCGCCGAAGTCGCCGTTGTACTGGCCCCATGAGTTCTTGACGATGTAGTATTCGTTGCCCATCTGGTCTTTGGCGGTGCCGTAGATGAGCATGCCGTGGTCGTCGGTGGTTTCCCAGTTGTCGTAGGCCTGCTGGCGTTCTTCCTGACTGACCCAGCGCTGGGGTGTGGGGTGTTTGGCGGCCTCGTCGGCGATGTCGGCGGCCTTCATGCCGGTCCAGTGTGCCTGGTCGCTACCCACACCGGCTTTGGGGGCCTCGGTGGCGGGCAGGACGGCGAAGCCCTTACGGCTGTAGCGGAAACCGGGCTCGCTGACGTCGGAACCCCAAGCGATGGTGTAGCCGTTCTCAATGGCATAGTCGAAGACTTCCATGAACTCGTCGATGGGGAGGTTGTAGCTCTGGCCCCAGCGCCAGTTGTCCTGGATTTCGATGACGAACTGCTCGTAGAAGGGGTGGTGGTTGAAGGAGGTGAGGCTCACGTAGTCGTCGGGGTTGAGGCCGAGGCTCTCGCCGAAGCTCTTGGGGGTGTACTGGACGCCTTTGTAGTTGAATTTCTCGGGGATGGGGCCGAGGTAGGTCTCGTGGACGGCGGCGATGGCTTTCAGCCAGAGGGGCTGGCCGTCGGGGCCTGACTGGAGTTTTTTCAGCTTGCCTTTGGCGATGGCCTCGACCATGACGTCGGTGAGGGCGCTGAGCTCGGTGTGGTTGGAGAGGGTGTCGCCGTACATCTTGCCGGCGGGCATCACCTCGTCGGGTACCATGCCGTAGTTGCGGAGGCAGTAGATGACGTCGTTGAAGGCGCCACCCTGGCTGAAGGAGACGTCGCCGTGGGTGCGGACGGCGGCAGCGGCGCGGTCGTTGTAGGTCTTCTCGACGACGTACATCTCGCTGAGGTCGTACTCGCCTTTGCCCATGCGGAGCAGCTCGGCCTCGAGGAATGCGAGACCGCTGTAGCTCCAGCAGGTACCGGCGTTGTTCTGGTTCTTGACGGAGGTGACGGGGATGATCTTGACGGTGTCAAACTTGTAGCCCTCGTCCTCTTTTTTCTCTTCCTGTGCGAACACAGCGCTGGCGCAGATGGCGATGGCGCCAAGGGTAAGGAATGCTTTCTTCATGTGTATGTTTTTATTTATTGTTTTTTGTGTTAGAAATTGCAAATTTACGCAAAAAAATCCGATTGCAGGGCGGTATTGTTCCATTTTTGTTGTGAGATGTGTGTGATTATGTTGTGCAACAGTGTGTTGTGTGTTGGTAAATATGCTGTTGGCGGTAGCCCTGTGGCTCGCTTCCCGACTCAAAGAGGTGGCTCGGCGGTCTGTTTTTGCCCCTGTCGCGGTGTTGCGTCGCTATCGTTCCGGTAAGGTGCCGGTACGGCAGTCCTTCAGTACTTCAACGATACTACTTCAGGAGTTCTTCAGTGGAATACTGAAATACTACTGAAGAACTATTGAAGAAATGCCGAAGGGACTCCGAAGGGGCTCCATAGGGACTCCGTGCCGTGAGGGTAGGGGAGCGAAAAAAAATTTGGCCATGTGGCGGATTGTTCGTATCTTTGCATTTTATTTACTCCACGTGCTATGAAGAGCGTATATAACATATTCAAACAGAGTGTCAAGGATATAACAAAATACTACATGCTGCTGGTCGAGGAGACGCGTAGCGAACGCCTTGTGGGCAGCACCAACGAGTGGGTGCTGGACAACTACTACATGATAAGCGAGCAGGAGAAGGTGCTGAAGAATGAACTGAGGGGTGTGGAGCGTGGCAAGTGGAAGGTGGAAGGCAAACGCGTTGAGATGCTGTGGGGCCTGCTTGAGGGATACCTGAAGAAGTGCCACCACCAGATAGACAAGGCGCTGATGTTCCGCTACCTGGCCCAGGTGCAGCAGCGGCAGAAGGACTACCTGGCCTATCCTGAGGTGACGGCGTTGCTGCCGCTGGTGAAGACGATACTCATCAGCGAGCTGGCCGACCTGTGTCGCACGCTTAGGGACACTAAGGCCTACCACTACAAGCCAACGGACAAGAGTCAGGCCGACATGGCTCACCTCGACGAGGCCGCGCGCCAGAACCTGCAGATGATGAACATCTTCAACTCGCTGAAGAAGATGACCAAGCTGCCCATGGCCGAGCTCATCGATGCCGTGAGCTTCTCGGAGCGCATGCTCAAGGGCGAGAAGGCCGGCATGTACGACCAGATGCAGGACAAGACGAAGGAGGACTACCGGGCCATGGTGGTGCGGTCGGTCAGGAAGCATGAGGGCCGGAAGGCCAAGGTGAGCGAGTACGAGTTCGTGAAGCAACTGGTGGCCAAGGCCGACGAGAAAGGTGAGCATGTGGGTTGGCAACTCTTCCCGCCCAAGGCGTGGAATGCCCGCGCCCACGGCTATATCTGGATAGTGACGCTCACGTCGTTTGCGTTGGCGCTGACTTTTGCCGTCGGCGGCACGTGGGGACACGGCCTTGGATGGCTGACGGCGGTGCTGACGGTGCTGCTGTGGGTGCCCATGAGCCAGGTGGTGATAGACCTCTTCAACTGGCTGCTGGGCAAGCTGCACAAGCCGCGCGGCACCTTCAAGCTCAAGTTCAAGGAGGGCCTCATCCCCGACGAGTACGCCACGATGGTCATCATGCCCACTATCCTAAAGAACCGGGCCAAGACCGAGGAGCTGCTGGAGCAGCTTGAGGTGTACTACCTGAGCAACATAAACCGCGGCGAGGGACGCGACAGCTTCAACAATGCCAGCGGGCAGAACCTGTACTACACGCTGATAGGCGACGCCGCCGCTTACAAGGAGGCCGATGCGCCGTGGGACGACGAGGTGGTGGAGGCCGGTTTGGCCAAGGTGCGTGAGCTCAACGAGAAATACGGCGCTCCGATATTCAACTTCGTCTACCGCCGCCGTGCGTGGAGCGAGGGTGAGCGCACATGGCTCGGTCACGAGCGCAAGCGCGGCGCCATACTGCACTTCAACGACCTGTTGCTCGGCCAGACGAGCGATGAGGAGCGGGCCAAGAGGTTCCGCTGCGAGACTGTCAGCGCCTGGCGCGAAGGCACGGTACCCAACATACAGTTCATCATAACCCTCGACACGGACACCGAGCTGGTGCTCTATTCGGCGCAGAAGCTCATCGGTGCCATGGCGCATCCGCTGAACCGTGCGCGCCTGAGTGCCGACGGACGCCGTGTGGACGGTGGCTACGGCATCATGCAGCCGAGGGTGAACGTCGATGTAGAGGTGACCAACAAGAGCCGCTACGCGCAGCTGTTTGCCGGCTTGGGCGGCCTCGACGTGTACACCACCGCCTCGTTCGAGCTTTACCAGGACATCTTCAACGAGGGCTCCTTCTGCGGCAAGGGCATCTACGACCTGCGTGTGTTCCAGCTGGTGCTCAAAGGAGCTTTCCCGCAGAACCTCATCCTGAGCCACGACCTGCTCGAGGGGTGCCACATACGCTGCGGCCTCATCAACGACGTGGAACTCTTTGACGACAATCCCAGCAACTACATAGACGATGCCAAGCGCCACCACCGCTGGACGCGTGGCGACTGGCAGATCATCTCGTGGCTGACGCCGCATGTGAGAAACGAAAGAGGTGAGAGGGTGAAGAACCAGGTGAACACCATAGGCCGCTGGAAGATATTCGACAACCTGCGCCGCTCGGTGCTGAGTCTGGCGCTGATGGTGATGCTCATCGTCGGCTTCAGCGGGCTCACCAACATACACCCCGCGTGGTTTCTGCTGGTGGCACTGGTGGCTGTGGCCAGCCCCATAGTGTTCTTCATCGTAGGCCAGCTGACCAAGCTGCCGCGTTTCGGCAAGCGTTACCGCTACTACATGACGCTGATGCGAGGCATGAGGGTGATGGTCTACCGCTCGCTGGTGCAGTTTGCCTTGCTGCCAAAGGAGGCGTGGATGTACACCGACGCCGCTGTGCGGGCCTGCTGGCGCATGTGGGTGAGCCACCACGACCTACTGGCGTGGATCACCAGCGATGAGGCCGCCAAGAGCACCAAGGGCACGCTGGACGACTACTTCAAGAAATTTTGGTTCAACTATGTGGCCTCGGCCATCCTTGTGGCTCTCGTCGTCTTCTTCAGCCTGGGCACCACAGCATTGGTGGCGGCGTTGTTCTGCGCCGTTACCTGGTGCGGAGCGCCGCTGCTGATGTACCGTCTCGGCCGCAAGTTCCCGCAGGACAAGAAGCACCTCACCGAGAAGGAGACCGAGGAGGTGCGGCAGCTGGCCAAGGACACGTGGCACTTCTTCGACAGCCTCATCACCGAGGAGAACAACTGGCTGATACCGGACAACTACCAGCTCAACCGCGAGCAGAAGACTGACTACAAGACCTCGCCGACCAACATAGGCTATTCGCTCACCGCCGTCGTCAGCGCCGCCGAGCTTGGCTTCATCAGCCACAAGGAGGCTGTGACGCGGCTGGAGCATATCGTTGACACCGTGATGCGACTTGAGAAGTGGAACGGACACCTGTACAACTGGTACGGTGTGAGCACGTTGAAGGCCTTGCCGAACTTCTTCATCAGCACCTGCGACTCGGGCAACTTCGTGGCCTGTCTCTATGCCGTCAAGGGCTATCTCTGCAACCTGAACGACGAGACCGTCGTCAACGGGCTCGAGGCCAAGGTGCAGCGCCTCATCGACCAGACCGACTTCCGCAAGCTGTACAACCCCGAGCTCGACGTCTTCAGCATAGGCTACGACACCACCAACTACACGCTGCTGCCTTACCACTACAACAACTTCGCCAGCGAGGCGCGCCTGACGTCGTTCCTCACCATAGCCCAGGGTGACGCGCCCTACAAGCATTGGTTCTGTCTGGACAAGACGCTGGTGCAGTACAAGGGCTACAAGGGTGTGGCGTCGTGGTACGGCACCATGTTCGAGTATTTCATGCCTCTCATCTTCCTGCCCACCTTCAAGCACACGCTCATGGACGAGACCTACAGCTTCGCCATCCGCGCCCAGCGTGCCTTCATGCGCAACGCCGGCGAGGAGAGTATGCCGTGGGGCATCAGCGAGACGGCCTACAACGAGCTCGACGATGCGCAGAACTACAAATACCACGCCTTCGGTGTGCCGTACCTCAAGTTCCAGAACACTACGCCCGACCGCATAGTACTGTCTCCCTACAGCTCGCTGATGGCCATCGGCGTCGACGACCGCGCGGTGTACGACAACATGCAGCGCTTCAAGAGCCTGGGTATGTATGACGAGTACGGCTTCTACGAGAGCTACGACGACGAGGACCACGTGCCCGTCAAGGCCCACTACGCCCACCATCAGGGCATGATACTTGCGTCGCTGGCCAATTACCTCGGCGACCACTGCCTGCAGCGCTTTTTCATGCAGGAACCCGCCATGCGCAGCATGGACACCCTGCTCAAGGAGAAGGCACAGGTGAAGCCTTATATAGACCTCAAGGTGACGCAGTACAAGCGCTACCAGTACAGCAAGGTGCAGACCGAGAGCGACGCGCGTGACTTCGACGGCATAGCCAATGTGCCTGAACTGGGCATCATAAGCAACGGCCAGTACACGGTGCTGATGAACGACCGCGGCAGCGGCTTCTCGCGCTACAAGAACATAATGCTCAACCGCTACCGCAAAATCTCAGCCGATCACTACGGCACCTACCTCTACATACGCAACCTGCGCGACGACCACCTCTGGTGCAACACCTATGCACCCCTCGACGTGATGCCTGAAAGCTACCATGTGAGCTTCGCCAGCGACAAGATCAGCTACCTGCGCGTCGACAACGGCATAGAGACCAAGACGGAGGTCACGGTGCTCAAAGACCGTAGCGCCGAGCTGCGACGCATCACCTTCACCAACAACAGCGGGCAGGATGTGGACCTTGAGATAACAACCTATGGCGAGGTGTTGCTGGCACCCGCCGACGAGGATCAGAACCACCGAGTCTTTGCGGGCATGAAGGTGCTGTCGGAGTATGACGCCGAACATGAGGCGTTGCTCTTCAACCGCTCTGGAGCCAACGGCAGCCGTAGCTACATGCTGCACAGCCTGTGGGTAGACGAAGGCGACAGCCTCGTTGAGTATGAGACTTCGCGTCTCAAGTTCCTCGGTCGCGGCAACAGCCTGCGTCACGCCGACATCATAGAGAGCCGCCGCACGCTTACGGGCACCGTGGGTACCACCCTCGACCCGGTGATGAGTATGCGCCGCCGCATGCACATAGTATCGGGCAAAAGCGCAGAAGCCTATATCCTCACCGGTTACGCCAAAGCCCGCGAGCACCTGCTGCAGCTCACCGAGCAATACCATAGCTCCGCCGACATAGAGCATGCCTTCAAGACAGCCTCGGTGTTCAACAACATGCGCAACAGCCTCTCCCTCCTCAAGGGCAGCCAGATGCGCCTCTACAGCAGCATGGCCAAGTATATGGCGCAGACAGCCACCCTCGGCAACGACCGCAATGCCCTTCTGGCGCAGAATACCCTCTCGCAGAGCGGCCTTTGGCGTTTCGGCATCAGCGGCGACATGGCCATACTCCTCATGGAAATTGGCAGCATGGAACACAGCGGGCATGCCAAAGAGATGCTTCGTGCCTTCGAGTACTACAAGGTGCATGGCATGCGGCTCGACCTTGTCTTCATCAACGACGCTCCGGAGCGCGAGCGTGAAGGCTTGACGCACTTCATCAACGGCATGGCCAACACCGAGCACCTCTGGGCCGAGCACAGCGCCGCCGGGCGTGTCTACGTGCTCAACGGCAGCGATGTCACCGACGCCGAGCGTATATTGCTCCGCATGGTAGCGCGCCTCACCTTCACCACCACCGACGGCATCACCATAGCGCAGCAGCTGCGACGCCTCGAGGTGGCCAACCAGCACTACCAGGACAAGATAGAATACCCCGTGCTCAAGCCGCGCAAGGAGTTCCGCGTGTGGAGCGACCTGCGCTACTACAACCAGTATGGCGGTTTCGACAACGACGGCCGCGACTACGTGGTCACCAACACCAACACCCCCATGCCGTGGGTCAACGTCATCGCCAACGAGCATCATTTCGGCTGCGTCGTCAGCTCCACGATGGCGGGCTTCACCTTCGCCCACAACGCGCAGCAGTTCAAGCTCACCGGCTGGAGCAACGACATCGTGCGCGACAATGCCAGCGAGATGCTGCTCATCAACCGCAAGCAGTTCGTTCCCGCCACAGCGCGCCACAGCCAGGGCTGGTCGGCCTTCGACGCCGACTACGACACCCTCAGCGTCGCCGTGCGTGTCTTCGTGGCCTGCGACAAGTCGGAGAAATACTACCAGATACGCGTCGTCAACAAGGACGCCGAGCCGCAGGAGGTGCAGCTCGACATGGTCTACAAGCTCGTCCTCGGCATAAGCGAGGAGCAGACGGCCCGCTACCTCCATTCGGAGTGGGACGAGGCCACGAACAGCCTCTGTGTGCGTAACGTCTACCACCCCATCTACCACGACCAGGTCGTCCGCCTGACGGCCACCGAGCCGCTGACCGACGTCAGCCTCAACTACCCCAACCGCAAGCGTCTCGGCCTCACCCTCAACGTCCCCGCCCAGGGCCAGAAGGTGCTGGCCTTCGTCATCTCGGCCGATAGCATGAACGACGCCGCTGCCAACGTGGCGGTGCCGTCGCTGGAGTCTATCAACCAGGAGTTCGACCGTGTCGTCGCCTACTGGGACGGCCGTCTCTCGGCCATACAGGTGGAGACCCCCGACCCGGCCTTCAACTACATGCTCAACCGCTGGTACCTATATCAGGTCTACACCTCGCGTCTCTTCGCGCGTGCCGGCTTCTACCAGGTGGGCGGTGCCACCGGTTTCCGCGACCAGCTGCAGGACGTCATGTCGGTCCTCTATAGCGACCCGGCATACGCACGCCGCCAGATTCTCGACCATGCGGCCCATCAGTTCGCCGAAGGTGATGTGCTCCATTGGTGGCACGAGAGCCTCCATCTCGGCGCCCGCACCACCTTCAGCGACGACTACCTCTGGCTCGTCTTCGTGACCTACCAGTACGTGCATGTCACCGGCGACACCTCCATCCTCGTCGAGCAGGTGCCCTTCTGCATATCCGACCAGTTGCTTGCCGGCGAGAACGAGCGCTGCCTCAACTACTGCTCCAGCCACGAGACGGCGTCGCTCTACGAACACCTGCGCCGCTCCGTCAACCGCGCTATGTCGCGTCGCGGTGTCCACGGCCTTCCGCTGATGGGCTGCGGCGACTGGAACGACGGCATGTCGGCCGTAGGCATCGAGGGCAAGGGCGAGAGCGTCTGGGTGGCCTTCTTCCTTGCCGACTTGCTGCCCAAGATGGAGCAGCTGACGCAGATGATGCCCGACGCCGACCTCGCCTACTGCGAGGAGCTCTCGGCCTACCGCCGCCAGCTCGTCGACGCCGTACAGCACTCCGCCTGGGACGGCGCCTGGTTCCTCCGCGCATACTACGACAACGGCGACCCCATGGGCTCGCGCAACAACACCGAGTGCCAGATAGACCTCATCTCGCAGGCCTGGTCGATACTCACCGACGTGGCTACACCCGAGCAGAAAGCCTCCGTCTTCCGCGAGACCGACAACCGCCTCGTCAACCGCGAGCACGAAATCATCCAGCTCCTCACGCCGGCCTTCAAGGACTCGCAGCCTTCGCCCGGCTACATCATGAACTACCCCGTCGGCGTGCGCGAGAACGGCGGCCAGTACACGCACGGCGCCATGTGGTACATCATGGCCCAGCTCAAGGAAGGTCGCCTTGACATTGCCTACTACCTCTACTCGCTCATCAACCCCATCCACCGCACTCAGACACTCGCCGACGTGCTCAAGTACAAGGTGGAACCCTACTGCATGGCCGCCGACATATACAGCAACCCGCAGCACCCCGGCCGCGGCGGCTGGACGTGGTACACAGGCTCTGCTTCGTGGGCCTACAAGACCGGCGTCGAGAACATCCTCGGCATCAGCAAGCAGGGCGACACCGTCGTCGTCGACCCGCATGTGCCCTCCGAGTGGCCCTCCTTCACCGTCCGCTACCGCTACGGCAACTCGCTCTATGTCATACACTACGAGCGCAATGCCGCCCACAACGCGCCGCTCGCCACCTTCAGCTTGGTCGACGACGGACAGACACACGAAATCAACATCTGATGTACGACGTCAAGATTACCGCTATACGTTGTGCCGACTATCGCGACTTGCAGGCACTCTACGAAAACCCCATAGAGCACACCTGCAGCGTCCGCGAAGGGCAGCAATGGGTGAGCCACGCGGGGGAGCGCCCCGACGGCTTCTGCGACAGCGCCTGGGAGTCGATGCGGTGGTTCGTCGCCGAGCTCGCTGCCGGGCGCGGCAACTTCTACGATGGCTGGATGCGCAACCCCTACAGCGCCCTCATCAGCTGCAACGACGGCTTCCGCCCGGTCAGTTTCCTGCTCGAACGCGTAGAGGAAAAAGCCCTCGTTTAGACGTTTAAATAAAGAAGAGGCAGACGCCGGCAACGCTGATGACGGCGCCGACGACCTCGCGGACGGTGACCTTCTGGTGGAAGAGCAGCGCCGCAGGGGCGATGATGAGCACCGGCGTCAGCGCGAAGAGCGTCTGGGCGATGCCCGTCGAGGTGTACTGGGTGGCAAGCAGCGACGCGCTCACGCCTATGAACGGGCCGAAGACGGTGGCTCCCAGCACGCACCACATGGCCTTGCGGTCGTGTACGGCGTGGCTCAGCTTTTCCTTCCAGTCCTTGTTGAAGAGCGCCAGAAGCGCGAAGAAGCCTATGAGGCCCATGGTGGCGCGAATCATGGTGGCCGCAAAGGGTACGCTCAGGTAGAGCGGCAGGGGCAACAGGGCTTCAGCCGGAGCCACCTCCTGGCTCACGCCGGAGGCAGCGATGGCGGCGTCGTAGTGCTCAAGGCCTATCTTGCTCAGCACCAAGCCGAACCCTTGGCAGATGCCCGCCATCGCGGCGAAGAAGATGCCCTTGCGCGGCAGGTTGAGCTTGACGCTGTTGTCCTTCTTCGAGAGTATCGACATAGCGATGCCGCCGAGGGTCACCACCATGCCGATGATGGCCAGCGGCCGCATCTGCTCGCCCAGCAGCAGACGTCCCGTGATGGCCGCCGTCGGTGCGGAGAGGGTCATAAAAAGCTGCCCGAAGCGCGAGCCGATGTATATGTAGCCCTGCATCAGGCAGTAGTCGCCGATGACATAGCCCACCACACCGCTCAGCAGCAGCCACAGCCACGTGGTGCCGTCGGCATAGCGGGGGTAGGGGGCTCCCATCGTCAGCCATAGGGTGAGCACCAGCAGCGTCAGCGACATCGTCATGCGCACGGTGTTCAGCGGCAGCGAGCCCATGCGTTTCGACGCCACTTCGGCAAACAAAGCTGTGGCGGTCCATGAGACCGCCACAAACAATGCTATTATCTCTCCGATGTACAAAGGAATTCTTTCTGTAAGCTAGCGGCTACTTGTCGGTAACCGATAACCAATAACCATTATTTCAGCGCCATGCCGCTGTTCCAGGCTTTGCCAACGCTGTCGGCGATGGTGTAGTAGTTGAACGACGAGCCGTCCCACACCAGCGGGTTGAGCTTCTTTATGTCGATCTTGCCGTCGGTGAGGATGGCGGGGTCGGCGACGGCGTTGACGATTTCGCCCACAACGAAGGCGCCGCCGTTCGGGCGCTCAATCATCTCTACCACCTTGCACTCCATGGCCAGCGGGTATTCGTTGATGATGGGGGCGTTGACGTTCTCGCTCTTGGTGCAGTGGAAGCCCACATGGGCCACCTTGTCCTTCACGTCGCGGCCGCTGGCGATGCCGAAGTAGTCGCTCTCGGCCACCGTGCGGGCGTCGGCGTAGCTGAGGGTGAAGGCCTTGTTGAGGCGCAGGTTGTCGGTAGTCTTGTGGCTGCTGAGCTGGAAGCAGACCTGGTTGCCTTCGTACTGGCCACCCCAGGCGGCCATCATCACGTCGGGGTTCCCCTCGGCGTCGTAGGTGGCAATCATCAGCGCCGGCTGCGGCGTGACATACAGTTTCGCGCCCATGTTGACGCGCTCGTTCACATTCTTGAATTCCATAGTGGTGATGTTGTTTTGCGTTTGTTCTTCGTTGGTGTTGTTCTCCTGTTTGGTGCCGCAGGCGGCGAAGAGCACGGCCGCCGCAGCCAGGGTGAGGATGGTTTGTTTCATCGGTTGTATCTTTTTTCGGGCTGCAAAAATACGACAATTCCGCGAACTGGCAAAATAAAATTGTGCGCGTCGGAAAAAGTACTTGTCTGTACAAATATTGGAACTGAATTCCTGGATTGCCTGCACCTGCAACGCCTCCAAAGGCATCAACGTTAGCCTCCTCTACCGCATTTGTTCAGTACTTGTTCAGTATTTGTTCAGTACTTGTTCAGTGATTGACTGAACATATACCGAACAAGTACTGAACATATACTAAAGAACAGACCGTATATGAGCGACTTACGTCACCTTCATTTTTATTCATAATAATGCTATTGTCGACGGCCAAGAGACGAACTGTTTTGTAATACGGGGAAATATTATTTTGCCAAGTCAGGAAAAGTTTGTACTTTTGCATCCGATTTCAACAGGAAATCGTCGAAGCGTTATATCTTCGTCTTGCTAATGGAAACTTGAGAACCTTTCATTTGGTGCAAGAGAGTATGACGGTTTCGCGCGTATTAGCGTGGGCTGTTGTCTATTTCTCCACCAAAAGGTATTCTCAAGACCTCCATTAGAAGAAGTGGTATACGGCGCCACGCTTCTTGTCTATTATTAATCGCTCGACGGGGTGCGGTAGAACGTTAGAACTGATGAGCCGACAGCAAACGGCAGGTTGTTATGGATTTAACATCTAAAACGGAAGAGAAAATCTTGTGCATATGGGCAAAGGTTATCCTTATTGTGGGTATAATTGAAGGTGCCTGTGCATTAATTATTGGAATCGTTTATGCAATCAATGAGGAATCATTTTTGTATTTTGTTTTGTCAATTGTAGTGGCCGCTTTGCTCGCTATACCGTTTATTTTAATGTGGGCCACGGTGAGGGTTCTTGCGAAAATGTCACTAAATTCTTCGAACACAGACTCTACTATTTATAGATTGACAACCATTGTTGAAACATATTTTAAAAAGAAAACTGATAGCATACAACATACGGATGTTAATAGCAGGCCTAATAATAATCCTAAAATATCATCGAAACAAACAACGGTACAAAATAATAAGTCAGAAAAAACACAGGTTCCGCTTGCAAGTGTGTTAAATATAGTGGATGAAATAAATAAACAGGGGGGTGGCGAGGCCGATAAATTATGCCGTTTGATGGAAATGCGAGATGATGGTACTATTTCGGATGAGATTTATGATGCTGTACTTCAAAAAATATCATAAATAGAATTATTGATATAGCGCGAGGGGGCATCCATACGGATGCCCCCTCGCTGCTTTATGGTGTATGTCTTACGGGTTCAAATCATCTCCACCGAGCGTTTGAGGAACTTGCTGAGGGCTTCGCCTTTGAGCAGGCCGTTGGCGAGGAGGGCCAGGTCGGTGAGCTGGTGGACGAGGTCTTTCTGCTTCTCGGCGTCGGTCTCGTTGAGGACGCGGCCGATGAGCGGGTGGTTGATGTTGACCACGAGGTTGTAGCTCTCGGGCAACTCGCCGTAGAAGCCCATGCCGCCGCCGGAGGTCTGCGCCATCTCGCGGTAGCGGCGCATGAACTCGCTCTGCGTCACCTGCATAGGGGCGTCGCTCTCCTCGAGGCTCTCGAGCTGCACGGTGAAGCGCTGCTTGTCGATTTCGCCCTCGATGATGGGCTGCAGCTTCTCCTTCTCCTCCTTGCTGAGCTTCTCGGGGATGCTGTCGTCGTGGGGGATGAGTTTTTCCACCGTGTCGCTGTCGACGCGCACGAAGCGGGTCTTCTCGATCTTTTGTTCCAGCAGGTTGATGAAGTGGCTCTCCAGCGGGCTGTCCATGAGCAGCACGTCGTAGCCTTTGGCCTTGGCCTTCTCGATGTAGGCGTGCTCCTCCTCGGCGTTGCTGGCGTAGAGGTAGCAGACGGTCTTGTCCTTGTCGGTCTGCAGGGCCTTGATTTTCTCGCGGTAGCTGTCGAGGGTGTAGTAAGTGCCGTCCACGCCCTTGAGCAGGTAGAACTTCATGGCGCGCTCGCAGAATTTCTCATCCGTTAGCATGCCGTACTGGACGAAGATCTTGATATCGTCCCATTTGTCCTCCAAGGCGCTCTTCTCTTCTCCCTCTTTCTTCTTGCTCATCTC